>VFSW01010455.1_pt1 | contig 13140 bp, 12 predicted proteins | sample 5358111 | NCBI WGS metagenome assembly VFSW01 (sample SAMN11554181, study PRJNA540505) | mine drainage metagenome | isolation source: sediment from site ElyBrook_90M | place: USA: Ely Copper Mine, Vershire, VT | collected 2017 | reverse complement strand
AAGCTCCCATGGTCCTACAACACCACCGCCTTTAAAACCCAAGCCGACGCGGCGGGCGCGGACGCGCGGCGGCTCGACTGGAAGCGTCAACTGAAAGAGGCGAAGGAAAAGGGCAGTGAGGGAAGTTGATGAGGAGCGCAAAACTTTTGCTTTTTTCTGAAACTGATTTGTATTTTGCGCACCTCGCGGACTCGTTAGCTCGGCTCGCGAGCTCGCCTAATGGTGAGGTCTCAGACTTCCCGTTTGGAAGAGCGAGAACGATGTGCGAACGATCCCGGTAACCGAATGCTTCAACCGTTTCGCCGGACTTAGCCGCCTATCCGAGCATCGCGAGGCGTCCAGTGGTGAAACCAGGAGAGATTGGATGAGGCTCAAGGACAAAATCGTATTGGTCACGGGCGGCGGCTCGGGCCTCGGGCGCGAGATGGGGCTGTTGTTTGCGCGCGAAGGGGCGAAGGTCGGAGTCAATGATGTGCGGCCGGAGTCGGCGCAGAACGTCGCGACCGAAATCACGCGCGCCGGCGGCTTGGCGAAGCCGTTCGTGGCGGACGTCTCGAGCAGTGCGGCGGTGAAGAAGATGTTCGCCGAATTTCTCGCGGCGTTCGGGACGATCGATGTGCTGGTGAACAACGCCGGCATCGGGCGGACGCGGGAAGGCACCGGTGAAGTCGAGTTGCTGGGGACGATCGATCTCACTGACGACGATTGGCATCGGATGGTCGCCACGCACCTGGACGCGACGTTCTACTGCACGCGCGAAGCGCTCAAGGTGATGATTCCGAAGCGCTCGGGCCACATTATAAATCAAGGTTCGATTGCGGGGACGGCGGGACTGCCGTTCGTGTCGAACTATTGCGCGGCGAAGGCGGGGATTATCGGGTTTACGAAATCGGTGGCGCTCGAGGTCGCGAAGCATGGGGTGGTGGTGAATGCGATCGCGCCGGGCTTTATCGAGACGCCGATGACCGCACCAATGAGCGCGGAGGCGCGCGAGTGGGTAATCAATAACACGCCGATCGGACGGTTCGGGGAACCGAGCGATATCGCTGCGGCGGCGTTGTATCTCGCGTCGGACGAGGCCAAATTTATGATCGGGCAGGTGATAAGTCCGAACGGCGGATGGACGACGGCCTAGGCCGAACGGCAGTTGGGCGTCCGCGTCAGCGCGAGCAAATCACGAGGGTATGACGATGCGAACTGTATTTGCATGCTTCGATTTCAAGAGCGCCGACCGCGAGGCCGAGGAACGCAATTACGCGGACGTACACGTGCCGTTGGCGAGACAGCTTCCGGGTCTGCGGCAGTACATCACGGGGCGGATGCGCGCACCGGCGGGCAAGCAGCCGCCGCATTATCGCGCGGTGACGCTGAGCTTCGACGATGCTGCCGCCGCAGCGGACGCGATGCGTAATTCGGCGGTCGCGAAACCGCTCGCTGCCGACGGCCGGGAGCATATGGCGAACCTGCGCTGGCTCGAGATGGATTCGGAGATAATCGTGCCGTTCGAAGCGAAAAAGCCCGGACTCGATTTTCTGCTGATGGCGGCGGAGTTCGATCTGCAGGTCGAGAAGGCGGGGTTCAAGGACGCGGCCATTGCCGAAGCGCGCTACCTCGGCGAGCACACGCGAATCGCACGGCGACTGCCGGGCCTGCGGCATTACATGGTGGGGCGGTTGGTCGAAGCGGCCGGGCGACATCCGGATCGCTCGCGGATGGCGCTGCTCGCGTTCGACGACGAAGCGGCGCTGCGCGAGGCGTATCGCTCGGCGGTGGGGGCGGAGCTGATCAAGGATGAGGAAGCGACGATCGCTCAGGCGCGAGTGTATAGGATCGAGGCGACGGTCCAGATTTGATGGGGTGATAGTTTCCGCCCGGGTGATGGTCTCAGCCGATATCCTCGGCTACGCTGTTGAGCGCGGAATGCGGGGTGGGGTTCAGGCGTTTCGCGGCTGAGATGCTGAAAGGTATTGCCGGCGTTTTGATTCCGCTGTTTTCGTTGCGCACCATCGAGGACTTTGGGCGCGGAGAAATTCGCGGACTGGTACCGATGGCCGAGTTCGCACTCGCGATTGGCCATCGGATGATTCAACTCCTGCCGATTGACGAAACCGCGCCCGGCGAGACCAGTCCCTACAGTGCGATGAGCGTGCTGGCAATCGATCCACGGTACATTTCGGCGCGCTGGCTATATGGGATTGAGGCCGGCGAAATCGAGGCGGGGCGAGCGGCCGCGGGGCCGGAAGATCCCGTCGATCCGATTAAGCTTCATTCGGCCAAACTGAATCTGCTGCGCAAATCGTTCGATCGTTTCGTGGCGCACGCGGGCGCGAGCGAACGCACGGCGCGCGAGGAATTTGAATATCGCAATCGCGCATGGCTCGCCGACTATTCGCTGTTTCGTGCGCTCAAGGAAAAATTTGACTGGCGCGAATGGGCTTCGTGGCCGGATGGTCTCGATCGGCGCGACGCCGGCGCGGTTGAACTCGCGGCACGCGAACTGGCTAAGGAAGTATCCTTTTATTCATACGTGCAGTTCGAGGCGCATCGGCAATGGCATGAGGTGCGGGTCGAACTCGGGCGACGCAAAGTAATGTTGGGCGGCGATCTGGCATTCTCGCCGTGCCGCGAAAGCGCAGAGGTCTGGGCCAATCAGGAGATGTTCGATCTTGCACGCACGGTCGGCGCACCGCCGGATGCCTTCTCCCAAGAGGGTCAGCGCTGGGGGTTGCCGATGCCGAACTGGAGGCGGATGCGCGCGGGTGGGTTCGAGTTAATCCGCAGGCGCGTCCGTCATGCGCGCGAATTGTTCGACCTGCTCCGGATCGATCACGTGGTGGGACTTTTTCGGACCTATGCGTTCGGACCGGATGCCGAAGCGCTGGGAAACTTCGATCCGTTGGCCGAGGCCGATCAACGCGCACAGGGCGAAGAGATCATTCGCATCGTAAAGGATGAGGCCGGGGAGATGGAGGTGTTTGCGGAAGACCTCGGAGACGTGCCGGCGTTCGTACGCGCGTCACTGAAAGCGCTCGGCGTGCCCGGGTACAAGGTTATGCGCTGGGAACGCGAGTGGGACGTCGCGACGCAGCCGTTCATCAAACCCGCGGCGTATCCCGAACTCTCGGTGGCGACGACGGGGACGCATGATACCGACACCATGAGCGAGTGGTGGAGCGCGGCGGGCGCCGATGAACGCCGGCAATTCGTGACTGCGCTCGGGCTCGAAGGCGCGGTGGATGTGAAGCGCGACGCGCTGGCCGATCGCGCGGTGGAGGCGATTATCGGTGCGCTCTACAGTGCGCCGTCACGAATCGTGATTGCGCCGGTGCAGGATCTTTTCGGCTGGGACGCGCGCGTCAATATTCCGGGAACCGTGAATGCCGCGAATTGGAAATGGCGGCTGCCGTTTGCGCTCGATGGTCCGCAAGAAAGCCCGAAGTTGAAATCGCGAATCGAAGCGCTGCACGCGATCGCCGTGCGCACCGGGCGCGTCTGAAGGCGTCGGGCGACGTTGGAAACACCAATCAGCGTCGCCGTGCCGTCGAGTGAGTCGGGGCGACGGGCAATCACGGGCGCGGGTTTGGCCTTCGGGCTGACGCGTCCGAGTATCCTGGTGTTGCTGTGCATCGGCACGCTGATGCACGTCGGCGTCGCCGTTGCGCAGGGCGCGGCGCGCCGGCATCAGTGGGATTTCAGTCACTACTACGTTTCGGCGCTCGCGATGCGCAATGGCATAAATCCGTACACGACGGACTTGCGGCCACTCGGACAGCAACTGGGGCTCGAGGGTATCGCGCGCGCGACCGATACACCGTTTTTCCTGCTGTGCTTCGAACCGCTGACATGGTTGCGTCCGGCGCCCGCGTATTGGATTTGGTTCGCGATTAACGCGGCAGCTCTGGCACTCGCGATGGGGCTGATCGTGCGCAGCGCACCGCGGCTCGATTGGCGGCAGTTGATCTCGCTGTGCGCGATCATTTTGCTCTACCCGCCGCTCGCGAATCATATTTTTTATGCGCAGACGCAAATCGTAATCCTGCTGCTGATCGTGGTCGCGATGCGCGCGCTGGAATCCGCACATTATCGAACGGCGGGCCTGACGCTCGCGGTCGCGGGCCTGCTGAAAGTGTTTCCTTTGGCGATGGTCGGATATTTCGTGATGCGGCGGCGATGGCGCGCACTCGCATGGGTGGCGATCGGATTGGTGGCAGGAACCGCGGCGACGATATTGGCGTTCGGAGCGGAGCGAAACGCCGGTTTCGTCGCAGGAACCTATTTGACGCGCAGTGTCGGGTTTCTTGCGCGTCCGGCAAATGTGGCGTTGGGCTCTTTCATTTCGCGAATGTTTTGGTACGCGGCGGGTGACCTAGCGATGAATCCGTGGCTCGATTGGACGCGGGCGCTAATCGTGGTCGCCGCGGCAGCAACACTAGTCGGGCTGACGATCTTCGCGTCGTTGCCACGAGCGGCCGCGACGCGCGGAGATGCGGATACGCGCGGGGGATACGCGTCGCGGAGCTTTGCTTTGTGGGTAGTCGCCTCGGTCATGTTATCGCCGACCGCATGGATCCATTATCTGGTACTGCTGATTTTACCGTTTATGTTGATTGCCGCCGCCGGATGGAACGGAAGCGCGAGCGCGCGGGCGCTCTGGGCGATGGCGGCGAGCTACGCAGTAATCGTTCTGAGCATGGCGATCGCCGGGAGTGCGCAAAGTTCGCTGGCGAATCGCCCGCACCTGAAGACCGCGCTCGAGGAATGCGCGACGCTATCGCTAATACTGGCCTACGCTGCGACTTGGTTTTTCGCCGTCGACGTCCCGTCCGGATCGAACCCGCGAACGCCGGACGCCGCCGCAGTCTGAGTTGAATCGATGCCGACGACGATGAATCGGGGGGCGGCGGCGGTACCGGAACCTGCCACGCCCTCACGGGGGATAACCGGCGCGGGACTCGCGGCGACGCTGACCCGGCCGCACATGGTCGTGATCATATGGCTTGGCGTGATCTTCCATTCGATGGCGCTGATACATCAGTTACCGTCGCGGATTACTCAGTTCGATTTCAGCATTTACTACGCGTCGGGCCTGGCGCTGCGTGAACATATCGATCCGTACACCACCGATCTCGACGTCGTCGGCAAAGGATTGAATCTCGAAATCGATCCGATTCACTATGCGACCGATCCGCCCACCTTCCTGTTGTGTTTCGAGCCACTGACGCTGCTGCCTCTGCCGCAGGCGTTCTGGCTATGGACCGCCTTGAACTTTGCGGCGCTCGTCGCCGCGCTGATGCTGCTGTTGCGCGGTTCAGGTTTGGGGATTTGGACAGCCTTGACGCTGGTGGCGCTGAGTTTACTTTATCCGCCGGTCGGCGAGCATTTCTTCTACGGGCAGAACAAAATCCTCGTTCTTCTGATGTTCGCTCTGATGATGCGCTGGATGGGAGAAGGCCGTGATGCCGCGGCCGGCTTAACCCTTGGAGTCGCCACGCTGATGCGTGGATTTCCGCTGCTGCTGATCGGCTACCTGCTCCTGCGACGGCGCCGGCGAGCGATTGCGTACACCGCCGCGGGTATCGCGATTGGAGGTGGTCTGACGATCGCGTTTTTGGGGCTGCCGCAAACGCTGAGCTTCAGCCACGGCGCCCGCTTTGTCACGATGCCGCGCTTCCTTGCGATCCCGATCAATATCTCCCTCGCCGCCTTCGTTTCGCGCATGTATTGGTACGCGTTCGGAGCGCACGCCGGCGTCTCCAACATCGTGCGGAGCGTGCTCGTAGTCATTTCCGAGATCGGCGTCCTCGCACTGACGGTGAAGGCAACGGTCAAATCGCGCGATGCCGAGGATCTCGATTGGCGGGCATTTTCGTTGTGGGTGGTAACGGCCGTGATGCTCTCACCGACCGCGTGGGTGCACTATCTGGTATTGATGCTGATACCGTTCATCATGATGTCGATTGCAGCCAATCGCGGGCGCCCCAATAGTCGCGCAATCTGGATGGCGGTGGCGAGCTTCATGCTGATTGCGCTTTCGACTAGTGGCCGGACCGCCTACGGCGCTCACCCTCACGGCCTCGTCCCGATCATGATAGCGGAATGTTCTTTCGTGACTCTCGCGATGGCGTATGTGTCGGCATACTGGTTTGCCGCCGATGAAACAGCGGTCGCGAAAATCGGTGCGCCGTCCGCTTCTTTGCAAAGCGATGCGTGAAGGTACGGGTAGGAGCGCGACGAATGATCGAGTTGCGCGGTCTTTACTGAGTTATCTGCAAGCGGGCTAAGTTATCTGCAATCGGCATGTGATGGTTTGTGGCGGTTGAATAGAGGATCATGGCGGCGTGAACGTACACGAAGGGATCGCATCCAGTTCTGGTATTCAGCCGGAATTCCCCGCCCGGCGAGCGTTGCGCTCGGCTTGCTCGATTGCGGCGTTCGTTCTTGCATTCGTCGTGGCAGGCTGTGGCGCTCGAAATCAGACGCCGTTGCCATCCGCGCGAAATCCGCTCGGTGAGCCCTTGCCAGTACCGTCCGCACCGCCGCCGCTCCCGCCGATCAGCGCAGCACCATCGGGTCCGTCACCATTCGCGATTGCGCAGGGTTCGGACGGTAACTTATGGTTCACTGAATTTCGTACGCATCGAATCGGCCGCATCACCACGCTGGGCGTCGCCAAGCCCTTTGAACTTGATAGCGACGTGCTGCCCGAGCGCTTGACCGCGGGCCCTGACGAGGCGATCTGGTTCACCGATCCGGCGGGCAATCGGATCGGCCGTCTCGACCCGACGGGGGCACAGGCGTATGTGCCGTTGCGGACGGAGAAGAGCGGTCCGGCTGCGATCACCCTGGGCCATGACGGCAATCTCTGGTTCACGGAGCACGCGGCGAACCGGATTGGTCGGATCACCGCGCTCGGGACGGTTACGGAATTTGTTTTGCCGCACGCCGGTGGTCCGGCCGGGATTGCCGCTGGTCCGGACGGGCGCATCTACATTGCCGAGAACAGTGGCGATCGAATCGATCGAATGTCGCCGGACGGGCGCGTCGATGAATTCAGATTGCCGCACGCCGGTAGCCTGCCAAACGGTATTGTGGCCGGTCCCGATGGCAATATGTGGTTCACCGAACTAGCCAATGCAACGATCGGCCGCCTGTCTCCCGCAGGGGACCTCACTGAGTATCCGCTGCCCGCCATCGGGACCCCGCTGAGTATCGCTGCGGGACCGGCAGGGGCACTCTGGGTGACCGTGCCGAAGGCCCACGCGGTGTGCAAAATCAGTCCGGACGGCCACGCGATGACGTTTTATCTTCCCGAAACCGTCATTCCCAGTTTTATCACCGACGGTTCCGACGGTAATTTGTGGTTCACGGAACCTACCGGCAAGATTGGCCGGCTGACTCCGCTGGGCGCGCTCACCGAGTTTCAGGTCTCCGCACCTGAGGCCGAAAACGCCGACGCGAATCAGGAGGCCAATGCGGGCGCGCGCAAAAAGGTCTTGCTCATGTCGCAGCCTTGATCGCGCGGGCGCCGATGGTTTTCCCGCTTTCCACTATTTGCGCTATAAGCGTGAAACGAAAAACGCTTACTATTTCGCGGCACGTGATCGTGCCGACAGGGAGATACTTACGATGAGTCGTCATCTCGAAGGTAAAGTAGCCGCCGTGACTGGCGGCGGGCGCGGAATTGGACGCGAAGTCTGCCGGGCATTTGCCGCGCAAGGTGCGGCAGTGGTGGTCAACGATCTGGGCGTCTCCGTCGCCGGACAGCAGGAGACGGCGTCGCCCGCCGATGAGGTCGTGAAAGAGCTCAAGGCCGCCGGCGGCAAAGCCGCCTCCAATCATCTCGACATCTCCACGCCCGAGGGCGGCGAGGGCCTGGTCAATCAGGCGATCAAGGATTTCGGCAAGCTCGACATCCTGGTGAACGTCGCCGGCATCCTTCGCGACCGCATGATTTTCAACATGACGATAGAGGAATGGGATGCGGTCATCCGTGTTCATTTGCGCGGCCATTTCTGCACGATGCGTCCGGCGAGCGCGCACATGCGCGAGCGCAAATTCGGCCGCATCATCAACTTCTCGTCGAACTCGGCCCTGGGTTCGCCGGGTCAGCCGAACTATGCCGCCGCCAAAGCCGGAATCCTCGGGTTGACTTACAGCGCCGCGAACAGTTTGCAAAAGTACGGCATCACGGTGAATGCGATCATGCCGGGCGCCGCGACGCGCATGACCGACACCATCCCGGAAGGCCGCCTGCCCGGTACGCGTCCGGCGAGCGAGGAAGCGACCGGCACGCCGATGGACCCGGCCAACGTCCCTCCGATTCTCGTATTTCTCGCCAGCGATGAGGCCGCCGCGGTTAACGGCCAATGCTTCGGCGCGTCCGGTTACCGGATCACGCGCTACACTCATGTCGAGGCCGATCGCATCCTGTGCAGCAATGGGCCGTGGGATATCGATCACCTCTTCAAGATTTTCAAATCGACGCTGGGGACCGGAATGCAGCCGCCGCGAATGTAGTCTGCAAGCGCATCGATGGCGACGCTTACCCTCTACCAGTTCGCGACCAGCCCCTTCTGCGCCAAGGTCCGCAAGATTCTCGACTTCAAGGGGCTCGATTATCGCGCGGTCGAAGTTGACTATCTCGAACGCAAGGAGTTGATGATTGCGTCGAACCAGCTGATGGTGCCGGCGTTGACGCTCGAATCCGGCGAGACGATCGTCGATTCCGATCGCATCGCGATGCGGCTCGACGGCATCTACCCTGAGCCAACGATATTTCCGCCCGAATGGCGGGGCGTGCACCTGGCGCTGGCGCGCTATTTCGACGGCGAGTTTGAGGACGTACTGTTTCGCGCGGCGCTGCCAGATGAGATCGATCACTTCGCTCGTCTGGGCCGCGATCGCGAGGCCTTCTACCGATTGATCCGCGATCGTAAATACGGCGTAGGCTTTTGCGACGAGACCCTCAGGCATCACGCGGCGCATTGGGCGCGCACGCTGGAGGTGCTCGCTCCGCTTGAGGAGACGCTCCGCGAGCGCGCGTTTTTGCTCGGCCGGATCGGTTATGCGGACTTTGCGTTATACGGCCAGTTGAGCTTGCTCGCGATCACGGGTGAGTTGAAAATCCCCGACGCGATGACCAATTTGCGCGGCTATTTCGGCCGCATGGATCGAATCTCGGCGGCGCTCGAACCCAACGCGTGAGCGAGCGTTTCAGCCGATGTCGTAAACTGCCGAGTTCAAAAAGCGGCCGAACAACGCGCCACTGGAATCGAGCGCGACATCGTAGAGCGATGGTCCGCGCCCGGGTGCAAAGATCTGATGGGTTTCGTCGAGGCAGGCGTAAATCACGCAGCAGGCGAGCGCCGCATACGGCCGTCCCACCAGGGGACCGCGAATCAAAAGCCAGAACAGGATTCCGTAGTTGGTAAAATGAGCGGCTTTTCGGATGAGCGCGTGTAGCAGTGCTATCGTCGCCAGCGAGGCACTAGGAAAACTCCAACGCAGAACGGGTTCGATGATCTTGGAGGTGTTGGAGGCCGAAAACAATGAAGTGGAGAGGACAAACAGCGCGGCCATCCAGAGCAGCGAGGGCACCCACTGAGCAAGCGCAAAACCGGGATTTGAAACGATGGGCTGGGCGGCTGCTACACCGGGGGCCGTTTCGGGACGCTCCGCTTGCTCCATTTATGCTTCCGGCATTAACTCGATTGAGAACTGCGAAAACTGCCGCGGGTGACCGGCCCTGCCGCTCTCAACCTCACGATCGGGTTCGACCACTCAATTCTGGTCGGACGGCGCGGTTCGATCAAGCCCCTTGGAGCGTTCATCCATTTCGAGAGGTGCGATAATCTGGTGACTGAGACGATTGAAATTGCCAAAGCGCAAACCGCGCCGCCCTGCACCGTCGTGATCTTCGGCGCTTCCGGTGATCTCGCGAAACGCAAGCTGATTCCCGCGCTGTACAACCTGCGCGCGTGCGGACAAGAGGTTGCGCCGCAGGAATTTGCGGTACTTGGCTTCGCCCGCCGCCCCATGGCGGTGGAGGAGTTTCGCGAATCCGCGCGCGTCGCGGCCGCACGTTTCTCGCGCCTCGAGCTCGATCATAAATGTTGGAGCGAATTTGCGACTGGGCTCGACTATCTTTCGGGCCTCAACGAGCCTGACGGTTTCCGCCGGCTGAAGGAGCGTCTCGAGCAAATCGAAGCGTCGCGCAGTCTCCCGTCCAATCGCATCTACTATCTTTCGGTGCCGCCCGAGGCGGTGACCGAATGCGTCGAGCGCCTGCATGGCGCCGGCTTGATCGCACAACCCGGCGCCGCCAACTTCACGCGCGTCGTGGTCGAGAAGCCGATCGGCAACGACCTCGAGAGTGCGCTCGAAATCGAAGGCATGCTGCGGCATTACCTGGACGAATCGCAGATCTTTCGCATCGACCATTACCTGGGCAAGGAGACCGTGCAGAATCTCTTCGTGCTGCGCTTCGCCAACACGATTTTCGAGCGTATGTGGGGCGCGCGCAACGTTGACCATGTTCAGATCACGGTCGCCGAAAGCGAAGGCGTCGGTTCGCGTGCGATGTACTATGACCCGGCTGGTGCGCTGCGCGACATGGTGCAGAATCACATGCTGCAATTGCTCGCGTTGATCTCGATGGAGCCGCCGATCTCGCTCGACCCGGACGCGATCCGCGACGCCAAGCTCAACGTTGTGCGCGCGCTGCGGCCGTTGCCGCGCGGCGCGCGCGATCTGGTAGTACGCGCGCGCTATACGGGTGGCATCGTCGATGGGACGCCCGCTCCCGGCTACCTGCAGGAGCATGGCATTCCGCCGTCGTCGCGCACGGAAACTTACGTTGCCTTCAAGGCCGCTATCGACAACTGGCGGTGGTCGGGCGTTCCGTTCTACCTCCGCACCGGTAAGCGCATGCCTTCGCGCAGCAGTGTCATCTACATCCAGTTCAAGGACGTGCCGCGAATCCTTTTCAATCGCGAGAACCAACTTCCGCCCAACGCCCTCACCATCCGGATTCAGCCCGACGAAGGTTTTTCCTTCGAAGTGTTGTCCAAGCAACCGGGCCTCGACATTGCGATCCGTCCGGTGCGTATGAACCTGCGCTACGACAGCGAATTTTCCGGCCCGTCGCCCGAGGCCTACGAACGCCTGCTGCTCGACGTGATGATCGGCGATCGCACGCTGTTTGTCAGCTCACCGTTTGTGGAGAAATCCTGGCAATTCGTCCAATCGATTCTCGACCAGTGGATCTACGATCCGGCCTTCCCGATGCATGAATATCCGGCAGGATCGCACGGGCCCGAAGCTGCCGACCAGATGATTCGCAGTGACGGCCGCGAATGGCTCAATCTATAGCGGCAGCCTGACTTTCGCCTTCGCGCGGCAAAACTTCGGCGACGCTGAATCGTATCTTTGATGGGACAATTCGGCGAATCGCGCCCCCTGAGTTTCCTGTCAGCACTAAAGTAGGTAAAACCATAGTGACGCCTATTTGGGCGTATTTGTTTGATGGCAAGGATTGAGCCACTGAATCGCGAGATGCCCCCGTCGGCCCTCGAACCGGTTTCTCAGGAGGCCGCGCTCGAAGGGGACGGCCTGACCAAGAGCTACGGCGGACGCATGGTCGTCGATCGCGTCAACGTCCGCGTCGGCAAGGGCGAGGTTGTCGGTCTGCTCGGCCCCAACGGCGCCGGCAAGACGACCACCTTCTACATGCTGGTGGGCTTGTTGAAGCCCGACGCCGGCACCATCGCCCTCGGCGGCGACGACATCACGAGGTTGCCGCTTTACCAGCGCGCGCGCCGCGGCATCAGCTATCTGCCGCAGGAGCCCTCGGTCTTCCGCAAGCTTACGGTGGAGCAGAATCTGTTGGCGGTGCTCGAGACCCTGCCGTTGACCGAAAGCGAGCGCCGCACGCGCCTGCAATCGCTACTTGGTGAACTCGATATCGCTCATCTTGCCAACTCTCCCGCGGGCGTGCTCTCCGGTGGCGAACGGCGCAGGGTCGAGATCACGCGCGCCCTTGTGCTCAATCCGCTGTTTCTCTGTCTCGACGAGCCCTTCGCGGGTATCGATCCGATCACGGTGATCGAAATTCAGCGCATCATCACTTATCTCAAGGATCGCGGCATCGGCGTGCTGATGTCCGATCACAACGTGCAGGAGACGCTGTCGATCATCGATCGCGCCTACGTTATCCACTCGGGCAAGATTCTTTTCGAGGGCACGCCGCGCGAGATTGTCGATAACGAACGCGTACGCGAAGTCTTCCTCGGCGAGCGCTTCCGCTTGCGCTAGTTGGCGGCGCCGTTGCGCCGCGCAGACACCAGCGCGAGGTGCACTCTCTGCATGACCGTTATCGACGGCGAGTACCGGGCGGAGTAAAATCACGCCATGAGCATCCTGATTCCATTCGTCGTCGAACAGACCGGGCGCGGCGAACGCTCCTATGATATTTACTCGCGCCTCCTCAAGGACCGCATCGTCTTCGTGGGCGGGCAAATCGGCGACGACCTCGCCAACGTCGTTACCGCGCAATTGCTCTTCCTCGAATCCGAGGATCCCGAGCGCGAAATCAATATGTACATCAACTCGCCGGGTGGCTCGGTCACGGCCGGTCTCGCGATCTACGATACGATGCAGTTCGTGAAGCCGCCCGTCTCCACGCTATGTGTCGGGCAGGCCTCCAGCATGGGCGCGGTGCTGCTCGCCGCGGGCGCGAAGGGCAAGCGCTACTCGCTGCCGCACTCGCGCATTATGATTCATCAGCTCTCGGGCGGTTTCGAAGGGCAGGCGGCCGACATCAGTATCCAGGCCCGTGAGGCCCTGCGCCTGCGCGACCTGCTCAACGAGATTCTGGCGCTTCACTCAGGACAGGCGGTGAAGAAGCTCGAGAAGGATACCGATCGCGACAATTTCCTCAGCGCCAAGGAAGCGGTTGAGTACGGATTGATCGACGAAGTCATCGAGGGCCGCACCAAGATCGCGACCTGAGCTTCGCAGCACTGAATCGGTTTTCGTTCTCGTCCGATTGCCTTTATGAAACGGCGGCGGCTCGTCCCGATCAGCCGCCGGTTAAGTGGATAGACCGGGTTACCAGGGGACCGGCCGGCGGCCGCCCCGGGG
>VFSW01010454.1_pt1 | contig 13141 bp, 15 predicted proteins | sample 5358111 | NCBI WGS metagenome assembly VFSW01 (sample SAMN11554181, study PRJNA540505) | mine drainage metagenome | isolation source: sediment from site ElyBrook_90M | place: USA: Ely Copper Mine, Vershire, VT | collected 2017 | reverse complement strand
GCCTTATAGTTGGCGCTCACCTCTTCGGACGGTTGCTCGGGGGTTTCAATATTGAAGCGGGTCACGATGATGACGCGGTTGAATTCCGGATTGGCGCGAAGTGAAGTGTATGGTTTGAAGCGACTCCAGCCCGCCGCTTCCAAGCGGGCGCCTTCGAAATCGAGGCGGCAATAGTTGGAGAGAAGTATCTTCTGCGCGGCATACAGATCGCTAAAGCTACGGCTGCGCAGGTTGACGCCGGGTTGCGGAGTCGAGCTAAATTGCGCCAGGGCGGCGGAAGTCAACGCAGAACAAAAAAGCAACGCAAGCAGATGACGACGCATGGAATTCAGTCACTCCGCTCTGAGCGTAAAACGACGGGCAACAAAGAGCAACCCGCATCGGCACACGGCAGAAATTGCAAATACGGAATTCAGGAGATACCCATTGGGAATTCGGGTGGAAATCCGGGATTGATGCGAGTGGACGGCGCGGTCCTCTCCCGCAGGGCGCGTTTTATCGTATGCTAAAAGTGACGAGCCCTCTCCGCGACCTCTTGAGATGCCGAAAGTTCACTTCATTTCCGCTCGAATCACGGCTCTGCTGTTGCTCCTGCTGGCCGTGGGCTTTGCCGCCGAGCCGCGCCGGATCTCCGTCTATACGCCGCAGACCAACTATCAGGTCGATATTCTGGTGCGCGACGGGGTGGACTATGTTGGCCTTACCGACCTGCTTGAGCCTCTCGGCCGGCTCGAGTCGCGCATTGGCGGCGGCAAATTCACGCTCATCTTCAATGGCGCTTCAGCCGAGTTCCAGGACGGCAAACGGCCGTATCGCACCAGCGCCAATAGCAAGCAGGAACTGCCCTCAAACTTTCTCCTGGTCGATGGCCGGGGCTATATCCCGAGTGCTTCGATTCCACAGGTGCTGCCGCAGCTTGCCGGTCTGAGCGCGGAGTTTCACGCCGCGCCGCGCCGCTTGTTTGTGGGTTCAACGAAGGTTCGCTACTCCGCCGAACTGCGTCACACGCCATCCCGGCTTGTGCTCACTTTTCCAGTTCCGGTCGCCCCCTCAAGCGTGATCGAGAAAGGCCGCGTGCGGCTGGTCTTTCGGCGCGAGCCGGTGGTCAGCAACGGGGCTGACAGCGTGGCCTACGGCGATCCATTCCTTCTCAGTACCAGCTTCGCCGAGATTCCGGGGGGCGCGGAGTTCATCGCCAGCGTTTCGCAGCCGGCCATCGTATCGATTGGCGATGGCGGGCATACGGTAACCATCTCGGCGGTTGTGCCGCAGTCGTCGCCAGTGGCAAACGCGACGCAAAACGCGACGCAGTCCACGACACAATCCGCAACGCAGTCCGTAACGCAATCCGCAACGCAATCCGTAACCCCAGCTCCGCGCTTACGCCCGTTTGCCCTTCTGGACGCGGCTCATGGCCGCAGCGAGACCGGAGCGGTTCTTTCGCCCACGCTGTTGGAGAAGACGGGCAATCTGCCGCTGGCTCGCCGTCTGCAAAAAGAGCTGGAGGCGCGCGGGATCTCTGTGGTGCTCACCCGTGTTGCCGACAATTCACTTACCTGGGACCAGCGCGCGGTCTCGGCGAACACCTGTCGTGCTTCGCTCTACGTTGCGCTGCACTCTTCCAGCAGTGGACACGGCGCGCGGGTGTACACCTCGATGGTTGCTCCAGCGCCGGGCGAGACAAATCGCAGCTTCTTGCCTTGGGAGCGGGCGCAGTCGCCCTACCTGGAGAAATCCGGCATCGCGGCCTCGGTACTTGCGGCCCAATTTGCTTCTGAAGGCTTGCCGGTGCGCAGCTCATCCGCCCCCTTGCGCCCATTGAACAGCATTACTCTGGCGGCGGTTGCGGTTGAGGTTGCGCCGCTGGGGGCATCGGCTGACGAGCTCGGCAGCCCGGAGTACCAGCAGAAGATCGCCTCGGCTCTGGCTTCCGCCATTGCCGCCGTGCGAGAAAAGCTGGAGGGCGCCCGGTGATCCCGCGCAAGCTGCAGTACGTGGTTGCTGCCCTGGTGGTGGCCATACTCGGAATGGGCTTTTACCTCGTCCATCTCAAACGCAAGGCGGAACTCCTCGCCACGCCTGTGACGCAGGTGTTGGCGCCCCCGGTGAGCGGCCCTGCGGGGGAAATGACCCTCTATCTGGCCAGCGATGAGGACGATTCGCTTCGTCCGATCGCCATCGCCTTGGCGGAGCCCAGCGACCCTGGCGAGCGCGGCCGCCTCACCCTGCACACGCTTGTCGCCCGGTACCAGCAGAAGGATTCCGCGCACTTGCTGGGCGCGGGAGCCGACGTACATGACGTTTATCTGCTCGACCCGGCTTCGGCGGTGGTAAATCTGAACGCCGCGTTTGCGGACTCGCATCGCAGTGGCGTCGAAGTCGAACAGCTCACAGTTTTTTCGATGGTGCTCACCTTGAAGGCCCAGCTTCCGCAGCTCACCCGTGTGCGCTTTCTGGTGGATGGAAAGACCCGCGAAACCCTTGCAGGCCACATCGACATCGCCGACTGGCTGGACGCAGGCATGGTCGCCGAAGCCGCCAAGAATTTGAAGTAGCTGCGGGCGAAGCAGCGGCGGAAATTGATAGATTCGCAATTTGCGCCGCCGCGTCCCTCGACGAGGCGACGGCTGCGCTGGGGCGGGCCGCGTCCGTGCTGGACTCATGCCTGTAACGCAAGGGTCGCAATCATCACAAGCACCTGTGACGGAAATCGCGTACATTTGATCACGGGCGGTGGTACTACTCCTGAACGTCCGATCTTCAAATCAAGAGTATCTGTTGCAACAAAACCAGACAGCAAAACCAGTGTGGAGTCGATGAGGTAAAGAGAGCTAGATCCCAACATTGCGGGTGGAAAGCGGACGATGAGAGGCAAGAACAACCGCTATACTTTTGTCCTTGAATTCCTGGGGGGCACCTATGTCCGTCAGGCATGCGGCGTGTCACCTGAGCTGGCGTTGCGCGCATGGCTGCGCCTTGCCAGCAAAGAGGACTTTGAATGGGAACGCCATCGGCTGGAGCTGCTGCGCGCACTGGGAGATAGGGTCGCTGTCCCGGTGGAAGGCTGTCACAACGTATGGTGCCTCTCGGGCCTCGCGGGAGACTACCTCTACCTCATTCACATTATTGGTACGGAGAGCGGCTCTGCGGCGGGCACACTGGTAGCCGAAGCGCAGATGGAGCGTATCGGCTCCGATGCGAAGCTAAAGGACTGGCGAAATCGGCGATAAGAAGACTAAGGAGATAAGACTAAGGAGACCTTAGGCAAACGCTGCCCCGGTAACTCAGTGGCAATTCCCAAGGTCTAGCGGTGTGGCTAGTACTCCAGTGCAGCCCGAATTAGATGAAATGTTTTGTCCCGGTTAATTTATGTGAGATGTTATTGGCGAGGTGTTCATGCCCATGTTTCAAGAGATGAACGGCTTTATCCAGGCCCATGATCGCTATCTTGCATTGGATCTTGCGCGCACGGAATGCACCAGCCCGGCGCAGCGCGAGTTCATGCACATTCAGATACTGGAAGCCTATCTCGAAGTTCAGTGCCACGCACGGCGCCTGCAGTTTGCCAGCGGCAGTGTGTACATGGACCAAAACTAAAAAAGGCCGCGCCCGCAGGCAACGGCCTTTTCGCTCACAATGAACTTCTACTTGTGTGAAACCAGCTTCACCAGCTCCGAGTAATTCTTCTTTTCCAGCCCGTGAACTTGTTTGTTGTACTCATCCACTTTGGAGGAGTAGTTCATCGAGCAGAACTTCGGTCCGCACATCGAGCAGAAAGAAGCTTCCTTGTAAAATTTGTCGGGCAGCGTCTCGTCGTGCATCGCGCGCGCGGTCTCCGGGTCCAGCGATAACTCGAACTGCTTGTCCCAGTCGAAGGTGTAGCGCGCGTGGCTGAGTGCGTTGTCGCGGTCCTGCACTCCCGGACGATGCCGCGCCAGGTCGGCGGCGTGGGCCGCGATCTTGTACGCGATGATCCCATCTTTCACATCCTTCTCGTTGGGCAGTCCAAGGTGCTCCTTCGGCGTCACGTAGCAGAGCATCGCCGCGCCGTACCAGCCGATCATGGCCGCACCAATGGCCGAGGTGATGTGGTCATAGCCGGGAGCGATATCGGTGACTAGCGGCCCCAGGGTGTAGAACGGCGCGCCATCGCACCACTCCACTTCCTTGTCCACCTGTTCCTTGATCTTGTCGATGGGCACGTGTCCCGGCCCTTCGATCATCACCTGCACGTCGTACTTCCAGGCGATGCGGGTCAACTCGCCCAAGGTCTTCAATTCCGCGAATTGGGCTTCGTCGCTAGCGTCGGCAATGCAGCCGGGCCGGAGTCCATCGCCCAGCGAGAAGCTCACGTCGTACTTCGCCATGATCTTGCAGATGTCTTCGAAGCACTCGTAGAGGAAGTTCTGCTTATGGTGGTGGGCCATCCACTGCGCCAGCATCGCGCCTCCGCGGCTGACGATGCCGGTGATACGCGAGGCCACCAGCGGCAGGTATTGCACCAGCACGCCGGCATGGATGGTCATGTAGTCCACGCCTTGCGCCGCCTGCTCTTCGATCACTTCCAGCATCAGCGGGGCGGAGAGGTCTTCGATGCGCTTGACCCGCGCAACGGCTTCATAGATCGGCACGGTGCCCATGGGAACCGGGCAATGCCGCAGCAGGGTTTCGCGGATGCCGTTGATGTCGCCGCCGGTGGACAGGTCCATCATCGTGTCGGCGCCGTAATGCACCGAGGTGTGGAGCTTCTTCAACTCCTCCTGCACGTTCGAAGAGACCGACGAATTTCCAATGTTGGCGTTGATCTTGCAGAGCGAATCGACGCCGATGCACATGGGCTGCAGCTCGGGATGGTTGATGTTTGCGGGAATGATCAACTTTCCTTCGGCGATCTTGGAGCGCACCAGCTCCGGCGAAATCTTCTCGCGCTCGGCCACGAACAGCATCTCTTCTGTGACCTGACCCTTGCGCGCAAAGTGCATCTGCGTTAGGTTACCGTCGCCGCTGCGGGCCGCTTCTTCGCGGCGCCGCGCGATCCACTCCTGGCGCAGTTTGGGGATTCCCTCGGATGGAATTCCGTGTGGCGAGATGCTCTTGCTGTCGTTGCTGTCTGACCCGTTTGTTGCACTCATACCAGTAAACCCCTTATGTCATCGGTAAGCGCCCATTATACGACGCGAGCGCGGCCGCAAAATACGTGCATCGCGTCATGAATCTCTCAACCGTTCTCTGCATCCAATCGGGAAGTCAGCAAGGCTTGCGCCTTGACCCGGTGTCTGCGGCGAAGTACCCTCTTGCAATGGGGGAAAAGGATGGCAGCTCTGGGCGCGTTTGGCCTGCTGTTTCCCTTATGGGTGGAAAATGAATAAGTATTTGAAGTTTGGCGTGCCGATACTGATCATCGTATCCGGCCTCGCCTATTTGGCCGTAAGCGGCGTGCAGGAGAGCAAGAGCTACTACGTCACGATCAAAGAGATGAGCGAAATGGGCGACGGCGTTTACAGCAAGCGCCTGCGTGTCGCCGGAAACGTGCAGCCGGGCTCCATTCACCGCCAGGGCACGCACGTAGAGTTCACCCTCGGCGAGCAAGGACGCACTCTCAAAGTCGCTTATTCCGGCACCGAAGCTCCGCCGGACACATTCAAGGACAACGCGCAAGCCCTCGCCGAGGGCAGCTACGGCCACGATGGCGTATTCCATGCCAAGCAACTTCAGGCCAAGTGCGCCTCCAAGTATGGCCCAGCGCAACCCGGTGAGAGCGGCGCTCCGCAGGCTGCGCCAGCGGAGAAGGCGCAGGCCGCCGCGCCCTCGATGAACTAGGAGAAGATGGATCGGCTTCAGTAGTCCTCATGGGTTTTTCGCGTGCCACGCCAATCTGGAGAGAACGCGCTACACTTCCAACGTGTGATAGATACGGCCCAACAACAATCTGCTGTTTCCGTGCGTGACGTGGTGCGCCACTTCGGGCGCTTCGCCGCTTTGCGAGGCATTACAGCGGACTTCGCTCCCGGACAGCTCTACGTTCTGCTGGGTGAAAACGGCGCGGGCAAAAGCACTCTGCTGCGCGTCATCGCCGGACTGCTTGCGCCCTCGCGCGGCAGTGTCAGCGTTCTTGGCTCGGAAAACATCCGCGAGGTTGCCACGCGCTTCGGCTACATGGGGCACGCGCCGCTGCTCTACGACGAAATGTCGGCGGTCGAAAACCTGCAATATTTTTCCGCGCTCTACGGAATCAATGACCGCGGCCGCTGCGAGGATGCGATCCGAACCGTTGGCCTCGATCCCGCGCTGGAACGGCGCGTCGGCCAGTATTCGCAGGGGATGCGCCAGCGCATCTCGCTCGCCAGGGCCATCGTACACGGCCCCGAGCTGCTGTTTCTGGACGAACCGTTCTCCAACGTGGATGTGCGCTCGGCCAAGCAGATGACAACCTTGCTGGCCAAAATGCGTGACGCCGGAACTACCGTTTTTGTTGTCACGCACCAGGCCGCACTGATGGAGCCGGTTGCCGACGAGTGCATCGTGCTCGATGCCGGGCGCCTGGTCGCACGGGAGAAGGGGATTCCCGGTCGCCTGCTCACGCCCTATCTTGCCGAGGAGCGCGCGGCATTGCGGACGAACGCGCTGCGCGGCGGCATGGAGGTTGAGCCATGACCTCCGCTCCGGGCCTTTGGGCGATCACACGCCGCTCGCTGGTGAAGGACCTGCGTCTGGAGTGGCGCTCCAAGGACGCCATTAACAGCATGTTGTTCTTCGCCCTGCTGGTGGTCGTTATCTTCAGCTTCGGCTTCGATCCCACGGCCGAGGAGTCGCGCAAAATCGCCGGCGGCCTGCTCTGGGTTGCGATACTGTTTGCTACCGTGGTGGCGCTGAACCAGACCTGGACGCGCGAGTTGCGCAACCAGGTGCTGGATGCCTATCGCCTCTCGCCCGCGCCGCCACAGGCGCTGTTTCTGGCCAAAACCGTGGGCAACTTTCTTTTTGTTTCGATCCTTGCAGTGCTGATGGTTCCGCCCTTCGTGGCCTTCTACAACCTGCGCTCGCTTGGCCCGGTTTGGCAGTTGCTGGTAGTTGCTCTGCTGGCAACGTGGGCCCTGGTGGTCAACGGAACTTTTTTTGCAGCGCTTTCGATTCGTACCCGCAGCCGCGAGATCATGCTGCCGCTGATTCTGTTTCCGATCTCGATTCCGGCGCTGCTCGCCATGGTCGATGCCACTACTTCAATCCTTACGGGCGACAGCTCGCCCGCCTTCTGGATACGTCTGCTGGCGGTGTATGATCTGGTCTTTACCACCGTCAGCCTCATCTTGTTCGAATCGGTGCTGAACGCGGAATGAAAACCCTATTCAAAGCTCTCGCAGTGCTTACGGCCGTGCTGCTCGGTTACGGCTTCTGTCAGGCTATGTTCATCGCGCCCCGAGAAGCCACGATGGGCGACGTGCAGCGCATCTTTTACTACCACCTGCCCTCGGCATGGGTGGCTTTTCTGCTGTTCTTCGTCAACTTCCTGGCCTCCATCTGGTACCTCATCCGCCGCAATATTGGCGCGGACGCGCTGGCGCTTGCGTCGGCGGAGGTCGGGGTCAGCTTCTGCACCATCGTTCTGCTGACTGGTCCCATCTGGGCGCGTCCCATCTGGGGCATCTGGTGGACCTGGGATGCGCGCCTGACCAGCACGCTGGTGCTCTGGTTGATCTACGTCAGTTATCTGGTGCTGCGCCACTATGCCACCGGGGGACAGGTTCCTGTGCTGGCGGCGGCGCTCGGTGTATTCGGATTTGTCGATGTTCCGATCGTTTACATGGCGATCCGCTGGTTCCGCACCCAGCATCCGCAGCCGGTGATCGGCGGCGGCGAGGGCTCTGGTCTCGACCCCCGCATGTGGGTCGCTCTCCTGTGGAATCTTGCTGCCTTCGCCATGCTCGCTTTTATGTTCGTCTCGATACGCTACAGGCAGGCGCTGGCCGAGCACGCACTGGAAGAGGCGCACGCGCAGGCCTCGCTGGAGACGGAGGACGCACAATGAGCGGCGGGAACCACGACGTCTATCTCTACGCGGCCTACGTGGTCGTCTGGGTCGTGCATAGCATCTATGCCTTCACCCTTGTGAGCCGCGGCCAGCGCATCAAGCGCGAGAGCCGCGAACTGAATCGCCATTAGCAACTGCTACCAGGCTCCTGCCGCGGGCAGGAGCCTGGTTTGTTCGGGGCGAGAAACTTCCACTTCCGTTTAGAGATTCTTCACTGTTTCTATGGTCGCGGCAAAATCGTCGTTGGCGTGACCGGCTTCGACGGCCTTCTGATAGACCTTCTCGATCTGATTCAGCGCAGGCAGTTCGAGCTTCTCCTGACGGGCTGCATCGAGCATCAGGTGAATGTCCTTCAGCATCAACCGCAGGGGGAAATTCGGAGACCAGTCCTGGTTCAGCACAAAGCTGGCCTTGTAGTCGGTCACGCCGCTGCGAATCATCGAGGACTGGATCAACTCGACCAGCTTCTCCGGAGGCACGCCCAGTTTGCCGGTCAGGGCGAGCGCTTCGGCAAAGCCCTCGAAGATGGATGCGATCATCAGGTTCATGCCAATCTTCGCGCTCTCGCCTGCGCCAGTTTCGCCCACGCGGATTACTTTTTTGCCCAAGGCCATGAACAGCGGATCGAGTGCTTTCACCGTCTTTTCGGGGCCGCCCACGATGAACAGCAGTTGCGCGGATTCGGCGCCAACCTTTGATCCCGTCACAGGCGCGTCCACGAACTCGGCACCTTTGGCCCGTACGCGGGCGGCAAAGTCGCGCGTCGCCTGCGGCGCGATTGTGCTCGAATCGATCACCGTGACCCCGGGCCGCAGCACCGATTCCACTCCGCCTGGGCCGAAGAGCACGGTCTCCACTGCCTTGGTATCGGCAACGCACATCCAGACGACTTCCGCGTCCTTTGCCGCCTCAGCCGGAGTCGCTGCGGTGCGTGCGCCCTCTAAGTTCTTCGGCGTGCGGTTCCACACGGTTACATCGTGCCCGGCCTTCACCAGGTTTGCGGCCATCGGACGCCCCATGATTCCCAGTCCCAAGTATGCGATTTTCACCAGAATGCCTCCCTTTCCAAAACGAAAAATTTGATTAAAAGCCAGCCCCGGATGTTGCAAGGATCAATGCGGAGCGTACCATTATGGAATCGTTGACGGCGCGTTCCGCGTCCAATGGAGCAGGATGCTCAACATCGGAATCAGCAAGAAAGCTGGCCAGCTCGGCAGACTGGTGAAGCACTCTGCGATGGCCAAGCGAACCGGTCGTACTCATCGCCCGGTGCTCGCCGAGCAGGGCCAGTTGGGAGTTACCTTCATCGGTCACTCCACGTTTTTCCTGCAGATCGGAGGAGCGAACGTTGTGGTCGATCCGATCTTCGCTCCGTGGCTCTTCGTTCTCAAGCGTCTGCGCCGGCCCGGCCTGCGAATCCAGGATCTTCCGCCGTTGGATGCTGTTCTGGTGACCCATGCGCACTTCGATCATCTGCATCGCCCCTCGCTGCGCGCCATTGCCCGCGCCACTCGCATCAAGAACGGACGCACGCCGCTGCTGATCGTGCCTGGAAAGGTCACTGACCTGGTCTTCGATCTCGGCTTTGAGCGGGTTGTGGAGCTGAACTGGTGGGAGGAATTGCAACTCGGAGAGACTCGGGTGACTGCGACGCCGGCCAAGCACTGGGGCGCGCGCGTCATTCGAGACATGCATCGCGGTTATGGAGGCTACTGTCTGAGCGGCGGCGGTCATTCCATCTATCACTCGGGAGACACTGCCTACTTCGGCGGCTTTCATGAGATCGGCCAGCGGCTTGACCCCGATGTCGCTCTGCTTCCCATTGGAGCCTACCATCCGGAGAACTTCCGTGCCGTCCACACCAGCCCGGAAGACGCCCTGCGCGCCTTCGTCGATATGGGTTCCCGGCACATGATCCCCATGCACTTTGGAACCTTCAAACTCTCGCAGGAGCCCATCGATGAGCCGGTGAAGCGCCTGCTCTCCGGCGCCCGCCGCCTCGGCATCTCCGATCGCGTGCATGTGCTCGAAGAAGGCGTTGCGAAGTTCTTCTAACGCGGGTTTGGCTACCATGCCAGCAGCACTCGCACGTCGCGCACATTGGTGCCGGTGTATCCCGTCATGATCGTATCGCCCAAGGCGTCGAAGAACGGATAGGCATCGAAGGCCGCAAGTGCGGCCTCGGCGCACAATCCTTTCTCGATGGCGCGGGCGATGGTGGTTCCATCCACCACGGCTCCGGCGGCTGGACTGTTGCCGTCGATGCCGTCGGTTCCAGCGCTGAGCACGCTGATGTTTTCTCCCTGGATACGCTGGGCGCAATAGAGCGCGAACTGCTGGTTGCGTCCGCCCGCGCCGGGGTTTCCGTCCACTGTGACGGTAACTTCGCCGCCCGAGATCAGGCAGACGCGCGAAACTCCCTTGCGCAACTCGCGCAGCCGCTCCAGCAGGTGATCGGCGGCGGCGCGGTAATCCCAGTCGTCGCAACTGTTATCGATCTGGATGGCGAAGCCCTTCATCGCGGCGCGCTCGACGGCGGCCTTTTGTGCGGAAACATTGGAGAGTACGGGCCACCAGCGCGCCCGCTCGAAAAACGAATCGCCCGGCTTCGGGGTCTCATCCAGGGCGTGCATCTGGAAAAGTCTGCTCACGCTTTTGGGTAAATTCGGCAGCAGGTTGTATTGCTGCACGATGTCATAACACTGCGCGCAGGTGCTGGTATCAGGCATCGTCGGTCCGCTGGCGAGCGAATCCATCGCGTTGTCCGGTACGTCGGAGACAAGAATGGAGACCTGGTGAGCGGGCGCGGCGGCCACGGCCATGCGCCCACCCTTCACGGCTGAAAGGTGTTTGCGCACGGTGTTGATCTGCGCGATGGGCGCGCCGGAGTGGACCAGGGTCCGGTAGGTCTGCACCAAGTCGTCAAAGGAGATGGCGTCGCTGATCGGCTTTTCGACAATTGCGGAGCCGCCGCCGCTGATGAGGTAGATGACAAGCGAGCGCGCGTTCATGGTATCGAGGGCGCGAAGAATCGCCTCGGCCGCGCGCATGGATTCGTAGTTCGGCATCGGATGGCCGCCCTGAAAATAGCGGAAACCGAAACACTGAGAGGCGGGCAGAGTGGGCGCACAGACAATCCCAGATGCGCCGGTGCCGGCGCCGAGGCGCGTAATCAGCGCCTCCAGGCTGCTGTGTGCCGCCTTGCCGAAGGAAACGACGAAGACCCGCGAGAAGGTTCCGATATCGTAGAGGTCTTCGCCCACTTGCAGAACGCTGCGTTCGTAGTGGACGGTACGGCTGAAGCCGCGCTCGATGCTGCTCTCCTCCAGCGCGTGCTGAAAAATCTCTCGCGCGATGGCGCACATCTCGCGCGTTGCAGTCTCATTGCCGGCGGTATTATTGGGCGCAGTCATCGCGCCAAGATTATACGGCAGGAACTGCCGTCGGCCCCACACCTTCGCGTACCCAATCGCTGAGTGCGGCACGCATCTGGTCAAGGCGCCCGGCGAAAAAGTGGTCGGCTTCGGGAATCACGACCAGGCGTTTGGGCCCGGCTGCGGAGGCAAACACCCGCTCCAGTTGGTCCGGAGTCGCGAATTCATCACTGCCGCCGCTGAGCAGGAGCTTCGGCTTTTTGCTCTCCTGCAACGCCTCGTAGGTGTACTCGCGCCCGTCGGCATTGATCGGGGTACCCAGCGAAATCAGCGCTTCCACCTGGGGATGCGGCACCGCCGCACGCAATCCGACAGCCGCTCCGAAAGAAAATCCGGCAAAGATGATGGGCACGGCGAATCTTGCCGCGAGATAGTCGAGTGCAACTCTCGTATCTGCGATTTCGCCGCGCCCGTAATCATGCTCGCCCGCGCTGGCACCCGCGCCCCGGAAATTAAAGCGCAGCACCGGAAATCCGAATGCGTTCAGCGCCTTCATGGCGTGGAACACGACCTTGTTGTGCATGGTGCCGCCAAAGAGCGGGTGCGGATGGCAGACCATACAGGCATATCGCGCATCAGGCAAGCCAACGTTCAGCAATGCTTCGAGCCTTCCGGCTTCACCCTCCAGAAAAAACGATTCAATGCTGCCGTGATGCAAACTAACCACGCGCCTTCAACTTGATCGAGTCCAGCACCGCGACTCCGGTCTTGCCTTCGCGCGAGGTCAGAGGGCGATTGGAGTGGCAGGTCGCCAGCAATAGAGTTTCTCCGTTGGAGATGAAGCGGACGAACCAGTTATCGCCTTCCTCATCGCGGAAACGCGCGCTGGCCCGCTGCTTGCTGCTGTCTCCGGTCTGCAGGCGTCCTGCTACGGGAGCGGTATCGAGAAAATGCTTCAGGTAGTCGCGCGCATCCAGCGATTTCACGTCCTCTTTCCGGTGGTAAGCGGTGAGGATGACCGTGGTCTCGCTGGCTTCCGACTCCACCTGTAGATCGTCATTGGTCTGACGCAAACTCCAGAAGGTCGGCACCGCGATGCTCACATGTCCGCGCGGCACGATGTAGGTTCCGGGATGAAAGCCGTTCGTCGGAGTTTTCGGTGTTGAGCTCTTGGCTGAGGTTTTGGCTGAAGCCCGGGTCGATGTCTTGGGTGAGGTCTTCTTTGCCGCTTTCTTGGTTACTTTCTTTGCCGAAGTGGCCTTCTTCATAATATGTTTCGCAGTTTTAGGCATATCTCACTCTAGCGCGAAGCAGTGCTGCCGGTCGAATTATTGAGAGATGTTGTTTGGGCGAAAATCATCGCGTTTGCCCTCGTCGGCTAGTGGCTATGTGTGATGGCGATGCGAAGTGCCTGGTGCAACTCGCCCGCAGTGTGGATAGGCGGTTGGCAGGCGCAGCCGCTACAGAGCATGGCGACTGCGCCGCCCTGCTGTAATCCTGGCACGGCGGAGATGGGGTCCGCCAGCGCCGGCGGCAGGGTCGCATTCAGGCGCGTTGGATCTTTGACGCGCAATACGATTTTGTTCAGCGCGAAGGGAGCCAGCGCCTCCGCATATAATTCGTCGGCCTCGCGGCCTTGGCCGATCACCACCACTTGCGTGTGCGCGCGCGACATCCAAACCGAGGCGAGTCCGTAGGTGCCGGCATAGATGCCGAACTGTCCGGCGACTCCGGCAAA
>VFSW01010453.1_pt1 | contig 13141 bp, 11 predicted proteins | sample 5358111 | NCBI WGS metagenome assembly VFSW01 (sample SAMN11554181, study PRJNA540505) | mine drainage metagenome | isolation source: sediment from site ElyBrook_90M | place: USA: Ely Copper Mine, Vershire, VT | collected 2017 | reverse complement strand
CATGGTAATATCCTTTCGTAAATATTTTCACCAGGAATGTTATCGTGAAGAAATATTTTGTTTTCATTTTTTCCCCTCCCGACTCTGTTTAAAGAATAATATTAAATACAAAAATAGTACCATTTTTGGAGCGGATACTCTTATTTATGACAGACGTGCTAAATCCTGAGACTAAAAGCCGGACGTATGCGTTCCTGGGGGACAAAGATAAAGCCTATGAATATTTAAAGATTTTTTGTCAGAAGGAGTGTTTTACTTCAACTGATATGACATATTAAAAAAAAGATCCTTTGGGCACTCCCGGGCTTTGTGAGTATTAATCGCTACTTTGGATTTTCAATTCTGTAAAGATGGGTATCCGACCGCATGATCAGGGAATTTCCGGAGACAGCCGGCCGCGCGATGAACTTGCCATCAAGTTTATTCTCTGCAATTTTCAGGAATTTTTTATCTGCCTTGATAACAGTTGTAACTCCATTCATGTCAGTTAAATATATGTTGTCTTCAATAGAAACGGGGGCAAAGTTAAAACTATAACTACCCTGTAACTTTTCTTTCCAGATAAGCCCTCCTGTTTTTGCATCAAGACAAGACACGATCCCCTTTTCATTTACCATAAATATCAATTCGTTTGAAATGACAGGTGTTGAAATACCCGGAACATTTTCTTTGTATTTCCATATAACCTTTGAACCGGTAACGTCTCCTTTACCGTCGGGACGTACAGCCCATAACTCCTTTTTGGTATTTCCGGTATTAATAAATGCAATTCCATTCCAGAATAGCGGACTTGAAACAGTTCCATCACCTCCGGCATAGGTGACCCGCCATATTTCTTTGCCAGTTTCAGGATCAAAAACCTGGCAAAGCTGAGATGATTCGCTTATCATCTGATCTTTTTTGTTTACCGTGATTATTACAGGTGTGCTATGTGCTTTGCGCCAGTCCTCCCGCAGATTCTTATAAAACTCCGGAGGTCGGTTGACCTGCCAGACTGTAGCTCCTGTAATCCTGTTGAGAGCTGTAATTTTATGAGAATTACCCGCGTCATGTTGCAGAATAATAAGATTTTTATAGATTATAGGAGAAGAAGCAGCTCCATGTGGTATGTTTTCGGGGCTTACATCAGTTCTTTTCCAGATTATCCTGCCTGATCCGGCCTCAATACAAACTGTTCCGTAAGATCCGAACTCTGAATAGATATATCCATCCGCGGCCACGGGAGAGGGTGTGGCATAAGAATTAGTTTCGTTTTTCCATTCGACCTTCTTATTTTCAAGTACGGTGATATCATGAAGGATCTTTCCGGATTCTTTACTGACACAGACTGCATACATTTTTTTCCCATCCTCATCAGCTGTGGTAAGCCAGATCTGATCTCCCAGTATTATGGGAGTTGACCATCCCTTTCCATGAATCTCAGTTTTCCATTTAACGTTATTTGATTCGCCCCAGGTTATTGCAATATTTCCCTGGGCAGAGGAGACTGATGCATCAGCATCAGTGTATGTATCATGCGTATTACCTGCAATTAATAATCCTGAGTGAAATAATATGTATAAAGAAACAGAATGTCTGATTGAATGATTCATACCCGTGAACTGATTTTATTTGTCAACTATTCATTAATTACAAGACTATTATCAACATGATGATCCATAGTTGTGCTAAAGTAAAGAATAGTTTGATCTGACAATACAAATTTGAATTTTGTATTCCGGAAATATTTTTAGACGGGTTCGTCAAAGCTACCCTGGCACTTTGAAAACTTACTGTAAAATAATTTTACGTTTAGCTGTATAATATCTTTACTAAATAAAATGACTATACTAAATAAAAGGCTTTATATCAGACAGATACAAGTATTAAGTTACGATAATTTTCATAGAAAAAATGAGATAGTACGTGTGGTGGGTGGGAATCCAGCTGAAAAAGAGTCCTTTGCGGGGACACCATCTCCTTTAGGCAGATTACTTAATGAAAATTTTCCGGAAGTAAGATCATACTCCAGGTTCTACCTTTATCATAAACTGATCAGGGTTGAAAATATGGTTTTTAATGAAAACAGAGTAGCTGCGGCTGATTCCGGGTTTTTCGATATATTTTCATTTCCGCTGGTCAAAGGGGATAAAAATATGGCATTAACCAAGTATAATTCAGTGTTATTGTCTGAAGCCACTGCAAATAAATATTTCGGTGATAAAGATCCATTAGGCAAAACGATTATTTTCAATGACAGTATACTTTATGAGATTACAGGGATATTTAAAGATATCCCTGCTAATTCACATATTCATTTTGATTTACTGGTGCCTTTTAAAAGCCTTCATGTTGCAGAGGATTGGGGTGCCTGGAATTATTATACGTATCTTCTTTTTTCTTCAAACACTCAACCGTTCCAATTTAAAGAGAAAACTGTAAAGTGGGCCGAAAAGATAAACGGAGCCAGTGTTTCAGAGATAATGGCCCTGATGTCCAGGAATTATATATGGTGGGTTGTGATATCATTCATTGCTGCCTGTCCTCCTGCAATACTGATTATCGGAAAGTGGCTGCAAAATTTTGCTTACAGAACAGAATTGAACTGGTGGATCTTTGCACTGGCAGGTATTATTGCATTAGTAATTGCATTATTAACAGTCATCCTGCAGAGCTGGAAAGTAGCAACAAAGAACCCGATTGATGCGTTGAGATATGAGTGATCATCTCATTTAATTGGTTGATAATAGTATATAGTGGTTTACAAAGATGGGGTCTCTGAGTCAGTAAAGTGTTGCAAAATTTTAAAATAGATTTATATAATTCACATAGATTATGAATTATAGGGAAATATTCCAGTCGATAAGAGAGGCCCTTTATATTCAAATTTTTACTGCATTGCACCATAACCTACTATCCATAGAACAGCAATAAAAATACCCAGGATAAGTTGGGATAGTACAGGTTTTTTGAATAATGAACTTAAGTAGGTTGAGTTAATATGTTTTATAACAAATATTCCTGAAACACTAAGAAGGGTTGACGTAGCTGCTGTCAAAGGTGCTTTGACAAAGACATAGTCATTGAACTTTTCCAAAACCCAGTATGTGTTTTTGGTGATATAGGTTTCAAATAGAGCAAAGCCTGTAAATATTACAATTGAAGAAAGAACACAGGTAAGGATGAGTCCCAGAAACTTAAATTGTTTTTTGTTAATGAAGATGGATGCAAAAACTTCAAAACCTATCCCTAACAAAATTAGCATGACAGGCTTGCAAAACCACATTGTTTCTAAGTATCAATATCATAATGTACAAAAAACTTCGTTTATTCATATCCCATTCACAAGGAAGGTCAACCTAAAGAAGATCAGGCATGCGGAAGTTCAACTGCTTGTAAGGGTGTGTGCCATGCAGTGACAGCAGAAAGTAAATAAGCGAAATTTCGTATTTATCTTTAAGATTATAGTTTCATTTGTAACTGTTAACAGGTATAACTATATTTGTCAATGTTAATTTATCATACCTGAAATGGGAAAAACAGCAGAAATACCTATAATAGAACCTGTTGGGCATATCGCGAGCAATATACACCGGATGTTCTTAACTGTACTCAATAAATACCTTGCTGATGTAGATATTGATCGTTTTTACTATCCCGTACTATTGATTGAAGCCAGCAATGGCAATCTTACACAGCAGGAATTGGCGGGGATATTAGGTTGCGATAAAGTACAGGTTGTGCGAATAGTTGATTACTTATCGGAGAAAGGTTATGTAACACGTGTAAAAAACACCCTTGACAGAAGAAAGTATGGATTGGAAGTCACGGAGAAGGCTAAAAAATTTATACCTGATATTAAAAAAGCGATTCATGATGCAAATGCACTAGTGTTGAATAATTTATCCGGGAACCAGATTAAGGAATTGTACGCCTCTCTTAAAGTAATTGAAAAAAATCTTGCTTTAAATAAAGCCGCATTGTATAAGGAAAGTAAAATAGAAACAATATGAATATAATGAATAAAATACATAACATACCGGAATGGTTATTTGAGTTTAACGGCTATCGCTGCCCGTTTTTAATTATCGGTTATCGTATGGGAAAACTTGCGATAGAGAAGCTGAATCTTACTAAAGAAAATAGTTATGAGATGTTTGTCTTCTCCGAACTCGGAATAAAGGTACTTAAGAAATAGAAACGGTAAAGTCATATGTATTCCTTGTTCGGAGTATGACAAAGAGAAAAATAATATTTTATTGTCTTTGCAGAGAATGTAGCTGTCTAATTAAACAATAATCAGGGTGATAATTATGGAAGAAACTTTGACCGCCGGTAAAGTTCAAAAATTAACGCTGGTCGATTTAATAAAAGTAAGTCTGTACATCGGGGCTACTTCTTACGGCGGACCCGCAATGTTTGCACAAATGAAAAAAAAATTTGTAGAAGGTAAAAGATGGATTGACGAAAAAGACTTTTTAGAGGCTTTAAGCTTTGCACAAATATTACCGGGGGCAACCGGCCTTACCGTTATGGCATATATCGGGTACAAGCTTAAAAATATTTCAGGTGCAATGATTATTTCTTTTTTCTTCATTCTGCCCACATTCATTGCTGTCGTAATTTTATCATACGCATATTATCATTTTACAGGTCATTCTTATATAACTTCTATTTTTACAGGTTTGGGTGCATTGGTTGTGGGGCTGCTTATCAATGCTGTTATAACGCTTGGCAAATCTGTTTTTCCTAAAATATCCCTGAAGTATTATAAAGGCTTTTTAATAGCGGCGTTTGGATTTGCTCTGTCGTTCTGGCTTAAAACAAATATGGTATATCTAATAATTGCTGCTGGAATTTTAGGGTTCATATTTTATTATTTCACCGGAGAGTTTGAAGGAATAGAGGAACGGAAACAAGGCGCATCAATCAATGCAATATCAACCAGGTTACCTCATAGAATGATTAAGTACAGTACCTTTATTATAACCATGCTGGTAATAATCATTTTGCTTTTTTTCCTCCCGACCATAAAAGAAATTTTCAATTCATTTTTTAAGATAGGTTTATTCTCATTCGGTGGCGGCTTTAATTCTATACCTCTGATGCAGCACGAAACAATTAACATTCGTCACTGGCTTACCTTAAAAGAATTCAGAGACGGAATTGCAATGGGACAAATTACGCCGGGACCTGTTTTAATTACTGCGACTTTCATCGGTTATAAAGTTGCCGGAATAACTGGCGCGGCTGCAGCAACTGCAGCAATTTTTTCACCTTCAATTTTTTTGATGATTCTTTTATACGAAGCTCACAGTAAACTTACAAAGTTGTTAGCAGTAAAGGTAATTGTAAAAGGCATACTCGCCGGGTTTATTGGACTTCTTGTTTCAACGACAATAAACTTTGGAATGAAATCTCTTTTTAGCTGGCAGACCTGGACCATTTTCATTCTATCTTCAATAGCTTTGATAAAATTCAAAATTGATGCAGTATGGATAATACTGATTGTAGTAATTGTTTCTTTAATAATATTTTGATTTTGAAATGCATAAAAGCTTTAATGAGTTATTGATATGTCTGAATATGAAAAAATAAAAATGGAAACTTGCATTTTTAGTAAAAGTAGCGCTTTGATGCTGGCTGGTGTAAGCTTTTTCCCAATGACATGGAAAAATAAATTGAAGAAATACTGAATTGAAAACAAGAAACCAAATATAAAACTATGTGGATTGTCAGACTGGCATTACGCAGACCCTATACATTTGTGGTAGCTGCCCTTGTTATTTTTATTTTAACCCCTTTCGTGCTTCTGAGGATGCCTACGGACATCCTGCCGTCGATAAATATCCCGGTAGTTAGTGTAGTATGGACTTATAATGGATTAAATGCGCATGAAGTGGAACAGCGAATCGTTTACAATCACGAGCGGATGATCTCCACTCTTGTAAAGGATATCCAGCATATCGAATCGACCTCCTACAGTGGAGCAGGAGTTATCAAAATATATTTACAACCCGGTGCGTCGGTGGCGCAAGCGGTGGGTGAGATTACCGCAAGCGCGCAGACAATTCTACGAACGCTTCCTCCCGGTACCACTCCACCATTTGTGGTTCAGTACAACGCTTCAAGCGTACCGATTCTCCAGTACAGTCTGGGAAGCCGGCAATTGACAGACCAACAACTGCAAGACATTGCTATGAATCAGGTAAAAATAGGTTTATCCACTGTACGCGGTTCATCAATACCCTTTCCCGCAGGCGGCAAATCACCAGTCATTGCTGTTGATATTAACCTTCCTGCATTAGAGGCAAAGAATCTTTCACCGCAGGATGTAATTACTGCAGTCAACGCTCAGAACCTTATTCTGCCGAGCGGTACGGCTAAAATAGGAAAAACCAAATACGATGTTTCGTTGAATAGCAGCCCAACTATTCTTGAGGAATTAAATAACCTCCCGATTAAAACTGTGAATGGCGCAGTCATCCGGATCCACGATGTCGCTCAGGTTTATTTCGGAGCTCTTCCGCAAGAGAATATAGTGAGGTTGAACGGAGTGTCCGGAGTTTTGCTAACCGTTTTGAAAACCGGTGCCGCATCTACTCTTCAAGTAGTCGATGGAATAAAAAAGGCGATGCAGCGCATAATACCGACGCTTGATTCTAATGTGCAGATCAAAGAATTTGCAGACCAGTCGCTCTTTGTCCGTTCGGCGATTAAGGGAGTTGTAAGAGAGGGAACGATTGCAGCAGCACTAACGGCATTAATGATTTTACTTTTCCTCGGCACATGGCGCGGAACTTTCATAGTTGCCACATCTATTCCCCTTTCCATTTTGGTCTCGATAATAGTACTCGGTGCGCTGGGCGAGACAATAAATTTGATGACCCTTGGGGGTCTCGCGCTTGCGGTCGGAATTCTCGTGGATGATGCGACGGTTGAGCTTGAGAACGTGCACCGTCATATGGCACGCGGTAAACCGACCCTGCAGGCAATCCTTGATGGTGCACAGGAAATTGCGCTGCCTGCATTCGTATCTACATTAAGCATCTCAATTGTGTTTGTTCCAATGTTTTTCTTAACCGGCGTTGCAAGATATTTGTTTGTACCTCTTGCCGAGGCTGTTATATTTGCCATGTTAACGAGCTACATCCTCTCACGTACACTCGTTCCCACAATGGTCCAATGGTTCTACCGACATATGAAATACACCGGCGAGTTGGCGCAGCCCGAAAAGGGTGCGAAGTGGCTGAGACCGTTTGTTTCCATACAAGTTGGTTTTGAAAAATGGTTCACCAGCTTCAGAGAAGGCTATCGCAGACTTCTTGGCATCGTGCTCTCCTACAGCCACACATTTGCAGTCCTTTTTTTGTTGTTTGCCCTCGGCACGTGGCTGCTACTTCCGTTGCTTGGACAGGATTTTTTTCCGTCAGTGGATGCGGGGCAGTTCCGGCTGCATGTGCGTGCGCCTACAGGAACGCGCATAGAAGAAACAAGCAGGCTTGTTGACCATGTTGAGTCAGTGATTCGGCAGAAAATTCCGCCGGTTGAACTTGGCGGGATACTTGATAATATCGGCGTTCCCAGCGGCGGGCTTCCTCTTACTTATATTGATAACGGATTGGTTGGAACAGGCGATGCTGACATCTGGGTATCGCTGAACGCAGACCACAAGCCTACGAAAACTTATGTCCGCGAACTGAGAAGCAAACTCAACTCGGAATTTCCAGGAACGACTTTTTATTTTCTACCTGCAGACATAACAAATCAAACGATTAATTTCGGCTTACCTGCTCCAATCGATATTCAGATTGTGGGACGCGATCTGGTGAAGAGCCGGGTGATAGCGAACCAACTTCTGAATGAAATAAGCCACATACCCGGTGCTGTGGATATTCGTATCCAGCAGCCTAATGATCAGCCTAATCTAGCTTTTGCAGTTGACCGTACGAAAGCATCAATGATGGGGCTGACCGAGCGTGATGTTGCGAGCTCGGTATTGTTGACACTAAGCGGCAGTGCTCAGACTCAACCTAATTACTGGGTAAACCCAAAGAATGGCGTCCAGTACTCTCTGAATATACGTGTTCCTGAATATGATATGAGTTCCATTGATGCCTTGCAATCTATGGCAATCACGGGCAGCCAGCCAGGGAAGAGTAATTCCCAGCTACTCGCTAACTTAGCTTCCTTTAAGCAAACGAGCACATCGCCGGTTTATACACACTATGACGTTCAACCTGTTCTTGATGTGTACGCAGGTGTGGATGGAAACAGTTTGGGGAGCATACTAAGTGATGTCACTCCGCTTATTCAGAAGGCGAAGAAAAATCCGCCCAAGGGAAGCTTCATTGTAGTGCGCGGACAGGCGGAGACGATGCATTCAAGTTACACAGGTCTACTGGTCGGATTGGTTATGGCGATTGTTCTTGTTTACCTCTTGCTTGTTATCAATTTCCAAAGCTGGCTTGACCCTTTTATCATTATCATGGCCCTCCCGGGTGCCCTTGCCGGGGTTATCTGGGCATTGTATTTATCATTCACGAATCTCAGTGTGCCGGCGCTGCTCGGCACCATCATGAGCATTGGTGTCGCAACGGCAAATTCAATTCTCATAGTAACTTTTGCACGTATTAATCTTCGTGAGGGCATGGATCCGACCACAGCCGTTTGGGAAGCTGCCACGACGCGTGTTCGTCCGGTTCTTATGACAGCGCTTGCAATGATTATCGGAATGTTCCCGATGGCGCTTGGATTAGGTGCAGGCGGCGAGCAGAATGCGCCGCTCGGTCGTGCAGTAATCGGCGGGCTTACAATTGCAACTTTCGCTACTTTGTTTTTTGTTCCGGCCATGTTTCGTTTATTACACCGGAAGACTCCTTCAAGTCCGTCACCGGATGAAATTAATTTATTAAATGAAAAGATAAATTAAAAAATATTATAATGACATCAAAACAAAATGATTTAATAGAAGCAGCTCAAATTAAGGAGGACTTATCTAAAGCTTCCAGCTCACATTTTATATTGAAACGAACGGCTTTAGGAGTCGGGGTGATAATTATTCTTGTAGCTGCCGGTTTGATTCCAAGAGTAATTAAGAGAGCAGCATTAACAAAAGAAACGCATGAATTAGCAGTTCCAAAAGTTTCTGTTGTAATGCCGGCTCCCGGCAAAGCAGGAGATGGACTAATCTTGCCTGCGGAGATTCAACCGTGGGTAGAAGCTCCTATTTATGCACGCGCCACCGGCTACTTGAAACGGTGGTTGGTGGATATTGGAGCTAATGTTAATTCAGGACAGCTTCTGGCAATAATTGAAACTCCCGACCTTGACCAGGAATTGGAACAGGCGCGCCACCAGCTTGCAGAGTCTGAAGCTTTATTATCATTAGCGAATATTACTGCTGCACGCTATTCCGAGCTTGTAAAAACCGCCAGTGTTAGTGAGCAGGATAATGCAGAGAAACAAGGAGACCTTGCGCTGAAAACTGCGAGCTTATCCGCTTCACGTGCAAATGTCCGCCGCCTGGAATATATAAAATCTTTTTCACGCGTTACGGCTCCATTTGTCGGCACGATAACGGCGCGTAATTGCGATATAGGCGAGCTTATTGCTGCCGGCAACGGCAAAGAACTATTCCGTTTGTCTCAGACAAATAAGCTTCGTATTTATGTTCGTGTTCCACAGACGAATGCTCTTGGTGTTACTCCGGGTCAAACTGCCGAGCTGTTGATTCCGGAGTTGCCCAACCATCCATTCAATGCAAAAGTAGTGCGCACTGCAGGTCAGATTTCGGATGATTCACGAACACTTCTAACCGAGCTTGAAGTTGATAATACATCAGGTAAAATTCTGGCAGGCAGTTTCGGTCAAGTGAAATTTACTAATACTAAAAACGAATCGACTCTGACACTTCCATCTAACTCCGTGATGTTCGGAGCGGAAGGCACGCGTGTTGCCATGGTTAAACCGGATGGAAAGATTGAATTGCGGAATGTAAAGCTCGGACGCAATTTCGGACAGGCAATTGAAATATTATCCGGTGTTGATAAAAATGACCGTGTCGTTTTCAATCCTTCAGAATCGCTTACCGACAGCACTGTTGTTTCTGTGGTTGAAACGGTTAAAATTAAATAGGGAGGATTAAAATGAGGCGGAATAAATATCTCAATTCAATTCTCTCACATGCTACAGTAGTCTTGACAATTTATTTGGCGGGCTGCGCAGTAGGGCCAAAATATGTCCGGCCAAATGCGACGCCTATTGCGTCAAATTATGCAAATGTTCCACCGGGATGGAAAATGGCATCTCCACAGGCAAACCTGCCTAAGGGAAAGTTTTGGGAAGTTTTCGGAGACAGTGTCCTGAACAAATTAGAATCCGATGCAATGGATTCAAATCAAACTCTTCAGGCAGCACTGGCACGATTTGAACAGGCACGCGCCCAGGCTGATGTTGCTTCATCGGGTCTTTTTCCGAAAATAAGTGTGGGAGCCAGTGCAGGCAGGCAGAAGGATTCAAATAACCGTCCCTTGAGCAACACAGGTAAGGAAGCAGGACAAGGATTTACATATAATAATTTTTCAATTCCGTTCAACTTAAGCTATGAATTGGACCTGTGGGGAAAAATCCGCAGGCAGGTTGAAGCAGCGAATGCAAATCTTCAAGCCAATGCCGATTATCTTGAATGGATTAAGCTGGAGATTGTCTCTGAAGTTGCCGCAGATTATTTCACCCTCCGTGTGTTGGATGCTTACAAAGTATTGATTGATTCTACTACCGAAGTTTACAGGAAAGCTTATCAGCTTGTGCAAAATCGAAGGGTCAGCGGACTCGCGTCAGATTTGGAAGTCGCCCAGGCAGAGACAATCCTGAAAACCGCTGAAGCACAACTTCCCGACAATGAATTGCAAAGAACAAAGTTTCAAAATGCGCTGGCAGTTTTATCAGGCAAGAGTCCATCTCTGTTCAACATTCCACCCGACGCGCTGAATTTGCTGCCGCCGGTTATTCCACCCGGACTGCCGTCAGAGTTGCTTGAACGCAGACCCGATATTGCTTCTGCCGAGAGATTAATGGAGGCTGCCAATGCAAACATCGGTGTTGCAGTTTCAGCCTTCTACCCGACCATTTCATTAGGTGGAACTGCTGGCTTGCAAAGCATAAACATCGCTACTTTGATTGATGCGCCAAGCGCTTTGTGGTCGGTGGGGGCTTCTTTTTTTCAGCCGCTTTTTGAAGGAGGTAAACTGAACGCGCAATTAAGAGCTGCGAAAGCTTCGTATGATGAATCCGTGGCCAATTACCGACAAACTGTTCTCCTGGCTTTTTCGGATGTAGAAAATAACCTCTCGGCACAGAAGCTGTTAGCCCAACAATATGAAACAGAAGTTTCAGCCATGGAATCGGCACAAAAGCAATTTCAAATTGCTTACAACCAATATCGCTCAGGCCTGGTAACATACCTTAATGTTTCATCGGCAGCAGCATTAGTGTTGTCACTTCAAACAAATGTAAACCGGATTCAAACAGAAAGGTTTGTCGCAGCAGTGGCATTAATTAAATCCATCGGCGGTGGCTGGTAATCCACCACCAGCAACGGATCACATATAAAGACATCCATTTTTCCCAAAACTTTTTATTACCCGCATTACCAACGGATGCTTATTTTTGTAAAATTTATTTTCAGAAATATGCAAAATCAGGACGATCAGACTTCAGCAGCATTAGCCAGCGATATAGCAGGGAAAACAATATTTTCCATTTTATTATCCATCAGCTTCTCTCACCTTCTTAACGATACACTTCAGTCCATTATCCCTTCCATATATCCGGTAATTAAGAATTCTTTTCACCTTAACTTCTCGCAGATAGGGATTATTACCCTTGTATTTCAGTCAACAGCTTCTTTGTTTCAGCCGCTTATAGGATTGTATACCGATCGTAAACCGCAACCTTATTCTCTTGCCGTTGGTATGGTTATTACACTCCTGGGGTTAATCCTCCTTTCTCAGGCGAAAAATTATGCTTTGCTTCTGGTATCGGTAGCTGTAATCGGAACAGGATCGTCTGTTTTTCATCCAGAAGCATCGAAGGTTGCCTATATGGCTTCGGGCGGCCGCAGGGGACTGGCTCAATCCATTTTCCAGGTTGGTGGCAACCTGGGAGGATCACTGGGGCCCATACTTGCAGCTATGATCATAGTTCCCTTTGGGCAGTCGAGTATCCTTTGGTTTTTAATACTCGCGCTGCTTGCAATTATTGTGCTTTTAAATGTCGGAGGCTGGTATACTCATCATATGAACGGGATGCGGGGGAAAGTTCCTGCAATAACAAAAGGACATGGTTTGTCGAAAGCAAAAGTCGCCTGGTCAGTGTTAATTCTGCTGGTCCTTATTTTTTCAAAATACTTCTATCTGGCATCCATCACCAGTTATTTCACTTTTTACCTTATGCATAAGTTCAATGTATCGATACAAACTTCGCAGGTTCATTTGTTCCTGTTTCTATTTGCGGTAGCCACAGGAACACTCCTGGGCGGACCCATTGGTGACCGGGTGGGGCGAAAGTATGTAATCTGGTTTTCTATTCTAGGTGTCGCGCCCTTTACTCTGTTGTTGCCTTCTGCCAACCTTTTATGGACCACTGTACTAAGTATAATGATTGGTGTGATACTTGCCTCTGCATTTTCAGCGATCCTGGTTTATGCACAGGAACTTATTCCCGGTAAGATAGGAATGATTTCGGGATTATTCTTTGGTTTTGCCTTTGGTATGGGGGGATTGGGATCGGCTTTGCTCGGAATGCTGGCTGATAAAACCAGTATCGATTATGTTTACCATGTTTGTGCTTTCTTGCCGCTTATAGGTGTACTCACTTTTTTCCTGCCCGATATCGGAATAAAAAGAAAATAAATTTCTGCAATGTGGGGCAATTTGTGAAAAAAACGGCAGCATTGACCAGCTTTCTCCGGAACTGCCAAACCATCTCATTTAATTGATTGATAATAGTATAAGGTGGTCAGCCAAAACCGGTGGCAGGTGGTCTGGTGATCAGTTTTGTCCAGGTCAGGCCATTTTTATTTTAAGAATAGAACCTTTTGGCAAGTTGAAATGTTTATCTAATTCAGAATCAACATTAGGCAAACTTGAAGACTCAATTG
>VFSW01010452.1_pt1 | contig 13141 bp, 12 predicted proteins | sample 5358111 | NCBI WGS metagenome assembly VFSW01 (sample SAMN11554181, study PRJNA540505) | mine drainage metagenome | isolation source: sediment from site ElyBrook_90M | place: USA: Ely Copper Mine, Vershire, VT | collected 2017 | reverse complement strand
GCAAGGCCGGTGGCACCAACACGATGAAGATCGTCAAGGTTGGCGAGAATCGCCGGACTTGATATCCCCGGGCTGACGATCTTGCGTTGAATTAACCGCATGGTTAATATTGGCGCATCGCATTTTCCGACAGCGAGCGTTCCTTTGAAACTACCCGAGCGTTTTACCGACGTCGCGCATCTCGAAGACGTCATGAGTACGCCTGCCCCGGAGCTTGGCGCCGATCTGAACCGGCTCTCCGGCGATATTCTGATTCTCGGTGTCGGCGGCAAAATGGGGCCCACGCTTGCGCGCCTCGCCAAGCGCGCCGCGCCGGGCAAGCGCGTGGTCGGCGTGGCGCGCTTCACCGAGCCCGGCTTACGCGAGAAGCTGGAAGCCTGGGGCGTGGAATGCATCGCCTGCGACCTGCTCGAGCGCGACGAGATCGGGCGCCTGCCGAGAATGGAGAATGTCGTATTCATGGCCGGACGTAAATTCGGATCAAGCGGGCGGGAGGACCTCACCTGGGCGATGAATGTGATGGTGCCGGCGCAGGTGGCCGAAGTTTTCCGCGCCGCGCGCATCGTTGCGTTCTCCACCGCCTGCGTTTATCCGTACGTGGACGTGACCTCGGGTGGTGCGACCGAAGCCGTACCCGCGATCCCGCCTTCTGGCGATTACGCCAATTCCTGCGTCGGACGCGAGCGCATGTTCGAATATTTCTCGCGCAAGCACGGTACCAAAGGGCGCTTGCTGCGCCTGGAGTACGCGATCGACATGCGCTACGGCGTGCTTCACGACGTCGGCAGGAAGGTGTTTGCCGGCACGGCCATCGACGTGACCATGGGGCACGTCAACGTAATATGGCAGGGTGACGCCAACAGCATGGTACTGCGCACGCTCGGCCGATGCACCGCCCCGGCGAGCGCGCTCAATCTGAGCGGCCCGGAGACGGTCAGCGTGCGCGCGCTGGCCGAGGCCTTCGGCCGGCATTTCAACAGGCGGCCCGTGTTCACCGGCAAGGAGGCAGGCAGCGCGTGGCTGGTGAACAGCAGTGAGGCGCATCGACTGTTCGGCCGGCCGAGCGTGCCGCTGGATACCATGATCGCCTGGCAGGCGGACTGGATCGCGCGTGGCGGCGCGAGTCTGGGCAAGGACACGCATTTCGATGCCCGTGACGGAAAATACTGATATCGCAGCGGTGCGGGAGCACGAGCTTGGCGAGCAGCATCTCATCGGCGCCATGGCCTTGTCGCGTGCGGCGAACTGGAACCAGAACGAGGCCGACTGGCGCATGATGCTGAGCCTGGGCAAGGGCTTCGGCTTGTCGGCCGCGGACGGCAGCCTGGTCGCCAGTATCGTCGTGCTGCCCTACGGGGATAAGTTCGCCTGGATGAGTATGGTGCTGGTGTCTCCGCAGCATCGGCGCCTCGGCTACGCTTCGCGCATGCTGCGCCGCGCGCTTGCCTATCTGCACTCACGCGGTCTTGCGGCCGTCCTCGATGCCACGCCGGCCGGGCATGAGGTCTACGTGCAGGAAGGCTTGCACGACACGTGGACCTTTCAGCGCTATAGTTTGGGCGAGGCGCGGCCTGCGTCCGGCAGGCAGGATATGTCGGGATTGAAGCTGCGGCGCCTCGTCGATGCGGACTGGCCGCAAATCCTGGCGCTGGATCTGCCGGCCTTCGGCGCCAGCCGCGAGCCATTGCTGCGCGCGCTTGCCGCGCGCCTGCCTGAGGCGGCGCTGGTTGCCGAGCGTGGGAAACAAATCTACGGCTACCTGCTGGGCCGCGACGGGCGCGAAGCGCGGCAGCTGGGGCCCCTCGTCGCCGCCGACCTGCCCGCGACACAGGCGTTGCTCTCGCGTGCGCTCGAGCGCGTGGCCGCGCCGCTGTACATCGACATTGTCGACCGGCACACCAGCCTGCGCAGCTGGGCGCTGATGCAGGGCTTTAGCGTGCAGCGGCCGTTCACGCGCATGGTGCACGGCGCCGAACGGGCGCCCGGCAGCAACGAATGTGTAATGTTGGTGGCCGGGCCCGAGTTGGGGTAGCCCGCGCCGTTACTTGGTCATTTTGATCGATTTGTCCAGAAACTCGTTGGTGTAAGCGGTCTTCACGTCGAAAGGCTTGTCCAGGCCGATGTAGGTTTTCACCAGGTCGTAGTCGCGCGCCATGCGCGCGTCGTCGAACCAGCCGAGCGCGACCGTTCTCGATGTCTTGTCGCTCATCAGCTCTTCCACCAACATCCAGTTGGTCATTTCATTGTTGTACTTGAGCGCGCCGTTGGCCTCGACCAGCGCGTTAATGCAGGGTTTCGGGTCGGCGACGCAGGCGGCAAAGGCCTTTTGCGTAACCTTGACGAAGTTCGCCACCAGGGGTTTATGCGTCTTCAGGAATTCCGCGTTGACGATGATGGAATTGCCATATGGGTTGAGGCCAGCGTCGCGCCAGGCGAGGAAACCCATGTTGCTGCCCAGTTCCTTCTGGAATACATGGTGCAGGTTGTAGAACGAGGTAACGGCGTCGACGGCCCCGGATTTGAGCGCAGCGAGCTTGGAGTTGGCGTCGATGTTTACCCAGGTCACCGAGTTCGGGTCGATACCGTTGGCTTTGGCCAGCGCCGGCCACATGGTGCGCGCGCCATCCCCCGGCGGGTTACCGATTTTCTTGCCTGCCAGATCCTTCACCGACTTAATGCCGGAGCTCTTCAGCCAGTATAGGCCTTGCGGCGAGTTGGCATAGACGTTGAACACCCCAACGGTGTCGGCGCCTTTGCCGCGCAGCGTCAGCGCATTGGCCATGTCGGCGAGCCCGATGGGCGTGGCGCCTGCGCCCACCTTCTGAACGGCGAGTACCGAGCCCTTGCCCTGCTCGATGTTGAGGTCGATGCCGGCTTGGGAATACCAGCCCATCTTTTTGGCGTAGTAATAGGGCGCGTGATCGCCGCCTGCGACCCAGTTGAGAATGAAATCGACTTTTTCGGTCTTCTGCGCCAGGGCGGGGGCGCTGGCGGCGAGCGCCAGTGCGGAGATGGCGGCCGCTGCAAGGCGGCGGAATTGGAGTGCGGTCATGGAGTTCTCCTCGGTGGATGTGCGGGCGGCAGGCGCAAGCGCGCTAACCGGATGGTCGAGGGCCATGGTACCGAGGTGAATTTTCGCTGTCAACGACGGGGCGTCCGCGCCGGCTTCGCCGCATCGGTATTGACAGCTTTTCCGGATTCATGCAAAAGTAACCAGTCGGTTAATTGGAGAGTAGGCGGTGGGCTTGCGTTGGAGCGACTGGCCGGCGGACGTGCTGGCGGTGCTGCGCCGCGGGGCAGTGATCCCTGCGCACCTGCTCGCGCTGGATGCCGGGCGCACGCTCGACCGGCGCCGCCAGCGCGCGCTGGCGCGCTACTACCTCGACGCCGGCTCGGGCGGAATGGCGGTGGGTGTGCACTCCACCCAGTTCGCCATTCGCGAGTCCGGTCTGTATCAGCCGGTGCTGCAGCTGGCGATGGAAACCGCCGAATCCTGGGGCGAGCGGCCGCTGGTCATGATCGCCGGCCTCACCGGCAGGACCGAGCAGGCGCGGCGAGAGGCGGTGCTGGCGCGCGACCTGGGTTACCACGCCGGGCTGCTCTCGCTCGCGGCCATGAACAGCGCTTCCGAGGACGAACTCATCGCGCATTGCCGCGCCATCGCGGCCGAGATTCCCGTGGTCGGCTTTTACCTGCAACCCGCAGTGGGCGGGTTGCACCTGCCGGCCTCGTTCTGGCGCCGAATGGCGGAAATCGACAACGTGGTTGCGATCAAAATGGCGCCGTTCAACCGCTACCGCACGCTCGATGTCGTGCGCGGGGTGGCCGAGGCGGGCGCCGAAGAACGCATCACGCTCTACACGGGCAACGACGATCACATTGTCCTCGACCTGGTCACGCCGTTCATCGTGAAGCGCGGCGGCGCGGAAGTCGCATTGCGCATCAGGGGCGGACTGCTCGGGCACTGGAGCGTGTGGACCAAGTCCGCGGTGGAACTGCTCGCGCGCATCCAGGCGGCGGTCGCGGCCGGCGCCATTGCCCCCGAACTGCTTGCGCTCGATTCCAAGGTGACCGACTGCAACAGCGCGTTCTTCGACGTGGCGCACGATTTTCGCGGCTGCATCGCCGGCTGCCACGAGGTGCTGCGCCGTCAGGGCCTGCTCGAAGGCATCTGGTGCCTGGATGCGCAGGAGGGCCTCTCTCCGGGCCAGGCCGACGAAATCAGCCGCGTTTTCTCGGCCTATCCCGAATTCGACGACAGCGCCTTCGTCGCCGCCAATCTGGCGCGATGGATGGCATGAGCCTGCCCACGCGTGCGCCGCGGGGGCTCTGCGGCAATCAGGAGCGCCGCGGTCGAACCCGCGAAAGATTGCTCTCGGTGTAGAGCTACAATGCCTCTATGCGATCGATTGCGCCGACGCAGGAGGCGTTGATCGAGGCGCCCGATCCAAAACGACTAAGAGGCCATTTCAGAATTGCCGAAATGGCCTCTGATATAAGGGAGCACGAGGGGACACGTCCCTTCGTTTTGAAATAAGCTCTGACTGGAGGTGTTCGACGTGTCCTACGATTTCATCATCATCGGCGCCGGCCACAATGGCCTCGCCTGCGCCGCGTATCTTGCGAAGGCAGGCGCCAAAGTCCTGGTTCTCGAGCGCAGCGCTCGCGTGGGTGGCGGCTGCCACACCGAGGAAGCGACGCTGCCAGGATTCAAACACAATCTCTGCTCCGTCGTTCACACTCATATCCCCACCAGCCCGGTCTACCGCGACCTGAAGCTGGAACGTCATGGCGTAAGGTACGTTTACCCGGAATACCTGCGCGGCACCATTTTCCCCGACCACAAGAGCATCGTGATGTACCGGGAGCCGGAGAGGATGGCCGCCGAGTTGAGCAAGTTCTCGACGCGCGACGCCAGAACCTTCACGCAGCTGTATGCAGACTACGCCGAGTTCATCGACTCGACCTACCTGCCGTTGATGTATTCCCCGCCGTTGCCGCCCTCGCTGGAGGGCGCCGAACTGGAGAAATCCGACGAAGGCAGGACGATGTTGCAGTGGCGCCAGAGCACACCGGTGCAACTGTTGAACGAACTGTTCGAGAGCGAGGAGGTGAAAGTCCATTTCCTCACGCGGATGACCGTGCTGGGGTTCCCTCCCGATCAACACGGACAGGGATGGATCTGCCTCTTCCGCATCCTTACCGGCGAGGCGCCCATCTGCGTCGGCGGTTCCCAGCAGCTGGCGCAGGGATTGAGAAACGTCGTCGAGGCCAACGGCGGCGTCGTTCGGACGGGCATGGAGGTGAAGCGCATTCTCCTGAGCGGCAACCGGGCCACAGGGATAGAAATGAAGGATGGCAGTCGGATCGAAGCCGCGAAGGCGGTGATCACCAACGTCGAGCCGAAAAAGAGCTTCCTTCGGATGGTTGGAGAAGAGTTCTTGCCGCCGTCGTTTGCCACTCGGGTGAAGAACTACCATGCGCACGGGCGGTCGCTGTTCGCGCTGCATCTGGCGCTCTCTGAGCCGCCGCAATACCTCGCCGCCGCGCGTAACGCGCCAGTGAACATGGCGTTCAGCCAGGAAATGTTCGGGGCAACGATACAGGACCAGGTTCGCGCCTACCAGGACATCGCCATGGGCAAGCCTCCCCGGAAGGAGATGCTGCAGATCACCCTGCCTACGTTGTTCGATCCATCGCAGGCTCCCGCGGGCAAGCACACGACGGTTGTCTGGCAATACGCGCCGTACAGCGTGGCGCACGAGGGCTCGGCAGGATGGCAAAAACTAAGGGACGAATATGCCGCGCACATCCTGGATCTGTGGAGATCCTATGCGCCGAACATTACCAAAGACAAGATCCTTGGCATGGCGATTCAGGATCCGACCGATACTGAGCGGCTGAACGACAATTTCGTGAATGGCGTCGATGTCGTGGGAGACATGACCCCTGACCAGATGGGATATTTCAGGCCCTTCGCCGGCTGGTCCGGCTACAGATCGCCGGTCGAAGGACTTTACATGTGCGGCGGTTACTGCCACCCGGGCGGAGGCGTGCACGCGGGAGCGGGGTACAACGCCGCCACTGTGATCGTGCAGGATCACAAGCTGAAGAAGTGGTGGGACTGATGCCGCAGCGCGAAGCCAGATTCACTGTGAACGCCCCGCCCGAGGAATTGTGGCGGTTTATTCGCGACTTCGAAACCTTATGCACCTGCATTCCCGGCGTGGAACGAATCACCGTGGTCGACGAACGGACCGCCGACCTGACGGTGAGGGAAAAGGTCGGTGTTGTACCCTTGATCGTCGATCTGAGGGCGCAAATCGATTCAGAGGACGCGCCGCACGGGCTTCATGCCACTGCAAAGGCCGAGCACCTGACGATGGCGATCGACGTCACATTGCAGGCAGCCGGATCAGGGACCGAGTTGCTCACCCGGTTCGACGTCAAGGGCGAGGGACAGCTCAAAGCGATCGTCGATCGCTTGTTCGAGCGCAGAGCGACCGAGCGGACCGCCCAGTTTGCGGACGCTCTGCAGCAACGCTTCGGTGCCGCTGTGTCGGGAGACGCTCCGGCGCAATTTCGCGGTGGTCCCGGCGCGGCGCGACACCGCGTCGGGCGGGTCACGCGATGGCTCAACCGGCTCTGGCGGCGTCTTCGAGGGCAGTTCACGCCCTCGGGGAAGTAGATGCCATTTGTTCTACCGCAACCGGGACCTCCATACGGTACCCGCCGTGTTCGCGCCGCGCCTGCGCCCTGCACCACGTCAATCACCGGACCTGGTTCAAGCATCCGGTCTTGCCGTATGATTGTGCATTACCTTGAAGCTGTGTATTACCTGACCCTTACCAATTCCGGGGCTTTGCCATGAACAACGCACCGCGCCGCTATACACTCGCCATTCTGGCCCATGTGCTGCTCGTCGCAGCGTGGTACCTGTTCGTCGAAATCGGCAAGGTGCCTAAGTACGTCATGCCCTCGCCGCAGGCGACGCTGGGCGCCTTGTTCACCGGGAATTACCGCTGGTGGGACAACGTGTTCGTCACCTGCGTGGAGATATTCGGCGGCTATTTCCTGGCAGTGGCGGTCGGCGTGGGGCTGGCGCTGTCGTTCTCATGGTCGCGCATCTGGGAAGACGCGATGATGCCCTTGCTGGTGAGCCTCAACATGATTCCGAAGGTGGCGCTGGGGCCGCTGATCATCGTCTGGTTTTCCTACGGCATCTTCCCCAACATGCTCATCGCCTTTTCCATCGGCGTGTTTCCGATCGTGCTGACCACGGCGCGCGGGCTGCGCGAGGTGGAGCCGGAACTGCTCGATCTGGTGCGCACTCTGCGCGGCTCGAAATGGCAGGTGTTCACCAAGATCCAGCTGCCCGGCGCGCTGCCTTACATTTTTTCCGGCATGAAAGTGGCGGCGGTGCTGGCGGTGGCCGGCGCCATCGTCGGCGAGTTCCTCGGTTCGGATAAAGGTCTGGGCTACCTGATGCTGCAGGTGCAGGTGACGCTCGATACCGCTGCAATGTTCATGGCGGTGATTCTGATCACCCTGATCGGCGTCGCGCTGTACGGACTCGTGCTTGTGCTCGAGCGCCTGATGGTGGTGCGCGACGCGCGCGTGAGCTAAAAGCGGCAGCGGGAATCTTTTTAATTCCGTCCCTCGAACAGGTCGCGCCCCTGCACCAGCGCGCGGATCTTGCCGTCGGCCATGTTGCGCTTGAGCATCCAGAAGCCGCAGTCGGGGTGAACGTACTTCACCCGCCCGGGGCCGAGCAGCTTCTGCGCCCGTTCGATTGCGCGCGCGATTTCCTCGGCTGACTCTACTTCGGTGCGCTTGACGTCGACCACGCCCAGGCCCAGGCCGATCTCCGGCCGCAGGTCGCGAAATACGGCGAGTTCGTCGGCCGGCCGGTGCGCGCATTCCATCACCACATGATCGGCGTGCAGCGCATTGAGATAGTCCATCAGCTTCGCCCAACTGCCTTTCTGGATCGACTGTCCGCCGTAGTTGCCGAAGCACAGGTGCACAGCGGCCTTGCCCTTCACCGCGTCGAGCACGCGGTTGATGGCGCTGGCCGCCCACTTCCATTCATCCGGATGTCCGGGCAGGTTGGCTTCGTCGAGCTGCACCACGTCGGCATCGACGTGGCGCACCTGCTCGGCGAGCACGTCGGCAATGGCGTGGCAGAGCTCCGCCGTGTCCCGGTACTGCTTGTTGAGCAGGGTCTTGGCGAGCATGTGCGGGCCGGTAACGGTGAACTTCAAGGGTTTCGTCGCCAGAGCCTTGGCCCGCGCGCAGGCCGAAGGCAGGTCGAGCGTGCCGCTGCCCAGCGGGCCGTCGACGACGCCGGGCGGGCGCGCGCGGAACTGCATGCCGCCCGCCTTGCGGTATTCGATCAACTCCTCGAATCCGATTTCGCGCCGTATCCCGGCCATCGGGCGCACGAAGTACTCGATCATGCCGTTGGTTTCCGGGTGGTTGATGTCGAAGCGGTAGAGTTCGCCGTCGCAGACAAGGTCGATGCCGGCCTGCTCCTGGGTCGCCAGGACCACACGCATGGCGTCGACGAGCGCCTGCTCCGACGGACTGGCGGCGAGCCAGTCGGGAACGGGATAGGAGCCGACGACAGTGGTCTTGATGCGCGGGGCGGCCATGTGCTTTCCTGATCGAAATAAGAGAATTGCAATTATTAACCGTTTGGATAAAAATTTCACTACGCATCACATCCGATGCAGGGAATATACAAAGGGGACCTGCCCCCTAGTTCGTTCGGGTAATGGCTGAAACGAAAAAATCCAAGACCGGGAGCGCCAGGACACTCAAGGCGCCGGGACGCGTCCGGCGCGACCCCGAGCGCACCCGCGCCGGCATACTCGACGCAGCGCGCATCGAGTTCGCGCGCAGCGGCTTGGGGGGGGCGCGCGTCGATCAGATCACGGCGCGTGCCGGCTCCAACAAACGCATGATTTATTATTATTTCGGCAACAAGGAGGCGCTTTTTCTGGCGGCGCTCGAGTCGGCGTACGAGGACATCCGCAATGCCGAGCAATTGCTGATGCTCAACGATCTCGACCCGGTCGAGGGCATGCGGCGCCTGGTGCAGTTCACCTGGGAGTATTACCTGGCGCACCCCGAGTTCATCACGCTGCTGAACAGCGAGAATCTGCACCGCGCACGGCTCCTGAAGAAATCAACAAAAATCCGGACCCTGCATTCGCCGCTGGTGGCGATGCTCGAAAGCCTGCTCGAGCATGGCCGGCGCTCCGGCGCGTTCAGGCGCGGCGTCGATCCGGTGCAACTCTACATTTCGATCGCCGCGCTCGGCTATTTCTACCTGTCCAACAACCACACGCTGTCGACGATTTTCGGGCGCGACCTGATGCGCGCGCAGGCGTTAAAGCAGCGCCTGGCGCACATGACCGACTTGGTGCTCGGTTATCTGTCGAAATAGCGCGGTTGGAAGTGCGGCGCAACAGCGGCTTTCTGTCGCGGGTTTCTTGACCCGGGATCGGACATCGTGTCTAATGTAACCAATTGGTTAATAATGGGAAGGCACCCCTGCGCCGTCAGGCACAGGTTCGCGGGGCGCCACGATGAAAGGGATTGACGCAGGTGGCTGAGCCATTCATTCATCTGTCCGGTGTGCGCAAGCTCTATCGGCGGCGCGACACCGAATACCTGGCGATATCCGACGCAAGCTTCGACGTCATGCCGGGAGAGTTGGTCGCGCTGGTCGGACCTTCCGGCTGCGGCAAGACTACGCTGCTGAAAATCCTTGCCGGCCTGCACGGCCACGACGGCGGCGAGGTCAAGATCGGATCGGGTACCCATCCGTTCGATCCGGCGCGCGACGTCGGCAGGGTGTTCCAGCAGCCGTTGCTGCTCAAAGGGCGGCGCATCCTCGAAACCGTGCTGCGGCCGGCGGAGAGCCTCGGCCTGCCGCTTGCGGCGAGCCGCGAGCGGGCGATGCAGCTGCTGGATCTGGTTGGGCTCGCCGGCTTCGAGCACAAATATCCGTATGAACTCTCCGGCGGCATGCAGCAGCGCGCGGCCATTGCGCGCGCGCTCGTCCACGACCCGAAGCTGATCCTGATGGACGAGCCGTTCGGCGCGCTGGATGCGCTGACGCGCGAGAAAATGAACCTGGAGCTGCTGCGCATCTGGAAGGAAAGCCAGAAGACCATCATTTTCGTCACTCACGGAATTTCCGAAGCGGTGTTCCTGGGTACACGGGTGGTGGTGCTGACCGCGGGGCCGGCGCGCATGGCCGATAACATCACCATCGAGCTGCGGCATCCGCGCACGCTCGACATGAAGACGGACCAGGACTTCGGCGATTACACCCGACACATCTATAAGCTCCTCGGAATGGAATAGACCATGGCTGAAATACGACTTGGCATCATCATGCACGGCGTGACCGGGCGCATGGGCACGAACCAGCACCTGATCCGCTCGATTTGCGCGATACGCGATCAGGGCGGCGTGGCGCTCGCCGACGGCACGCGCGTGATGCCCGACCCCATTCTCGTCGGCCGCAGCGCCGACAAACTCGAGCGCCTGGCCAAGGCGCACGGCGTCGCGCGCTGGACCACCGACGTGGAGGCGGCGCTGGCGAACAAGGACGACACGCTGTTCTTCGACGCCGCCTCGACCCAGTTGCGCCCGGCCATCCTGAAGCGGGCCATTGCCGCGGGGAAAGACATCTATTGCGAGAAACCGGTCGCGACCGGGCTGGCCGAGGCGCTCGACCTCTATCGCACGGCGAAAAAGGCCGGCGTCAAGCATGGCGTGGTGCAGGACAAGCTGTGGCTGCCCGGAATGTTGAAGCTGAAGATGCTGCGCGATGCGGGCTTCTTCGGCAAAATCCTGTCGCTGCGCGGCGAGTTCGGATATTGGGTGTTCGAGGGCGACTGGCAGGCGGCGCAGCGCCCGAGCTGGAACTACCGCAAGGAAGACGGCGGCGGCATTATTCTCGACATGCTCTGCCACTGGCGCTACGTCCTCGACAACCTGTTCGGCGCCGTGAAAAGCGTCAGCTGCACCGGCGCGACGCACATTCCCGAGCGCTGGGACGAGGACGGCAAAAAGTACCGGGCAACCGCGGACGACGCTGCCTACGCGACCTTCGAGCTCGAGGGCGGCGTGATCGCCCATATCAACAGCTCATGGGATGTGCGCGTGCGCCGCGACGACCTGGTGACCTTCCAGGTCGACGGCACGCATGGCTCGGCGGTGGCCGGGTTGCAGCGCTGTTTCAGTCAGGCGCGGGTGAACACGCCCAAGCCGGTATGGAATCCCGATGTGCCGCAGAGCATTAATTTCTTCGACACCTGGCAGGAAGTGCCCTCGAACGTCGCCTACGACAATGCGTTCAAGGTCGAGTGGGAGCTGTTCATCCGCTATCTGTTCGAAGGCGGAACGTTCAAATGGAATCTGCTCGAGGGCGCGAAGGGAGTGCAGCTGGTGGACTGCGCGCTGAAAAGCTGGGCCGAGCGGCGCTGGGTGGACGTGCCCGGGCTCGAGGTGTGAGGCAGACGATGAACGCACCCGAGAAGCTCAGCGTGAGTATCAAATTGCCGGTCGCGGGCGGGCGGCTGGAACATTTCCGGCTTTCGGCTCCGCGCAACTTTCCGCACAAGGCGGCCGGCGCATTCACTCGCGTCGCCTATTCCGCCGCGCACGTGGTCGCCGATCCGCTGGCCGCGATCGATCCCTGGCAGGGCTGCGCCATCGACTGGGACGCGACCATCGCCTATCGCCGTACCCTTTGGGGCCTGGGCTTGGGCGTGGCCGAGGCCATGGACACGGCGCAGCGCGGCATGGGGCTCGACTGGAACACCTCGCTCGCGCTCATTCGCCGCTCGATCGAAGCGAGCCGTGACTGCAAGGGCGCGCTGCTTGCAAGCGGCGCCGGCACCGACCAGCTGGCCGCGGCAGCCGCCACCGGCCTGAACGACGTGATCCGCGCCTACGAGGAGCAGATCGCTGCGATCGAGGCGCTCGGCGGCCGTATCATTCTCATGGCCAGCCGGGCGCTGGCGCGCGTGGCCAGGTCGCCGGACGATTACCACAAGGTCTACGACCGCATCCTCGGCCAGGTAAGGGAGCCGGTGATAATCCACTGGCTGGGCGAGATGTTCGATCCGGCGCTGGCCGGATACTGGGGGTACGCGGACCATCACCAGGCGATGGAGGTGGCGCTCGAGGTGATCGCGCGCAACGCGGCCAAGGTGGACGGCGTGAAAGTCTCTCTGCTCGACAAGGACAAGGAAATCGCGATGCGCAGGCGCCTGCCCTTGGGCGTGAGAATGTACACCGGCGACGATTTTAACTACGCCGAGCTGATCGACGGCGACGCCGCGGGGTATTCGGATGCGCTCCTGGGGATTTTCGACGCTATCGCACCGGCCGCCTCGGCGGCGCTGGCGGCGCTGGCGCAAAACGATGGCAGGACTTTCCGCGAAATCCTCGCGCCGACTGTGCCGCTGTCGCGTCATATCTTCGGCGCGCCGACGCGCTACTACAAGACCGGCGTGGTGTGCATGAGCTGGCTCAACGGCCACCAGGACCATTTCGTCATGGTCGGCGGCGAGCAAAGCGCGCGCTCCTTGCTGCATCTGGCCGAGCTGTTCCGCTTGGCGGATGCAGCGGGGCTCCTGCGCGATCCAGAACTCGCCTGCGCGCGCATGAAGCATCTTCTCGCGCTGTACGGGATCAATTGAGGGTCATGAGCCAGTCACCCGATCCAGAACTGCTGTCGCTTAACACCGCCACGGTGCGGGAGAAGTGGAGCCTGCGTCAGATGATCGAAGGTTGCGCGCGCCATGGCATACGCGGCATCTCGCCCTGGCGCGATAAGCTGGCAGAACTCGGCGCCAAGGAAGCGGCGAAACTGATTCGGGCGCACGGCCTCACGGTCACCGGTTTGTGCCGCGGCGGCATGTTCCCGGCCGCGGACCGCCAGGGCCGGCGCGCTGCGATCGAGGACAACCTGCGCGCGATCGAAGACGCCGCCACCCTGCAAGCCAAATGTTTGGTGCTGGTGGTGGGCGGGCTTCCGGCTGGGTCGAAAGATCTCGCCGGCGCGCGCGAGCAGGTACGCGACGGCATCGGCGCCGTGCTCGACCATGCCCGCGGC
>VFSW01010451.1_pt1 | contig 13141 bp, 10 predicted proteins | sample 5358111 | NCBI WGS metagenome assembly VFSW01 (sample SAMN11554181, study PRJNA540505) | mine drainage metagenome | isolation source: sediment from site ElyBrook_90M | place: USA: Ely Copper Mine, Vershire, VT | collected 2017 | reverse complement strand
GCACGCATCTTAGCCCGCACGGGCGGTTCCTGCGATCCGATAGCTACGGTGCCGGTTTGAGGATCAAGCGCGATTTGTTCGGGCCGTGTTTGAAATCGAACAGATTGAGCAGGGTGCCGGCGCGCTCATCGAAGGACTGGTCGCCGATACGGCCCAACTGCCAGTTGTCCTCGACGAATCGCAGAATGGACGACTGATCCGCGATGCCGTGGTCGACGAAATTGCGTTTGGCATACGGCGAGATCACCAGCAAGGGCAGGCGCGGGCCATGGCCGCAGCGTCCAGGGTAGGCGCCGGGCTGGGCGTTGCCGCAGTGTCCCGGGCCGGTCAGTGCGTCGATGCCCGGCAGGTTGGATTGATTGATGATCGGCGGCATGACGTGATCGTACCAGCCGTCGGAATCGTCGTAGGTAATGATGACCGCCATGCTTTGCCAGTCCGCAAGCTGCTGCAGACGATTGAGCGTGTCCACCAGGAACGCCTGTTCCGCCAGCGGGTCCGAATAGCCGGCGTGACCATCCTGATAGGCCGGGGCCTTGAGGTAACTCACCGCCGGCAGATTGTGCGCCTGGGCGGCCGCCCAGAAATCTTCCAGCGCGTATTGATGATTGGCTTGGTCCTGTCGGCCGATCATCGCCACTGAACTCGGCGGCAGATGATGCGGGTTGGCGGTCGATGGGTAGTACTGGAACGGCTGGTGATGCGGGCTGTAATCGTCCTTCGCTTTGCCGTCACTGCCGGTGTGGGCGCTGCGGCAGACAGCCTTGCCCTGCGCGTCGCGCGCGCTGGGCCGGAAACCGCCGGCGAAGAATCCCCAGCGGATATTCTTGGCGTTGAGCAGATCGCCGACGTTCCTGCCGGTCATGCCGATCACTTCGAGCGCCGAACAGTCATCGTACTGCGGCTGCACGTCGCTGATCACCGTGCCGTTGATGACGGTGTATTCCGTGGCATCGAAAGAGGATCGCAGTGTTTTGACATTGGCGCCCGCGGTCTGTCCGGCGATCAGATTCAGGGCGCCCACCGTGGAGGGGCCGAAGGTGCTGCCGAAAAAGTTGTCGCTCATGGCGAAGTGCTGCGCGTACTGCCACAGCGCGGTGACGGTGTTGCCGTCGAAGTAGCCCATCACTTGCTTGCGCTCGCAGCCGTGTCGGGGTCCGGAGAATTCCACGAACTTGTCCATCAGCCCGCCGTCGGCCGCCTGTTGTTCGGCCGTGTAGGCATGATCCATGTCGCAGGTGGCGGCTTGCCTGCGGCCGAGCCGGAAGGGATTCGCGGCATTGGGGTTGCTGTGCAGCAAGGCCGCGCTCAGGCCGTTGACCGTCGGGGTATGTTCCGCCGCCGTGAAACGCGGTTCGCCGGGCCGATTGGCGGCGTTTGGATAGGTCGCGAAATAATGATCGAAGGAAACGTTCTCCTGATAGATCACGACCAGGTGCTTGATGGGGGTGGTCGTGTCAGCGGCGTGCGCGGTGCGGGCGGTAGACAGCGTGACGCAGAATCCCGCCAGGAGGATTCCGCAAGCCGAGTTAACGCGTGTCAGCAACATTGGCATGCCCTCCTGGGTATTGGAATAAGTGAACCAACGACTGGCGCATGGCGGCGGCTTGTCGGGTGGCGATCGCAATCATCATCCGCCGCGGCCCACCAGTCAATTTTGTTTTCCCGTGGCGTACTCACCTTTGCGATGCCACGCCGTTTGGGTTATACATCGCGCATGATTGTCCTGTTCACCGACTTTGGTCTTGACGGTCCCTACATCGGGCAGATGAAGGCCGTGCTGGCGCGCGCGGCGCCGGGCGAGGTGATCATCGATTTGTTCGCCAATGCGCCGGCCTTCGACGCGCAATCCGCCGCGTATCTGTTGGCCGCCTATACCGGCGAGTTTCCCGCCGGTAGCGTGTTTCTGTGCGTGGTCGATCCCGGTGTCGGCGGCGCGCGGCGCGCGGCGGTGGTGCGGGCCGATGATCGCTGGTTCGTCGGCCCCGACAATGGCTTGTTCAATGTGCTGGCGATGCGCGCGCGCGACGTGCAGTGGTGGGATCTGACCTGGCGGCCGGATAACCTGTCGGCGAGTTTTCATGGCCGCGATCTGTTCGCGCCGGTGGCGGCGCGGATCGCGCGCGGCGAGCCGCCCCCGGGGCAGCGCATGGAACCGAAGTTGCGCACCCGGCGCGGCTGGCCCGAGGATCTGGCGCGTATCGTTTATATCGACCACTACGGCAATGCCATGACCGGACTGCGCGCGGCCAATCTGCTGGTGGAGAACAAACTGGAGATCAACGACCACCGTCTCAGTCGTGAGCGTACCTTCAGCGCCGTGCCGCCGGGTTATGCGTTCTGGTATGCGAATGCCAATGGCCTGGCGGAGATCGCCGTGAATCAGGGCCGGGCGGCGGAGGTATTGGGCATCGAACTCGGCGCGGCGGTGAACATTATCTGAGGGAGGGTGCCAACGGTTTTTCGTTTGTCCCTAGCTTGATTCAGCCGTGGTTGGCGCCGATGCCGATGCTGTTCCAGATCGCCGTGGTTGGGCCGGCCTGGTTCATCGAGTAGAAGTGCAGGCCGGGCGCGCCGGCTTCGAGCAGCTTGCGGCACATCTCGGTAACGACCTCGTGTCCGAAGGCGCGGATCGATTCCATGTCTTCGCCATACGCCTCCAGCCGCTTGCGGATCCAGCGCGGGATCTCCGCGCCGCAGGCGTCGGAGAAGCGCGCCAGTTGCAAGTAGTTGGTGATCGGCATGATGCCGGGCACGATGGGTATGTTCAGCCCCAGCTTTTCGCAACTGTCCACGAAACTGTAATAGGCATCGGGGTTGAAGAAATACTGCGTGATGGCGCTGTCGGCGCCGGCATCCACCTTGCGCTTGAAATTCTCCAGATCGCGGCGCGCATTCGGCGCCTGCGGGTGGAATTCCGGATAGGCGGCGACTTCGATATGAAAGTGCCTGCCGGTCTCGGCGCGGATGAAGGCCACCAGTTCGTTGGCGTAGCGCAGTTCGCCGACTTCGCGCATGCCGGAGGGGATATCGCCGCGCAGCGCGACGATCTGATGGATGCCGTTGTCGATGTAGGTTTGCAGAATCTCGCGGATGCCGGCGCGCGTCGAGTCGATGCAGGACAGATGCGGCGCCGCATCGATGCCGGATTCTTTCTGGATGCCGATGACAGTTTCCAACGTGCGGTCGCGGGTCGAGCCGCCGGCGCCGAAGGTCACCGAGAAAAAGCGCGGCTTGAGCCCGGCCAGTTCATCGCGCGTCGCGCGCAACTTGGCCATGCCTTCATCCGTTTTGGGCGGGAAGAATTCGAAGCTGAAAACCGGTGTGTGTTTTTTCTGTGATTGCATTGGGATTTTAACCGCCAAGAACGCCAAGAAAGAATGATGTGTAACTGTTGCTCATTCTGATTTGATCCCGCCTTTGAATGACGTGGTACGCCAGGGCCAACCAAGGTATTGAATAAAAAATTTGGTGTCCTTGGCGGTTTCAAAAATATTTCCCCCGCCGTCCCTGGCGGTTCCCAAAAATAATCAATAACGATAACGATCCGGCTTGTATGGGCCTTCCACCGGTACGCTGATGTAGTCGGCCTGTTCCTTGGTGAGTTGGGTGAGGTGGGCGCCGATCTGTTTGAGGTGCAGGCGCGCCACTTTCTCGTCCAGGTGCTTGGGCAGGACGTAGACTTCCTTCTGGTAGTTCTCCGGATGCGTCCACAGTTCGATCTGCGCCATCACCTGGTTGGTGAAGGAGTTGGACATCACGAAGCTGGGGTGGCCGGTGCCGCAGCCCAGATTCACCAAGCGACCTTCGGCGAGCAGGATGATGCGCTTGCCGTCCGGGAAGATGATGTGGTCGACCTGCGGTTTGATGTTTTCCCACGGGTACTGGCGCAGACCGGCGACGTCGATCTCGGAGTCGAAGTGGCCGATGTTGCAGACGATGGCGTTGTTCTTCATGCGGATCATGTGGTCATGGGTGATGACGCGCACGTTGCCGGTGGTGGTGACATAGATGTCGCCCTTGTCGGCGGCATCGTCCATGGTCACGACGCGGTAGCCTTCCATCGCCGCCTGCAAGGCGCAGATCGGATCGATCTCGGTGATCCACACGGTGGCGCCGAGACCGCGCAGCGACTGCGCGCAGCCTTTGCCGACGTCGCCGTAGCCGAGCACGACGGCGATCTTGCCGGCGATCATCACGTCGGTGGCGCGCTTGATGCCGTCGACCAGCGATTCGCGGCAGCCGTACAGGTTGTCGAACTTGCTCTTGGTCACCGAGTCGTTGACGTTGATGGCGGGGAACAGCAGCTTGCCTTCCTTCTGCATCTGATAAAGACGGTGCACGCCGGTGGTGGTTTCTTCGGTGACGCCGCGGATGCTGGTCGCGAGTTTCGAATACCAGCCGGGCTTGGCGGCGATGGTCTTCTTCATGGCCGCGAACACGGCTTCCTCTTCTTCATTGGTCGGGTTGGCGATCAGTGCAGCATTTTTCTCGGCCTGGCTGCCCAGTGTGACCATCAGCGTGGCGTCGCCGCCGTCGTCGAGAATCATGTTCGGCGTGCCGCCGTCGCTCCATTCGAAGATGCGGTGCGTGAAATCCCAGTACTCTTCCAGGCTCTCGCCCTTGAAGGCGAACACCGGGATGCCGGCGGCGGCGATCGCGGCGGCGGCGTGGTCCTGCGTGGAGAAGATGTTGCACGAGGCCCAGCGGATGTCGGCGCCGAGTGCCTTGAGCGTTTCGATCAGCACGGCGGTCTGGATGGTCATGTGCAGGGAGCCGGCGATGCGCGCGCCCTTGAGCGGCTGCGCGGCCTTGAACTCTTCGCGCACGGCCATGAGACCGGGCATTTCGGTCTCGGCGATTCTGATTTCCTTGCGGCCCCAGTCGGCGAGACCGATGTCGGCGATTTTGTAGTCGGTGAAGTTGCTGTTGGTGACGGCGTTCATGATGATGACTCCATTACAGAGCAAGCGCGGTTGTTGCTGGCCTGACTGCTCCGAGCCTGGCGGGAGAAAACTCCTGCTGCAGCGCTTCTCGGAGAGCGGCGTTTGGAAATCTATCCTTAAGCTCCCTCTCCCCATCGGGGAAAGGGTTGGGGTGAGGGGGAAAAGATGGCGCTAAATTAATGATTACCCTCACCCTGGCCCGCTCCCAGAGGGAGTGGGGATTGTCTATTTTAGAATGTTTACAGACCCGCGCCTTCGCGCAGCATCGCCGCCTTGTCGGTGCGCTCCCACGGCAGGTGGATATCTTCACGGCCGAAGTGGCCGTAGCTGGCGGTCTGGCGGTATATCGGCCGCAGCAGATCGAGCATGATGATGATGCCCCAGGGACGCAGGTCGAAATGTTCGCGCACCAGCTTGACGATCAGATCGTCGCTGACCTTGGCGGTGCCGAAGGTTTCGAGGCTGATGGAGGTCGGTTCGGCCACGCCGATGGCGTAGGACACCTGGATTTCGCAGCGTTCCGCGAGGCCGGCGGCGACGATGTTCTTCGCCACGTAGCGGCCGGCATAGGCGGCCGAGCGATCGACCTTGGACGGATCCTTGCCGGAGAAGGCGCCGCCGCCGTGGCGCGCCATGCCGCCGTAGGTGTCGACGATGATCTTGCGGCCGGTCAGGCCGCAGTCGCCCATCGGCCCGCCGATGACGAATTTGCCGGTGGGGTTGATGTGCACGCGGGTGTCTTTGTGCAGCCACTCGGGCGGCAATATCGGCTTGATGATGACATCCATCACGGCGTCGTGCAGGTCTTTATCGGAGATGTCGGGCGAATGCTGGGTGGACAATACCACGGCATCGCAGGCCACCGGCCGGCCGTTCTCGTAACGGAAGGTGACCTGGCTCTTGGCGTCCGGACGCAGCCACGGCAATTCGCCGTTCTTGCGCACTTCGGCCTGGCGGCGCACCAGCCGGTGCGCGTAGTTGATCGGCGCGGGCATCAGCACGTCGGTTTCGTTGGTGGCGTAGCCGAACATCAGGCCCTGGTCGCCGGCGCCCTGGTTTTCGCGGTCGCCGCGGTCGACGCCCTGATTGATGTCGGGGGATTGCTGGCCCAGTGCGTTGAGCACGGCGCAGGTGGCGCCATCGAAACCGATGTCCGAGCTGGTGTAGCCGATATCGTTGACCACGTCACGGACGATCTTTTCGTATTCGATGCCCTTGGCCTGGGTGGTGATCTCGCCGGCCAGCACCACCATGCCGGTCTTGGTCAGTGTTTCGCAGGCGACGCGCGCATGCGGATCCTGCGCGATGATGGCGTCCAGGACGGCGTCCGAAATCTGATCGGCCATCTTGTCCGGGTGTCCCTCGGAGACCGATTCCGAAGTGAAGAGATAGTTGTTCGACATCGTTGTTGCCTCATTGCGTCAGGGGGTCGTTCGACCGTCAAGGTATGCCACACGCCCCGGGCTTCTGGCCCTGCGCCGTCAAACCATGGCGCGGTGCGGCCCAGTGGGGCGGCCAGTTTACCCGGATGGAGGGATTTTTCCACACTGACACGCGGTCCGTGGCAAAATAAAACATGGGTCGGAGCCGAATCGTACTGACACAGCCACTGGTATAGGGGCGAGTCTCAGACCCTCCCCGGCGTTGATTCGGCGTTATGTCACCACCATTACCACTCAACTCTGGAGATAAATGATGGTCAGCCTGGAAACCCCCGTCTGCGATTTTGGCTTGCCGGCGCTGGATTTTGCCCTGCCCGGCGTCGATGGGCGCATCTGGACCCTGGAACAGTGCCGTGGCGACAAAGGCCTGTTGGTGATGTTCATCTGCAATCACTGCCCCTACGTCAAGGCGGTGCGCGACCGTTTGGCGCGTGACGCCCGCGAGCTGTTGAATTACGGCGTCAAGAGTGTGGCCATCATGTCCAATGACACGGCGGACTATCCCGAGGATTCGTTCGAGAACATGAAGGTGGTCGCCGCCGAGTTCGATTTCACATTCCCCTATCTGCTGGACGAGAATCAGGTGGTTGCCAAAGCCTATGGCGCGGTGTGCACGCCGGATTTTTTCGGCTATAACGCCGATCTCAAGCTACACTACCGCGGTCGCCTCGATGCCAGCCGCAAGGACGCCGCCCCGACCGACGCCCACCGCGATCTGTTCGAGGCCATGAAACAGGTGGCGCTGACCGGCCAGGGGCCGCGCGACCAGATCCCGAGTATGGGTTGTTCGATCAAGTGGAAAAACGCAGCGGCGTAAATTGTAGGCTGGGTTAGGCGCGTAGCGCCGTAACTCAACACGGCGAGGTATGAGAGGCCGCTGTAATTCCGTGAGTGGGCCGCACGGCTGCCCTAAGTAATGACATGATCGTCGAAGAAACCTTCTACCGTACCGATGAACTGCGCCGCCAAGCCGGCGTCATGTCCGGCGCGACCTATAATCTGGCGCATCAACTGGTGGCGCACAGCCCGCAGGGCTGCGTGTTCGTGCCGATCCGCCGCATGCAATATCTGGCCGTCCTCGACGCGCAGGAGTACATTTTCATCGATAGTCAGGGTGATCGCCGTATCGAACTCGCTTGGCAGGGATTTCACCCGCAGGCCCGTACCGCGCTCGACGAACCAGTACCTTTTGACTTGATTTACTACCGCAGCCAGGGCGAAGCCACCATGCGCTGGTTGCCGGGCGAGTTCTATAAGGCCATGCTGCGGTTGCGCGCGCGTCAATCCAGCGGCGGCGTCCCGCACTCGCCCAAGATCATCCGGTTGACGATCCCCGCGCACTGACCCTCCCATAATGGATAGAAAAAAAGCGTGGCGAGGCGAGTATTGCTGAATCCGTCCAAGTAAGGGAAAATAGCCGGCCTCAACGGATCTGGGGCAGGCTTACCCAGCCCGACGACCAGCTGACCGGCGTCACCAACCCGTAACACCACCGCAGTGCGCAAGCTGGGTGTCGCGTAAAACGACATCGGGGTGTTGTGTTGTTGTAACAAGGGCAGTCACGCGCTGCCGGCGCCACCCGGCCATACGAATCGAAACACTTTAGGAGACACCTATGCCCTCGCGCAGAGAACTAGCCAACGCCATACGCGCGCTTTCCATGGACGCGGTACAGAAGGCCAACTCCGGCCATCCCGGTGCCCCCATGGGCATGGCGGACATCGCCGAGGTTCTGTGGAACGACTTCCTGAAGCACAGCCCGACCAATCCGAAGTGGGCCGACCGCGATCGCTTCGTGCTGTCCAACGGCCACGGCTCGATGCTGATTTATTCGCTGCTGCACCTGACCGGCTACGACCTGCCGATGGCCGAGTTGAAGAATTTCCGTCAACTGCATTCCAAGACGCCGGGCCATCCCGAATACGGTTATGCACCGGGCGTCGAGACCACCACCGGTCCGCTCGGCCAGGGCATCACCAATGCCGTGGGCATGGCGGTCGCCGAAAAAGTGCTGGCCGGCACCTTCAACGTCGACGGCCACAAGATCGTCGATCACTACACTTATGTTTTCCTCGGCGACGGCTGCCTGATGGAAGGCATCTCGCACGAAGCCTGCTCGCTGGCCGGCACGTTGGGCCTGGGCAAGCTGATCGCGTTCTACGACGACAACGGCATCTCCATCGACGGACACGTCGAAGGCTGGTTCACCGACAATACTCCGAAGCGCTTCGAGGCCTACGGCTGGCACGTGATAGCCGGTGTCGACGGCCACAATGCCGACGCCATCAAGAAGGCCATTCAGGAAGCCCGTTCGGTCAACGACAAACCGAGCATGATCTGCTGCAAGACCGTGATCGGGTTCGGCGCGCCGAATCTGTGCGGCAGTCATGACTGCCACGGCGCCGCGCTCGGCGATGCCGAAGTCGCCGCGACCCGCGAAAATCTCGGCTGGACCTCGCCACCGTTCGAAATCCCCGCCGATATCTACAGTGGCTGGGACGCCAAGAGCAAAGGCAAGTCCGCCGAGGAGACGTGGAACAAGCATTTCGCCGAATACAAGCAAGCGCAGCCGGCGCTCGCCGCCGAATTCGAGCGCCGCATGAAGGGCGAACTACCGGCCGACTGGGCTGTGAAGGCCGCCGAGTTCATCAAGAGCGTCGATGCCAAGGCCGAGACCATCGCCTCGCGCAAAGCCTCGCAGAATGCCCTCAACGGTTACGGCCCAACATTGCCGGAATTCCTCGGCGGTTCGGCGGATCTGGCCGGCTCCAATCTGACCATCTGGAAAGGCTCGAAGGGCATCAGCAAGACCGAGTCCGGCGGCAATTACATCTATTACGGCGTGCGCGAGTTCGGCATGTCCGCGATGATGAACGGCATGGCGCTGCACGGCGGCTTCATTCCCTACGGCGCGACCTTCCTGATGTTCTCCGAGTACGCCCGCAATGCCTTGCGCATGGCGGCGCTGATGAAGATCCGCGTGATCTTCGTCTTCACTCACGACTCCATCGGCCTGGGCGAAGACGGCCCGACCCACCAGGGTGTCGAGCAGACGGCGACACTGCGCCTGATCCCCAATATGTATGTGTGGCGCCCCTGTGACGCCGTGGAATCGGCCGTATGCTGGAAGACCGCCGTGGAGCGCCGCACGGGTCCGAGCACGCTGATCTTCTCGCGCCAGAACCTGCAGCATATGACGCGTACCGCGCAGCAGATCGCCGATATCGAGCGCGGCGCCTACATTCTCTCCGAAGCCGAGGGCGGCAAGCCGCAGGGCATCATCATCGCCACCGGTTCCGAAGTCGGTCTGGCCATGGAGGCGCAGAAACTGCTCGCCGCCAAGGGCAAGCACGTGCGCGTCGTCTCCATGCCGTCCACCAACGCCTTCGACGCCCAGGATGCCGCCTACAAAGAGAAGGTGCTGCCGAGCGCCGTCACCGCGCGCGTCGCGGTCGAGGCCGGTGTGACCGATGGCTGGTACAAGTACGTCGGCATCAACGGCCGCATCGTCGGTATCAACCGCTTCGGCGAGTCGGCCCCGGCCGGCGCCTTGTTCAAGTACTTCGGCTTCACGGCGGAGAACGTCGTCAAGGCGGCGGAAGAGATTCTGTAATTTTATTTTTGAACCGCCAAGGACGCCAAGGGTGAAAAATCAAAAGCGTATTTGATTTTTCCCGATGGGTTTTTCTTGGCGCTCTTGGCGTCCTTGGCGGTTAAAAGATTTTTTCTATAACTTTCGGAGATTCTACAATGACAATCAAAGTCGGTATCAACGGTTTCGGCCGCATCGGCCGCATGGTGTTCCGCGCGGTCGCGAAGGATTTCCCGAACATCGAAATCGTCGCGATCAACGACCTGCTCGACCCCGATTACTTGGCTTATATGCTCAAGTACGACTCCGTGCATGGCCGCTTCAATGGCGACATCAAGGTCGACGGCGGCAACATGATCGTCAATGGCAAGAAGATCCGCCTGACCGCCGAGCGCGACCCGGCCAACCTGAAGTGGAACGAAGTCGGCGCCGACCTCGTCATCGAGTCCACCGGTTTCTTCCTCACCAAGGACACCTGCCAGAAGCACATCGACGCCGGCGCCAAGAAAGTCGTGCAGTCCGCCCCGTCGAAAGATGACACCCCGATGTTCGTATACGGCGTGAATCACGACACGTACAAGGGCGAGGCTATTGTCTCCGCCGCGTCCTGCACCACCAACTGCCTGGCTCCGGTCGCCAAGGTGTTGAACGACAACTTCGGCATCAAGCGCGGCCTGATGACCACCGTACATGCCGCCACGGCGACTCAGAAAACCGTCGACGGTCCGTCCAGCAAAGACTGGCGCGGCGGCCGCGGTATTCTGGAAAACATCATTCCTTCTTCCACCGGTGCCGCCAAGGCTGTGGGCGTGGTTCTGCCTGAACTGAAAGGCAAGCTCACCGGCATGGCCTTCCGCGTGCCGACCTCCGACGTGTCCGTGGTCGACCTGACCGTCGAACTGAACAAAGACGCAACCTACGACGCCATCTGCAAAGCCATGCAGGCCGCCTCCGAAGGCCCGATGAAGGGCGTGCTGGGTTATACCGACGAGAAAGTCGCTTCCACCGATTTCCGTGGTATGAGCGCCTCGTCCGTGTTCGACGCCGAAGCCGGCATCGCGCTGGACAGCACCTTCGTCAAGGTGGTGGCCTGGTACGACAACGAATACGGCTACACCTGCAACATGCTGCGCTTCGTGCAGCACGTGGCGAAGTAAAAAAACCTTTTACCGCCAAGACGCCAAGAACGCCAAGAAAAACATTTTAAGTTTTTATTCCTTGGCGTCCTTGGCGTCTTGGCGGTAAAGATTTTGGGGAGTTAGAAATGTCCGTTATCAAGTTGACCGATCTGGATCTCAAGGGTAAACGCGTTTTCATCCGCGCCGACCTGAACGTGCCCGTGAAGGATGGCAAGGTCACGTCCGACGCGCGTATCACCGCTTCCATGGCGACCATCAATCATTGCCTGAAGCAGGGTGCCAAGGTAATGGTGACCTCGCATCTCGGTCGTCCGACTGAAGGCGAGTGGTCCGCCGAGAATTCACTGAAGCCAGTTGCCGACGACATCGCTGGCCGCCTCGGCAAATCCGTGCGTCTGGTCAAGGATTGGATCGACGGCGGCTTCGATGTCGCCGCAGGTGAATTGGTGGTGCTCGAGAACTGCCGCATCAACAAGGGCGAGAAGAAGAACCTCGACGAGACCGCGAAGAAATACGCCGCGCTGTGCGACGTGTTCGTGATGGACGCCTTCGGTACCGCGCATCGCGCCGAGGCTTCGACGCATGGTGTCGCGAAGTACGCGCCGGTCGCCTGCGCGGGCATTCTGCTCACCGAGGAACTGGATGCGTTGACCAAGGCACTGCTCGCGCCCAAGCGTCCGATGGTCGCCATCGTCGGCGGGTCCAAGGTATCCACCAAGCTGACCGTGCTGGAATCGCTGTCCGAGAAGGTCGATCAGATGGTGGTCGGCGGCGGCATCGCCAACACCTTCCTCAAGGCCACCGGCAAGAACGTCGGCAAGTCGCTGTGCGAGGACGATCTGGTTCCGACCGCGCAGGCGCTGATCGAGAAGATGCAGCAGCGCGGCGCGAACATTCCGATTGCGGTCGATGTTGTGGTCGGCAAGAAGTTCGATGCCGCCGAACCGGCCGTGTTGAAAGATGCTGGCGCTGTCAGTGACGACGATATGATCTTCGACATCGGTCCGAAAAGCACTCAGGAATTGGTCGACATAATCATGAAGGCCGGCACCGTGGTGTGGAACGGCCCGGTCGGCGTGTTCGAGTTCGATCAGTTCGGCGCGGGCACCAGGGCCATCGCCGATGCCATCGCCAGGACCTCGGCCTTCACGCTGGCGGGCGGCGGCGACACCATCGCCGCGATTCAGAAGTACGACATCTACGACAAAGTGTCGTACATCTCCACCGCCGGCGGCGCCTTCCTGGAATTCCTGGAAGGCAAGACCTTGCCTGCGGTTGCCATGCTCGAAGAGCGGGCCAGGAAGTAAAGAAGTAGGTTGGGCTGAGGCGTTGTTTGCCGAAGCCCAACATGCGGAACGTTGGGTTACGCAGCGCTAAATCCAACATAGCATTGTCAAAGGGCTACATGCTAAGACGTACCAAGATCGTCGCCACCATCGGTCCTGCCACCGATGATCCCAAAATGCTGGATGAGGTCATCGAGGCGGGCGTTGACGTTGTGCGGGTCAACTTCTCGCACGGCGCGCCTGAAGAACACAAGCTGCGGGTCGAGACGGTGCGCAACCGGGCCCGTGCGCACGGTCGTCAGGTCGGCGTGCTGGGCGATCTGCAAGGTCCCAAGATCCGCACGGAATCGTTTCGTGAGGGGCCGGTAAATCTTGTCGAGGGCGAGCAGTTCATCATCGACGCCGCGCTCGGCGCCAAGGACGGCACCAAGGATCGTGTTGGCACCACCTACAAGGAACTGTGCCGCGATGTGAAACGCGGCGACAACTTGTTGCTCGACGACGGCAATCTGGTGCTATGGGTCGAAGAGGTCAAGGACCAGGAGATTCGCTGCCAGGTGAAAATAGGCGGTGAATTATCCAACAACAAGGGCATTAACCGGCAGGGTGGTGGATTATCCGCGGGCGCCTTGACCGACAAGGACCGCGCCGACATCCTGTTGGCCGCGGAACTCAAGGTCGATTATCTCGCCGTGTCCTTCCCGCGCACCGCCGCCGACGTCAACGAGGCGCGTGA
>VFSW01010450.1_pt1 | contig 13145 bp, 10 predicted proteins | sample 5358111 | NCBI WGS metagenome assembly VFSW01 (sample SAMN11554181, study PRJNA540505) | mine drainage metagenome | isolation source: sediment from site ElyBrook_90M | place: USA: Ely Copper Mine, Vershire, VT | collected 2017 | reverse complement strand
CGGACTTTCAGTCCGTTAATTAAACCCTCCAGCTTTAGCTGGAGGTTGTTTAGTTAACAGGACACCACTGTAAGCTTTTCCCTATAAAAAAATCAGCAACCGCTGATAGTTATCCGGTTGCTACTTAGTCACAATTAACGCCGATCAAAGTTGTTGCTGAATCCCTTTTTGGGTGTGTGCATTTTGTTTTAAATAGCAAAATAAAACGCTGGGTTAAAACCGAAAGAAATTGTTATGTTGCGTAAAATTTTAAATTTCCCTGTTTCATTGGAAGACTATTGTTACTACCGGGGTTGTGTTGCAAAAATGCCTAGTATTTAGCCAGCGTGAGGATCCACAGTGAAGTGCCGATGGGTTTTAAATAGCCTGAACTATGCACTTTATGACTTAAATAGAGGAAATTTTATGTTATTCGAAAAATCAGAATCAGACGCTATTTCCGCCACTGGTCGCACCGAACGCATACAGCCCGGCAAATCAGCTTGCAGTTCATCTGCGCTCCCATTTCCACCAAAATTCAAGAGATGTTCGCAAGGTGTGAGTGCCATCGTGCAGGTGAAGGATGCCTGAAGCGATTCTCCACTAGCAGCAAAGCGAATAGTACGAACACGAAATACTTGGACATAAGTCAGGAACCGGCAGAAAGCGAAAACTGAATGATCTCGTAATGAACAAACCGCAGTGACAGGCACATGCGGCAGAAAACGAAGTTGATAAAGCGATGGCTTAGGGGCGGAAATCCGCAGTGAAGTCGGAAAATATCCATCGGACAACCAGCAGATGCGAACCATAACAGTGAGAAAACGGAATTGGATTGGTGTTGAATCAAACGGGGTTGGTCTGGTTGCAATAATTACCGATGAGGTAATCTGATGATAATACGTTTTTTCCGGCATTATATTCCCGGAAGCGTTCTATTGCTTCTGATCCTGGAAGTGCTGGTTTTTACATCCTCGGTTTATGCGGGATCGATGCTCAGATTTATGGCGTCCGGATATGTTTCGGCTGATGTTCTCTGGCATATGTTGCCAAGATCACTGATTTTTGCAGCCGTCATGACTTCCAGTATGATGGCCTTCCGCTTATACGACTATTGGGAGTGGAGCGGTGGACTTCAGTATATGGTGCCGCGCCTGGGCGCCGCCCTGACCTTGGGTTTTGTCGCAATGACACTGATTTTTTATCTGTTTCCATATTCCTTCCTGGGACGCGGTATATTTTCGATTGCATATATTACTTCGGCGGTACTGGTCACCTTGATTCGCCTGATCATCTTCAGGTGGGCAAATCTGGATGGGTTGAAGCGTCGGGTTCTCGTTCTCGGGACAGGCAGTCGGGCGGCTAGAATCGGTTCATTGTATAAAAGCGGTTCGGTTGCCCACAGGCTGAAGATCGTGGGCTACCTGCCTTTGAACGGTACACACCATTTTGTAGATTACTCGGCGATTTTGCGTGACCAGGGGCGCTTGAGTCAAATCGCCAAACTGCACAATATCAGGGAAATTATCATTGCCATACGAGACCGGCGTGGAGAATTGCCGCTGGGGGAATTGCTGGAATGCAGACTGATGGGAATTAAAGTTACTGAACTGTCCAGTTTTTTTGAGAGGGAGGCCGGTCTACTTCAAGTGGAATCACTCAGTGTGGGCTGGATAATTCATGCGGAAGGATTCGAGAATGGAGTAACTCGGGATGTCAATAAGCGCATTTTCGATTTATGCGCGAGCGGATTGCTCTTGTTGATTTCCCTGCCTGTTATGGTACTTGCTGCCATGCTCATCTATCTGGAAAGCGGATCACCTGTTATCTATCGTCAGGAAAGGGTAGGGCAGGACGACAGGGTGTTTACCATTTATAAATTCCGCAGCATGAGACTGGATGCGGAAAAGTGCGGTGTGCCAAAATGGGCCGCGCAAAACGATGATCGCATAACGCGCATTGGCAGGATACTGCGTAAACTTCGCATTGATGAGTTGCCGCAAATATTCAATGTGTTAAAAGGCGACATGAGTTTTGTCGGGCCGCGTCCGGAACGTCCTTTTTTTGTTGAAAAACTTGCAAACAGGATGTCATATTACAAGTACAGGCACAGTGTGAAACCGGGGATTACCGGTTGGGCTCAAGTGCGTCATGCTTATGGCGCCTCAATGGAAGATTCAATCGAGAAGCTGCAATACGATCTTTATTATGTCAAAAATCACGGCCTGTTTCTCGATCTCATGATTCTGTTTGCAACTGTCCAGGTCGTGTTGTTGGGCAAGGGGGCGCGGTAGCCAGTAATTTTTTATGAATATACCGTTAATTACCGTCAGTTATCTTGCCGCGACAATCGCCTTTGCTTTTCTTGGGCTGTCGTTGCTTGTCAATTTGCGGGGTCAGTATCGTGGGATATTGCTGACGGTGGCATGTTTTGCAACCTCTGTCTGGGCTGGATTGAATGCATTTGCCAACTACCATGTGTACATGGTTCTTCCCATCGAAGCGATGGAAGTCATTCGAAGTGCCGTCTGGCTGCTCTTCATCTGGGAAGTGTTGGCCGGAGCAAAGGCCGGAAACGGTACCGTTACTTTTCGACTTCATGCATTCAGATTGGTGCTGATTACATTTTCACTGTCACTGCTGATCTTCACGATTTATATCCACGCACAGACGCAGCCTCCGAGCCAATCGTTTTCACTCATCGATATTACAGGCCACGTGGTATTGGCTATTTTAGGTATGGTGCTGATCGAGCAGCTCTTCAGAAATACGCACCCCGACTCGAGATGGGGTATCAAATTCGTTTGCCTGGGCATCGGCGCGATGTTTACTTATGATTTTTTCCTGTATTCCGATGCCATGCTTTTCCACCGGATCGATCCTGATATCTGGATGGCAAGGGGGATAGTGAATGCGATTGTCTCGCCGTTGATTCTGGTATCCGCTGCACGCAATCCACAATGGTCGTTGCGTGTGCACATGTCGCGCCATGTGGTTTTTCATACCGCGACGTTGCTTGGCGCTGGTATTTATCTGCTTCTGATGGCGGCAGCCGGTTATTACATCCGAATGTTTGGAGGTACCTGGGGTGCCGTTTTGCAGATTGCATTTCTTTCCGGGGCAAGTATTTTATTGCTCACTATTTTCTTCTCCGGGAGCATTCGCTCCAAACTGAGGGTATTGTTAAGCAAACATTTTTTCAGCTACAAATACGATTATCGCGAGGAATGGTTGAGATTCACCCGCACGTTGCTAACATCCGAGCCGAATGGGCAAATTTATGAGGCTGCGATCAAAGCGATTGCCGTCCTGGTCGAAAGCCCCGCGGGTGCGCTATGGTTGGCGCAGGAGCCTGGAGCCGATTATGTTTGTGTTGCACGCTGGAATATGGCCATGCCTGATCAGGTTGTGCAGGCTCAGGATTCGATGGTGCTTTTCATGGCTGACTCGCAGTGGGTGATCAATCTTGATGAATATCAACCCAATCGCGAGCTTTATGGAAGTCTTGAAATTCCAGCATGGTTATTGGAAATGCATGATGCCTGGATCGTTGTCCCTTTGATGCTGCAGGAACGTTTGATGGGTTTCATCATACTGGCACAGCCGCGCAGCGAGATTCAGTTTAATTGGGAGGTCAGCGATCTGCTTAAAGCGGCTGCGCATCAGCTGGCGAATAATCTTGCACAAAAACAGGCAACTGATGCGCTTCTGGTTGCGCGTCAATTTGACTCATTCAACAGAATGTCGGCATTTGTCGTGCACGATTTGAAGAATCTTGTGGCGCAATTGTCCCTGATGCTGTCCAATGCGGAGAAGCATAAAAATAATCCCGAATTTCAGGAAGACATGCTGAGTACCGTGCAAAATTCTGTAGATCGAATGAACCGTCTGTTGTTGCAGTTGAGAAGCGGCAGCCGGAACGAATCCTCAAGGACTGAAGTAGCGCTCTTTGGCGTATTTCAGTCCATTCTTCAAGAGAAAGCTGCGCTGAAACCTCGCCCTACCCTTATGGCTGATGATGAAAATATTTTTGTCCTGGCTGACAGGGAGAGGCTGGGACGGGTCATCGGTCATGTTATCCAGAATGCCTGTGAAGCAACACATTACGACGGCAAGGTCGATGTCCGGCTGATTAGGCGTGATGACTTCGCAATCATCGAGGTGGAAGATAATGGCAAGGGTATGAATGACGCTTTCATTCATGACCGCTTGTTCCGTCCTTTCGATTCGACCAAAAGTTCCGGTGTGGGGATAGGTGCGTATGAATGTCAGGAATATATACGCGAACTTGGTGGGTTCGTTGAAGTGAAAAGCGCCCCGGAGCAAGGTACGCTGTTTCGTATTGCAGTCCCTTTCTCGGATAAGATATGCTCTTCCGGGGTTGCGTAATAGCGTGGAGAAATCGTGAGTTCGATAAAAGAAACGTTGCTCCTTGTAGAGGATGATCTTGGGCTTCAGAAGCAGGTATCCTGGAGTCTGGATGAGTACGATGTGCAAGTCGCCGGCGACAGGGAGGGTGCATTGTCCCAGATCAGGCGATTTGAACCCGCTGTGGTGATTCTGGATCTGGGTCTGCCACCCGATGAGAATGGCGCGAGTGAAGGGCTGGCCACGCTTGAGCAGATTCTGATGTTAGCGCCCGCGACCAAGATCATTGTTGTGACGGGCAATCAGGATATGAGTAATGCCGTGCGTGCCATAGGCACCGGCGCGTATGATTTTTACCAGAAACCGTTCGAGTCAAAAATGCTTACGTTGATCGTGGGTAGAGCGATACGCCTGCACAAGCTGGAGCAGGAAAACTACCGGCTGCGCATGAGGCAGCGCGATGCGCCGATGCAAGGCATCATTACAAACGATCAGCAGATGCTGAAAATGTGCCGTACAGTGGAGCGGATCGCGCCCTCTGGCGCGACGGTGTTGATCACCGGAGAAAGCGGCACGGGTAAGGAGTTGTTCGCTCAGGCATTGCACCAGCTGAGTAGCCGGGCAGACAAGCGTTCTGTTGCGATCAACTGCGCAGCTATCCCTGAGAATCTTTTGGAAAGTGAATTGTTCGGCTATGAAAAGGGCGCTTTTACGGGTGCTGCAAAGCAGACTATAGGCCGCATCGAATATGCCAACGGCGGCACGCTCTTCCTGGATGAAATCGGCGATCTGCCGTTTTCCCTTCAGGCCAAACTGCTGAGGTTTTTACAGGAGCGGGTGATAGAGCGCCTGTGGGGGCGGGGGGAGATTTCTGTCGATACGCGCGTGGTTTGTGCAACGCACCAAAACCTGCCTGATCTGATCAAACGGGGGCGCTTTCGCGAGGATCTGTATTATCGTCTCAGCGAAATTACCGTGAACATTCCTCCTTTAAGGCAGCGTGAAGGCGATGCAGCCCTGCTTGCTCACGCTTTCCTTGAAAAATACAACAATCAGCAGGGGCGTTCCATACGCGGATTTAAACCCGATGCGATAGAAGCGATCGAGAACCATGACTGGCCCGGAAATGTGCGCGAAATGCAGAACGTCATCAAGCGCGCTGTGATCATGGCTGAAGGCGCGCAAATCACCCTGGAAGATCTTGCGCTTAAATCAGAGCATGAGGTGGCTGCGCCCATCAATCTTCGTAAGGTCAGGGAAGAAGCTGAGCGTAAAGCAATTCTCCGGGCCATGGCGAGAGCCAACGGCAATATCGCCCAGGCCGCAGATTTGCTTGGTGTATCGCGCCCAACTTTATATGATTTGATGAACCGGTTGGATCTGAAATGAAGATATTTTTGTCTCATGGTAGAACTCACGTGCCAGAATTGAACCTGGCGTACCCGATATTTAAATGGGACTGATGATAAAAATCAAAAATATAATTAACTCGTTTCGAGAATTGGGTGTGCTCAATGGCTTTTTGTATCTGCTCGCCCGCGCGCTTAATCGCTGCAACCGTCGCTGTAATGTTTATAAATATTATCTGGTTGCACAACCTGTTTTTGAAACAGCACGCCTCTCGGGTCGGCGCGGAAAAAGTGTTATCGTGCGGCTCGTTGAACCTGGGGATGCTACGCTGAAACAGATGAATCGCCCTGTAAAAACGCTTGAACAACGTTTTTCGCAAGGGTCAATATGTTTGGGTGCCTTCAAAGATAGTGAGCTTGCTGGATATATGTGGCTGCATTTTTCAGCCTATCCTGAAGACGAAGTGCGTTGTAGCTTTGAGCTAGCACCCGCAAGCGATACCGCGTGGGATTTTGATATCTTCATCGCTCCAAAACACCGTCTTGGTTATACCTTCTCTAGGTTATGGGATGAAGCAGATGCACTGTTGCGGACACGTGGCGTGTGTTGGACTATGAGCCGTATTTCTGCGTTTAACCCTGTATCGCTTACGTCGCATTCACGCATGGGGTTGAAGACAATCGGCAGTGCGATTTACGTTGTCGGGTTTCAATATCAATTGATGTTTGCAACAATACCACCATACCTGCACTTCTCGTTAACGCCTGAATCATATCCAACGCTCAGGCTACGTGCACCAAGCCATGAGCAACACGAGTGCAGCCATAGGTAGTAAGTTGATTTCAAAAAGTTGTGTTGCTATACAATTTATTATTCCATAGAAAATTTAGAATGATAGCGTGTGTCATCCATTATAGATTCGGCCAGATAAAGCGTAAGCCCGAACGGAGTTGACACTTTGACATGCTGGATCGATCATCATTGCATGGTTGATGGAATAGTCATGGATGTTAACTAAGGTGCAGGAGATTGATTGCACACCGGAGACATGGATGCTTCAGATGTACAAGCCTATAGACGAAAAAATCCCAAAGCATCCTGTATTGTCCCGGCAGGCTTTCGCAAGAGAGCATGGAGCAGCTGTTCCATCTATCCTTGATGCAGGAGAGGTGCGATATCTTAACCGGGGCAGCATGGCAATCGCTTTTGCCTTGCAGCATAGCGGTATTTCCCATGGGGACGAGGTTCTGATACCAGCCTATCATTGTCTTGCTATGGTGGAACCAGTCCTTTGGGCTGGAGCTACCCCTGTGTTTTACCGTATATGCGAAAATACCTCGCTTGATTTGGCTGATGTCGAACGACGATTAACCCCGTTTACTCGTGTCCTGATTGCGCCGCATTATTTTGGCTTCCCTCAGGATATGAAGTTGATCCGCGCATTTTGCGACGATCACCGTCTCATTTTGATCGAAGACTGTGCGCATGCCTTCTTTGGTAGGATGAACGGACATCCGCCGGGATACTATGGGGATTACGCAATCGGCAGCGCGTGGAAGTTTTTCCCCGTGGACGAAGGCGCATGCATCGTGTCGTCCAAGGGAAGATTATCGGGCACCACTACCGAAGCTGGCGGATTTTTTTTCGAGATCAAGTCGCTGATGAATACCTTGGAATACGCAGTCGCTTACGACCGACTTGAGCTTTTGAACTCGCCAATCCGCGGGATGCTGCGGCTCAAGGACGAATTGTGGAACAGGGTGAAACCCAAGCCTGTATCGCGTTCGCATGATGACGGGAATACGCCTGTATCGGCAGATGCGACCGGGTTTGATGGAAGCCGAATTAAGCAGCGAAATTCCAGGTTGTCGCGCCTGATTATCGAGGGTGTTTCAAAATCAAGGATAGTCAGGAATAGACGAGAAAATTATTCCAGATTGTTGTCCGGCCTGGGCCATCTACCCGGTTGTCGCCCGCTCTTCGATGTCTTGCCTGATGAGGTGGTCCCCCATGTTTTTCCGCTGGTGATGGATGCGCCTGAAACAGTATTTCCGCTGTTGAAAGCTGCGGGTGTGCCTGTCATACGCTTTGGGGAGTATCTGTGGGAGGGCATGGAAAAAGGCTTGTGTCCTGTGAGCGAAAATTACTCCAGACGCATTTTTCAGTTTTCATGCCACCAGGATATGAAGTCAAGTGAACTGGACTGGATGATAGGTCGGATTGGAGACATACTCAAATGAACCTGGAATGGAAATTCTATCCTGCCGCTGAGTTTCATCATTTCCAGGATGTTTGGCGGGCAATGAATCTGCCTGACACTTCAAGCCCTATCCTCAAGCCGGAGTTTGTAATTCCTTTGCTTCAAGAATTCGGTACAGGCCGGGAAAAATTGGCGATCTGTAAACAGGGTCAGCTAACCGTTGCGATAGCCATACTCGTAAAAAAACATTTTGCTGCCTGGGAAACTTTTCAACCTGCTCAAGCCCCGATAGGCTTATGGTTGAATGAGCCTTCCGCAGATATGGAGAACCTCTTGCGCTCTCTGTTGAATGCGCTTCCAGGCTATCCAATGCTGATCGCGCTGACTCAACGAGATCCTGAATTGTGGCTGCGGCCAATTGATGCTACCCATATCAAAACCCTTGATTACGTCCATACCGGCTTTATTTTGCTTGATGAGCCCTTTCAGAATTACTGGCAGTCACGCGATAGTCAAGTTCGAAAGTCAATCAATCGCCGTCTGAGGCAATTGGCAGAGCAGGGTATTGAACCACGGTTGGAGGTGATTTCAGATCCTGCCAAGGTCTCTGGGGCCATTGCTGATTTTGGCCGCCTTGAAAGTGCGGGATGGAAAGGCAAGCAAGGTACAGCGATACATAGCGACAACAGCCAGGGCCGATTTTATACTTACGTGCTGCATGCGTTCTGTATGCGAGGCAAAGGCCGCATCTATCGTTACTGGTTGGGCGACAGCGTTGCTGCAATGCAGCTGAGCATTGAAGAGGGGAGCGTCACAGTGTTTTTGAAAACCACCTTCGACGAACAATTCAGTACATCTGGGCCGGGCATTCTCATTAAAAGAGCAATTATCGAACTTCTTTGTGAAACAGAACGCATAAACAAGATTGAGCTTTATGGGAAACTCAGGGATTATCAGGAAAAATGGGTGAGCGGCAGCAAGTTGATGTATCACGTCAACTATTATCGATGGGCCATACTGCCCAAGCTTTTGAGTTTGGCGCGTAGCGTTGTTTGGTATCGGCGCCAGGCGCCGCAAGATTCAGACGGAAGATATTGAAATCACGGGTGCGTATGTGTCAGCCAGATTGCCTTATTCATTTTCTGGCGAAGTTAGTCATAAATCGATCACAGGAGGATTGCGCAAAATGGCAGAATTGCTGCATGAATTGATATTTGAAACCGCGCAAGTCATGCCCGAAAGGGAAGCGCTGATTTATCAGAAAACGCGTTTAAGTTATGGAGAACTTGCTGGCGAAGTTTCTGCCGCTGCTGGAGTGCTGCTCGGTCTTGGTCTTTTGAAATCAGAACGGGTCGCGGTATACCTGGAAAAGCGCATTGAAACCATCACTGCGATGTTCGGGGCATCCGCTGCAGGGGGAGTATTTGTCCCCGTGAACCCGATTTTAAAAGCCGAACAGGTGGCGTATATTCTGAAGGACTGCAACGTACGCATTCTGGTTACATCTGCTGATCGGCTTGGGGCGTTGGCAGATGCGCTGCGCGACTGCCGCGATCTGCATACTGTTCTCGTGGTGGGCAAACAGGACAGCCGGCCTGATCTTCCCGGAATCAACCTGGTTGACTGGGATGCCGAAGCGGCCCCTGCAAAATCGCATCGCACCATCAATAGCGACATGGCGGCGATACTCTATACATCCGGCAGCACCGGAAAACCCAAGGGCGTGGTGTTGTCTCATCTGAACATGGTGACGGGGGCGAAAAGTGTTGCGCAGTATCTGGAAAACCGACCGGACGATCGCATCCTTTCGGTGTTGCCTTTGAGCTTCGATTACGGATTGAGCCAGCTGACTACGGCATTCCATGTTGGCGCCTGCGCCGTGCTGATCAATTACCTGTTGCCGAAAGATATCATCAAAGCAGTGGCAAAAGAGCGCATCACCGGGCTTGCGGCCGTCCCGCCCTTATGGATACAGTTAGCCCAGCTTGAGTGGCCAGATGATGCGCACCTGCGTTATTTCACTAATTCCGGTGGGGCAATGCCTGTATCAACGCTTGAACAGCTGCGCACCCGCTTGCCCAATGCAAACCCTTATCTCATGTATGGGCTGACTGAGGCGTTCCGTTCGACCTATTTACCCCCCGAAGAAGTCGATCGCCGCCCCGATTCTATCGGCAAGGCAATTCCCAATGCGGAAATTCTGGTGGTGCGCGAAGACGGATCGCTTTGCGCGCCGGGAGAGCCTGGGGAGCTGGTGCATCGCGGCGTGCTGGTATCCCTCGGCTACTGGAACGATCATGAAAAAACCGCAGAGCGTTTTAAGCCGTCGCCCAATCAGGAAAAGGGACTGACCATGCCGGAGATGGCAGTATGGTCAGGCGATACGGTGCGGGTGGACGAGGAGGGTTTTTTGTATTTCATCAGCCGCCGTGATGAGATGATCAAGACTTCCGGTTACAGGGTCAGTCCCACCGAAATCGAGGAAGTGATTTACGCCACCGAAATGGCGGGAGAGGCGGCAGCCATCGGCGTGCCGCATCCTGTACTGGGGCAGGCGATCGTCGTTATAGCCACAGCCCGCCAGGGGATGTCACTAGATATTGAGGCGTTGCTCGCCGAATGCAAGCGGCGCCTGCCGGCTTACATGGTGCCAAGTGAAATAAGATTTTATCCTGGCAACTTGCCGCGCAACCCGAACGGAAAAATTGACCGGAAATTTATTCTGAATGAAATCCTGAACGGTTAAATCGTGGCGATGTAACTTTTTCCAGTGGATTTCAGCTGAACATGAAAAAGGGGCGGTTTCCCGCCCCTGTATCAGCCCTTTAACTACTGAATCAGTCGCTATGTGTCATCTTGCGACGACCGTATACCAGTCCCGTGAGACCGATGCCCAGCAGCAGTATGCTGCCGGGTTCAGGAACAGTGACAGTGTAAGTATTTGTGGCGCCGGTCAGTACACCACTCCCGGTGGTAGTAAAACTCTCAGCGACTACAATATTTTGGCCACCGATAGCTACTGGGCCGATAGATCCCCCATCCGTGCTGACAAGAGTCCAAGCCCCAGATCCATTAGTGATATCCTTGACCGTGGAGGTGCCGAGATTGGTTCCCCTTGTGGTGTCAAGTGAGGCAGTGCTAAACACTTCATTGGTCGGTAAGATGGGATTCACTTTGTAATTAAGCGTGCCTGATCCAAAAAATCCTGCTCCATTATTGAATGCCGAGAAGTCGATGTGGGTGGTATAAGTGTCTGTGCCAAATACATCATTCTCTGAGAAAGTAAGACCCGCTGCGGTAATGCTAGCGCTAGTATTTGTGTTTATCCAGGTTGAATCGCTATCAGCATCGGTACATCCAGCAGCCCCCAGTCCTGCCCAAGCGCCAAGTGTGGTAACTGATGTACAGACAACAGCAGATGCTGCTCCGCTCGCAAGCAGTGCTCCAGACGCCAGAATGCCAGCCAAGATTTTTCTATTCATAAGCTTTTTCATGATATTTCTCCTTAAAATTTATAATTCAGGCTTTAGATCTTGAATTGCAGCTTGCAAGGAATAATTTCAATATTCCCTATAGAAATGTAAAAACCGGTGAATTTTGTCTCTACGCCGTCATACAAGCATAAACCGCGCCAATAAATTTTTACGTTTTATATCAGTATGTTGTAGGTGTTAAAACGATTTTATTATTTATTTGTAAAAAAATCCGACGATTGACATCTACATGCGGATTGTAATTCCGCTATTGCCCTATTTTTAACCGAATATCATTTAAATTCAATTTAAAATCATACAGATATGTAATTGTAAGTTTTTCCGACAAATCCGTTTGGGTTGGAAGTGGCGGGCAAAAGAACTCAACCTGTTGAAGAAAGAATAGGCGCTCAATTGCGCCGCAAAATTCAGTTGTATTGAACAGAATCTGCACGGTGTGAATGCGGGTAAAATGACGGTAATTTTTAGAGGTTGGGAAATGCCATGCAAGTCAGAGTGAACGAAAAACCATATACACAATTTATCGGTGTGATGCTTTTTGCATTGTTGGCTATTGCAGGCCTGTCCTATGTCAAGTGGATGCCTTATTCCACCAAGGCTTTTTTCGCACAGAGCCATCATGCCATCGGTAATTCGATACTCGCCGGCAATGCCGCATCTGCTCCGCCCGCTTCCTGGAATGCTGCAACAGATTATGCCGTCGCCTATGGCAAGTCGATCTGGCAGGCGCTGGTGTTGGGGCTGCTGTTGGGTTCGGGCATCAAGGTGCTCTTGCCGGGGGCGTGGGTAAGTTCAATGCTTGGGAGGATGGGCTTTAAAAGCGTTATGATTGGTGGGATTTTTGCCTTGCCATCCATGATGTGCACCTGCTGTGCCGCGCCGGTCGCGATCGGCATGCGGCAAAGTCGCGCATCGGTTGACAGCGTGGTGTCGTGGTGGATGTCGAACCCTGTGTTGAATCCTGCGACGCTGGTATTCATGGGGTTTGTGCTGGGCTGGGGCTGGATGTTGTTCCGGCTGGTGATCGGCGTCGCGATGGTGCTGGGTGTGGCTTACCTTGCGGAACGCTATACATCCAATCGCGAATCCGTCACGGTTACACCCGAGTTTGTTCAGGAAGCTGCGCCGCAAGGCGGTTTCATGGTGCGCTGGATCAAAGAATTTACAACGCTTGCCATTCGTCTTGTGCCGGAGTATCTCGTGCTCGTGCTTTTTTTGGGTGCTGCTCGTGTCTGGCTTTTTCCGGTGCTCGGCGTGCATGGCGGATTTTTATGGATCATCGCCATGGCGCTCGCAGGCACGCTGTTCGTCATTCCCACCGCAGGAGAAGTGCCTATCGTGCAGGCAATTTTCGCATTGGGTATGGGTGCGGGGCCTGCTGGCGCGCTCATCATGACACTGCCTGCCGTCAGCCTGCCATCGTTAGTCATGCTGGGCCGCGCGTTTACGCTGCGCACTCGTCTGGTTATCGCTTCCGGCGTCGTGCTTTCAGGTATTGCCGCAGGCCTTGTTGCAATGGCTGTATTTTAGACGGTCTTTAGAATTGAGCTTGCTGCCCATTTGTCAACTGGCTTCAAACAGTTAGCTGAATTTAACTTGACGATTTCGTACATTCCGTTATAATCCGCGCCCCTGCAAAGTCGACAGTCGGCTTGGCAGCCTTGCTCCACCGTCTCGCATGGCGGGGGGCTTTTATTACCATAAGGAGATGTAATGCGACATTACGAAATCGTGTTTATCGTGCATCCCGATCA
>VFSW01010449.1_pt1 | contig 13145 bp, 14 predicted proteins | sample 5358111 | NCBI WGS metagenome assembly VFSW01 (sample SAMN11554181, study PRJNA540505) | mine drainage metagenome | isolation source: sediment from site ElyBrook_90M | place: USA: Ely Copper Mine, Vershire, VT | collected 2017 | reverse complement strand
GAACCGAAACGGTTCATCGCTTCCGCATAGCTCATGCGCGGGAACGGGTTGGGCAGCGCCACGTTCAGCACTTCCTTGAACACCGTGCGGATCATTTCTTCCATCAACTCCATGATCTGCTCTTCGGTCAGGAAGGATGTCTCGATATCCACCTGGGTGAATTCGGGCTGGCGGTCGGCGCGCAAGTCTTCGTCGCGGAAACATTTGGTGATCTGGTAGTAACGGTCGAAGCCGGCCACCATCAGCAGCTGTTTGAACAATTGCGGCGACTGCGGCAGGGCAAAGAACTCGCCGGCATGCACACGCGACGGCACGAGGTAATCGCGGGCTCCTTCGGGTGTGGACTTGGTCAGCATCGGCGTTTCGATGTCGATGAAACCCTTGTCGTCGAGGTAGCGGCGGAATGCACGGGCCGTCTGGTAACGCAGCATCATGTTCTTCTGCATCTGCGGACGGCGCAGATCGATCACACGGTGCGTGAGGCGTACGTTTTCGGACAGGTTCTCGTCGTCCAGCTGGAACGGCGGCGTGACGGCGACGTTAAGCACTTCGATTTCATGGCACAGCAGCTCGATCTCGCCGCTGGGAATGTTCTTGTTCTCGGTGCCTTCCGGGCGGCGGCGCACGCGGCCGGTCACTTTCAGCACGTACTCGTTGCGCACCGATTCGGCAATCTTGAACATGTCTGCGCGATCCGGGTCGCACACCACCTGTGCCAGGCCTTCGCGGTCGCGCAGGTCGATGAAGATTACACCGCCGTGATCGCGGCGGCGATGTGCCCAGCCGCACAGGGTGACGGTCTGGCCGAGGTTGGAAACATTGAGTTGCCCGCAGTAATGAGTTCGCATAGATGATTCAGTTCAGATTGATCAAAAAAAACAAAAAGGAAATTACTTATTCGGTTTGGCCGGTTTGGCCGCCGTTTCAGGTGTGGTAACCACACCCATCGAAATGATGGCCTTGAATGCCGCATCCACGTTGATGTCCAGCTCGATAGTCTCGGACTTCTTTACGTAAAAATAGAAACCGTTCACCGGACTGGGCGTGGTCGGCACGAATACGCCGACATACTCGTCACCTGCCAGGACGCGCGTCACTTCCCCGGGCACGCTGGTCTGGAATGCCAATGACCATGTCTGGGGATGCGGGTAGCGCACCAGCAATACTTTGCCGAAAGCGCTGCCGCTCTCTGACAGCAGCGTATCGCTGACTTGCTTGACACTGTTGTAGATGGCATTGACGAAAGGGATACGGCGCAACAGGCCGTCCCAATAGGTCAGTAGACGCTGGCCGAATACGTTACGAACGAGCAAACCGGTAGTCAGCACGACGACTACCGTCAGAATGACGCCCAAGCCGGGAATGTGGATGCCCAGCAATTCATCCGGATGCCAGTGCCTCGGCAACAAGGTCAGAGTCAGGTCCAGAGTGCCGATGATGAGGTTCAAGACCCACAGGGTGATGCCCAGCGGCACCCAGACGAGCAAACCTGTCAGCAGGTATTTCTTCACGAATGAGTGCCTGCAGCCGGACAGGCCGAGCAGGCTGACGGCTCGCACTGAACTGCTGGCTTGTTCTTGAAGTCGGTGGCGTAGTAACCGCTACCTTTTAGCTGAAAGCCTGCCGCGCTGATCTGCTTGGCGAAGGCTTCCTGGCCGCATTCGGGGCATTTGGTCAACGGTGCGTCGCTGATCTTCTGCATCACATCTTTTTGTGCGCCACAGCTGCTGCAACGATATTCATAGATGGGCATGTCCTGCTCCTGCATTTGAAAGGCGCGCATTATACCCCGTGCCCCCGCATAGGAAGAAGCTGGTTTATCGCAGCAGCACTTAAACGATACTAACGCATGCCATGCGCCTGCACCCTGTTCCATTTGCAGCGGATATATCTGGAATATGCACTAATCAGGACGAGCATCCCGTTCATCTATTCATCTGTGCAGGTGAATTCAAAAGTGCCCGCTCCCCGCAAAAATGGTGTTCTCAGCCGATACTTCCTCAGCTGCGTAACTTTTCATGGAAAACAAGCCGTACACAAGAATAAAAATAATCCCAAGCCAAATCGGTTTCATGCATCCTCCATTCGCTCGCTCCCGCATAACCGGAACCGTCGAATTTAGTAATGCAACAGCTGTGCCAAAGCTGAAATTGTCTGTCAGCAAAGGGCAAGACCGATGGTTTGATGGAATATTGGCGATGGAATGACAACAACTGACGACAGGCAGACAGCCATAAATCCATACTAAAAACAATGTTATATGTCGATGCCAGACCATTTTCCTGGTGCAATCCCGTCCAGTGACCATTCCCCGATCCCATGACGTATCAAGCGCAAGGTAGGAAAACCGACTGCAGCCGTCATGCGTCGAATCTGGCGGTTCTTGCCTTCGCGTATGGTGAGTTGCAGCCAGCCGGTAGGAATGTCTTTGCGAAAGCGAACCGGCGGGTCGCGTGGCCAGAGGTCGGCAGGTTCTTCCATCAGACTTGCTTGTGCCGGAAGGGTCAACCCATCCTTCAACTGCACACCGCCTCGCAAGCGTTCCAGAGCCGCTTCGTTTGGAATACCTTCCACTTGTACCCAATAAGTCTTGGGCAGTTTGTGACTTGGATCGGTAATGCGATGTTGCAGCTTGCCGTCATCAGTGAGCAACAACAGCCCCTCGCTGTCGGTATCCAAACGACCTGCGGGATAGAAACCCGGAGCTGTAATGTAATCCGCCAATGTCGGATGCAGACCGTCGCGGCTGAATTGGCAGATCACTCCATACGGCTTGTTGAACAGCAAAATCCGACTCATTTTCTACTTACGGCACAGCAATGCCGTGTTTTCCATAAAGAACCGCAATGTTCCGGCAGCTCGAATGTAATGTGATAAAAAAGCCCGCCACTTTCGTGGCGGGCTTTTTTACAACTCAGACAGGAATTAACCCGCTTGAATGTTGGAGGCTTGCTTGCCCTTTGGTCCTTGAACAACTTCGAAAGTCACTTTCTGACCTTCTTTGAGAGACTTGAAGCCGCTCATGTTGATCGCGGAGAAATGCGCGAACAAATCTTCGCTGCCATCATCGGGAGTAATGAAACCAAAACCCTTTGCATCGTTGAACCATTTAACAGTACCGTTTGCCATGCTTAACTTCCTTACAAAAAACAACGGGTGGAATCCCGTCAAATTGTTTGAATTCCAAGATCGCAAATGGGACCGCACATGGCAAAACCAGCACTAGCAGATACTTTGATTCAAACACCCGAACGCTTTTTACCCCACTTGAACTTACAACGTCAAGGGCAAAATACAATTTATTAGCGAATTGACTTGAAAAACCCGCGTTAATCGTCAAATATGGAGCTGTGCACCGGGTGAGAATAGCAAACAATGGCAACCAAGCAAGAAAACGTAAACCTGCTGGAGCGCAGCAAAACCAAGCCGCCCAAGCTTTATAAGGTGATTCTGTTCAATGATGATTTCACCACTATGGAGTTCGTCATTGAGGTTTTGAGGACTTTTTTTTCGATGGGTCAGGAACGCGCGACGCAAGTCATGCTCCAAATACACAATGAGGGTTCCGCCGTATGTGGCGTGTACCCAAAAGACATCGCTGAAACCAAGGTATCTCAGGTATCGGCGTTTGCAACGCAGCATGGACATCCTTTACGATGTCATACGGAGGAAAACTAAATGATCGCGCAAGAACTGGAAGTCAGCCTGCATCTGGCATTCGTCGAAGCCCGCCAGAAACGGCACGAATTCATCACCGTCGAACACCTGTTGCTCGCGATGCTGGATAATCCTTCCGCTGCGCACGTGCTGCGTGCCTGCGGGGCGGACATTGAGGAGTTGCGCGCCGTGCTGGTGCAACATATCGAGACTCATACCCCGGTCGTCCCCGGTATCGGCGAGGTGGACACTCAGCCCACTGTAGGTTTCCAGCGCGTAATTCAGCGTGCCATCCTGCATGTGCAGTCCACCAACAAGAAAGAAGTGACCGGAGCGAACATCCTGGTTGCACTGTTCGGGGAAAAGGAGTCCCACGCGGTATATTTCCTCAACCAGCGCGCGGTCACCCGTCTCGACGTGGTGAATTACATCGCGCATGGCATCAATAAGACTGCCGAAATCCAGCCCTCCACGCAAAAAACCGCGAACGAATCGGATGCCGAGCAGGAAAACAGCAGCGACAGTGCGCTCAAAAATTACACTCTGGATCTGAACGCCCATGCCTTGGCAGGCAAAGTCGATCCGCTCATAGGTCGCGACGTTGAACTGGAGCGCGTAATTCAGACTTTGTGCCGCCGCCGCAAGAACAACCCGCTGCTGGTAGGCGAAGCCGGCGTGGGCAAGACGGCAATAGCCGAGGGACTGGCGCGCAACATAGTTGAAGGCGACGTACCGGATATTTTGAAAGATGCGCATGTCTACTCGCTGGACATGGGTTCATTGCTGGCCGGGACCAAATACCGCGGCGATTTCGAGCAACGCCTGAAAGCCGTACTGAAAGAACTCAAAGACGCCCCCAACGCGGTGCTGTTCATTGACGAAATCCACACGCTGATCGGAGCCGGCGCTGCTTCCGGCGGCACAATGGATGCCTCCAACTTGCTCAAACCCGCACTTTCCAGCGGCGCGTTGAAGTGCATCGGCGCCACGACCTATCAGGAGTATCGCGGCATCTTCGAGAAGGATTCGGCGCTATCTCGCCGTTTCCAGAAGATTGACGTGTCAGAGCCGTCTGTAGAACAGACCATCGAGATTCTCAAAGGCCTGAAATCACGTTTTGAAGTACACCATAGTATCAAGTTCAGCGCCGCCGCCATCACCAGCGCCGCCGAATTGTCTGCACGCTTTATCAACGATCGCCACTTGCCGGACAAGGCCATTGATGTATTGGACGAAGCAGGAGCAGCCCAACGCATCCTGCCCAAGTCCAAACAGAAAAAGGTCGTGGGAAAGCACGAAATCGAAGAAATCATCGCCAAGATTGCGCGCATCCCGACGCGCACCGTGTCGCATGATGACCGCAATGCCCTGAAGAACCTTGACCGCGACCTGAAGGCAACCGTATTCGGCCAGGACAAAGCCATCGATGCACTCGCACGTGCCATCAAAATGTCGCGCAGCGGCCTCGGCAACCCGCAAAAACCAATCGGCAGCTTCCTGTTCTCCGGTCCCACCGGCGTCGGCAAGACCGAAGTGGCGCGTCAGCTTGCCTACATCATGGGCATGCCGATACACCGTTTCGACATGTCCGAATACATGGAGCGCCATGCCGTGTCGCGCCTGATCGGCGCGCCTCCCGGCTATGTCGGTTTCGACCAGGGCGGGCTGCTCACCGAAGCCATCAGCAAACAACCGCATAGCGTGCTGCTGCTGGACGAGATTGAGAAAGCGCACCCGGACATCTTCAACATCCTGTTGCAGGTGATGGACCACGGCACGCTCACCGACAACAACGGGCGCAAATCCGATTTCCGCAACGTGGTTATTATCATGACCACCAATGCAGGCGCCGAAGCTTTGAACAAGACGCAGATCGGCTTTACCCAGGTTACGTCTGCCGGTGATGAACTGGTCGATATCAAGAAGATGTTTACACCGGAATTCCGCAACCGTCTGGATGCAATCGTTTCCTTCGCTTCTTTATCCAAGGAAGTCATCCTGCGCGTGGTGGATAAATTCCTCATTCAGTTGGATGAACAATTGCACGATAAGAAAGTGGATGCGATGTTCACCGACGCGCTCAAGGAATACCTCGCCGAGAACGGTTTCGATCCGCTCATGGGTGCACGCCCAATGGCACGCTTGATCCAGGACACCATCCGCTCCGCGCTGGCAGACGAACTGTTGTTTGGCAAGTTGGCGAATGGCGGCAAGGTCACGGTGGATGTGAAGGACGGCAAGGTAGTGCTGGAGTTTGAGGAAGAAACTGTCCCCGTCTGATTCCGGTTACCGGGGGCGCTTCGCCCCCTCCCCTACCGGCCCTCTCCACTTCGGTTCGCTGGTAGCCGCTGTCGGCAGCTATCTCGATGCGAAATATCACCACGGCACCTGGCTGGTGCGCATGGAAGACCTCGATACACCGCGCTGTGTAACAGGTGCGGCAGAAAACATCCTGCGCACTCTGGATGCATTTGGGCTGCATAGCGATGAGCCCGTTCTCTACCAGAGCCAACGAACAGCTGCTTATGAGGACGCGCTGCGCATGCTGCAATCCAATGGTGCGGCCTATCCGTGCTGTTGCACACGCAAGGAGATTGCGGATTCGGCTTTGAACGGTATTGAGGGGCCGGTCTATCCCGGCACTTGTCGCAATGGCATTCCGATTGGTCGAGAAGCACGGGCTTGGCGAGTACGTACGAACAACGAAGCGGTTGAGTTTGATGACGTACTTCAGGGTTGCTGCACCCAATACCTTGAAAACGAAATAGGCGACTTCGTGGTAAAGCGGGCGGATGGTCTGTTCGCTTATCAACTTGCGGTGGTAGTTGACGATGCATTCCAGTGCATCACGCACATCGTGCGCGGTGCAGACCTGCTGGACTCCACTCCGCGCCAGATATACCTGCAGCAATTGCTCGGCCTGCGCATTCCGCAATACTTGCACTTACCTATCGCGGTGAACGAGTCGGGGGAGAAGTTGAGCAAACAAACCCTGGCTGCTCCGGTCGATGAGACGCATCCTGCGCCAACGTTGCTAAGAGTGTTAAATTTCCTGAAGCAGCAACCGCCAACGACGATGGCCGGTAGCAGTGTGGAAACGGTCCTGGAGTGGGCAATTCAGAATTGGCATCCTGAAAGGCTTATCGGAATACGAGCATTGCCATCTTCAGACGCTGCCACAATGAAATAAGGCTTACCTCGCTTGCCTGCGATGCTTGATGTATTCGCGGAGCGCGGGAATGAACGAGATGAAGATGATGCAGATGATCAGCAAGGTGAGGTTGTTCTTGATGACAGGAATGTTGCCGAAGAAGTAACCGGCCAACGTGAGGCTGCCAATCCAGGCAATACTGCCCAATGCGCTGAACATAAGAAACAAACGATAGCTCATGCTGCCGATACCCGCCACGAACGGGGCAAAAGTGCGGATGATGGGAAGAAAGCGCGCAAAGATGATGGTCTTGCCGCCGTGCTTCGCGTAGAAAGCCTGGGTCTTTTCCAGATGCTCGTGCTTGAAAAAACGCGAGTCGTGTTTGAACAGTTTGATACCGAAGTGCCGACCGATCCAGTAGTTGGTGTTGTCCCCGCCGAAAGCCGCCAGCATCAAAAGCGGCATCAGCACCTGCAGTTCCAGCGAACCCATACCGCACAATGCCCCCGTGACAAACAGAAGCGAATCACCGGGCAGGAATGGCGCGACGACCAAACCGGTCTCTGCAAAGATAATGGCGAACAGGATGGCATAAACCCACATGCCATAGTCGTGCACCAATGTCAGCAGATGCGCGTCCAGATGCAGGACGATATCAAGCAGGATCATGCTCACGGTCAGGGCAACACTTCTTCAACTTCAGCTTTTTCCGGCTTGATGAAGTCTTCACGCGATACGCCGAACATCAGCAGCAGCGGGCTCGCAACCAGCACCGAAGAATAGATACTGAAAAGAATGCCGATCGTCAATGCCAGTGCGAAATAATGCAGCGTCTCGCCCCCCAGGAACAGCATGGAAGTGACCATCATCTGCGTACAGGCGTGGGTGATCACGGTGCGGGACATGGTACGGGTGATCGCGTTGTCGATGATCACGTTGACTTCGGTCTTGCGCATCTTGCGGAAATTCTCGCGGATCCGGTCGAATACCACCACCGATTCGTTCACTGAATATCCCAGCACCGCCAGCACCGCAGCCAGCACTGAAAGTGAAAACTCCCACTGGAAGAAGGCAAAGAAGCCAAGGATGATGACCACGTCATGCAGGTTGGCGATGATTGCCGCCAGGCCGAACTTCCACTCAAAGCGTAGCCACAGATAGCCGACAATACCCAGCGAAACCAGCAACAGCGCCATCGAACCATTCTCAACCAGGTCTTTGCCCACTTGCGGCCCGACGAACTCGACACGGCGCAACTCGGCACTGGCATCCTGCTGATGCAAAGTTTCCATCACTTGATCGGACAGCTTCGAACCCGCCTTATTCTGCTTGAGCGGCACTTGAATCAGCACGTCCTTGCTGGAGCCGAAGTTCTGCACCTGCGCATCGTTCAAACCGATGCTGCCGAGTTGGCCTCGCACTTTGTCCAGATCGGCGGATTGCGCGTAGTGCACTTCCATCACCGTACCGCCGGTAAAGTCCACGCCGAAATTCAACCCCTTGGTAGCAAGGAAGAACACCGCAAACAGGAAGGTCACCAGCGAGATGGTCGTGGTATAACGACCATAGCTCATGAACGGGATGTCTTTTTTGATTCTGAAGAGTTCCATGTCTTATTCCCTTATGCGTCTCGCTACGCGAGCGGACTAACCTATCGCGACCTTGTTAAGGCGTGCTTTGCGGCCATAGATCAGATTAACCAGCAAACGCGAGACCAGCACCGCGCTGAAGATCGAAGTCAGGATGCCAAGGCACAGCACCACTGCAAACCCTTTGACCGGCCCGGAACCGAACATGAACAGCGCAACGCCCACGATCAGCGCGGTGATGTTGGAGTCCAGTATGGTGGCGAAAGCATGCTCGTATCCATCGTGGATTGCCGTTTGCGGTGGCACGCCGTTGCGCAGTTCCTCGCGGATACGTTCGTTGATCAGCACGTTGGAGTCGATCGCCATACCCAGTGTCAGTGCGATACCCGCCATACCTGGCAAGGTGAGCGTTGCTTGCAGCATGGACAGCAGCGCCACCAGCAACAGCAGGTTGGCACCCAGCGCCAGCACGGAAATACCGCCGAATATCAGGTAATAGATGACCATGAACACGGAGATGGCCACGAAGCCGATCTTGGTGGAGTCGAAGCCGCGCTTGATATTGTCCGCACCGAGACTGGGGCCGACGGTACGCTCTTCGACGATCTCCATCGGCGCAGCCAGGGCGCCGGCGCGCAACAGCAGCGACGTATCCTTGGCCTCTTCCGTGTTCATCTTGCCGCTGATCTGCACACGCCCGCCGCCAATCTCCTCGCGTATCACCGGCGCAGTGACGATCTCACCCTTGCCCTTCTCGAACAGGATGATGGCCATGCGCTTGCCGACGTTTTCCCGTGTCGCTTCCTTGAACTTGCGCGCGCCGATCGCATCCAGATTGATGTGCACCGCCGGCTCGTTGTTGCGGCTGTCAAAACCGGGTTGCGCGTCATTGATGCGCTCGCCGGTCAGGATCACGGATTTCTTCACCAGCAGCGGAGTGCCGTCGCGATCCTTGAAAACTTCGGTGCCGAAAGGAATGATCCCTCCCTCGGCATAATGATGCTCGTCATCCACCAAACGCACTTCCAGCGTGGCGGTACGCCCAAGAATATCCTTGGCGCGCGCGGTGTCCTGCACTCCAGGCAGTTGCACCACGATGCGGTCCGCACCCTGCTGCTGAATCACCGGTTCGGCCACACCCAGTTCATTCACGCGGTTGCGCAACGTGACCAGATTCTGCTGTACGGCAGACTCCTGAATGCGTATCTGCTCTTGCTGCCTGAATCGGGCGAGCAACAAGAATTCCCCGCTTTCCTCGCGCGTGCTGAATTCCAGTCCGCTGAAACGCTGCTTGAGTTCCGCCTCGCCTTTGTTGCGCGAGTCGGCATCGCGAAACCTGGTGGTAATCATGCTGTCGTCGCGACTCACGCCGGAATAGGGGATATTCGCCTCACGCAGGGAACTGCGTATATCGCTGGAATCCGACTCCAGGGATTTATCCAGCGCGCCTTTCATATCGATCTGCAACAGAAAATGCACACCGCCGCGAAGATCCAGACCGAGGTACATGGGCAATGCATTCATGCTGGTCAGCCACTGCGGCGAACGCGCCAACAGATTGAGCGCCACCATGTAGTCTTCACCCAGCTGCGCGTGCAGCACATCTTTCGCCTTGATCTGGGTGTCGGTGTCGTTGAAACGGGCCTTGACGCTGGTGGCATCCAGCGACATGGCGTCCGGATTCAATTGTGCAGCCTTCAGTATATCTTCCACACGCGCCAGCAACGCCGCATCCGCCTTCAGGTTGGAACGTAGCGGCAACACTTGTACAGCAGGCGCTTCGCCGTAAAAATTGGGCAGGGTATATACAAAACCCAGCACCAGCACGGCTAGTACCAGCAGAGTTTTCCACAGCGGATAGCGGTTCATTGCGACACCTTAATTTTGCAGCGTTAGAAGGACTTTGACTTTTCAGAGCGACTTGATCGTACCCTTGGGCAGGACATTCTGAACTGCGGCCTTTTGCACCTGAACAACGACATTGTCGGCGATCTCGATGGCAATGTTGTCTTCACTGACCTTGGTCACTTTTCCGAGTATGCCGCCCATGGTGGCGACTTCATCTCCCTTTTGCAGTGCCTCTATCATGGCCTTCTGCTCTTTCGCGCGCTTTTGTTGCGGACGCAGGATGAGAAAATAAAACACAGCCACCAAGCCAATCAAGGGCAGAAACTGCATGATATCGCTGCCTTGCGGGCCGGCAGCTGCACCGTCCGCGTAAGCATTGCCGATAAACAATTCGCTGATGGAAATCATAATTACTCCTGTCAAAATTAGGGTTCAAAAATCAAAGGCGGGCATTCTATCATGGAAGGCATGACTGTTTTGCTACGCACCGCCCCTCATGAACCGGCGCGTGCCAGCCGGAACGCGGCCTGAAACTCGGCATAGCGCCCGGCCTCAATGGCGGCGCGGATATCGCGCATCAGCTCCTGGTAGTAATGCAGGTTGTGGATGGAATTGAGGCGCGCGCCGAGTATCTCGTTCAGGCGGTGCAAATGATGCAGATAGGCCCGGGTGAAATGACGGCAGGTATAGCAGGTGCACTGTTCATCCAGAGGCCGGGTATCCATACGGTACTGTGCATTCTTGATGCGCACATCTCCGAAACGGGTGAACAGATGCCCGTTGCGCGCATTGCGCGTCGGCATCACGCAATCGAACATGTCGATGCCGTTCCCCACCGCTTCCACCAGGTCTTCCGGTGTGCCCACGCCCATCAGGTAGCGCGGCTTGTCCTGCGGAAGCTGCGGCGCGGTGTGCTTGAGGATGCGCAACATATCCTCTTTCGGCTCGCCCACCGACAAGCCGCCAATGGCAAAACCGTCGAAACCGATGCTGGCCAGGCCCGCCAGCGATTCATCGCGCAGATGCTCGTGCATCCCGCCCTGCACAATTCCGAACAGTGCGTTGGAATTGCCTTCATGCGCCTTTTTGCTGCGCTCCGCCCAGCTCAGGCTGAGGCGCATGGACACGCCCGCCACCTGCTCATCCGCCGGATACGGTGTGCATTCGTCGAAGATCATCACGATGTCGGAGTTCAGCACCTTCTGGATGCGCATGGACTCTTCCGGCGACAGGAAACATTTGTCTCCGTTCACCGGTGAGCGGAACTCCACCCCGCCGCCGGTGATCTTGCGCAGCGGCCCGAGGCTGAACACCTGGAAACCGCCGGAATCAGTCAAGATGGGACCGTCCCAGCCCATGAAGCGATGCAAGCCGCCATGCGCTGCAATGACCTCCATCCCCGGACGCAGCCACAAATGGAAGGTATTGCCGAGCACGATCTGCGCGCCCATGTCTTTCAATTCCAACGGTGACATCGCCTTCACTGTGCCGTAGGTTCCAACCGGCATGAAAGCAGGCGTTTCCAGCTTGCCGTGCGCCAAGTCCAGCGTGCCACGCCGTGCCGCACCGGAGGTGTTATGTAAGGTAAATTTCATTGTTCCCTCTCGATCAACATCGCATCGCCGTAACTGAAAAAGCGATATTCCTGTTCCACCGCATGGCGATATGCGGCCAGCATCTTGTCCATTCCGCCAAAGGCGCACACCAGCATCAGCAGCGTGGAGCGCGGCAGGTGAAAATTGGTCAGCAGCACATCCACCACCCTGAAGCGGTAGCCGGGAGTGATAAAGATGCTGGTTTCGGCCGACCCCGCGACCAGTTCGCCGCCCGCTGCCGCGCTTTCCAGGGCGCGCAGGCTGGTGGTACCTACCGCGATCACGCGCCCGCCCCTGGCCCTGGCCTGAGAAATGGCATCCACCGTGGCTTGCGGAATCGAATAGCGCTCGCTGTGCATGATGTGTTCTTCGATGTTCTCGGCGCGCACCGGTTTGAACGTGCCCGCGCCGACATGCAAGGTCACACAGGCAATACCCACTCTTTTATCACGCAATGCCTGCAGCATTGCCTCGCCAAAATGCAGTCCGGCCGTGGGCGCGGCTACCGCACCCGGTTCGCGGGCGAACACAGTCTGGTAACGCGTGTCATCCTCGGCCCCGGCGGCATGGGTAATATAGGGCGGCAAGGGCAAATGCCCGTGCCGTTCCAGCAAATCTGTCACCGTTTCCGTATCTTCAAAGCGCAAATGGAAAAACTCTCCCTCGCGCCCCAGTACCCGCACCCGCAGCGTCCCTCCCAACAGCAGGAGACTACCCGGTTTGGGCGTCTTGCTGACCCGCACCTGCGCCAGGACGTTATGCTCATCCAGTATCCGCTCGACCAGCACCTCGACCTTGCCGCCGCTCTCTTTTTCGCCAAATAAACGCGCCTTCAATACTCGCGTATCGTTCAATACCAATAGATCATGTTCGCGCACCAGTCCGTACAAATCGGCGAACTGGCTGTCTTTCAACCCCGACTTCCCTACCTGCAATAAACGGCTCGCCCCCCGCTGTGCAGGCGGATGCTGCGCAATCAGGCGCTCGGGCAAAATGAAGTCAAAATCGTCGGTACGCATGAAAACCAAGGTGAAGGTGGAAGAAAAACGCGCATTGTAGTTGATGGGGACTGGCGTTTCATGGATAATTCGCGCCCTTCCCTAGCCGGGGTGGTGTTACCGGTAGACGTTGTACCGGGCTCACCAGTGTCGCTTTCTGGCGACATGACGCGCAGGCCAACTTGCATAGCAAGTTAAAACCGCAAGAGCGGTGGTCATCGCGAAAAGCCGGTGCAGCATGGGAAATACACTCTTGCCGGGGTGATGGAACTGGTAGACGTGCCGGACTCAAAATCCGGTGCCTGAA
>VFSW01010448.1_pt1 | contig 13146 bp, 7 predicted proteins | sample 5358111 | NCBI WGS metagenome assembly VFSW01 (sample SAMN11554181, study PRJNA540505) | mine drainage metagenome | isolation source: sediment from site ElyBrook_90M | place: USA: Ely Copper Mine, Vershire, VT | collected 2017 | reverse complement strand
CCAAGTTGCGTTTAGCTGCCATCAATATTTTCCGGCGATCGGACCGACAGAGACGCAGCCTTTCACGCCTAAGTCAGACAAAGATAGAAATTTCTCGCTAAAAGGGCGTGTCACTGGAGAGTGGGCCGTAGACAATGGGAGTCGCGCTAGCGATGTTGTCCTGCGTCCAAGGGCTTCGCAAGCGTTCCGAATCGATGCGCTAACTTCGACGCCGCGCGACCACTTACTCCAGAAACGAGAGAAGGAGAGTTCTTCCGGTCCACAGAAAAATCGGATATCGATCCCACAAGACATTGCCTATAGTCCCGACGAGTTGGATACGGCCGCTTACGTCGACAAGCAGCTAACACAGTTCGTAGCACGGAGCTTCGACGCGGTACAGAAGGATTCGGAGAGCCAATGGCGAGATTACTGGTCCCGTTCGGCAATCGAATTGGAAGACAAGGAGCTTGAGCGAATCTGGTATCACAATCAGTACTTTCTGGCGTGCTGCCTAAAAAAACATCGAACGGCACCGGGACTCTTTGCCAACTGGCACGCAGCAGATATCGGCACCGCATGGCATAGCGACTACCACCTGGATTACAACTGCCAGCAAGTTTACTGGGGCGTGTTCTCCAGTAATCATCCTGACATGCACTTGCCCTATGTAGAGTTGTGCGAAAATCTCATGCCAATGGCCGAGAAGTTTGCAAAAGATAACTACAAGCTGCCAGGAGCTTTCTTCCCGCTATCGTCTTATCCGGTGCCGAGTCAAAGCGTTGCTTATCCCGTTCCGCCGTGGGGATATCAGGTAAGCATGACGCCGTGGACGGTACAGAGTCTCTGGTGGCAGTACCTGTATACGCAGGATGAAGACTACCTGGGACGGGGCGAGCCTGTACTGCGCGCAGCCGCAGATTTTCTAGCCGCCTTTGATCAAAAGGGACCGGATAATCGCTATCACATCGCCACAACTGTTTCCTCAGAGAACTGGGGATTCACCGTCAACCAGCGCCTCAACAAGGATTGCATTATTGATCTTGCACTGACGAAGTTTCTATTGCGAGCCATGGTCAACGCGTCTGACGTTCTCGGGGTAGATGAGAGAGATGCGGAACGCTGGAAGGAGATTTACCAGAATCTCGCGCCGTATCCCAAGGCTGACGGTCCTCATGGCGAAGTATGGCTGGATGTGCTCAACGCTCCGGTGGAGCATGTCTACAACGTTCCCATCACTCTCGCTCCGGTGTTTCCAGGGGAAGAGGTAGGCATCGGAACCAAGTCGCCGGACTTCGATATTGCAATTCGCACCGCAAAAACCGTTCGCCTGGAAGGAGGCAATGACCTGGTGTTGCAGCCTCTAATTCGTGCTCGACTTGGGGTGCTGGACTTCCAATGGTTCAAGCGACAAGTGAAGTACTGCAGCCTGCCTGATGGTATTGCGAATGATCGAGTGAGGCAGGCTGGAGGCCGCTACCCGGAGACGATGAATTTCGATTTCATGATGCGCATGGGCGTGTGGTGTGAGAACTTCGCGCTCCCGGCGGTTCTGAATGAGTGCATGCTGCAAAGCTATTCAGGAACCATTCGATTGTTGCCGAATGCCGACGGACTTGGTCCAGCAAGGTTCCAGAATCTTCGAGCTGCCGGTGCCTTTCTCATGAGCGCTATCTATGACGGCAGCCGATTAATACAGGTTTCGCTTCACAGTGAGAAGGGAAAGCAGGTGCACATCGAGGAGCCCTGGAGCGGACGACCGATTCGCGTCACCCGGATTCGAGACGGCAGTCGTGTGAAGGTTACCCGCAACGGCTTGGTCTATTCATTCGAAACGGAGCCAGAGAAGACTTACCGAATTGAATCTTCCTAGCGACCCCAGGGAGGATTCGGAACGAACTCCCCGCTCGACCTGCTACCTCTCAACGCGCAGCGTCATGAATCGTTCATCGGCCCAGGTCCGCACGCTTACCTGGGCCACGGAGCGAAACACCCTGCGCCGAGTTCCCTTCACTGGATCGTGGTTGGTCGGTTCCCAATGACCCAGGATATCCGCTTCGTCCCTTTCAAGTCGGGGTGGACCAGAGTCGAACTCGCCTCATGTAAGGGTGCGATCAAGATGGATATATCCGCCGTCCACGACCAGATGCTGCGCCGTCGTGTGTCCGGACTGTTTTGAGGAAAGTAGGAAGACAGTCATCGCCGCGATCTCCGATCCCTCGGTCATCCGTCGACCTAATGGAATCTTATCGGTGATTGCCTTTAACGCTGCCTCAGGGTTGTCGCGGCTCGCAAGCCACCGCTTATAAAGCGGGGTAAGCACCTCCGCCGGCAAGATGCTGTTGACACGTATACCAAATGGGAGGAGCTCGGCAGCCCACTCCCGCGTAAGCGCCAGCTGAGCTCCTTTGGCCGCCGCGTAGGCCGAGGTTCCACCTTGTCCTGTGAGCGCGACCTTCGAACTGATATTGACGATGGCTCCGCACGTCCGCTTCAACATCGGCAAAGCATAATGCGCCATTGAATAATAGTGAACCAGATTCTGACGCAGGCTTTCGATAAAGCGCTCAGGGTCGCCATTCGCAAGCCCGACCCCATCGTTGGCACCTGCGTTGTTTACTAGTCCGTCGATGCGGCCATACTTTCGTTCAACATAGTCGATCGCATGATGGCACTCGTTTGCATCTGCCAGTTGCGCTTCGAAGAAATCGCATCGAGGCTCATCCTTCATCTCGTTGAGAAAGTTCTTCACATTTTCTGAAGCCCGGCCTACCACGACGACCTTGGCACCTTCGTCGATGCAGGCGCGGGTGATGGCCTCTCCAATTCCGGCGCCGCCACCCGTGACGACGATGACATGATCTGTGAGTCCGAGGTCCACAGCTTCTCCGTAGAATTACTTTAACGCAGGTTGAGAAAGCCACCGTCGATTGGATAATCAACCCCGGTGAGGAAGGAGGCCTCGTCAGAGCAAAGATATAGGACCAGCAGTGCAATCTCTTCCGGTGTGCCCATGCGCCCAATTGGTTGCGATTCGGCAAGGAGCTTCATCTTCTCGACTTCCTGCCCCGGGTAGTTCTTGGCCAGAAAGCCGTCGACGAATGGCGTATGCACGCGCGCTGGTGAGATACAGTTGCACCGGATTCCTTGCGCAATATAATCTTTTGCCACCGAGAGCGTCATCGAAAGGACAGCGCCTTTCGTCATCGAGTAGGCGAAGCGCTCCGATAGGCCCGCCGTCGCTGCGATAGACGCCATATTGAGGATGGTCCCGTGGCCCGCTGCGAGCATTGTTCCGATCGCTTCGCGCATGCAAAGGTATGTTCCCCGAACGTTCACCGCAAAAACCCGCTCAAAATCGTTGAGAGAGGTTGACTGCAGCGTGCCGACATGTGCCAGGCCCGCACAGTTCACCAGGATGTCAATCGGCCCCCCGATTTCGGCAAAAGCCCTTTGGACGCTTTCCTCCGAACTAACATCACTGGCGACGGCCGAAACGGCCGCTCCCGCCTTCTCCCTGATCGCCGCCACGGCAGTGTTCAATCTCTCTAAGTCGAGATCAATGAGGACGACGCTAGCCCCCTGCGACGCGAACAGCTTGGCTATTGCAAATCCAATACCGCTTGCGGCACCCGTTACCACCGCTCGTTTCCCTGTCAGCTCAAACACCGGCGAAACTCCCACCTTATACGAGGTTAATTCATCGTACTGAGTCTCACCGCCGCATTACATGGTTGTCAAATGTGGAAACCATTTGGCATCTGTAAAATAAAGGGCGCTTTTGTCCCGTCGAGGCATTGCGGCATATTCGCACGGGAACACAATGTTTCATTGAGGAAAAATCCTGACCTCACTGCATTCTCACTGTCGTCAAGCAACGCGAACGAAACCGATTTCAAATTGATCCCGCGCCTTCGAGAGGCAGAGGAAGCCTTGAAACCCATCACGCCAACCAATGTGCTAGTCATCGCCCTACGCTTCCCAACTTCACTCGAATCAATCGGCTCAGACGCCGTCAACAAAGATCCGTATGACTCAGCCGCCTATGGCATCCTTGCAACAGATACTGATATTCAGTGCCATGCGTTAATCTTCAAACTCAGTCACGGGACAGAACTTTGTCTCTGCGATCGACGATCTTCCGAGGTTTGTCCGAAATCGCCCGCTGGAATCGATTACCTCCGATCTCAATGGCTTCTGCCTTGAATTGACAGGCGACATGCAGTTCCACTGGCTGGGGCCGGTGAACGGCGTCATTCACTTGGTGTGTGGGGCACGGATCAACGCAGTTTGGGATCTCTAAGCCAAGGCTAAGGGTAAGCCGGTTTGGCGTCTGCTTGCAGATTTGACCCCTGAACAAATCGTTGCCGCCATCGGTTTTCGTTACATCGGCAACGCGCTTTCGCCCTCAGAAGCGCTTGAGACTCTGCGAGCAGGAAAGCTACAGCAAGCGGAACGCCTCGCCATCCTCGAAATTGGCTGCTATCCGGCACATACAACCTCCGCTGCCTGGTTCGGCTCTAGCTATGAAAAGATTCGTCAGCTTTGCGGTCAAACCCTCGCCGAGGGATGGACGCTTTTCAACCGGAATCATGTCGATTTCCAACCGCCGGAAGTAATCAGACGCAACACGATGCTCACTATTTTTATCTCGTTACAGTAATCGTTCAAGTAATAACTTGACAAGGACGGTATCCAAGTCAAGATGCTCGATATAATCGACTTATGGCAATACGGATGAAGGACATAGCGCAGGATCTAGGTCTATCCGTGGTGACCGTCTCGAAAGTCCTGCGAGATCACCCTGACATTGGTGAGGAGACGCGCCAACGGGTTCTGAAGCGCGTCGCGGAGTTGGACTACCAGCCCAACGTTCTCGCCCGGAGTCTCGTCACAGGGCGAAGCTTCCTCGTCGGTCTTGTGGTTCCTGGTCTGCTCCATCCATTTTTCGCTGAAGTCGCCAAGGCACTTTCTACAGTGATTCGAGCGAAGGGCTACTCGCTGATCGTCTCTTCCTCGGAAGAAGACCCGGAGTTGGAGAGACAGGAGATACGTCAGTTACTGGCACGCAGACTGGATGCACTCGCGATCGCATCCTCTGGTACTGATATTGAGACGTTCCAACGCATGGATCTGCAGGCGCAACCCTATGTGCTGATTGATCGCGAATTTCCTCAGTTTGAAGCAAATTTCGTAGGAGTTGATGACACCACCGCAGGCCGAATGGCAACCGAACATCTTCTGGATATCGGCTGCAAGCGCGTGGCGCACATCGGCGGCCGCGAGGACAGCACGGGGATGCGCCGCTTCGCGGGGTATAAGCAGGCTCTCCAGAACCGTGGCCTGCCGTTTTCGGAGCAGTATGTTGTTCGCAGATCGAGTGTCGACACAAAGAGTAGCGAACAGGGCGCCGAGGCCATGCGTCTCCTGCTGCAACTTGACCCGCGGCCCGACGGTGTCTTCTGCCACAATGATCCACTGGCTATCGGAGCGATGAATACGATTCTCGAGGCAGGCCTTCGGATACCGGAAGACATCGCGTTGATCGGTTGCGGCAATCTCCATTATGACGATTGTCTTCGCGTGGGACTTTCCAGCATCGACCAGCACAGTGAGCAGATCGGCCAATACGCGGCTGAGATCATTTTGAATCTGATTGAATCGAAGACTGTGCCTGCCATCCGTAGAGTCATCCTGGAGCCTGCGCTCATTGTACGGGCGTCCACCACCAGAACCTGAAGCCGTCACCTAGGACATGGTCGGCATCCCTTTTCGCGCACACGATTCTAAGTTGTGGACGAGCGAAAAACTTCGACCGGGCATGCTTTATCGATATAGTTGTCGTATCAATCTGCCACCAAAGGTCGATCCGCGAAAGGCTCAAGCAGCGCCGGACGTCGAAGCCAAGTAAGTTCGAGCGGAGATAATCTATCGACGCCACTGACCTCGGAGCGGTAACGTCATGAAGAGTAGTAGAACAATTCAATCTTGTAGCTTCGGATTCCTTACAATCGCTCTGCTGCTTTGCGCCGCGCAGGCCCAGGCTCCATCTACAGGTCTCTCCCAGGCTACCTCTGCCCGAAGGAACGAAATGAGTTGGTGGCCCACCAAGGGGTCGCCGGCACGTACGGAGTATGCAGGTGCGGAGTCCTGCACAAAGTGCCACGCCGGCATTGCTGCGACCCAACGAAAGACTCCGATGTTCAACGCCGCAAGCCGTCCGTCAGAGTCAGAACTACTGAAGCATCATACCTCCCTGCCCTTCTCCGATTCGGAATACAGTTACGTGCTGTCTCGTCAGCCGGATCAGAGCAGGTTTCTAATCAAGAATGCCACTCAGACGATATCGGCGCAGATCGACTGGGCCTTTGGATCGGGCGAAGTTGCGCAGACCTATGTGCTTCGCCGCAATCAGCGGTACCTGGAAAGCCGACTCACGTACTACACAAGCCTGATGGCCCTCGTAAGCACGCCGGGGCACTCTGCAAAAGCGCCGGGAGATATTGAAGAGGCCCGTGGAGCGACACTGGATCCAGAGATCACGACTCTATGCTTTGGATGCCACACAACCGGATCCACTACCTCAGGAGTATTCGACCCCGATCGTGCCACTATGGGCCTGAAGTGCGAGGCTTGTCACGGTCCCGGGGCTAAGCATGTTGCTGCCATGAATAGCGATCAACTGAACCCTGGAAAGTCGACTATTTTTAGCGCGAAGGGGTTATCGCCGGTGGACTCGGTTGACTTCTGTGGCGCGTGTCATCGAACCCCTCTGGACGTTGCCGAACTTCCCGCCGTCAACATGGGGATTACAAACATACGATTTCAACCATATCGTCTGGAGCGTAGCCTCTGTTGGGGGGAGAAGGGTGACCCACGGATTACGTGCATCGCCTGTCATGATCCGCACAAGCCACTGGTGCGAGACATCCCTTCCTACGATGAAAAGTGCTTGAAGTGTCACGCCAATACTGGGATTGCTCCCTCTGCAACGCAGATCGCAGGATGCACCGTGGGGAAAAGTGACTGCGCATCGTGTCACATGCCGAAGTACGAAATCCCCGCTGTCCACGCAAAGTTCACCGACCACTACATCAGGATTGTGCGTTCAGTCTCTGCGTTTCAACCCTAGGATGGCAGCGGATAATAAGCTCGAGAAACCAGGTTCGGCCTTCATTTTTCTCGGGGCCAGAACAGTTAAAAGCCCACCCTTCGAAATACTGAAGGGTGGGCTTGTGATTGATGAAACAGCGTCGCTAGAAGATGAATTTTCCGCCCAGTTGCAGTTGCCTTTCAGTACTAGCGGTTCCATTAATCGTCCCAAAGCTACTTCCATTATTCAGATCGCTATTGGGGGTGCCCAAGGTTGGATGGTTAAACAGGTTGAACGTTTCCAGCCGGAACTCGAATCGTCGATCACCTCCTATAGGGAACTGTCGGAATATCGACGCGTCCATATTGATAAGGTGCGCGGAACGCAGAGAATTTCGACCAGCGGTTCCGTAGGTATATAACGCAGGGGCCGTATACGCCGCGGGATTGAATCCATCGCCTTTAGGAACATTCTTGTGAGGATCACCGACGATATCGGCATGCTCATATCCAGACCACCCAACGTTCCCAGTGTTCGCGATATCGCTGCTGATAATGGGGGTGTAGGGCAGTCCTGAGCGGATAGTAAGGAAGTTATTGAGCTGCCAATTTCCGACGACGTAGTCCGCAACCTTGTTACCGGTAGACCAGCGTTGTCCTTTACCAACCGGAATCTGAAAGACCGTATCTTCCGTCAGGACGTGGGTGAGATCGGTACCTGCTACAGAACGGCTTCCGTCCGCATTAGGATGATACGGGTCAACCGGGCTGCCGCCTTCTGCACCGAACCACCCATCGCCGCCTGCGTCGATCGACTTCGACCAGGTGTAACCGACCGAGTAGGACAGCCCACTCGAGTAGCGCTTATCCAACTGAAGCTGTAAAGCGTTGTAGGCACCATTGCCGTTACTGCGGTCGTAGAAGGTTGGCGCGATATAGGGGTAGAGCGACCGAGATTGCGGATCGCCAGGTCCAGGGGTTAAGGCGGTGTTGTAGTATCCACCTGTATCCAGCCGGTTGGAGACGGAACCGACGTAGTTGACCGTGATTGCGGTGGACTGGGTCAATTGACGCTGCGCACCAACATTCCACTGCTGCGAGTAGGCATTTTTGATGTTGGGATCGTAGAACCACTGCACCTGGTTAAACGGGGTAGCTGCCGGGAAGAGCCCGCTACCTCCACCAGCAAACGGATCCTGCGGGGTCACGGTGGGTGTAGCGGAAGTAGTAGATGGCTGGTTGTCCCCATTATTGATCAACTGACCGATATCGGGCCAGGAACCTTCGATGTTCTGCGCCATCTGAGATACCGCAGCCCAGTTGTCATACACGATACCGTAACCGCCATGCAGCACCGTCTTGTCGCCCAAGCGATAGGACATGCCGAAGCGTGGTCCCCAGTTGTCGGTGAAGTTGTGAGCGATCTTACCGCGCGGATCGACAACCACGTGGGCGGGCAAGCTACCATCTCCGGGCATACAAGGCGCAAAACCTCGCGAAGTACAACTCGGTGGCACATCTTGCAGGACATAGGTTCCGTTCGCAAAGTTCATGTCGCCAGTCTCTATTCCACCCTGCTGACCGACGGTTGCGGCCGTACCATACGGGGGAAGGAAAGAGTAGTCGTAGCGAAGGCCGATGTTGACCGTGAGCCTCGCTGTCGCCTTCCAGGAGTCCTGAAGGAAGAAGTCCATCACTCCACCCGGCCGGGTCGTCTCGTTCACATTGCGGCGATTGGCGCCGTCCGGAACGCCCAGAAGGAAGGAGGACAATGGGTCGCCGGTGCCTGGAGTATTAGGATCTGCGGTCTGCTGTGCCAGGAACGTAAGGTTGGCGTAAGAGATGGGGCTCGCGAATTTATTGCTGATGAAGCCGCCGCCAAAATGGATCTCGTGGTTCCCTATCACCTTGGTAAGGTTTCCGCTGACCTGATAGGCGTCTGTAGCCTCAGGCGTCTTTTGGATGCTCTCGCCACCTCCGGCGTAGCCACTAATGCCAGGGGAAGGCAATAGATCGCCGCCACCATTTCCAGCAAATCCACCTGCAAACGCAGCGGAGAAGCCTGCTGCAGAGAAGACCTGGCTGATCGACTTGCTCACCAGCGTGGTGGAGTTGGACTGGACGGTTGTTCGAGCGCCTTGCAGTTGCAGGATAAGGCTTGGGCCGAAGATGTGGACGTAGCTTCCTCCCCAGTTACGTGCCGGGACGGAATTTGCGGCTTGCAGCCCTGGAAGACCGCCCGAGTGGTTGACCACGTCGTTGATCATGCTGTAGCGGAACCACGCGGAGTCTCTTTTGCCAAAGTTCTGGTCTACACGGGCGTCGAATTCATTCTCTGTCTGCACCACCGGAGTGGTGTCGATCGCGTTGTCACCGTTGCTGTCAAAGGGGGCGCTGGCAGCTGGAAACATGAACTGAGCATAAGCCAGCATTTGCTGACTGATCCTGTTTGTCGGTATCTGGTTCCCCTCGAAGGCGGTGCGAAGATACTGGCCCGGATGATTCGGATCGGGGACGGTGGAGTAAGGATCATAGATCTGAGGAGCGCCCCTCTCATCACCGGCGAGTTGCGCCGCCGTCGGAACCTTCAGCAGATTGCTGCTCGCAAGGTTATATCGAAAACCCTGGTAGGCGACGAAGAAGAACGTCTTGTCCTTGCCGTTGTAGATCTTCGGAATCCAAACCGGACCTCCAGCAGATCCACCAAACTGGTTTTGATGGAACGTCGGCTTGGCGCTGCTCGATGGGAGAAAATACGGACGAGCATCAAGCGACTCGTTGCGGAAATACTCCCAGCCCGAGCCATGAAACCTGTTAGTGCCGGACTTACTGACAACGTTGACCACGCCCCCCAGGACGGAGCCATACTCGGCACTGTCAGTGTGGGAGACGACCTTGATCTCCTGAATTGCATCGATGATCGGAGGAACCGCGTAGGTGCTCAGAAGGCTGCCATAGTTGTCGAGGCCATCGGTAAGGAAGAAGTTGCTGCGGTTGGTCTGCCCGTTGATCGCAGGAAAAGTGAACGCCGCGCCCTCAGCCACCGGTGCGGAGAATCCACCACCTCCCATGCCGCCGTTTTGACCTGTACTGACTGGAACAACACCTGGTGTCAAGGAAAGAAGCGCAGTAAAGTTGCGCCCATTGGTGGGTAGATCGTTTACCTCTCTGGTGGCGAGAACCGTACCAAGGTTCGAGCTCGTCGCATCCAACTGCTGCGCCCCTGCCTGGACGGTCACGCTCGTACTCTCAGAACCGATCGCTAGCTTGAAATCAATGGTTCCCGTCTGCCCCGTTGCCAGCAGAAACTGAGAAACCTTCTTCACCGAAAATCCCGTCGCTGACGCCTGGACCGTGTACTGGCCTGGAGTGAGACTCGTGAAAACATACTCACCGGCACTGTTGGAGACAGTTGTGCGAACCACCGACGTAGCCACAGCCGTGAGCGATATCGTGGCATTCGGAACTACGGCTCCGGTCGGGTAGCGCACGACGCCGTTCAGTGCGGAAGTGGAGAGTTGGGCAAGCATCTGGGTTGCGAATAACAGCACAACGCAACTAAGCAGATACCCCTTTTGCAGAGCTTTTTTCGTCATGCTGATGAGCCTTTGATTTGATATTTTCAAGTCGACCCTCCCTAAAATGCTTCTTATCTGTAACTTACGCACCTAATGTCCCAACAAATGGCTTCCAGCGCCCGCCTAAACTTCGTTTACTTTTACGATTACTTTGAACGGGAGCATTAGTAGTCCAATTCGCTTATCGTTGTCAAAGTAAATTTCCAGCCTTATTGTGTACCCCCGTCTCCACCCTCCAGTGGAGTCCACGCGTCGCCTGGTCGTTAGCTCGGCGGCGCTTACGCTCCTCGGACCACCAAGTTCGCGCCGCTGAGCGACGTTATCGATATCATCATGCACCGTCACCAGCGATGTGAGAAAATCGCTGCTGTTCCAAGCTGCCTTTCCTTTTGCGAAGGCATAGATCCTATGAAAACTTCACCACGCCGAGCGAAAAAGAACGCCAAATGGTGCATTTGCAGTGCTTTCGCTCCCCTGCTCCTAGTGCAGGCCTTTGGGCAGAGTGGGAAGCTGATATCCAGGGAGACGCCACACCGGGACGTAACCCTGCAGGCCGCACCTCTTCCGGATCACAAGGGCTACGTCGGGTCCGGAAGCTGTTCACGATGCCACATGGGAATTTATAAGCAGTTTTTGCGGACCAGCATGGGGAGGTCCATGTCTCGGATCACGCCGGAATTTCTCCAGACCCTCCCTACCTCATCCGATATCTACGAATCAAAACCGGATCGGCACTTTGCCGTACAGATCAAAGACGGAAAACTGTACCAAAGTGAATTCCAGACGGATGCCGAGGGCAAAGAGATCTTCCGCGACACCCGCGAGGTCGATTGGATTATCGGAGCAGGCACCAATGGTTTCGGCGGGCTGGTGGAGCGTGACCACTATCTATTTCAGGCACCGCTGTCGTTTTACTCCAAGCCCGGGACCTGGGGTCCCTCTCCGGGGTACGAGTTAGGAGACTACGGCTTCAACCGCCCGATCCTTGCCGGCTGCATCTCCTGCCACAGCGGCCGTCCCCAACCCGTCCCTGAGACGAATGGGAAGTTCGAAACGCCACCCTTTGCGGAGATGGCCATCGCTTGTGAAAACTGTCACGGACCGGGAGCAGCACACATACGAGCGATGGATTCAGGAGATTCTTCCAGCGCGCGGGACACGATCGGCAATCCAGCCAATCTCAGCATGGATTTAGCGAACAACATCTGCATGTCCTGCCATCAAACCGGCAACATCCGTATCTTCAGAGAAGGCAAAACGTATCAGGATTTCAGGCCCGGCGAGCCGCTCGAGAATGTTCTCTCCATCCTGATGGTTCCGCCAGACCGCGCAGCCCCACCGCAGGCCGACCATCTTGAGCACTACTACTCGATGACGTTGAGTAAGTGTTATCGTGCCAGTGCCGGCCGGATGGGATGCATCACCTGTCATGACCCACATGTCGAGCCCACGAAGGAGGAGGCCCCGGCCTACTTCAACGCGAGGTGTATGACCTGCCACACCCAACAAAGTTGCACGCAACCTGTTGCGGCACGACAGAAGACAACGCCTGCGGACAACTGTATCGGTTGCCATATGCCCAAGCGCGACGTGCAGGTCATCTCCCATTCCAGCATTACCAACCACCGGATTCTGGCTCGCCCCGACGAAGACTTTCCAGAGAGTGCATTTCACCAGACCACGGCGACTCTGCCGGATCTAGTTCATTTGGATCCTGTCCCTGGCGTAAAAGAGGATGTCGTTCCCCCGCTCACGCTCCTGCAGGCCTACGGCGAGCTTGCAGCGAATAAGCCAGAGTACGCAGGTCCGTATCTCAAGATCCTCGCAGAACTAGAGCAGACCGAGCCCAACAATGCGCTCGTGCAGGCCGCGCTGGGACGCAGAGACCTGAGGAGTGGGAAGCTGCAGACCGCGGCGGATCATCTGCAGCGTGCGGTCCAGCTTGGGTCGCAACAGGCAACCGTCTACAGCGACCTTGCTGAAGCAACGACAAAATTGGGGAGGCCAGACGAAGGAATTGCACTGCTGCAGAAGGCCACTACGCTTGACGCCTTCAATCCCATGCTGCAGAGAACCCTGATCGCTCGTCTCATCGCTCTCAAGCAATACTCCAATGCCGTGGTCGCATTGGAGGCCTACATGCAAACCTTCCCTCAGGACTCCTACATGAGGAAGATGCTGGATCTCGCTAAAGGAGCACCTCCGCAGAAATGATTCCCTCCCAGCAGATGCAAGGCCGTTTCCAGATAGCATCCTCCTGGGTCATGACGATGGCGCTGCTCCTGGTCATCGGAGTCCAATCCCTCGACGCTCAGAACATGGACGAGATTCGCTTTGAGAATCGCCAGCCTCGTTCGGGCGTCCATTTCGTGCTCGATAATGGCACCACCATCGATAAGCCGATCATCGACAGTATTCTGGGCGGTGTATCGCTGCTCGACTATGACAACGATGGCTATCTCGACATCTTACTCACCAACGGCGCACAGATCACGAC
>VFSW01010447.1_pt1 | contig 13147 bp, 19 predicted proteins | sample 5358111 | NCBI WGS metagenome assembly VFSW01 (sample SAMN11554181, study PRJNA540505) | mine drainage metagenome | isolation source: sediment from site ElyBrook_90M | place: USA: Ely Copper Mine, Vershire, VT | collected 2017 | reverse complement strand
GCCCCGTACCCGGCCCCTATTCGCGCCATTCGGGCACCGCGTCCAGGGATGCGACCGCCTGGTCCGTCATGGGGATGATCTCGATAATTTCCGTAAGGGTGACTTCGGGCACGGCCGGCGGGAATTTGCACTGTTTGGGCTTCTTCGTCCCTTCCGTGGCAAGCTGGGACAACGTAGCGGCGCCGGCCCAATACCAGACGCGCCGAGCGTTCGTGATGGTGCCCTCCTTGCCGTTTCGCTCCTTGATGTGGCCGTAGAACACGCCTGCGGAGTACGTCCTGACCATGTACGTCTGTTCTGGCATCTCTCGCTCCTTCTCGTGGGTGAATGTGGTGGCCGCTGATTCCCGGAGGGAGGCTCAACGGCCGAAGCCCCTACGGCCCCGTAGGGCCCTCATGGCGGGGCGTCAGGGCCCGTGCTCGCGTCTCGTGCTGCGCCCGGAGTCGCACGGATAGTCCGGGCCGACATGGCTTGCCCTTTGCGACGCCCCTCTTGGCGTCTAGGAAATGCCGGTGCTCTCCCCGTACTGCGTGCCGATGGTCCCGTTTGGGCCGTCCGGTTCATCGCCGGCTGGGGCGGCAGTCCCCGTGATTGGGAGAGCACCGGGCGGTTGTCACTTCGGATAGTCCGGCACGAACACCACCCGATCCTCGTGGATCGACTTCACCCGGTACCGAGCGCCCTTGATCTCCACCACCTCACCCCGGCTGAACATCTGGGCTTCGGTGATTCCGTGGCGCTTCCACGCCTTGATGAGTTCGTGGTTCTCCTCTTCCTCCGCGCTCGTGAGGCGCTTCGTGAAGCGGGTGAAGATTTCGGCCTGCGCCTCGCTCACGGGCTCGAACCGTCCGGTATCCGGGTTCATCTTGTCTCCTTCTCTCGGTTGGTAGAGATCCCGGGGGGAGGGCGCCCCCGGGCACGGTCTCGGCGCGCGTCCCTCGCCGTCCAGCTTGAGCCCCGCGTGTAGCCACGGGCCGGGGCATCAGAGGCTGGAAGAGCAATCAGGCGCCTCCGGTATAGGCGACGTTGTAGATTCCCCCATCGGCCATTGGCGCTTCCTGGCCCGGCAGTACGGTCCCACTCCTGTACCCTACGTCGTACCCGACGGTCGGCTGCAACGCGGCGTCCTTCCAGGCTAGCGTGCACAGCGTTTCGTACGTCAACCCCTTGACTTTTCTTCGGTCCACCTTGACTTCCCTGCCGTTCACCCGAATCATCATCCCTCTCTCCTCTCGCCGTTGTCGGGATACTCGGCGCCGCACTCGCAGCACAGCGCGCCTGAGTTGTCCCCCGACCGTTCATGGTGGTTCATCGGCCCAGCGCCTGTTCTGTGCCTACAGAAACAGCCCCGGCCCCTGGCAGTCCCCCTTCGGGCCGCCATGAGACGTGAGCCACCATCGCCACATCTTCTCCGGGGTCTGCCACTTCCGCGTAGCTTCCAAACCGTTCGCGTTGCGCTTCTCCCACGCCGCGTAGATTCCCTTCCGCCAGAGTCGGGCGATTTCGGGCCAACGGGTCAGTTCACGCGGGGTATCCCCGTCCGCCCGCCGTCTCCCCATCGGGCACAGCACGCACCCGAGCCGCTTCCATCGCTTCCGCCCTCGCTCGTCCACCTCGTCATAGAGTTCGCAGTACGGCAGGCCCCTCGATCGGATAAACCCCCAAGTGTCGGCGTCCGACCACCACAGGATGGGCGCGACAAGCTCTTGGTCCTTCCCGCCCCGCCGGATATGGGTCAATACCTTGGCTCGGGCCGCCCGCCGCACGCTCTCGGCGGCCCGCACTCCAACGAGTACCCGTCCCTCTGCGGCGTTTTCCTTGTACTCTTCGCAGCACCAGCGAGCGATTCGCGTAGGTGGCATCCCCTTCTCGGCGATCCGTGCCCACATTGGGCGAGCGGGACGGTCAAAGATCACGTCGGGGTGCTCTCGGCGGATGAACCGCACGAGTTCCGGAGGATCGACCGTCGTTACTTGGTACCGCCAGACGACGGGCACCCCGGAGAGCCGCACAATCTCTTTAATAGCGCAGGAATCCTTGCCTCCAGAAAACGCCCCCCAATACGGCGAGCCGTCGATGGGAGCGAAGACCCGCACCGTCTCCACGGCCTTCTCTACCTTCTCGTCCAGCGTCACCCCCATCCCGGGAAAACAAGTCTGCATCTCAATCTCCTCGGTACGGCACACAACCAGCGCTCGCACGGAGACGGCGCACCGCCGCTCGTGAAACGCCCCGTTGCTCCCACCCGCACACACACTCCGGCTCCGAGCGATCCGCCCCGCACTGTGGGCAGACCGCCCGGGTCCGCGTCGAGCGCGTCTCCAGGTCGTTGTAGAACACGAGCCCTCTCGCCGCCCACTGGTCGATCACGCGCAGGCTCTCGGCGGCCTCGGGGGTCATGCTGCCGCCCTTCGCAGGTCCGACTTGATCGTGTAGGGCTTGCCAATGCTCCGGAGGAGGTCCACCGCATCGGCGTGAAAGCGCTTCCAGTCGATCTCTGCCGCCCTTGGGTGGTAGTTCAGCTTTCCGACCTTGATGTGGTCGGCCCATGGTGCTGCCCACCGGATCACGTCGAGGGTTTGGCAGGGCTCAACCACCGGCTCGCAGGAAATCCAGGTACGGATGCCCATCTCGTGGGCGAGGCGGAGCACTTCGATCCGCTCGGCCGGTGACGCGGTGCCCGGCTCCCACGCTTCCGAGTCCACCTTGTTGTCCAGGGTGAGCGTCACGCCGTAAGCGTTCAGGGGGTGCTTTTGGAGGAGGTCCAGGTCCCGTGCCGACCGGAGGCCGCCCTTTGTCAACACGGATACCGGTATCCCGTGCCCGTTCAGAATCTCAATGGCGCGGCGGGTCGCCTTCACCTCTACGTCAAGCGGCTGGTAAGGGTCGGACGTGAAGGACAGGAGCACGGGCTCGTCCACGCCGGTAACCGCCAACTCCTTGGCGTCGCGCTCGAGCTTCTCCAGCACGCCTTCCCGGAGGACCGGCGCCGCATGGAACTCCTCGCGGCTCATCCGCAGCACCCCCGGCGCGTAGCAGTAGGTGCAGCGGTGCCCACACCCTCGGTACAGGTTGCAGGCAAGCCGGGCGTATTCGGCAGCGGCCTTGGTCGGCTGGTAGATCACTCGCATTTCACCCCTCCTCCACTCGCAGCCTCATCCCCGGCCCCGCGGCGTCCTCCGGGACGCAGGAGACGCGCACGAGCGGCGGGGCGTGGTGATGGCACCACCAGCGGCCCCTCCGGTGAATCGTGGCGGCTTCCAGACAGTCGGCCCGCTTCTTGGTCTTCCCGTGACATTGGTTGAACGACTCGGGAATGTCGCCGGGCCGATGCTGCCCGTTGGGGATCACGCGGCGGCTCATCGGTACAACTCCACGCTCGACACATCTTCCCTGAGCGGCTTCGCGCGCCCGAACAGGCATTGAATCTCGGACTCGGCGAGGATTCGGCCGACCTCCATCTGCACGGCGCGGTACCCGTAGCCGAGCAGCTTCTTGTACTCGGAGGCCGTGAACCATCGCCGCAACTGCTCGAGCGTCCGACACCCGCACCCGGCCGCTTCGCCGGTCAGGAGCCGGTCGAGAATGCCCGTGCCGAACTCTAGCGGCCACGGAAGGAGCGCGTCATGGTCGGGCCGATCTTCGACCCATCGCCGAGAGAAGCCGGGCTTCCATGGACCCCTGCCGTCCAAGTCCTGCACCCGGTAAACGATCTCGCTCATGGTGCCCATCCCTCCATCACTCGAGCCGCCACGACGGCAACGAGGTAGGCCGACCGCACCAGCAGCCAGGTCGTCACGAGAGGCGCGAGGCGGGTCATCCTTGCCCCCGTGCCCACTCCGCAAGGTCCGGACGCCCCACGAGCTCGGCCACCCGGCAGAACGTGTCCTGCCACCCCCACCCCTTCCCCGTGAGGTGCCTCCACGTCGTTTTGTCCGAGAGGCCGAGTTCGGCGCCCATCGTCACGTAGGACCACCCGGCGTCCCGCATGGCCCGCGCCAACTCCTCGCGCTGCGGCGTGTAGGTCCCCGGCGGGAGGCTGCGACGAAACAGGGTCTTAGGCCGGATCCCCGGCAGGCTCGCGGGAGATCGGATCGTCGGGCAGGCGTGGATCGACCCGGGGTTCTCGGGGCTCGGAGGAGTGAGGCCCACATAGGTCAGCAGCAGGCCCGGCGTGTAGGCGAAGTCGGCGTGCGTATACACGACGGCGGGGTCCGCGTTCATGGAAGAACTCGGAGCGCCGCCGTGCACACCGCCTGCGCCCACCCCGGCAGGTGCGCCAGGCCGAAGCCGATGCAGCCGCCGGCCAGGCCGAAGATCAGGTGCCCCAGGAGGATTCCGGAAGGCGTGTCGTCGCCCTCGGGCGTGATCTCCGGCAGCGGATCGTGGTCTCGAAGTCTCATGCCTGCCCCCCCTGCGCGTCCTCGTGCGCCGTGCTGCGGTACAGCGGCTGGGCCTCCAGCCACGCCTCCAGTTCCGTCTCCGGGTAGACCCGCCCCGACGCGATCCGCCGAAACGCCGGCCCGCCTCCCTCGCTCGCCCACCGCGAGAGCGTCCGCTCGCTCACGTGCAGTCGCCGCGCCACCTCGGTCGCCGAGAAGTGCCGGGCCGACCGCACCCCCGGGGAGAGGTCCCGCCGCAGCAGCTCGCGCAGGTCCTCGAGCTCGGCCCGAAGAGACTGAAGCTCGCGGAGGAGGGGGGCCTTGCTTCGCTTCGCACGTTCAGCAGCCATCGCCTCAGCCCTCCGTCCCGTTCTGCGGCTTCGGATCCTCCTCCGGCCGCACGCTGCGCACCCACGCGTCCAGCTCGTCCGGGTCGTAGCGGATCGGGCTCTTTGGCCCCCGACCGACGCGCTTGTAGGGGGGGCCCTTCTGCCTACACCGCCATGCGCGAAGCGTGATGGGGTCCATTCCCAGCCGCGCCGCCGCCTCTTTTTCGTTGATTAGGTTCGCCATCGTTCAAGCTCCCGGTGTATGTTGCCGATATGTGCTCTTGTATCGTGCTGCTTATATACCCGCCACTTGTGGCGGTTGTCAAGAGAGAAGGCGCCACTTTTTGAGCGGGCCAAAGATTTCTTCCGAGGAAGTACTGGGGCTCAGCGAGAGGCTCATTGAGGTTCGCGGGCACGCAAGCCAGAAGGCTTTCTGTGAGACGCTGAAGGTCTCGCTTCGCAGCCTGCAAAGATGGGAAGCGACAGGCTCGTTGAAGGCGGGCGCCCTTGCCTCGTACGCCAAAAGTGGCGTTGACGTGAACTACTTGCTCACGGGTAGCCGGTCTCCCGCGATTACCGAGGATCCAGAGGAGCGCCGCCTTTTGAATCTCTACCGATCGGCAGGAGAGAGACGGAAAGAGGTGCTGGCCGTTGTGTTCGGATACGTGGCAGGGATGGGGGATCTCGAGCAGGAATCACCCGCGACGGCAGAGGGGCACTGACGTCAAGGGGGGAGAAGGGCCCCGCGTGGATTCCGCGGATCATTCAGGGAGGGAGGCAAACATGAGGCGATGGGCGATGGTGACGTGTCTCGTGCTGGCGGGGTGCGGAGGAGGGCCGCAAGTGGGCTGGCATCGGCCGGACACGTCCGCTGAACAGTTCTACAGGGACCGCTACGAGTGCCGGATGCAAGTTGTGACGGCTTCGCCGCTTTCCAGTGCCGCCCCGGCTCCCCGAGCCGCGGTCATTGGGCGCCCCCTGACCCTGTCGGACGTCTGGGACCCCTTGAATCCGCAAGCCATGTCGCTTCAGCTTCAGGCCTCACTCTTCGCGGACTGCCTGCGCTCGAGGGGGTATGACCTCGTTGCCCCTCGATAGCGAGGGGGTTGCAAGTCCCGCGGAAACCCCCTTTCGGCGGCACCTCCAAGGAGTAAGGGGGTTTCTGCAAATAGACTATTTGCAGAAATCAGACTTGATGAGCGCCCGCAGCTTCTCCCCGTGCTCGTCGAACGCCGCCCGAACGTGCGACTGCGCCAGGTGGCTGTAGTGCTCGGCCGTCGTGGCGAGGTCCTTGTGCCGCAGCACCTCCTGGATCAGCTTCAGGTTCGCGCCCCCGTGGGCCATCCAACTGCCGAGCGTGCGCCGCAGGTCGTGCAGGCGCAGGTTCTCGATGCCGGCCGCCTTCAGGATCGCCGCCCAGCGCTTCCGGGGGTCCTTCCAGTGCGCCGCGCGCGCCGAGGGGAAGAGGTACGGGCCGGAGCGCGGGAGCGTCCGGAGGATCTCGAGCGCGGGCGCGCTGAGCGGGATCTCCGCGGGGTCGCCGCCCTTCGTGTCCGGAATCCGCAGCACCGCAAACGTCTCGTCCACCTCCGGCCATTGGCGCTCGAGCAACTCCGACTTTCGAAGCCCGGTCAAGAGGTAGAGCCACAAGAGCGCCCGGAGGTGAGGATCCGGCACGAGCTCGCCCTTGCGCCGGCGGGGCAGGGCGGCTGCATTGATCGCCGCCGCGAGCCGTGGGAACTCCTCGGGCGTCAGGTAGCGCCGCCGCGCCTGCTCGCGGAAGGGCTCCACGCCGCGGGCCGGGTTCGGGTGCCCTTCGGGGATCAGGTGCCAGGTCCGGGCCTTCTCGAAGACGACGGACACGAGCGCGAGCACCCGGTTCGCCTCGTACGGCCCGCCGATGGTCCGGCCCTTGCGCGCGGGGTCCGGGCGCTTCTCCGCGAGCTCGCGATGCAGCTCCAAGACCTCGCGCTTCGTGATCTCGACCGCCGGCCGCTCGCCCCACCGCGGGACCAGGTGCCGGTCCAGGCGCCGCTCATCCTCCGCCTTGCTCTTCTTCTTCGCCGCGTGCTGCTCCCGGTACTCCTTGCAGACGGCCGCCCAGGACGCCGAGGCGGCCCCATTTCTGCCCGCGGCCTTCGGGTCCGGGTCTTCGCCCCCGCGGACTGCCTCCAGGGCTCCGTGGGCCGCCTCGCGCGCCTCGTCGAGGGTCAAGGCGCCATAGAGGCCCAGCGAGATCCTCCGACGCTTGCCCTCCAGCGTGTAGTCCACGACCCAACTCTTGACCCCGCTCGGGTGGATCCGCAGCCCGAGCCCCGGCACCTCGGAGTCCCAGAGGATCCGCGGCGCCCGGCCTGCGCCCTCGTACGCGGCCCGCTTGACCGTCTCCTTCGTCAACCTTGCCCGCTTCGGCATGGTGAGCACCTCCCTGCGTCACTCTGGCGTCACATGCGCCATGGCGTCAAGGGGCGTTTTCTGGCGTGACGTGGCAGGGGGAGAGTAGGCGGGTAGCGGCTTCTGGCGCGGTCTGGCGAGGAGTGGCCGTGGTGACCAAAAGAATGGGGTTCAGGGGGTCGGAGGTTCGAATCCTCTCGTCCCGACCAGTAATACCAAGGGGTTAGGCTTCGCGGCCTAACCCCTTCTGTTTGGGCTGCGTCACGTGTGCGTCACATCTAGTACACGGTCACGGCATAGGGCCAGTTCCCCGCCGCCAGAGTAACCGACCCGGCCGTCGGGTTGTAGAACGTCAGCCGGACGTTCCCCGAAGACGCGCCGTAGGCGGTCAGCATCAACCCGTTCAGGTCCACCGTGGGGGCGAGGCGCAGGGTGCGGCTCACGTCGAGCCCGCCGCACGAGACGACCTGAGACACCGTGGCGCCGGCCGCCACCGTGACTCCCGCGAACGTGATGGTCCCGTGATAGTTCCAGAGCGAGCCGATCGGGGCGAAGATGAACGAGTCGTCCTTCTTCTGCACCGACACGAACACCGTGTCGGCAGTTCCGGACGCCTGATTCAGGTACAGCGCCTGTCCGCGGTTGTAGACCGTGGCGGTCGGAAGCGCTGTCACGGTCGGGATCAGCGGCGCGGAGGTTGTGCCATAGTCCCAGTCCGGGTACCCCCAAACGGTCCCGTTCTGCTTGAGCCACGTCACGCCGTTGGTAATGCTTCGATTCCCGGGGCCCGCCTGCAAGCTCGCGCCACCGGCCCCCTGCATCATGTACTTCCCCGTCAGGTCGGCGGCCCAGCTCGGAGACGTGTAGAACATCACGTTGTCAACGACCACCGACTTGCCCGTGGTGTCGTTGACATACACCCCGTTGTGCACAAAGCTAATGAACCCTCCGGAGATGTGCACGCCCTGGGCGGACCCGATCCAATAGCCGGTTGTGTCCGCACCGGCCGCCGTGGCGCCGTGTCCCTCCACATAGAAGTTCAAAAACGCCGTGCTGTAGGCGTTATCGCTGGTCGTGTTCTTGAACCACACCGCTTTGTAGTCCGTGGGCGCATCGTCGGCGACCGCTTCCACTCCACCACCGATGAACGTATTCGCCAGGGGGTTGGCTCCGAGTGCAGTATTCCTTGCGCCATACTCGAAGACAATTCCATGGTTGTGGTGGTCGATGATCCGCATTCGGTCGAACCGAAACTGTCCCGTGTTCCCAGTAATGTACACGGAGTACCCATGGGACCCGGTTATCTCAACATCCCGAACGGTGTTGTGAATCGCGCCGAGCCCTTCACTGTCACAGTTGAGTCCGATGTTCCCGCACTTGTCGAGGTGGACGTTTTCTAGGGTCCCATACTGCGCGGAATTGCTGATCCGCATACAGTCCTGCGACGTATGGGCCGCGTTGTCTGACCCAAGGATAGTCAGGTTCCGCACGGCCCAGTTTAGGGGTCCCGCCGTGCCACTTTCCAACAGTTTAAAGCGAATAGCAGGGATGTCCGTTGTGACCTTCAGGTAGGTAACGTCTTTCCCCACCCCAACCAACGACACCCCGCGGGCCAGATACAGGCTCGTGCTCAGAAGGAACGAGCCTTTCGGGATCAGGACCGTGCCGCCGTAGGTGGTCGTCCCATCGACGTGGAGGGAATCAATTGCCGCCTGGATCTCCGTCGCGTAGTTCACGGAGCCGTCCGTGACGTACCCCACCGGCAGGAAGGCCCGCACGTCCACGACGGGGCCCTTGGTGATAACGTCCTCGGTCTTGAGGGTGACGTCATACCCGCCGTCGACGAGATCCGCGACGGTCTTCCCCGTCACTCCCGTCAGCCCGACCATCGCCGCGCCCTTGCCCGGCGCCGTGGAGGCGAGGTCGGCGGCCGCCGCCCCTTCGCTCGCGAGGACGTTGTCCACCGTCCACACGAGCACGCCCGCCGACGTGTAGAGCGAGAGCTTGTAGGCGCCCGAGAGCCACACGGAGGCACGCCCCGCGCTGTCGAGCGTCACGGGGTTCGTGTTCGTCGTGCTTTCCGAGCTGTCGGTATACGTGTCCTTCGGCGTCCCGCTCGAGGGGCCGCAGCCGGTGCCGGCGACACAGGCGTACAACTTCCCGCCGGCCAGGGGTTTCCCGGCCGAGTCCACAAACTGGACCTTGGGCTCCGGCATCGGCACCGCAGCGAGGACCGCAGCGGGCCAGAGGAGGGCGAGGACGAGCAGGCGAGAGAGTCTGGTCATAGGCTTCGGTCTCCCTGGTTACAGCGCAGCGCCGCGGGCTCGAACCCTTCCGGGTCGCTCTCCCTCGGCCGCCGGCCGTGGTTGCGGTCGCAGTCGTGCCGAATGATCTGGATTTCTCCCCACAGCCGCTGGAACTCCACGGCGCCCTTTGTCAGCTGGGCCGAGAGGCTCTCCACGTTCGCCCGCACGGCGCGCACGTCCGCGCGCATGCCCGCCACGATGTAGAGCGCCATTGCGTTGAGCGCCGCGAAGGCCGCCGCGAGGATCGAGCCCAAGACCAGGAAGATCAGTTGATGGCCCTCCATCATGCTTCGGCTCCTTCCTTCGCGAACAGTGCGTTGACGGCGGCCTCGTACTCGATCCAGTCGTTCCCTGTCAGGACGATAAAGAGCCGCTCCAGCGCGTCGGCTTCCATGTGCGTGGCGTGGTAGGGCGCCCGCGGGTCAAGCCCCGGGTCGTCGAGTTCCGGGTGCTTGAGGTCGAAGGCGTCCACGTCCTCGTCCCGAATGTCGAACTGCCCGTTTCGGAACCGCTCGTGGAGCTCATGCAGGAGCACCGCGAAGGAGTACGCCGGGTTCGAGAAGCGCGTGATCCGGAAGACCACGGCGCCGTCCGTCTCGAAGTAGTCCCCGATCTGGCCCGGGATTCGCTGCGCGGCCTGCGGGATGAAGTTGACGACGAGGCTTTTCAAAACCGGATCCCGAACGCCTCGCCGCACGTCGTCTGCTCGGCGGCCTGGTCGAAGAGGCTCGCTTCGTAGTCCAACTCCGCGCACTCGATCTGCTCGACATACTCCAGTGCCTTCCGCGTCGCCTCGGCCATGGTCTTCCCATAGGCCACGACGGCGCCGAAGATGGACCCATTGAAGTTGGGCACGATGTAGTGGGTCCCCTGGCGCCTCGTCTGGTTCTTCAGCTTCACGAACGGGGCGATCTCCTTCGGGAACTCCACGCACAGCTCGTGCGACTCGTGCCAGGGAGAGGAAAGGACGATCTCGGCGCCATAGGGCGCCCGGGGCTTCAGCGTCGGCACTTCGCCGCCGGCGATGGCCCACACCGCCTCCGCATAGTTGGCGTAGAGCTCGCACATCAGCTCGGAGGGAGGCGACGGGGCCCGACACGTCGGGTCGATGAAGTAGGGCTTCCCCTCGGCCGTGATCCGGACCTCGGACGAGAAGTGGCCGCGGTAGCCGAGCTTCCGGAACAGCGGGGCCATGGCGTCATTCACCTTGGCGAGGATCTCCGGCGGCCTCTCGAAGACCTTCGCCACGAGCCCCTTGTCCTTGATCTCGTACCCTACGAGGCAGTTTCCGGTGAACTGACCATCGATACAAAATCCATCATAGCCCCCCTCGCACCTCGCCTCGATCGGGCTCTGCACGAGGATCTCGATCTCCTTCGCGCGCCGTTCCCCGATGCGCTGCCGGAGGTCCGCGAGCCACGGCCGAAGGTGCTTCATGCCCCGGAACTTCTGCGTCTCGAAGTCACCGCGGTAGTACGAGGTCTTGAGCCACTTCGCCCCCTTCACGTCCTCCAAGTAGCGTTCGAGGTCCTCCAACCCCTCGGCCCGGTACGTGTGAGGCACCGGGAGTCCGGCCGCGCTTACCTGCTCGAGGAACCACGCCTTGTCGAGCTCGAGCTTCTCCGATCGGCTCGAGCCGAAGACGCGGTACCCGTGCTCCCGCAGGTAGTGTTGCAGGCGGCCGTCGTTGCAGTCGAAGAAGACGAGAACGTCCGCCTTGTCGACGTGGGGCCAGGGGTCATCGACCCACTCGATCTCCGGCAGGCCCTTCCCGATCTGCGCGCGTTGGCTCTCGGGGTAGGGGCTCGGACAGTCCATGTAGTACAGGACCCGCCCGAAGCTCTCCCCGAGCTTCTGTGCGAGGAAGGTATACAATCCTCTATCCCAAACCAGGGCGGTCTTATTACTGAGCATCGTCGCCCCCCGCTCCCATCGCCCGGCCCGTCTCGTAGGCGCCGATCCGCCCGAGGTACTTGGTCAGTGCCGTCCAGTACTGCGGCGTGCCCGGCTTCGCCTTCCGCAGGGCCCGAAGCCACCCGATCGCCCGGGGATCGGTGAGAGCCTTCAGCGCCCGTTCCTGGCCCGTGCGGGTGGTCAGGTAGTCCCCCAACTCCTTCAGCGCCTCCATGGGCCGCGCGAGCTTCGCGGCCTTGGCGAGCTTCGTTCCCGCGCCTTCCATCTCCTTGGCCATCTCGAGTTGCGCGGCCGTCGTGCTCTGCTTCTGGTACAGGAGCTTCGTGCGGTCCAGCACCTCGGCGAGGTCCTCCAGGGGGCCGTACTCCTTCCCCAGGTACGCCCGGAGGATGTCCCGCTGATTCTGCGTTCCCAGCAGCTTTTCCTTGAACTTGCCCCCCCAGTTCGAAATGTATCCGAGCTGGCCCTCCTGCTGCTTGAGCTCCCGCATCCCCTGTAGGAGGTGCGTCTTGGCGAGCCGGGCCGGCAGCGCCGGGTCCTTCTGCCGCAGCACGGCCGCCACCTGTCGGGCCGTCTCCGGCGTCGCATGTTCGCCCGTGATGAGCTTCTTCGAGACGCTCACCGCTCCGTCGCCCTCGTAGGCGGTCCCCGTGATGTCCCCGACGAGCCCCTTCTTTGCGCCCTCAACCCCCGGCATCTTCTGCGCGTAGGCCGATCGAGCCGCCGAGTAGTTCGGTGCGGCCTGGTCCAGCGCCCCCACGAGCTCCTTTTGAACGCCGACGAGATCCCGCTCCAGTTCCTTCTGGAGCGCCGGGGGTAGGTCCTGGATGGCCGGGTGCGACTTGTCAATGAGGGCATCGACCGTCTTCTTGGTCTTCTCGAGGATGCGCGGGTCATCCTGGGGCACGCGCACGGTTCGCGTCTCGGTCTTCATCAGGGCCCGGCCCTGCTCGTCGAACAGGCCGGAGGGGACGGTCACCTCTTCCTTCCCCTGCTTGAAGAAGTCGTCCCGCAGGGAGTGCAGGACCCTGCGGATCGGGTCCTTCTCGTTCTCCGGCCGGCCCTTGAGCGTGGCGTCGAGGCGCTTCACGGCCCCGCCGGCGTCGACCGTCCCCGCTCCCTCCCAGGGCTTCGCCGCCTCGAACGCCTGCCCCGCCTCCGCCTCCAGAGCCCGGACCGCCTCCTCCGCCGCTTCCTGTGCTTGGCGCCCCACCTTCAGGGGAGTGCTCGGATTCGTGCCCACCCCAGGCGTTCGCGCTGTCCCTAGGGTCCGGAGCGTCGCCCGAGGCATCTCCGCTGCCCGCGTGGCGCGGATCCGGTCGACGGCATCCGCCGTGCCCGAGCGCGAGCCCAGCGTCTGGAGGCGTGCCGCGAGCCCTTCCGAGCCCGCCGCCTCCACGACGGTCGGGTTCCGGATCCCGGCGGCGCGCATCTTCACGGCCGCGGCCTCTGCCGCATCTACGTCGAGGTCCGGAGCCATGCGGTTGAGCACCCGGGCGGCCTTCACTGCTGGTCGGCCGAGGGCGTTACTTGCGGCCCTTCTCGTGGCCAGCGCGTTGACGCCGCGGCCGAGGACGTTCCCCACGACCTGGCCCCCGGCCTCCATCGTGGCGCCGGTCAGAACGTCCCTCGTGGTGCCCAGCGCCGCACGCCCGAGCTGTCCCAGCGCCGTGGACGGCTGCGGCCTCACGGGGGCAGGGGTCCGGTAGCCGATGAGCCGGTCGACGCCCCCGGCGAGCTTGCGGCCCGTCGCGTACCCGAGGCCCGCCCCGGCCACCGCTCCGACAGGGCCGGCCGGAGCCCCTGCGGCACCGCCCCCGAC
>VFSW01010446.1_pt1 | contig 13148 bp, 6 predicted proteins | sample 5358111 | NCBI WGS metagenome assembly VFSW01 (sample SAMN11554181, study PRJNA540505) | mine drainage metagenome | isolation source: sediment from site ElyBrook_90M | place: USA: Ely Copper Mine, Vershire, VT | collected 2017 | reverse complement strand
TGCCAATTCCGCCACATCGGCACATCCTGGTGCTGTTTTGCGCCAGATTCACGAGACGCAGGTTGACGCCATGCCAATCAATCCGGCCGCAAACAAAATTGCTTTCTGCGACAACCTTCGAGGCCAACATACAAGAAGCTGTCGGATCAACGCAAGCACCCAATTCGCGGCGCACTGATAAAACCGCGGAAATAGACCACAGTTTGTTGCGTCGCTCGCGCATTGCCTTGGAACAAATTGTTTTGCGGCAAGCTGTGGTCTATCCCAGGGTCTCATCAGTATGGCGGCCCGGCTTTTTTTCCGGCCGGTGCGTTTGTCGGGTGCGTTAAGTCCTTGTAAGTAAGTGTTCGGCGATTTGCACGGCGTTCAAGGCCGCCCCTTTGAGGAGTTGATCGCCCGCCACCCAGAAGCAAAGGCCATTTTCCAACGCGCAATCCATTCGCAGCCGGCCCACCTGACAATTATATTTTTCAGCGGCGTATAGAGGCAGCGGGTATTGTTTTTTTTCGGGGTTATCCACCAAGTCCAGGCCGGGCGCCTTTTTGAGGACGGCGTGGGCCGCCGCCACCGTGACCGGTTTCTCGAATTCGGCGCTGACGGCGATCGAGTGCGCGCGATAAACCGGCACACGCGCGCAGGTGACGCTGGCGCGGAAGGCCGGGTGATGCATGATTTTGCGTCCTTCGCTTTCCATTTTGGCCTCTTCCTTGGTGTAACCGCCGGGCAAAAACGAGTCCACATGAGGGAGCACGTTGAAGGCTATTTGATGCGGATACACTTCTTTTGTCAGCGGCTCGCCGGCCACGCTCTGCCGCACCTGCCGCCGCAATTCTTCGATGGCCTTGGCGCCGGTGCCCGAGACAGCCTGATAGCTGGAGGCAAAAATGCGCGTCACATTGAATGCCCGGTGCAAAGGGTAAAGGGCCATTAAGGTGATCGCGGTCGTGCAATTGGGATTGGCAATAATTCCCTGATGCCCGGCCAGGTCTTGCGCATTGATCTCCGGAATCACCAGCGGCACCGCGTCATCCATGCGAAACGCGCTCGAATTATCAATCACCACGCAGCCCGACTGGACGGCGCCGGGGGCAAACGCCCTGGAAATCCCCGCTCCCGCGCTAAAGAGGGCGATGTCAATTCCCGCCAAAGCTTTTTGAGTCAGTTCCCGCACCTCGATATTGCGCGAGCCGAAGGGCAGCGTTTTACCGGCCGAGCGCGCCGAGGCAAGCAACGTAAGCGCGCCCAGTGGAAAGCCGCGTTTCTCCAGCGTCTTGATCATCTCAATGCCGACGGCGCCGGTCGCTCCGACAATTGCCACATGCGGTTTTGATTTCATTAACGGATGAAGAGTATAGCGGGCGAACGCAGGGTGTCAAACGCCCGAAAGCAACCCCAAGCCTCGCCGAACATCCACACCGCGCCTGAATGTTTCCATAGCGATCATAGATGACTCGAAAGAAGCGGACGGCGAGGGCGCCGACCGCCACACGCGGGGGCGCGTGTGCTCACCGGGCCGTGAAGTTAGCCGGCTTAGGCGCTGATTTGGAAGCAAGTCGCGCCCCTCGCGGCGCATCGTCGCGAATTCCACATGGCAACGGTGTTGTTTTAGGTGTATCCTATACTGCCGGCGGCGGAGCCGGAACAGTGGGTGGAGGCAAAACCTTGATAGACGGCGCGCATGAAAGTAACTATTCGACTGCGGTTCCATACGCATTTTGGCCAGATGCTTTTTCTTTGTGGCGATCATGAATGGTTCGGTGGCGGCCAGCCCGGCCGCGCGCTGCCATTGCATTATTTGAACGAGGAATTCTGGGAGGTGACGCTTGACCTGCCGGACTCGCCTCTTCCCAAGGCGCCGGTGAGTTATTATTTTCTTTTTCGCGACGGGGATGGCCCGGCGGTTGAAGATTTCGGCGGCGATCGAAAACTTGATCTTGCCAGCCTTGGCGGGAGACACACCGTCATCATGGATTCCTGGAACTCACTGGGAACCGTCGAAAATGTTTTTTTCACCGAGCCGTTTAAAAACGTGTTGCTCGATAGGGTGAAGGGTGCTGTCAGCGCCGAACCGCCCGCCGGCGCCACGCACTGGTTCAATGTCAAGGCGCCCTTGCTGCCGAAGGGAAAAACAATTTGCTTGACGGGCGGCGCGGTCTCAATGGGCGGCTGGAACCAAGCCGCCCCGGTATTGCTGCATCGCGGCAACGTGAACGGATCGTTTTGCGCGCAACTTGATTTGGGACGCCAGACCTTTCCTCTCGCATATAAGTACGGCATTTACGATTTGGAACGAAAGGCGTTTGACGGGTATGAGGCGGGCGCCGATCGAGCGCTCGCCGAGCCGGCCCCGCAGGACGGCCAAGTGGTGGTCAATGACGGATTCGCGCGTCTGCCGGCGGCGCGCTGGCGGGGCGCGGGTGTTGCGATACCGGTATTCAGCTTGCGCGGCGCAAATGGTTTTGGCGTCGGTGAATTTTCGGATTTGCCATTGCTGGCAGACTGGGCGCGCGACGCCGGCCTCAAGCTCATTCAAATCCTGCCAGTCAACGACACGACTGCCACGCACACCTGGCATGACTCCTATCCGTATGCGGGGATTTCGGCGTTTGCGCTGCATCCGCTCTATTTGAATCTTGAGCGGATGGCGGGCGCCGCGTATCGCGATTCTCTCGCAAGCTTATCCAAACTGCGTCAACAATTGAACGCGCTGGAAACGATGGATTATGAGGCGGTGATGAACGCCAAGCTCGCGTTCGTGCGCGAGATTTTTCCCGCGCAACGGGAGAAAACATTGGCGGGCGCGGAGTATCAGAAATTTTTCGAGGAAAACAAATATTGGCTGGAGCCGTACGCGGCATTTTGTTTCTTGCGCGATAAGTTCGGGACGGCCGATTTCAACCAATGGCCCGAGCATCGAGTTTATTGCGCGGAAAAGATTGGCGCGCTGGCGTCGAGTGACACCGCCGCGCGCGATGAGATGGCGCTGCACGGCTTCATCCAATTCCATTTGCATCTTCAACTGCGCGAAGCGGCTGATTACGTCCACGCCAAAGGCTTGATTCTTAAAGGCGACATTGCGATCGGCGTTTCGCCCCAAGCCGTGGATGTCTGGCAGCATCCGGGGTTGTTTCACACCGACATGCAGGCCGGCGCGCCGCCCGACCCGTTCGCCGCCAAAGGCCAGGTCTGGGGTTTTCCGACTTACAATTGGCCGCGGATGAAGCAGGACGGCTACGAATGGTGGAAGCATCGCCTGGCGCAGATGAGCCGTTATTTCGACGCCTTTCGCATCGACCACATTCTGGGTTTTTTTCGCATCTGGAGCACGCCGTGGAGCGCGGTTGAAGGAATTCTCGGTTATTTTGTTCCGGCGATCCCGGTGGAGATTGATGAATTCGCCGCGCGGGGAATTGTGTTTGACTATGAAAGATTCACCAGGCCATTCATCAACGACAAGGTGCTGCGCGAGATATTTGGCGACGACGCCGGCACCGTGAAGCGTGAATTTCTCAATCCCCCCTCGTTGCGAGGCACGTATTCGCCAAAGCCGGAATTTGCAACGCAGCGGGACATTGAAAACTATTTTGCATCGAGAGAAAAAGATGAAAGGCAGGCGCGGCTAAAGGAGGGCCTCTTTGATTTGATCAGCAATGTGCTGCTGATCGAAGCTCCCGGCGGCGCGGGCGGAACGTTTCATTTTCGGCTGGGCATGGAACGCACGGCTTCGTTCCGTCAGCTGGATGCGGAAATCCAGGCGCGCCTTCGTGATTTTTGCGACGCTTATTTCTTCCGCCGGCAGGAGGAGCGTTGGCGGCGCGAGGCGCTGGAAAAATTGCCCGCGCTCAAACGTGTCACCAACATGCTGATATGCGGCGAAGACCTGGGAATGGTGCCCCAGTGTGTGCCAGGGGTCATGAAGGAACTGGGCCTGCTGGGTTTGGAAGTTCAACGCATGCCCAAGGCGGCGCGCCAGAAATTCTCGGGCCCGGCGAATGCTCCTTACCTAAGTGTGGTCACGCCCGGCACACATGACATGAACACGATTCGCGGCTGGTGGCTGGAAGATACGAAAGTTACACAATTATTTTTCAACGAGGAATTGGGGCGGCCGGGTCCGGCGCCCTCCGAGTGCGAGCCTTCGATCAACCGGGAAATCATCCGCCAGCATTTGGATTCGCCGGCGATGTGGAGCATCTTTCAACTTCAGGATATTCTCGGCATGGACGCTTCGTTGCGACGCGCCGACGTGGACGCCGAACGGATCAATGTTCCGGCCATTGTCAGATATCAATGGCGCTACCGGATGCATCTGCCCTTGGAAAAACTGGCCGCCGCGCAGAACTTTAACCGATTGGTGGAAACGATGATTCGGGAGAGCGGCAGGTGACGAGGGTGAGTCTTTGGAAAAAGTTCCGGGCCGCAGTCGCCGGGAGAGTGTGTCCGGTTTTTCCGGCATTTGGCCCGGACCGAAGCAAAGGCGGCGGGAACCTTGCCTCGCAGGCGGTGGCGCGCAAATGGCGTTCATCGCATTCCCTTTTTGCTGGCTAAGTGGCGTCCTTCATGGGACACTAACTATTGGAGACCAACAATGAGCGATCTGTTATCCATTCAAACGGCGCTCGCGCGCGCCGGAAATCGGCGGCGCTGGCAGCGCGCCTGCAACGGGCTTTGGCGCGGATTCTTCGCGGGCACGATTGCGTGGCTGGTGGCGCTGGGGATCTATAAACTGGCGCCGATTCCATCAAGCATCCTGTTTGGCGCGGCGGCTTTGGCCGGTGTGCTTCTCGCCGGCGGCTTTTTCCAAGGATGGTATCGAAAGCCCACGTTGCAGGAGACGGCTCGCTGGGTGGATCAGCGGCAGCATCTCAAAGAGCGCCTCAGCCCGGCCCTCGAATGGGGCGCCGGCGGCGCCAACGAAAATTGGCGCTGTCTGCTTGTCGCCGACGCCGCCCGTTTTGCCGCCAAACTCGATCCGCGCAAGCTTCTTCCCTATCGGTTGCCACAAATCAGCCGATGGACGCTTCTGACGCTGGCGTTGAGCGCCGGGCTTGGGTTCGTGCCCGAATACCGAAGTCCGGCTTATTTGCAAAAGAAACAGGACGCGCTGGCGATCAAGGAGGCGGGCAAGACGTTGCTTGATGTCACGCGCCATAACCTCGACCATCGCCCGCCCGCGCTGATTCCCACCAAGCAGGCGATGGAAGCGGTCGAGGAGTTGGGATTGCGGCTCGATCACAGCCCCATCACCCGCAACGATGCGCTCAAAGACCTTGCCAACGTGGCCGAGAAATTGAAGTCCCAGTTGAAGGAGATGGGACAAAAGAATCCCGAATTCAAGGCGCTCGAACGCTCCGCCCGCCAATCCAGCCGCGGACAGCAAATGGCCTCCTCGCAAAAGGAAATGGACGCGATGCAAAAATCCCTGGGCAAAGCCGCGGACAACGCCAGCGCCCTTGAAAAGCTGGCGGCGGATTTGCAAAAGGCGCAAAAGGCGATGGCCGGGCTTCCCAAGGATGATTCCCCCGCCTCCGCCGCCGCGCGTCAGCAGATGGCTCAAACGTTGTCGGATCTCTCCAAGCAAGCCAGCCAGTTGGGCCAGCCGATCGCCAATCTCGATGACGCCATTGCCGCGTTGCGAGCCAACCAAACCGACAATTTCCAAAAAGACATGGATGCGGCAACGACGGACCTGGAGAAACTTCAGCAGACGGCCAAAGCCCTCGAGCAACTCCGGCAGCAGTCCGACAAATTGGGAAAAGATCTCGCCGAGCAGTTAAAATGGGGCCAGGCCGACGCCGCCCAGCAAACGCTCCAACGCATGATGGATCAGCTCAAATCCTCCGGGCTTTCAACCGACGCGATGAAGCAAATGCTTGACGAAGTATCCCGCTCCATCAACCCGGCGGCGCCCTACGGCAAAGCCTCCGAATTTCTCAAGCAGGCCAGCCAGCATTTGGGCGGCGGCGACAAATCCGGCGCCGCCTCATCGTTGGCGGACGCCGCCAAAGAACTTGAAAAGGTCATGGCCCAACTCGACGATGCCAAGGCGTTGCAGGCCTCCCTTGACGCTTGTGACCGCGCCGAAATGTGCCTGGCCACTTGCAGAAACGGCTGCAAGTCCGGCGCAGGAAGCAAGCCGGGGCGCGGAGGGGTCGGCATGTGGACCGATGACAACTCGCAACTTTATCCCGAGATGAGCGGCTTGTGGGACAACTCCGGCGTCAACCGTCCTGACACGGATCCAAAAGGACCCACCGACCGAGGCGATCCGCAGTTGGCGGACAATTTATCACCCACCAAGTTGCGCGGCCAATTAACTCCCGGCGGTCCCATGCCCAGCATCACCCTAAAGGGCGTGAGCATCAAAGGCACGAGCACCGTTGCTTATGAGGAAGCCGCCGCCGCCGCGCAAAGCGCCGCCCAGAGCGCCCTCAATCAGGCCCAGGTTCCGCGCGCCTACCAAGGCGCCGTCCGCGATTACTTTGATGATTTGAAAAAGTGAGCCAACCGATGAACCGCCGAGAGACGGGGATTCCGCCGATAGCTTTGTTCGCCCATGAAATGGGGCGCATCACGATTTTTCCAGCTTGCGAAAGCGCTCGTCGAAAATCCTATCCAGGACGGCTACGATCACGCAACCCGCCGCGTAAATGGCCGCAACCATCGCAACGGCGCGCGGTGTGCGGCCGCCTTTCAAGATCATCACCGTAAGCCCAAACGCGATTCCAAAGAACACCAGCCACGCCGAGCCGACCATCGCAACGTAAGAGAGAGTCATTTTGAAGCGAGAATACCCGCCGCACACCGGACACTGATGCTTTCCGGTGGGAGAACCCAAATAGCGCCGCCAAGTCAGCGCGAAACCATGATTGCAATGCGGGCAAGTCATCGACGGCATTCAGGATAATGTTTCTGAATTGGCGGGAAACAAAAAACCAAGGGATTCTGTCACCGGTCCCTTCAAAACCAGCCGCCTCGGATCGAGTCAAACCCCTTCAATTCACGGGGGAATTGAAGGATTTGCGTTAACAAAAAGGCGAAAATCGCCTCCAGTTGCCAAAGTCGGGTTAGCGCCTCACTTTTGCGGTTCGACGGCTTGACTGTCAGCATTTCTGGGCGAATTTGTGTGCATTGTCAGAAACCCGGTCAGGTTTGGCGGCCGGTCTTATTTTTTCGGTCGTTGAAGCGACTCCCGCCGTGCGGTCCATCCGCCGGCGCCTGGAGGCGGAGAGCGTGTTGTCATTGGAGGCGATTAGCACGGCGGCCCAACCGTTCTTGGCGGTGCTTTTGGCCGGGATGTTTCCAGAGAGACTCGTGGTGGTGGTTACGGAAGGGTTGACCACGCAGGAACGATTTCAACAGGACATTGAAACTTGGGTCAAAAACCGGCAGGAGGCCTCCGGGGACGGCGCTTCGGGCGGTCGCTCCGAGAAAAGGCCAATGTTTCACTCTGAAGTTTTGTTTTATCCGCCTTGGGAAGTTCTCCCGCAGGAAACGCGATTGCCCCACCCGGATGTCATCAGTGATCGCCTTGCGACGCTGACCGCGTTGGCGCACGGAGACGAGCGTGGAAGTGCTGAACTCCAAATCGTTGTCACCAGCGTCGCGGCTTTGTTGCAGAAGACATTGCCAAGAGATGAACTGGCGCGACGAACCCGGCGATTGCAACGGGGCGACTCGACCGACCCGCTGGATCTTGTCGAGTGGCTTGAAGACCAGGCTTACGAGCCGGAAGTTCAAGTGACGCAAAAGGGCGACATGTCGTTGCGGGGCGGAATTCTCGACCTTTGGCCGCTGACCAGCGCCTGGCCGGCGCGCCTCGAATTTGCCGGCAATGATTTGGAATCGTTGCGTTATTTCGATCCGCTCACTCAAATCTCGCGCGAGGAAATTCAGAGCATCGCCATTCCCCCCGGCGGCGAACTGGGCATCTTGCGGAAATCGAAGGAAGAACAAACTCGAAATGATACCGGCGCCGGAGCCACAATAAATGGCGAAAGTGCGCCGACCACGGTTCAATGCCGGTCTGCCACTTTCCTGGAACATTTGTCCAAGCGGGCAATCTTTATAGTGTGTGAACCGGAGATGGTCGATCTGCAAGCCCGGCGGTATGAAGGGCAAGTGCCCGCTGGTGAACCATTGTTGGTTCGGTGGGACGAATTCCAGGAAGGAATGCGCCGGCGCGGCTGCGTTGTCGGCGTCAGCGAGGCGGACGGACCTTTTTCCGGCGATTTTGCCTTTGAACCACAACCGGCCAGTCTCGATCCGCCCCAGAATCAACACGCGACAAAGAGCGAGATTCCAGTGGAAGCCATTGATGCGCAAGCCGGAGAGGAGATCGCTCAACAAGCTGCTTTCCAAAGCCTGGAGGTTTTCCGCCCCATCGGCGACCGCCCGCCGGAAGCGCACATTGCCGAGACGCAGCGAAAGGAATTTTTTGGGCAGCTTCATCGGTGGTCGCGCCAGGGTTACGAAGTCCAGGTCCTCTGTAACAACGACGGCGAGCGCCAACGATTTCACGAGGTTTTGTGGGAATACGGCTTGGGAAACACAAGCGCGTTGCGCCTGAGAGAGGGAACTTTGACGCGCGGTTTTCTCTTCGAGCCGGCCAAACTGGTGGTGGTGACTGACGCCGAGATTTTTGGCCGTTACAAGGTGCAGCGTCCCCGCCGCCTCAAATCCCCGCGCGCGGCGACCAGCAAATCATTGCTCGACATAAATTTTTCCGAATTGGAGGAAGGCGACTACGTCGTGCATCTGGAGCATGGAATCGGACGTTATCTGGGCTTGAGCGTTATTCCCACGCGAAACAATTTCTCGGACGCAACGCAGACCGCAGGCGGGCAGGAATGCCTGGTGATTGAATACGCAAAAAGCGACATTGACCAACCGCCGCCCAAACTTTACGTGCCTGTGAGCCAGGCGCATTTAGTCGGCAAGTATGTCGGGGCGGGGCGCGCGCGGCCGCCTTTGAACACCTTGAACGGCACGCGCTGGGCCAAGGCTAAAGCGCACGCGGAGCACGCCGTTCACGACCTGGCCAGCGACATGTTGCGGATGCAAGCGGCACGCTCCTCCCAACTGGGCCATCCTTTTCCCGCCGATACCGGCTGGCAGCACGAATTTGAGAACAGTTTCGTTTACGAAGAAACGCCCGACCAAATGCGCGCCATCATCGCCACCAAAAAAGATATGGAGATGCCCCGGCCGATGGACCGCTTGATTTGCGGGGATGTCGGCTATGGAAAAACCGAGGTGGCCATCCGCGCGGCCTTCAAGGCGGCCTTGGGCGGCAAGCAAACCGCCCTGCTGGTTCCGACCACCATTTTGGCCCAGCAGCATTTCAACACCTTCCGCGAACGCATGGCGGATTACCCGCTGCGCATCGAATTGTTGTCACGATTTCGCAGCCGGCGTCAACAGGCGGACGCCGTCAAACAACTTGCGGCGGGGGCCGTTGACATCGTAATCGGAACTCACCGCGTCCTCCAATCCGACGTGAGTTTCAAGGATTTGGGCCTGGTCATCATCGACGAGGAACAACGTTTTGGCGTTCTTCACAAGGAGAAGCTCAAGCACTTGCGGACAATGGTGGATGTCCTGACGCTCACGGCCACGCCCATTCCGCGCACACTTTATCTGGCGCTGGCGGGGGCGCGCGACATGAGCACCATCGAGACGCCGCCTCAGGACCGCCTTCCGGTGGAAACGATTGTCACCCAATACGACGAGCGCACCATCCGCGAGGCCATTCAACGCGAGATGAATCGCGGCGGACAGGTGTTTTATTTGCACAATCGAGTTTTTGACATCGATGCCGTGGCGCAACGCCTGCGCCTGTTGATTCCAGGGGCCAGAATCGCGATTGGCCACGGCCAAATGGAAAGCAACGAGCTTGAGGAAGTCATGACCGATTTCGTCAATGGCAACACGGATGTCTTGCTTTCCACAACCATCATCGAAAGCGGCCTGGATATCCCCAACGCAAACACGATCATCATCGATCGGGCGGATCGTTTCGGCCTCAGCGACCTCTATCAGTTGCGCGGCCGCGTCGGGCGATACAAGCATCAGGCTTACGCCTATTTATTGCTGCCGCGCCATGCCGGCGTGCTGGTGGACGCGCGCAAGCGCCTGAGCGCCATCAAGCAGTATTCGACCTTGGGAAGCGGATTTAAAATTGCGATGCGCGACCTGGAGATTCGCGGCGCCGGCAACCTGCTCGGGTCCCAACAAAGCGGGCATATTACCGCTGTGGGTTTCGAGCTTTACTGCCAGCTGCTCAAACAAAGCGTCAATAATCTAAAGGGCGAGAAAGTCAAACCGCCCGTGGAAGTGCGGGTGCGTTTGGATTTCCTGGCGCTGTCCCTGGAGGAAAAAAGACTTCCCGCCGACGCCGCCGTTTCTATCCAATCCAGATCCATCTCCGGCAAGCGCGCCTTGAGTCGCAAATTGCAAGCATCCCCGGACATCGCGGTGCCGCGCGAAGTCAGCGCGTATGTGCCCGATCCTGCCCCGCAGACAGGCGAGGCGCCCGTCGCGCCGGCGCGAAGAGCACTCGCGATTTTTCCGCTCGATTATATTTCCTCAGCCCAACAGCGCATCGATATTTACAGAAAGCTGGCCCAAGCGCGCGATCCGGATGCCTTGCGCGCCTTAAAGGACGAGATACGGGACCGCTTCGGTCCATTGCCCGCGGCCGCGGATCTTTTGCTAAAAGTAGCCGAGTTAAAAATCATCGCGGCCGCCCGCGGCGTCACATCCATTGAAACAAAGCTGAATAAAGTCAAATTAATGCGGGAAAACGACTACGTTTTGACCGCCTCCGGAAAATTTCCCCGCCTCACCAAAACCTCGCCGTTGGCGCGCCTGAACGAAATCCGCAACCTGGTGATGCCCCAGAGGCCATTATAAGGAAAAGTTACATGCAGGTTACGCATTCCGTGTGCCAATCGCCCGGCGAAAACCTTGTTTTAGTGAATTAAAATCGCGTTTCCCACCTTGACGGATATGCGTGGTGTTCACCATATTGTCGGCCATTTTGGCACGTTCAGCAGAGTGGCAAAAATATGGCCAAGGCCAAGGCGACATCCAAATCCAAGAGGATAAAATCCTCCGCTCGCAGCGCGGTGCATAACGGCGCCTCGAAACATTTCAAACCTCATAAAACCACTGTGTCTAAATTGATCGCTTGTGAAGCATCCACCCAAAAAACAACTTTGCCCGGCCGCCCCGCCCCTCCAATCCCCGGCCACGCCAAGGGCGCCCCGCTCGACCTGACTGAGAAAGTCAAGGAACTGGTGCGCCTGGCTCAGGAGCAAGGCTACCTGACCTATGGCGACATCAACGACGCCTTGCCCGACGCCGTCGTGTCGCCGGACGAACTGGATGACCTTTACAGCAAGCTCCGCAATCTGGAGGTGGAAATCGTCGATCAGGCCGAAGTGGATCGCATCAAACAACCCGAGCCCGATGAAGACGAGGAAAAAGTCCGCCTGGACATCCTGGACGACCCGGTGCGCATGTATCTCAAGCAAATGGGCCAGGTCCCCTTGCTGAACCGCGAGCAGGAGGTCGAGATTTCCAAGCGAATTGAGGAAGCCGAAAACGAAGTCAAACGCATCATCTACAGCTTCGGTTTCGCCGCCAAGGAACACATCGCGCTGGCCGAGAAATTGATTTCCGAACCGCCCAAGGAACGATTTGACCGCGTGATCGTCGACAAGAAAATCGACGGGCGCGACAAACATCTCAAGGCCCTGCGCAAACTCGCCAGGCACGTCCGCACCCTCGACCAGCACGTCGATGACAAATATCTGGCCTGCCAGTGCGCCGCCGCCAGCGTGGCCAGGCGCGACAAATCCGCCCGCGAATTCAAGAGGCTGGACGGCAAATTGCAGCGAACCTTCAACCAGTTTTTTTACAAGCAAAAGGTCGTCGAGGAGATGGCCCTGGTGGCCGACAATATACATGACAAAATCAAGATCAGCCTGCGCGTCCTCGCCGAACTTGAGGCCGAGCGCAAGCCCCCGGCCTTCCACCAGCTCGCGCACGCCGAACAGCGAAAGATCAAGGCCCTCGAGGAGTTTGTCCGCCTGCCTTCCCAAGACTACCTGGCGGCCTACCAGCATTTGCAGCATTTCACGCGCAAAGCCATCCAGGCAAAAACCGAAATGGTGGAGGCCAACCTGCGCCTGGTCATCTCCATCGCCAAGAAATACACCAACCGCGGCCTCTCATTCCTGGACCTCATCCAGGAGGGCAACATGGGCCTGATGAAAGCCGTGGAAAAATTTGAATACCGCCGCGGCTACAAATTCTCCACCTACGCCACCTGGTGGATTCGCCAGGCCATCACCCGCTCCATTGCCGATCAGGCACGGACCATCCGCATCCCCGTCCACATGATCGAGACCATCAACAAACTCATGCGGGTCCAGAAACAATTGATCCAGGACTTCGGCCGCGAACCCTCCCCGGAGGAACTCGCCGACGAAATGCAAATCCCCGTCGAGCGTGTGCGCGCCGTCCTCAAAATGGCCCAGCAGCCAATCTCCCTCCAATCCCCCGTCGGCGACAGTGACGACACCAATTTCGGCGATTTCATCGAGGACAAATCCGCCGAGAATCCCTCCGACATGACCAGCTACAGCTTGCTCAAGGACAAGCTGGGCGACGTCCTGGCCAGCCTCACCGAGCGGGAGCGCAAGGTGCTGGAACTGCGCTTTGGGTTGGGTGACGGCTACTCGCGCACACTGGAGGAAGTCGGCAGACAATTCAAAGTCACCCGCGAGCGCATCCGCCAGATCGAGGCCAAGGCCCTCCGCAAAATGCGTCATCCCACCCGCATCCGCCAACTCGCCGGCTTCCTGGAAACCGAGGAACCGGCCTAAGCGGGACGATCAGCGACCGCCCCGCAAACGTTGGATTGAGTGTCAACACTCATTCTATAAAATTCGGCAATGAGTCAGCCACGGCGGGACGGGAATGGCAGGAGCGCCTCGCCGAGGCGGCCGGGAGGCGATCCGCCGCGCCGCTGGACGCCAGACATTAGCCAAAAACGGCGGAAAGACGCGAAATCGTCAACGGTGGAGTGAGACTCTGTCGAACCCTGATTTTGTCCCACGAAATCCAGTCACGGCTCGACA
>VFSW01010445.1_pt1 | contig 13150 bp, 11 predicted proteins | sample 5358111 | NCBI WGS metagenome assembly VFSW01 (sample SAMN11554181, study PRJNA540505) | mine drainage metagenome | isolation source: sediment from site ElyBrook_90M | place: USA: Ely Copper Mine, Vershire, VT | collected 2017 | reverse complement strand
CGGACGACTACTTCATCTCGCGTCGCCTCTACCCGAACGTGGACTTCTACTCCGGCCTCATCTATCAGGCGATGGGCTTTCCCGTGGAGATGTTCACCGTACTGTTCGCCATTCCGCGAACGGCGGGATGGCTCGCGCACTTCAAGGAACTTCTCGAGCAGGACATGAAGATCTCGCGTCCGCGCCAGCTCTACATCGGCTCCGATGTGCGCGATTTTGTGCCCATGGCGCGGCGTTAGGGGTAATTCCCAGGTCGGAGATCCGTCCGGAGTCGGCTCTTCGACGCCCGGTGGCGCACTCACGAGGGGCTCGGCGCATCGTTGCGAGCAGCGAGGCAACCAGGTGAGTGACCCCGTCGCCCATCAACGTGGAAGCGTGGTTCGCCCCGCTCACGTCCGTTCGCTGCAGTCGTGTGAGAGAGATCAGCGCCGCGAACTCGAGGGAGTCGTCACGACGATTCGTGGGGCGTCGCGACGGCTCGGGTGTATCGGGCGTTGAGGATGGTCATCGCAGCGTAGGCGACGCTCACCGAGACGAGTGGCGCGGTCGCGGCACGTACCATCGTGCTCACGGGCAACACGAGAGTGACGAAGAATCCCACGGCCGCCAATGTCCACGAGGCACCGACGTTGCGCCATTGGATGCGCGAATTGAGAACCGCCTGTTCGACCATCGCCAGGAGCATCACCGAACTCGACGCAGCGAGTAGCACCATATAGGTTCGATCGATGGCGTAGCGCGGTCCGAGATAGAGGGTGAGGACCTTCTGGCCCAAGACCGTGAAAGCGCCCACGAAGGCGAGCCCGGACCAGAAGGTGAGGCCAATGACACGACGATGCAATCGTCGGAAGCGAACGTGGTCACCAGTGTCCAAGGCCTGGGCGAGGTGCGACAAGGTGGGGCTCGCGATCGCGGAGGACAATTGCGTCGGGATCTGACTGAGGGTCATCACTCCCGCGAAGGCGCCCAGCATCACTGCCGATATCGAGTGGGTGGCGCTCAACCAGACCACCGCACCGTTGTTGATGAGCATGATGCTCGCCATGCTGAGCAGCAGAAACAACAGTGGACGCCACGATACGTTCGCCCCTCGAAGGCGTGGACGGGTCCACGACGCTGGAAAGACTCCGAAGGAAATCAGTACGCTGGCACCCGCCGAGAGACAAGTGGCCAGTGCGAACATGGCCATTGACGAGCCCGCCACGGCGTGGACCACCAGCACCAGGATGACCCGGATGACGCCGTCGGAAGCGAACTGGGTGGCGTTCATCACGAAGTAACGGTGGCCCGACGAGATGCCGCGCTGGACGCATTGGAGCATGGCGAAGGCGACGAAGACCGGTAGAAGCAAAGTCGCGCCCACGTTGCCCTGGAAGAGAGTGTGGGCAATCCATGAATTGAAGACAACGACAATCGCGGCGATGGCGACCACGCTCAACCACGCTCGTCCGGCGATGACGGCCACCACGGGTCGGGGGGATCTGTCCTCGGAGAGTGCCTTGACCACTAGTCGTGCAGCGTAGGTCTCGAACACACCGAAGGCGGCTCCGAAGTAGGTCGCGACGGCCCACCAGGTGACGAAGGCTTGATACTGCTTGGGCGCCAACCAACGTGCGGTCAGCGCCATCGTCACCAGTGTGCCGAGTCCGGTCAGCGAGAGTCCGGCCGCGATGATGAAGGCGCTGCCACCCCAGCGTGAGGAGAAGGGGGAGATCACGTGGGGGAGTCGACGGCTCACGGCGTTTCGACTAGCCCCTGGTGCCACGAGCGAACCACACCGGCCAAAGCGTGCCTGCATGAAATGGGCGGTGCTTCACCGGCTCAGTCTATTTAGCGCGGATTGTGCGAGGACGAATCAGCGGTCTCCGGCCGCCGTCCGCCGCTGCACGCCGGCGAGCACTGCGCGAAAGGTTCAGCGCCAGTAGCGATTGAGCAGCGTCACCGCGAATTCGGCGGCGACGAGGAGCTGCAGTGAGATCAACGCGACGTCGGCGTAACTCATGATGGTGTCCCTCACCGCGGGCAGCCGCGGCGCGCGACTCGTTTCCAATCCGAGGATGACGAGCAAGGGCGGGATGAGCGGTATGAGGTAGCGCCCTTGGAAGCCGTCAATCGCGGGCCACGTGTAGGGACTGTAGACGAGGTAGAAGGAGAGGATGATGGCGAAGAACGTGGCAAACAGCGCGGCGAGTAGCCAGAGCATCCGCCCGACCTTCTCGCGACGGCGATACGCGAGGAACACTGCGGTGAGGAAGATCGCGGTGAGAAGGAGGTAGAACCACCTCGGGAAGAAACCGTCGAGCCAGCCGATCCCGGCCAAAAATTGCATGCCGTACGGCAGTGCGCCAAAACGGAAGGTTCGAAAGAGCACGTGCATAAAGTTCCAGGGGTAGTGGAGAACGAAGAGGAATTGGCGCACGGGGGAGATGACGCCGGGTATCGCCGGACCACCTTTTCCCTGGGCGCCGAATTTGGCCCAGAGTGCGTACACGAGAGCCGACGTCGCTCCGAAACCCAGGATCTTGAGGATGTAGGAGCGGAGGTTCGAATACAGCTCGGCAATGGGTAGGAGCAGGGCGAGGACGAGGTAGGGAGGTTTCTCGATCACCATGAAGAAGAGGCTGATGTACGCGAATCCGTAGCGGGTGCTGAGGTGCGGACGTGGTCGAAGCCTCGATCCCACTTCGCCTCGAGGCTCCGAACCCCGGCCCGAGTCGACGAAGCTGTTGAAACACGAGGCGGCGAAGACCATTGACAGCGCAATGAAGAGAGCATCGGGATTGACCGAGACGGCGAGGGCCCCGACCGACGGGAAGATCAACAGTACGCCCAAAGAGGCGGCGATTCGCTTGGGGAGTTGCGACATCGACCATTTGGCGAGCGCGACGAATGCCACGAAGTTCATCAGCTCGGCGAGGTAGTAACCCACGAGGATGCGTTGACTGACGAGTTTGCCCAACCACACGCCAATGGTCTGGGGAAGGTAGAGAAATGGCAGGTAGGCACCCGTCGGATACTTCGTGAAGGTTTGAGGGGTATTCCACAACTGAGCGAAGCCGTAGCGGAATTCGGTGCGCGTCACTCTTTGGATGGGATCGAAAGGAATCTGCGAGAACGGAATCTCGGAGTCCAGTACGTCGACGGGAAGTCGGCTACCCGACACTCCCTTGATCGTCGACGTGACGAACTGACCTTGGGAGATTCCAACGGCACGGTCGAAGTGTTCGAAGGCGTCTGGACTCTGGAACGGTGGGAAGAGTGCTATCAGACCGAGGCCAATCACGAAGTAGACGGAAAAGAATACTCGTAGGAATCGTGGTGAGAGGCGCTCGAGTTCGAGGTTGTCCCCCGAGCCTGGCCCCGAAGGTGCTGGGGCGCTACGGTGACGGATGCGACCTGGGGTCGGGCCCTTGCTCGTTCCGCGTGCGTGGGCGCCGATCGTCGCTCGTTGACGCGGTCGGCGAGAATCCCGTCCGTCGGCCGCCGAACCACCGGTCGCCGGGTGCGAGGTGGTGCGCGACACGATCAGTCCCTCCAGCGGTGGTCCCTGCCGTCTCGAGAGAGTCCGAAAGACGGCCGCGGCGTCGAGGGCGTCGCCGAGTGCCGAATCCACTGCAACATCCGTGAGCCCGAGAGAGTCGGCCAGATCCTTCGACGAAGGAGACGAGGTCCCGCCTTCGCTCGCTCCCGACAGCGCCGTCGTGTCGAGAAGATCGCATTCGCCCAAGAGTGCGCCGAGTCCTACGTCAGCGCGAATGAGGTGAGCAGAGATCGCTTGAACACCGTTTCCCACCAAGGTGATTCTTCCGCCACCACCCTTCGATAGCCACGCCTCGATGTCGTCGAGGTCCCCAGGGACGTTCGCGCCATCCGTCACGACGCTCTGGGTCGCGGCCGCGGGAGGGAGCACCGAGTCGAGGGCGAAGGCGGACGAGCGACTTCTCCCATACCCGATCCAGCGCCGGTAGTCCTGGATCTCGCCGTCGCGAATGGCCACCATCGCCACCTCGAGCATCGCCTCCTCGTCGAGGTGATCATTCGCCCGGTACCCGATGGCGATGAATCGGCGAGGGACGGTTGATCGACCAGGGCGGAGTTGAAGCAGCGCCGATCGAGTCGTGGCGGCCAACTTCTTGGACAGTTGAGGCATAGAGGTTGGTTCCACCCGAGATCGCTTGAAGTTGCCTGGAGTTTACTGAGATGTCGCAGAAATCCACATGGAGTGATGTTTAGGTGGTCTTGAGAATCTGCGCTGGAGTTCGATCGGGCGCGTTGTGCACGGTGCGCAATGAAGAGCGGTGCGGTGCGGTCGTTGCGAACCTGCTCTATGAGCGCCACGTCGAATTGATCGAGAGTCTGGTCCTCGCCAGTACTTCAGGGCGCGCCCTGCGTCCACGATCCGTTCCGGAATCTATGGATCGAATGAGGCAATACCTGGGCGAAAACTGATCCACTCGCGAGCTCGAAGGGCCCATCTCTCGACGCCCCACCAACTGGCGGCGGCCAGGGGCAGCGTTGCGGCGATGGTGGCTAGCGCAAAAACGAGGTATCCGTGTCGCTGCAAATGTCCGAGGGCGAGCAATTGACCTACGGGGAAGGCGTAGATGTAGACCCCGTAACTGAGATCGTTGGTGGCTCCTACCTTGCGTAATGGTAAGTGGGCGCCGAGCCAAAGTACTGGGTACACCAATGCTGGTCCAGTGATCAAGTCCGCCACGTGCGACAGCGGATGGCCGAGTGCCATGCCGAGCGCGGCCAGCACGACGAGGAAGCCCGCCAATCTGCCGGAGTCCGCAATGCGGTCTCGATAGAGGTACACCAGGGCTCCGACGACGAAGATGGAGCCAAAGCGGAGGGCGTACTGGGCGCTGGGAAAGAGCGAGGGGTCGAAGAACACCGTGACCTCCGCGATCCACAGGAGCACGGCGATCCCGACGACGAAGCGACGACGGACCAGGAGACCCAGGGCCGCCAACGCGGCGACCCCGATGTAACACAGGAACTCCCACGAGAGAGTCCAGAGGGAGCCGTCCCACGCTTGAGGATACGGAACATTCGTGGGCGTCCCGGAGATGGTGTAGTCGTTCATTCGAAGGTAGAAATCGCTGGCGACGTAGTGGAGAGGACCATGGGGTGCCGACCAGTAACCACCCACCCCATGATGCGCTGACCACCACCCAATCGTTCCAAAGACGGTGGCCGTGACGATCAGGCAGACCCAGAAGGCGGGGAAGATACGCAGCACCCGATCCCAAAAATATTTGACGAGCCCTCGACGCCGACCAAAACGGGTGGTGTGGCGCACCGCGGAACCACAGATGAGAAAACCCGAGATCGCGAAGAAGCCATCGACCGAGATATCGCCGAGAGTCTGGTTGCCGAGGATCCGCTCGTTGCCGAAGCCGCCAATGGGGAAGGTGTGGGAGAAGATGACGAGAAGTGCGAGGGCCAGACGCAGGAAGTTCAAACTGTTGGCCCGCTGGCGCAGGGTAAGAGTGTCACCAATGTGCAAGGAAGGCTTCGAGGGCCCTGGTTGATTCATGGGAACGTTCCTCGTCACTGGGTGGCGGCGATACCCGAACGAGCCTAGCCGTCTCGACGATTTGAACCGTGCCCGAGGAGAGGAGTTCGGTGCCCTACGCTCGCCAGCTCAAGCGATGAGGCGTCTCACTTCACGTGGTCCCGCAGCGCAGCCCAGTAGTGCTCGAGCAGCCAATTGACGAAATTCGGGACTCGAAGTCCGAACTCCGCGGGAATATCCATCCGACCCTCGAGGACACTCGACCACCCTGGACCGCGATTCGCTTTCGCGGCCGCGACGCTTCGTCGTCGACGCCGAAGGTACGTGGCGTTGGCGATGAGCCAGCGCCAGGACGCCAACTTCTCCTTGATCCAGCCACCGCGTAGCGAGGACAGGACAATACCCAGTTCCACGGGCACGGCAATCGGCGCTAGTAGTAACAAGGATCGGACGTCGTAGAGGGTCAGCAGGCATATCAATCGATTTCGCTCCAGCAAGAACCATTTGGAGTGGTTCTTGCTGAACTCGTAGTGGTGGATGCCCACGGCGGACGGCTCGAAGACGATTCGCTTTCCCGACTGCCACGTGCGCAGCGAGAGGTCGGCGTCTTCGACGTAGGCGAAGAATCGTTCGTCGAATCCTCCCAGTTTGGTCCAGTGCTCGCGCCGGCTGGCGAAGAACGCCCCCGACACTCCCGCGACCGGTTCACGGGGCGCTCGGGCATCGAATGATTCGCCGTAGGAACCGGCCCAGGAGAACATCAAGAAATGGATGGGGTTGCCGATGGAGTTCACCCGCTGCGGCCACCCCGGGAGCAGGACCGCGCCGGTTGCCAGACCCACATCGCCGTCGGAGAGTCGATCCACCAATTGGGCAATGGCATCGGGCTCCACGATGAGGTCACTGTTGACAAAGACCAGAATGTCGCGCGTCACCTGGGACGCCGCGAAATTGCACCCTCCAGCGAAGCCGGTGTTGGAACCCGGGTCGATAACTCGTACCCGAGGGTCGATGCCGACATCGCCAACCGCGGGCGATCCATTGTCCACGAGGACCACCTCGACGTCGACGCCGCGAGAATCGAGAACCGCATCAATGCACTCTTGGAGTAAGGGTTCGCGTCCGAATGCGAGAATGATCACTGAAACCGAAACCATGGCGTCCTTTTTTGGGTGGAAGTGCGCGAGCCCCTCAGGGGCAAAATCGCGACACGAATCGGCGCCGAGAGGATTCGCGCCCCGAGAACAAATCTATTCGATGGGACTTGGCCAGCCGACGGTCACGATTGCTCGACGCGGCGAACGCCGGTGTCGGCGTACGACGCGGCGATGGGGTCCATCCCAGTGGCCGCCCGAGTTCGACCTGATTGCTCGGCGTTCAACGTGAGGGTCGAGACGATGGGCGCGGAGCGGCAGCCCGGTGCGCCGGGGTGCGTCACGGTGCCGATGTGCGAATATTGCACAATGACGTCTGAGGAGCTCGAGACCGCCTACGCCTCGACGTGTGTGGTCGTTCCCGCGTTCAACGAGGGTCGATCCATCGCCAGCGTCGTCCACTCCATCAAGGAGCACATGCCTGGAGCCACCGTGGTAGTCGTCAATGACGGTTCGCACGACGACACGGCGCAGCGCGCCCGCGAAGCGGGAGCGACGGTGTTGAACCTCGTCATCAATCTGGGGATAGGAGGGGCCGTGCAGACCGGCTTCAAGTTCGCCCTGGAGAGAGGCTTCACCTTCGTGATCCAGATAGATGGCGACGGTCAACACGATCCGAGCGAATCACGCCACTTGATCGAGAAGTTGGTCGATGGCGGAGCCGACATCGTGATCGGTTCGCGCTGGTTGGGTCGCGGCGATTACGTCGCGGCGCGCAATCGACGGTACGGAATGAAGATCCTTGAGTCAATTGTCTCGTGGAGGGCGGGAAGTCGCTTCACCGACACGACCTCTGGATTTCGCGCTCTCAATCGTCGGGCGATCGCCCTCTTTTCCGAGCACTACCCGCGGGACTATCCCGAAGTCGAATCGATCGTCGTCGCGCACCATTACGGTCTCACCGTGGTGGAGGTCCCAGTCTTGATGAAGCAACGCGAGCATGGGGAGTCGAGTATCAGGGGCCTCAAGTCTCTGTATTTCATGGTCAGGATTACTATGGGACTCATGCTCGGCGTCGTCGGGGGTGAGTCCCAGTGAAAGGTGACATTCTCGCGGCGTGCATCAGCGTCCTGCTTCTGGTGGTGTCGATCCGAACAATTCGCAAGAAGCAATTGACCGAGACGCTGGCAATATTGTGGCTCGGCGTCAGCGTGGCCACGGTGATCTTGAGCATCTTGTTGCCCTTTGGCACCATCAATCCGATTGCCAAGTTCTTCGGAATCGCTTATCCCCCCGACATGGTGCTGGTCTTCGGTATGCTCTTCCTCCTCCTCTTCGTTTTCCACTTGTCGGTGACGATGAGCCTCCAGCGGGCCCGACAAAAGACATTGGTGCAGGAACTGGCCCTGCTTAATGCTCGAATCGAATCGCACGAGACGCGATAGATGGATTCCAAAGAATGGCGGGCTGCCTCGACGCCTCGCGAGAGCGCCGGGGGGCGGCGTCGATCTGATCAGGCGATCGAGTCATTGACGCGGTCGCGGTGGTGAGTGACTGGCAGTATTGGCGCAGTGCGATGTCGAGATCGCGCATTGTTCTAGCCGCACTCGTGACTGCGGCGGCGGTACTGACGTTCGCCACCGTCGGGTTCCCGTCACTCTTGCTCATGGCCGGTGCGTGGACCTTCGCCGCGGCGGCCAACCGCCGGCTACGCGCCTTGGCCGGCGTGGCGTCCTGGGCGGTGGGCGTCGTTGTCGAGGTGGGGTTCCTCGGCGGCGAAAGCGCGATCATGGCCATCGTCTATCCGCACTTCCAACCCCAGTTCGTGTACGTCGTGATGCTGGTAATTCCGCTCCTGGTGGCGTTGGCCGTCCTACGTTGGCCCTCATCGAAGGTCACGCTCGCCACGGAGCTGAGGGCCCAGCGCGCCAGTGCCGAACCCTGGCTGGCACTCATCGGGATCATTCTGATCGAACTGATGTTTGAGGCGATCAAATTGCACGGGACCGATTACGGCATCACGTGGGCGATGAACGGTGACGCTCGAAACAACGTGGCGTTCGATCGGAACATCCTCTCGGTCGGAGGTGTCACGCTACGGGCCATGAAGTCCTACCCGGCCCTGGTCAATGCGGTGACCGCCATCGTGGATGGCGCCGGTGGTCGTAGTCACCTCTCGACCGCCGCACTGATGATCCGAGACGTGCAGGCCATGGTGTCGGTCTTCATCATGTCGACCATCGCGATAGCCCTCTTCTTCATGGCCGCCGCCTCCGAGGTGTTCCCACGACGCGACGAGGAGGAACGACTGCCTCTCGCGTTGATCATTCCTCTGGGGGCGTGTGGCTCGGTCGCCGTGGGCGCCTGGGTGTTGGGTCTGGGCCTCGCCGGTGGATTCCTGTCAGCGATGGGCTGTCTGGCCTTGACGGGTTCGGCCGTCGTCTTGGGAATGAGACTCGCGCGCACCTACAGCAACTGCGCAGTGATCATCCTGGCGGCCGATCTCGTGATGGTGCTGACGTCGTGGACCTTCTTGTTCGTGGTGCCGGCGACGGCACTTCTCGTGGGCATCGGTCGCGGAGTGCAGCATCTGCGAGAAGTCCGTCGCGATGGTGGTGACGCACGCGAAGTGGCGTTGACCCGAGGCACTCTCATCACCTCGGTCGTCGGACTCGCGGCGGTCGCGGTGATTCTCGTGGCCAACGGCTCTGTTCTGTTGGCGCAACTCAAGGCGCCCGGCGGAATAATCCCCACCAGTCCGAGATTGTTCGAGCTGGTGGGATTCACGATCGTGGTGGGTGTGGCCATCGCGCCCAACAAACGCCAACGTGGCGTGCGGAGCGTACTTTTGGGGATCTACCTCGTGTGTGCCGCCATGGTGGCGTGGATCTGGTCGCTGCATCCTGGCGGAGTCGATTGGTCCTACTACGCGACCAAGACTGTCTGGCTGGTCACGGCCACGGTGTTGTGGTGTCCATTCATCCTCCTGATCGATATGGTCAGGATGGTCAACCGGGTTGAGGTCCGCGCGAGCACGAGGGTCGTCTCGAGCGCCGTGCTGTCGATCGCGGGTTCGAGCGGACTCTTGTGGGGAATTGGGCACGAGACGCCTTTCCCCTTCCCCTGGACGTGGGCGTTCGTCGGATCCACCATTCCCTCCCCCCAAGAGATCCGACTCGTCGCTCACCAGGCCGATATTGGCGGACCCTTCGTGATCTGGCAGATCTCCACCCCGTACGAGGACCAGTTGGGCAATTTCTGGTCGGCCCTCACCTGGGACTACAACGAGAATGGCACCGTCAAGAGCAAACGGGGCGCGATGACGTTCGTGGCGTGGGCGGGCTGGGAGAACGGTTCCCTCTCCGCGCTCTGCACCGCCGTCACCGATAACCAGATGAGGGTCGTCACGAATAATCCGCGCCTCGTCCCCACGCTTCGACTGAAGTGCCCCGGGTATCGTCCCGTGCCCAGCCAAGCCCACGAGCACTAGCTGGTGTGTGCCCGGGTACGAATCTTGACGGGTCGGGTTCGCTCTCCGTGGGGTCCATCCGTCGGACCCGAGGTCCGTGGGCACGAGCATCGGCCGGAAGACGATACGGTCAGCGAGGCGACCCTAGGTCTGATTGGCCGACGTGGTCGACGGTGTTAGAAGTCGCGTCAGCCCTTCTTGGACGATGGACACCTTGAGCTCACCATCGCGCGAGAAGAGGAAACCGCGCGCGAGCCCTCGACCGGCGTGGGCGATGGGTGAGTCCATGTCGTAGAGCATCCACTCGTCGGCGCGCAGGTCGCGGTGAAACCACATGCAGTGATCGAGGCTCGCGCCCATGAAGGAGCCGTTATCCCAGCGCACCGCGTGCGGGGCCAGGATGGCGTCGTAGAGATTCATATCGCTGGCGTAGGTGACGATACTGGCGTGCAGCAGCGGGTCATCGGCCAATCGTCCGTCCGCGCGGATCCAGAGTTGCTGGCGTGGTTCGATCGAGTGCTCCGGGTCCCACGGCAGCTCTCCGATGTAGCGCTGTTCAATGGGGTGCGGCATCCGATTCCAATCGTCGACGTAGCCGAACTCGCTGTGCACGCGCTGTTGCACCGGGAGGATGGTCTCGGGTGGGGGAACGTCGGGCATCACCACCTGGTGTTCCAGGCTCACCTCATCGACGTGGAAACTCGCCTGCATGTTGTAGATGGCACGGCCGTGCTGGATGGCGACCACTCGGCGGGTCGCGAAGCTCCGGCCGTCGCGAATACGGTCGACCTCGTAGAGCGTCGGGGCGCTCGAGTCGCCCGGACGCAGAAAGTATGAGTGCAGTGAGTGCACCCGTCCCTGATCGACGGTGCGCCCGGCGGCCATCAGGGCCTGTGCGGCCACTTGTCCGCCGAAGGTGCGCTGGCGCTCCCCTTCGGGGTGCTTTCCGCGAAAGATGTTGACTTCTATAGTCTCGAGGTCCAGGAGGTCAACGAGAAAATCGAGAGCGAGGGACATAGGTCCATTGTGTCAGTCCCGGCAGTTCTGGACCCACGAACTGGAACTAAGGTTGAAGGGTGTCCATCGCCGTGAGCGACCTTGTCGCCTGGTCCAAGTCCCACGAGGGCAGGAAGTTGATCCGTTTCACCGCGGCCTCGGCAATCACGACCGCCGTCTCGCTCAGCACGATTCTCATCGTGTACGGATTCCACATCATCTCGGGCATCCTTTCGGCCACGCTCTTCGGCAACGTCGTAGCCATCGCGCCCTCCTACTACCTGACGCGTATGTGGGCCTGGGGCAAACGCGGTCGCAGTCACTGGCGCAAAGAGGTCCTGCCGTATTGGCTCATGTCGTTCGCGGGTATTGCCTTCTCACTCATCGGAGCGACGTGGATCAAAGGGATCGTGCACACGTACGACCTCGACCACACCATCGACACGTTGCTCGTCGGCGGGATGAATCTAGTGAGCTTCGGGGTGTTTTGGATCTTGAAGATCTTGTTGTTCAACCGTATCTTCCACACTCACCCGCTCGTTGATCTCGACGAACATCTGCGCGAAGAGGAAGAAAAGCAGGGTGCCCCGGAACCTGCGTGAACTTCGCGAGTGGTCGCGCAGTTATGAGGGAAAGAAGCTCATCCGCTTCACCACCACGTCACTGATTTCGACGGTGATCTCCGAGAGCCTCATACTCATCACCTACGGCTTCAAATTCATCCCCGGTGAGGTCCAGGCCACGCTGTTCTCGAACGTGGCGGCGATGCTGCCGGCCTACCACCTCAACCGGCGCTGGGCGTGGGGCAAACGCGGCCGATCAAAGTTCCGCGGCGAAGTGTTGCCCTACGTGGGAATGTCCTCGCTCGGAATGACCTTCTCGCTCGTGGGGGCGACGTACGCGCACCACCTGGTGCATGCGCATCACTGGGCGCACGTGGTCAACACCGCCATCGTGGGAGGTACCAACATCGCGGCCTTCGCGATCTTCTGGGTCTTGAAGATGCTGCTGTTCAACCGCATCTTTCACCCCGGGCAACGTCCCGTGCGGGCCAAACATTCGGTGCGCGCGCAGCGCGAACGCGAACGGGTCAGTCGCGAAAGTTAGTGAACTGCAGTGGGACGTCGAGGTCGGCTTCCTTGAAGAACGCGATCGCCGTCTGCAGGTCGTCGCGCTGCTTGCCGGTGACGCGCACTTGATCACCCTGGATCGAGGAGCTGAGGTTCTTGACCCCCATGTCCTTGACCATCTTGTTCACCTTCTTGCCGACTTCTTGTGAGATGCCCGCCTTGAGGGTGACCTTCTGACGCGCACTCCCGTGACTGGCCACTTCGACCTTGCCCGGGTCGAGCGTCTTCAGTGACACCGAGCGCTTGACCATCTTCTCCTTCAGCAGGTCGAAGAGTGCGCTGAGGCGGTCCTCGGTGGAGGCGGATAGGGTCAGCTCCTTGTCGCTGACTTCGATGGTGGCGCCAGTACCTTTGAAGTCGAACCGCGTCGATGCTTCTCGGTTGGCTTGATCGACGGCGTTGCGGACTTCTTGCATGTCGATTTCGGAGACGATGTCAAAACTGGGCATGACGAAAGTCTAGGACTGCTCATTGGAACCGTCACGACCCCAGGCACTAGGCTCTTCGACGGGTCGGTGCCCGAGCGGCCAATGGGATCTGGCTGTAAACCAGACGGCTTTGCCTACGGGGGTTCAAATCCCTCCCGGCCCACCACTGTCAATTCAGCGAGGCTGAATTGACCGCGCCCCTGCGGGCCATCGGCGAGTACGGTGACTAGTCGTGAACGGCTCGAAGTCCCATCGTCTCGTGCGCAGCGCACGTTGGGTGCACCGGCGCTACGAGAGCGTCGCCAGCGGTGTCGAGTCGGGTATCTCATTCCTCGAGCGTCGCTACACGCCCCTGGGGCGCTTTCGCCCGGGCCCCTTCGAGGGCTGGGAGTTCCTCTGGCAACCTGCGGTGCTGGGTTTCCTCGCGATGTGCCTACTTTTTGCGGGTGGTTCATTTCCCAATTCGCCGCTCAAGCTGGACATGGCGGGCACCTGGTTCTTCGGTGAGCCCG
>VFSW01010444.1_pt1 | contig 13151 bp, 11 predicted proteins | sample 5358111 | NCBI WGS metagenome assembly VFSW01 (sample SAMN11554181, study PRJNA540505) | mine drainage metagenome | isolation source: sediment from site ElyBrook_90M | place: USA: Ely Copper Mine, Vershire, VT | collected 2017 | reverse complement strand
GCTACGGCTATCGCGATGCCTGGTCGATCGGCTTCGACGGCCGCATCACCATCGGAGTTTGGGTCGGCCGTCCCGACGGCGCGCCCGCCCCCGGAATGGTCGGCCGTACCGCCGCCGCTCCGATCCTGTTCGATGCCTTTGCCCGTACCGGAAAATTGCCGGCACCGCTGCCGAAGCCGCCGAAGGGAACGCTGTTGGCAAGCAATGCCGGGCTCCCGCTGCCGCTGCGACGTTACCGGCCGGTCGGCGAACTGGTCCGAACCGACGGAGGGCAGGCGCTGCGCATCCAGTTTCCGCTCAACGGCTCCCGGATCGATGCTGCCGGAGCGGATGGCGTGTCATTTTCCGCAGTGCCGGTGAGGGTCGCCGGCGGCGTGCTTCCGATGACGGTGCTCGTCAATGGTATGTCGGCAGGCGAAATCGACGGCCGCCGTCAGCGCCTGATAGATCCACCGGGGCCGGGCTTTGCCAGATTGACGGTCATAGATGCCAAGGGCGCCGCGGACACAGTTGTGGTCAGAATCCAGTAAAGTCCCGCTAAGCGGTTGTCGCCACGGTGGTTTCGGCGTATGCGGAACCCATGGCCGAGACCTATGCCCGCCCCCGATTTGGACGACCGCGCGAGCCCAAGAACCGGGTAGATCCGGCTAGCCGGCTTGTCGGTCTGCTTGACTTCGTGACAGGCGGCCATGTCCGCGCCGTCGCGTTTCTGACGCTATGCGGGCTGCTGTTGTTTCTGCCCGGATTTTTCAGCATCCCGCCGATCGATCGCGATGAGCCGCGGTTCGCGCAGGCGACCAAGCAGATGGTCGAAAGCGGCGACTTTGTTGACATCCGGTTCCAGGAAGAGGTGCGCTACAAGAAGCCGGTCGGTATCTACTGGCTCCAGGCGGCCACGGTCGAAACCGCCTCAGCGCTCGGCCTGCCGCGGGCGCAAGTCCGCATCTGGCTGTACCGCGTCCCGTCCCTGATCGGCGCGCTCGGGGCCGTGCTTCTGACTTACTGGACTGCGTTGGCCTTCGTCACGCGGCGCGGCGCCATTCTCGCCGGACTGATGATGGCAAGCTCAGTCTTGCTCGGCGCCGAAGCCCGGCTCGCCAAAACCGATGCCATGCTGTTGTTGACGGTCGTGGCGGCGATGGGGGCGCTGGCGCGGGTGTATTTGTCCTGGCAGCGGGGCGAGGATCCCGTCCATCCGCCATGGACGTGGCCGGCGATTTTTTGGACAGCCCTTGCTGGCGGCATCCTGCTCAAGGGACCGCTGATCCTGATGTTTGTGACGCTGACGATCGGCGTGCTGGCCATTCTCGATCGGTCCGCAACGTGGCTTTGGCGGCTGCGTCCGGTATGGGGCCTGACCTGGCTCCTGGTTCTGGTACTGCCCTGGTTCGTCGCGATCTTCTGGCGCGCCGGGGACGCGTTCTTTGCGGATTCCATCGGCGGCGACATGTTGAGCAAGCTGGCGGCGCAGGAATCTCATGGCGCGCCGCCCGGTGTCTATCTGCTGCTGTTCTGGGTGACGTTTTGGCCGGGCGCGCCGCTGGCGGGAATGGCGATGCCGGCGGTCTGGAGGGCGAGGCGGGAGCCTGGTGCGCAGTACCTGTTGGCCTGGCTGGTTCCTTCCTGGATCGTGTTCGAATTGGTGCTGACCAAACTGCCGCATTATGTGCTGCCGCTTTATCCGGCGATCGCGATCCTCACGGTGGGTGCGCTCGAGCGCCGGGTGCTGTCACGATCCTGGCTGATGCGCGGGGCCGCCTGGTGGTTTGTCATTCCAGCCCTCGCGTCCCTCGCTGCCGTTGTGGGAGCGGTTACGCTGACGCGCCAGCCGGTATTCCTGGCGTGGCCTTTTGTGGCCGCAGCCCTCATCTTCGGGCTGTTCGCGTGGTGGCTTTATGATGACAATCGTGCCGAGCGTTCGTTGCTGAACGCTGTGGTCGCGGCGATGTTTCTGGCCGTGGCCATCTATGGCATCGTCGTGCCGGCCTTGAGCCCGCTGTTTCCGAGCGCCGAAATCGCGCGGGCGCTTCGCAAAGTCGCCTGCGTCGGGCCGAAAGCCGCCGCTGCCGGCTTCCATGAGCCGAGCCTCGTCTTCATGACCGGCACATCGACGGTGCTGACGGACGGATCGGGTGCCGCGGATTTCCTGAGCCAGGGCAGTTGCCGCTTCGCGCTGGTGGAGCAGCGTTCCGAGCGTGGATTTGCCCAGCGCGCCGAAGCCATCGGGTTGCGCTACGATGTGGCCGCCCGCATCGACGGCTATAACATTTCGCAAGGGCGGCCGATCTCGATTACGATCTTCCGCTCCGAGGGTACGGAATAAGATGCCCGCTCAGGCCGGCATCGGCGAACCCGCAAGTTACTTCGCGCGTCTCTTCGCCGTGGTGCTGACGTCGCTGGCCCAACTTGTGCGTCCGCCGTCGCATGCAAGGCGCGCCGAAGCCTCGCGGCGATTGGCACGTCATGCGCTCCTGCTGTCGGCAATCGTCGGTGTGGTTATCGTCGCGCTGATGCTCGGATTCGATGCGCGGGAGATCGGCCTGATGCCGCCCCGCGGCTCGCCGAACCTGTGGCCGGTTCGCATCCTGACCGAGTTCGGCAAGGACGCCTATGTGTTGTGGATTCTCGCCTTGATGCTGCTTGCCGTCGTTCTTATCGCGCCGGCGTTGCGATGCGCCTCGCAAGCCCGGCTGCTGAGCTTTGGCTTGCGCCTGCAGTTCTTGTTTTTCGCCGTGCTGGCGCCGCTGATCGCCGGCGAAATGCTAAAATGGATCGCCGGTCGCGGCCGGCCGTTCGCGGGAGGCCAGGCCAACCCGTTCAATTTCGTTCCGTTCGCCGGAACGGAAGCCTATACCAGCTTCCCGTCGGCGCATGCCATCACGGCTTTTGCCCTGGCTTTCGCGGTGGGCGCGGTCTGGCCACGGGCACGAGGCGTGATGATCGCTTATGCGCTCCTGATCGCCTTCACTCGCCTGGTGCTTCTGGCTCACCATCCCAGTGACGTGGTCGCGGGCGCGCTGATCGGGGTGCTCGGCGCAATGAGCGTGCGGTGCTGGTTCGCCGTGCGCGGTCTGGGGTTCGCGATCGGCCGCGGCGGCGCGATTTCGGCGCTGGCTCCAGGCCGTCTCAAAAGGGTTGCCCACGGGGCGTCGGCCCCATAAGAAGCGGGCGCCGGACGCAAGCGATCCCGGCTGCGGGCCAACTTTAACGGTGAGTGCGGATTTGCCTTCTTCTGACACAGCCGGGACGGCCGTTTCCATCGTGGTTCCCGTGCGCAACGAGGCCGATAATGTGGCGCCTCTGATCGCCGAGATCGCCGCCGCCCTCGACGGACGCTGGATCTACGAAATCATCTACGTCAATGACGGTTCAACGGATGCGACCGCGGAGCGGCTTGTTGCCGCCATGAGGCTGCGCGGAAATCTGCGCCAGATCAGCCACGCGACATCGTCAGGCCAATCGGCCGCCGTGCGCAGCGGAGTTCGCGCCGCGCGCGGTGCCATTGTGGCAACGCTCGATGGCGACGGCCAGAACAATCCCACGTTCCTGCCGGACCTGATTTCGGCGATCGAAAAGGGCGGTGAGTGCGTCGGCCTTGTCGCCGGTCAGAGAGTCGGACGCAAGGATACCGGATTCAAGAAGATTCAGTCGCGGATCGCCAATGCGGTGCGCAACGCCATCCTGCGCGATGGTACCCGAGATACCGGCTGTGGCCTGAAAGCTTTCCGGCGCGAGGTGTTCCTGGCGCTGCCCTATTTCGACGGCCTCCATCGTTTTCTGCCGGCGCTGGTACGCCGCGAAGGCTACGAGATCGCCTATGTCGACGTGATCGACCGGCCGCGGCATTCCGGCGTGTCGAACTACGGTTTCTTCGACCGGCTATGGATCGGAATCATGGACCTCGCCGGCGTGTGGTGGCTGATCCGCCGCAAGAAACCGACACCTGTTGCGACCGAGGTGACGATATGACCGAGCTGCTCAACAACCTCGCCACTTACCTTAACGACGTCTTCGTCATCAAGTTCGATGGCTGGGTGGTGCTCGGATTTGTGGCGCAGGCATTTTTCACGATGCGTTTCGTCGTGCAATGGATCGCCTCGGAGCGCGCGCGCCGGAGCGTGATCCCGGTGGCGTTCTGGTTCTTTTCCATCGGCGGCGGCGCGTTGTTGCTGGTCTACGCGCTTTACCGCCGGGACCCCGTGTTCATCGCGGGCCAGGCGCTCGGCCTCGTGGTCTATGTTCGCAATCTCTATTTCATCGTCATTAGCCGACGGCATGTCGCTGCCGACAATTGAGCCTGTTCGATCGGCGCGACGGCTGATCCGGCCTGCAACGACGATGGAACCCGCATGATGGGATGAGCGTTTGAATTTTTTTCAGGGTTAAAGATGGGTTCATTTTCATGCTTGAGGCGGCTCGATTCAGCGTCCAGACCTCTTTCGAACAGGCCTTCAGCCCTCCGGCGCCAAAGCCGCTCACCCGTCCTCTGGGGCCGATTGCCCTCCTTCGTACGTTGAAGCGCAATCCGCTTGAATGCTGGACAACCCAACATTTCGAGCAACCTGTCGTTTCCGGCGGATTGCCCATCGGTCATGTGTTGCTGGTGCACCACCCCCGCAGCATTCGCCATGTCTTGCTCGATAACGCGGCAAATTACCGAAAGGACCGCTTTCAGCGTCGGGTGCTGTCAGCCGGATTGAACGAGGGCCTGCTGAGCGCAGAGGGCGAGCAATGGCGCATCCAGCGAAAGGTTCTGGCGCCTTTATTCGCCCGAAAGAAAGTGCAGGAGACGGCGCCTGCAATGACGGAGGCGGCTGATGGCTTGATAGAGCGATGGACCAGCCTCGGCGACAACGCCACCATCGATGTGAGGGTCGAAATGGCGAAGGTAACGCTGGACGTGCTCGAACGCACCATCTTCTCGGATGGATTCGGGTCCGCCGCCGACGCCATTCGCGTCGCCATGGCAACCTATTTCGAAACAATCGGAAAAATCAGCCCCCTCGATATTCTCGGCGTGCCGGATTTTGTACCGCGGCTAAGCCGGATCCGGATCCGCTCGACGCTCGATTTTTTTGAGTCCGCGGTCGAACGGGTCATTGGCGCTCGTCGCAGAATTTTGGCCGAGCGGCCGGACGCCGCGCCAAACGACCTGCTGACGCATCTCCTGCAGGCGCTCGATTCTGAAACGGAACGGATCACGGAAACCGAACTGCGATCGAACATATTGACGTTCATCGCGGCCGGCCACGAAACCACGGCCAACGCGCTGAGCTGGGCCATGTTCCTGCTCTCCCAATCACCGCAATGGCGCCAGCGCGTGGAGGCCGAGGTCGACCGCGAGATGACCGATGGAGGCCCCGGACTCTCGGACCGGCTCGTTGAAACGCGCGCCGTCGTCGAAGAAGCCATCCGCCTCTATCCGCCGATTGCCGCGATAAGTCGGGTTGCGCTTGACGATGACGAACTGGGGGACGAACCCGTCAGACCGGGATCATTGATCGTGATATCGCCTTATGTTCTGCACCGGCATCGCTTGCTGTGGGATCGACCCGGCGTGTTCGATCCCGGTCGCTTTCTCGGAATTGATCGATCAAGGATCGATCGGTTCGCCTATCTCCCGTTCGGGGTGGGCCCGCGCAAATGCATTGGATCCACCTTCGCCTTGCAGGAAGCCACGCTTGTGCTTGCGACGATGGTGAAAAACTTCAATTTTGAACTCAGCCCGGAACATGCGGTGTGGCCAACACTCCGGGTGACATTGCGGCCCGCGCACGGCCTGCGGATGATCGTCAGAAAGAGAACTACAGGCCCTATGCGGCGTTGAACGCCTCAAAGCCGCGGGCAAGGTCTGCCGTGAGGTCCTCGACATTCTCCAATCCGATATGCAGCCTCAAGGTCGGCCCGCCCGGCGCCCATTTGGAGGCCGTCCGATAGGTTGCACAGTCGAATGGAATGACGAGGCTTTCGAAACCACCCCATGAATAGCCCATACCGAACAATTTGACGGTGTTGAGCAGGGCATCGACGGATTTCTGCGGCGCCGGCTTCAGAACAATGCTGAACAGGCCGGACGCGCCCGTAAAATCCCGTTTCCAGATCGCGTGGCCCGGATCATTTTCCAGGGCGGGGTGCAGCACCCTGGCGACCTCGGGCCGCGCCGCGAGCCATCGCGCCATTTCGAGCCCCGACCGATGATGCTGCGCAAGCCGCACCGCGAGCGTCCGCAAACCGCGTATCGCAAGGAAGATGTCATCGGGCCCTGCGCAAATACCGAGCAAACGGATCGACTCGACGATCGTCGGCCAGGCTATCGCGTTCGCCGAAATGGTTCCGAACATGATGTCCGAATGTCCGCCGATATATTTGGTGGCGGCCTGTATGCTGATATCGACGCCTTGCTCCAGCGAGCGGTGAAACAGAGGGGTCGCCCATGTGTTGTCGTCGATCACAAGCGCGCCGCGCGCATGCGCCACCGCAGCGATGGCCGGAATGTCGGGCATTTCAAAGGATTGCGAGCCGGGGGCCTCGACGAGCACCGCCCTGGTATTGGACCTGAACAAGTCGGCGACGCCGGCGCCGATCATGGGATCGAAATAGGTGGTTTCGACGCCGTAACGGGCCAGCATGCCATTGCAGAAATTGCGCGAAGGCCGATAGACGTTGTCGCAAACCAGGAGATGGTCGCCTGACTTCAGCACGGCGAGCAGGGTCGTGGTGATCGCCGACAGTCCCGAGGGAGCAAGGCCGACGCCCGCGCATTGCGGGCCCTCCAGGGCCATCAGCGCTTGCTGCAGCGCCTTGGTCGTCGGTGTTCCGTGGCGGCCATACTGGAACTCGCCGCGATGGGCATGCAGGTCGTCCGCGCTCGGATAAAGCACCGTGGAACCATGGACGACCGGCGGATTGACGAATCCTCTCTGCTCCTTGGTGTCGCGACCGGCGGTTACCAACGTGGTTTCCGCCCTTAGCGGCGTCGCCCGTCCGTCATCCCCTGGAGAATTCATGTTTTTCCGCCGCCACTAATGGTTTCCCGACCGCTCCGCCACGCGAAAATCCGCTGAAGCAGCGGGTTGCAGGTGGGGATCGCTAATAGCAGGACAGGGAAGACGGACGTCAACCCCTTGACCCGGCCCTCCAGTCGTTCTGTGATGCACCGCAACTATCTCGTCGCTGCATGTTAAGGGGCTCGCCGCGACCATCAATTCAATGCTCGCCCGGATTTTGGGTCACGGTACCTATTCCGGCCGGCATTTGGAGTGGTGGATCATTGGGGTGGCCCGTCGGCGCACGCGATGAACCCTTCCCGGACGACCTTCGAAAGGCCTCGCCATGAAACGTGCATCTCTTGTCCTTACCCTTGCTCTCGCTGCCGGTCTTTCGACCCAGGCTGCCACCGCGCAGACGCTCAAGACGGTCAAGGACCGCGGCATGTTATCCTGCGGCGTGAGCCAGGGGCTGCCGGGCTTTTCCTCTCCCGATGACAAGGGCAACTGGACCGGGCTCGACGTCGACGTCTGTCGTGCGATCGCGGCCGCCATCTTCAACGACCCGACCAAGGTCAAGTTCGTTCCGTTGTCAGCCAAGGATCGCTTCACCGCGCTGCAGTCCGGCGAAATCGACGTGCTGTCGCGCAATACCACCTGGACGCTGTCCCGCGACACCTCGCTCGGCGCCAATTTCACCGGGGTAACCTATTACGACGGTCAGGGTTTCCTCGTGAAAAAATCCCTCAAAGTGAACTCCGCGCTGGAATTGAACAGCGCCTCGGTTTGCGTGCAAACCGGCACGACCACCGAGCAGAATCTCGCCGACTACTTCAAGGGCAACAACATGAAGTACGAGGTGATCGCGTTCGGCACCGCCGACGAGACGGTGAAGGCCTACGAGTCCGGACGCTGTGACGTCTTCACCTCGGACGTATCGCAACTTTACGCCGAACGCCTGAAGCTTTCAAATCCCGCCGATCATAGCGTGCTTCCGGAAGTGATTTCGAAAGAGCCGCTCGGCCCGATGGTGCGCCATGGCGACGATCAATGGTTCGATCTCGTCAAATGGGTGCTGTTTGCAATGGTTGACGCGGAAGAACTCGGCGTCACACAAAAGAACGTCGACGAGATGGCGAAATCGGACAAACCGGAGCTCAAGCGGGTCCTGGGTACCGACGGCAATCTCGGCGAACAGCTCGGCCTCACCAAGGATTGGGTGATACGGATCGTCAAGGCGGTCGGCAATTACGGCGAGGCTTTTGATCGCAATGTCGGCGCCGGGTCGAAACTCGGAATCGCCCGTGGACTCAATCAGCTCTGGAACAAGGGCGGGATCCAATACGCACCGCCGATTCGCTGATCACAGCGGTACCGGCGGCGATGACCATCGAGCCCCGAAAGCCACCGTCGCAGTTTGTCGTCAAGCTGCAGCGGGGACTCGGCGGCCAGGCAGGGTGGGGCGGCTTCGTCCTGCAGCTCTTGTTTGTCGCCGTGCTCGCCTGGATCTCCTACGAGATCGTCTCCAACGCCAACGAAAATCTGAAGGCACAGCGGATCACCGCGGGCTTTGGCTTCCTGGCCAACACGGCGGGTTTTGACGTCAGTCAGAACCTTATTCCCTATTCGGGCTCCGATACCTACACGCGGGTGTTTTTCGTCGGTCTGCTCAACACGCTGTTGGTTTCGCTGATCGGGGTTTTCTTCGCCACCTTGATCGGGTTTCTGGTCGCGCTTGGCCGGTTGTCGCCGAACTGGCTGTTGGCGCGAATTTCCGGCGGCTATGTCGAACTGGTGCGCAACCTTCCGCTGCTGTTCCAGATACTGTTCTGGTATCTGGCGGTGCTCGCCGCGCTCCCCAATCCGCGACAGAGCATCGCGTTGTTTGGCAGTTTCTTTCTCAGCAATCGTGGCCTGGTGATTCCCAGGCCGATCGGCGATCCCGGCTTCGAGCCGTTCATGCTGGCACTCCTGATTGCGATTGTTGTCTCCGTCGGGTTGTGGCGCTATTCGCGCTGGCAGCTCTTCCGGAACGGCAGGATGATCAAGGTCTGGCCCTACGTGCTGGGTTTGCTGCTCTGCCTGCCGCTTGCAAGTGCGCTGATCCTTGGCGCGCCGCTGTCCTTTGAAGTTCCTGTTCTCAAGGGGTTCAATTTTTCCGGCGGCTCACGCCTCATTCCGGAATTCGTGGCGCTGACGCTGGCGCTCTCGACCTATACCGCGGCCTTTATCGCCGAGATCGTGCGCGCCGGAATCCTGTCCGTCCATAAGGGGCAGATGGAGGCCGGCGCCTCGCTCGGCCTGCAGCGCGGTTCGGTGCTGCGGTTGATCGTGATTCCGCAGGCGCTGCGCGTCATCCTGCCGCCGCTCACCAACCAGTATCTCAACCTGACCAAGAACTCGTCGCTGGCGGTGGCGATCGGCTACCCGGACCTGGTTTCGGTGTTTGCGGGCACGACGCTGAGCCAGACCGGGCAGGCGATCGAAATCATCGGCATTACCATGGGTGTCTATCTCGTGATCTCGCTGGCGACGAGCGCGATCATGAGCTTCTACGGATGGCGGCTCGGACGGAGCCTGGGCGGATGAACGGCGACACGGTTTCCCCTTTCGTCCGTCAGGAGCTCGCTCCCGAGCGCCCCGCGCCGGTGAATACGACCGGCTTTGCCGGGTTCCTGCGCACGCGGCTGTTCAACTCGCCGATCAATATCCTGATTACGATCGTGAGCGCGCTGCTGCTGTGGTTCGTGCTGGTTCCCACGATCAGATTCCTGCTGATCGATGCGGTGTGGAGCGGTACGGATCGCACCGCCTGTCTTGGCGGGAATGCCGGACGTCCCGTCGGCGCCTGCTGGCCTTTCATCCAGGCGAAATTCAGCCAGTTCATTTACGGCTTTTATCCGCAACCCGAGCGGTGGCGGGTCAATCTGACCTTTATCCTGGCTGCGATCCTGCTGCTGCCGTTGTTGATCCCGCGGCTTCCGGCCAAGGGCATCAATGCCGGGCTGTTTTTCCTGGCATTTCCGGCCGTCGCGTTTTTCCTGCTGCACGGCGGCGGGCTCGAGGGCTTCGGCGTGAGCTGGACCGCTGGCATCTTGTCGGGACTTGCCGATAACATCGCCGAGGCAGGCACGGCATTGTCGCGCGCAGGTACATCGCCCGGCGAAGCAACCGCGCTCGCCGGGTCGTTGCTGAAGCTCTCGGGATGGTTCGCTGTCCAACTCGGCGCAGTCTTCCATTACCTGATTGCGCCACTGACGTGGCTGCGCGATCAGATTCAGACCTCCGGGCTTCCGGTCTGGATCGACCTGGCGGTGACGGCCGCGATCGTCTCCATCCTGTTGTTTTGGCTGAATGGCGGTACCCGCGCAGGCTGGCGTCCTCTGATCACGAGTCTTGTCACTTTTGCAGGACTCGGGATCGTCATTTCGATCTTGGGCCTCGACCGCGGCGGATTGCCGGTGGTCGACACGCGGCTCTGGGGCGGTCTTCTGTTGACGCTGGTGGTGTCGGTCACCGGCATCGTGGCGTCGATGCCGGTCGGGATCGCTCTGGCGCTTGGCCGGCGCTCGACGATCCCGCTGATCCGGATTTTCTCGACGGCGTTCATCGAGTTCTGGCGCGGCGTGCCGCTGATCACGGTGCTGTTTTTTGCGACCTATATGCTGCCGCTGTTCGTTCCAACCGGGTTCAACGTCGATGGGCTGATGCGTGCCCTGATCGGCATCGCACTGTTCGCCGGCGCCTATCAGGCCGAGGTCATCCGCGGCGGCCTGCAGGCGATCCCGCGCGGCCAGGGCGAGGCGGCGAGCGCGCTCGGCCTCTCCTGGTGGAAAACGACGGGACTGATCGTGATGCCGCAGGCGCTGCGCCACGTCATCCCGGGCCTCGTCAACAGTTTCATCGCGCTGTTCAAGGATACCTCACTGGTCTCGATCGTCGCGCTGTTCGATTTGCTTGGACAGCTCCGCGCATCCTTCAGCGACCCGGCCTGGGCGACGCCGACCACGCTGTTTACGGGGTTTGCCTTCACCGGATTGATCTACTTCACCTTCTGCTTCGGGATGTCCCGCTATTCCCTGTTCGTCGAAAACCGGCTGAATGCACACAGACGCAATTGAGCAAACCATCATGACCGCAAATCCGATTGTCAGCATTGCCGGCCTCAACAAGTGGTACGGCGATTTTCATGTGCTGCGCGACATCGACATCGATGTCGCGAAAGGCGAGCGAATCGTGATCTGCGGCCCTTCGGGTTCGGGGAAATCGACGCTGATCCGTTGTATCAACGCGCTTGAGGAATTTCAGGAAGGCCGGATCGTCGTGGACGGCATAGAGCTTGGCCCTCATTTGCGGCGGGTCGATGAAGTCCGGCGCGAAGTCGGCATGGTGTTCCAGAGTTTCAATTTATTCCCGCATTTGACCGTGCTGGAGAACTGCACGCTGGCGCCGATCTGGGTACGCAACGTGCCGAAAAAGGACGCGGAGGCCGCGGCGATGAAATATCTGGAGCGGGTGAAAATCCCGCACCAGGCCAATAAATATCCGGGCCAGATGTCCGGGGGCCAGCAACAGCGCGTCGCCATTGCCCGCGCGCTGACCATGAACCCCAAGGTCATGCTGTTCGATGAACCGACCTCCGCGCTGGATCCCGAAATGGTCAAGGAGGTGCTCGACACCATGGTCGACCTTGCCAACGAAGGCATGACGATGCTGGTCGTGACCCACGAAATGGGATTTGCCAGGGAAGTGGCCGATCGCGTCGTCTTCATGGATGCCGGGCAGATTATCGAGGCGAACACGCCGGCAAACTTCTTCGCCAATCCGCAGCACGCGCGGACCAGGCTGTTTCTCGGTCAGATATTGCGATGAGCGCTGTCTTGCTCACACCTTCTCGAACGGCACGTCGATCTTGCTGTGCTTTTCCAGCCATTGCGGCACGGGCAGGTTTTTCGAACGCATGAACTGCGGATTGAACAGTTTTGATTGATAGCGGTTCCCGGAATCGCAGAGGATGGTCACGATGGTCTTGCCGGGCCCCAGTTGTTTGGCGAGCCGGATTGCGCCTGCAACGTTGATGCCCGTCGAGCCACCGAGGCAAAGGCCTTCGTGCTCCAGTAGTTCGTAAATGACGGGAACGGCTTCCTCATCCGGAATGAGATAGGCCTCATCTACCCTGGCTTGCTCGATGATAGGTGTGACGCGTCCAAGCCCGATGCCCTCGGTGATTGATCCGCCCGGCGTCGCCTTGGCTTCGCCGTGCTTGAACAGCTCATACATCGCAGCCCCACGCGGATCGGCGCAGCCGATGACGATATCCTTGCGTTGTTCCTTCAGGAAGACGCCCGTCCCCGCCAGCGTTCCGCCCGATCCGACCGAGCAGATGAAGCCATCGATCCTGCCGCCGGTCTGCTGCCAGATTTCCGGGCCGGTCGACTCGTAGTGCGCCTTCGGGTTGTCCAGATTGTTCCACTGGTCGGCAAACAATACGCCGTTCGGCTCGCTCTCGCGCAGCCGATCGGCGAGCCGTCTTCCAATGTGCTGGTAATTGTTTGGATTGGCATAAGGCAACGCCGGCACCTCGACCAATTCGGCGCCGCAAAGCCGCAGCATGTCTTTCTTTTCCCGGCTCTGGGTTTCCGGAATGACGATCAATGTCCGGTAACCGCGCGCGCTCGCCACCACAGCAAGACCTATTCCGGTATTGCCCGCGGTTGCTTCCACCACCAGCCCGCCCGGCCTGAGGTCACCGCGCTTCTCGGCTTCGAGTATCATCCACTTGCCGGCGCGGTCCTTGACGGACTGGCCTGGATTCATGAACTCGGCTTTGCCGAGAATGGTGCAGCCGGTCTGTTCGGAAGCCCGCCTCAGCTTGATGAGCGGGGTATTGCCGATCGCTTCGACGACGTCGTCATAGGTATTCATGTGCGCGAAATCTTGCCAATCTGCTGCCAAATCCGGCAACGACCCTAGAGCGCGATCAGCAAAAGTGGAAGCCGGTTTTGCGCCCGATCGCGCTCTAATTATTTTAAAGGCGCATGATCTTATCGCCAAACCGCCGACACTTTGGCGGATCATGCGCCAGCGCGATCAGCAAAAGTGGAAGCCGGTTTTGCGCCCGATCGCGCTCCAATTAAGGCGCGCATGATGTTGTCGCCAAACAGC
>VFSW01010443.1_pt1 | contig 13151 bp, 12 predicted proteins | sample 5358111 | NCBI WGS metagenome assembly VFSW01 (sample SAMN11554181, study PRJNA540505) | mine drainage metagenome | isolation source: sediment from site ElyBrook_90M | place: USA: Ely Copper Mine, Vershire, VT | collected 2017 | reverse complement strand
GGCGCTGATGGTGTTGCATATCGATCGCCGCTTCAGCCGCGACCTGCTGCGCGGCCGTGCGGGGCATGTCCAGTTCATCCTCGACGGGCGCAATTCCAACACCGCGCTGCTGGTGATGGGCTACGCGAACACTATTCTTACCGACTTCGACACCTGGTGGGCGTCGCGCCATGGAGGGGTCAAGCCTCCGGCCACCCTCGATATCCGCGCGCGTTTCAATGAGAACCTCGAATCGCGGTGGTTCATAGTTCCGGGGATCGTGGCGCTGCTCACGCAGGTCGTGACCCTGCTCGTGACGGCGCTATCCGTGGCGCGCGAGCGCGAAGCGGGGACCTTTGACCAACTTCTCGTGACGCCAATGCGGCCGATCGACATCCTGCTCGGCAAAAGCATTCCGGGCTTGCTGATCGGCAGCATTGAAGCCACGTTCATTATCACGGCAGCGGTCCTGTGGTTTGGCGTGCCGCTGCGGGGTGGGTTTGTTGCTCTTTACCTTGGCTTGTTCCTGTTTCTGCTGTCCGTGATCGGAATCGGTCTGATGATCTCGTCGCTTTCGGTCACGCAGCAGCAGGCGTTGCTTGGGACGTTTCTGTTCATGGTGCCCTCGATCATTCTGTCCGGATTCGCCACGCCGATCGCGAACATGCCTCCGCTGGTGCAGTACGCCACCTACATCAACCCGATGCGTTACTTCCTGATCGTGGTGCGCAGTGTGTTTCTGGAGGGGGCCTCAATTTTATCGCTCACGCCTCAATACTGGCCGATGATGGTCATTGGACTGGCGACACTTGCGATGGCGGGATGGCTGTTCCGCCGCCGGCTCTACTGATCTGCCAGGTTGGGAACACACAGCATGGCCTTTGACAGTCATACAATCACGGCTTTCAGTCTTGCAGGCACCATACTCGATGCGCTCGGCGGCTTGTATCTGACGTACGATCTTCTCGGCGCAAAGTACGGTCCGCTGCGGACATTGACGCGCTCGGTCACGTACGGCGTGCTGTGCGGCGCGTGTTTCTGGCCGCTGCTGGGCTTATGGTTCGGCTTGATCGGCGCGGTCGCGCTCGGCCCCTTGCTGGCCCTCGAATATGTGCGGCACGCAAAGCACGGCGCGGAATCGCGCGGCGAGGCACTCGCCTTTCAGGCGATTCGGGCTGCCGCGTTGGGAATGGCCGGATGGCTGACGATCGATATGCGCTTTGGGGTGGCTTTTGGACTGGCCTCGATGCTCGCTCTGGTTGCGCTCTACTGGCTTCATTTCTCGCCTGCGGACACTTACCGATCGAGCCGCAGCCCTCAGCTTGGGGCGCGAATTATCGCTTCCGCAGCTGCACGCGGCGCTGCCATTGGGTTGGCCGGACTTATTGGCGGTGTTGTGGCGCACGAACAGGGTGCGCTCAAGTTTGGCATCGAGATCGGACTGGTGGTGGGAGCACTCAACGCTCTGACGCTCACCTTCGGGCCGAGCGTCGAATGGTGGGCCGAGAGCCTGTCGGACCGTTCGCTGGGCGCAATCGGTGCCATGCTGGCCGTGATCGGATTCCTCCTGCAGTCGTTGCAGTATGCGCTGCCGCTGGTCGGGATTGCGCGATGAGCTCCAGCGATGCGGCGCGCTGGCTCGATCTCTGCTTCTTTCCGAATGCTCGCGGGTTATTGATTCACCACCAACTCTGCCCAGCGACCAAACACGGTCTGCGCCACGGGGGCGAGCGCGGCCAGGTGACGTTTGGCCTCTGCAATGCAGTGATTCGGATCGATTCCCGCTCTTCGAAGCTTTGGTTCGAAAGCACTCACGCAGGTTGCGACCATTTCGGGCTGCATCTCGAGATGAAAGAGCAACCCGTACACGTTGCCGCCGTAACGATAGGCCTGGCACGCCGTCATTTCGGAGCGTGCGAGCAACGCCGCGCCCGGCGGCAGATCGAAAACGTCACCGTGCCAGACGCAGGTTACGAAAGACGGCGGCAGTCCTTCAAACAGGCGATCGTCGTGCGCGGCGGGCTCCAATTGCACCAAGAGCCATCCGATCTCTGGCGCTTCGGCCGGCCGGACCGTCGCGCCCAAAACTGCCGCCAGCACCTGGCTGCCAAGGCAAATCCCGAGCACCGGTTTCCCAAGTGCGACGGCTTGCCGCACCAATTCGATCTCATCCCGCAGAAACGGATAGCGTTCGGGCTCATAGACGCTGAGCGGCCCGCCCAGAACGATGAGTCCGTCCGCGTCATCGAGCTTCGGGTTCTTGCCATGGCGAGCGGCAAGCGAGACGTATTCCCATTCGATCTGATTGTTCTGCAACGCCTCCGCGATCGCGCCGAGCGTTTCACATCCGAAGTGTTGGAATACAAGAACGCGACGCACAATTCAGACTCCTTGACCCACGCTATTTCATCGGCGCGACCGTCTGGTGCGAGGGGAACGCACTATCGCTCTTCAACCGCAAGCGAGCATACGAATAACAACGAACCGACCGCTACAACCGCGGGACCGAGCGGCAGTCCCCGCCAGGCGGCCAGCGCGATTCCACCGACCATCGAGCATGCGCTGGCGATCGCGGAAATTCCCATGAACAGAACGAGGCGGTGAGTCAGGCGACGGGCGAGCGCGGGCGGAATCATGATCAATGCGCTCGCCAGAAGTGCGCCCAGAAAAGTCAGCTCCAGCAGCACGGTCAGGCTGAACAACAGCAGGAACAGGAGATTAAGCCGCTGCCCGTTGACGCCGAGACTTGCGGCGAGCTCGGGAGAGAAAAGATGCAGGATCAGTTGATGCCGTTTGGACCAGAGAACTGTGATTACCAACGCCGCCGCCATGAATCCCGCCGCGAATTCCGGGATCGAGACCGCGCTGAAATTGCCGAACAGCGCCTCCTCCAGATCCTTGCCGGGCGTCAGGAGGGCGCCGAGCGCTAGCGAAGCCACGAACACGACCCCGATCGTGGTCTCGGTTGCCAGTCCCGAGCGCGCTTCCAGGCGCGCAATTAAGAGTGTCCCGAGCAATAGCGTCGCCGCGCCGCCGATCAGCGGATGGAATTGGAGCAGCAGCGCGAGGCCGATGCCCGGCAGCGCTATGTGCGAGATCACGTCACCGGCCAGCGTGATGCCTTTCATCAAGGCGAACGAACCGGTTATGCCCGCGGCCAGCGCCACCGCGATCGCGAGGCCAAGAAACCAGGGGCTCAGCAATCCGCTCTGCATCAGCGTGCCGCCGGTTTGTCTCCGTCACGCAGACGCGGGATTGCTTCGCCATATAGTTCGTGTAGCGTCTCCGGAGTCATGCGGTCGGGAGGCCCGAAGCAGAGCGCCCTGGTGTTGAGACAAAGGACCTTGGTCGCGAACCGGTAGGCGAGGCCGAGATCATGCGACACGAGAATGATAGTGACACCTTCGCTTTGCAACCGGCGCAACAGGTCATAGATATGTTCCGCGCTGGGCTCGTCCAGGCCAGTAGTGGGTTCATCAAGCATCAGGACTCGCGGATCGCCGAGTAAGGCGAGAGCGATCATGACCTTTTGAAATTGTCCACCGGACAGGTGACCAATCGGCGACCGCGCGATTTCAGATGAGACCCCGACTCTCTCCAACGCTGCCGGGATTTCACCTTCACGCAAATGTAACAGCGCGGATTTTGCTCGCAACAGGTCTTCTCCGCACATAGGTAGATGCCGCTCCACGTCTAACCGCTGAGGCAAATAACCGGGCGGCGGACCAGGAGGTGACCAGCGCACTTCGCCTTCGACCGGGACGAGGCCTAACAGCGCTCTCAGCAGCACCGTCTTGCCCGCACCATTGGGACCGAGCACCAGCAGCGCGTCGCCCGCCTCAAGCTCGAAGCTCACGCCGCGCAAAACCACCGCAGCGTCGATTCTGACGGTGAGATCTCGGACTTCCAATACCTTTGACATGCGCGCTGCGCCTCACTTGAACCATAGGAGAAATGGTTCCATGCTTGCCAGTGGAGGCGATCGCACGCCAAACGGGAGCGGGTCTCCCTCCTCGGGTCGATGGAATACGGAGGCGGGCGGTGCGTTGCGATCGATCCGTCCTCACAGTAGTAACCGAGTCATCATGACAGCGTGCATCCACACTCCCGTCCGAGATCTCGTGGAGCTAGCGATCCGGTGGTCGCGAGTCGCGCCGGGCCCGGTGTATGGTTGAAAGTAGCGCGGCGAATGTCTCGAAAAGAGGAAAAGCCATGAAGCCTTTGCCACATCTGTACGAAGTCGCGCTATCCGGTGGTCCGACCGGTTATGCGGCGCTGTCAACCGAAGGAGTTCCAGAGTTGCGCTCGGCGCCGCCCAAGGATTTTGACGGGCCGGGTGATGCCTGGAGTCCGGAGCATCTGCTGCTCGCGGCGGTGGAAACTTGCTTCATGTTTACATTCCGCGCCGTTGCGCAGGCTTCCAAGTTCGAGTTCCTGTCGCTTGAGCTGTCCGGCAGGGGAACCGTGGACCGCAAGGAAGGTGCGACACGGTTCACGGAGATCGTTCTCCGGCCGCGCCTCAGACTTCGAAAGGGCGCGGACCCCGAGCGCGCAACACGGATGCTCGAAAAGGGCGAAAAAGCCTGCCTCGTGACCGCTTCGCTTTCGACGGCAGTCCGGCTGGAGCCCGACATCGTGGTTGAGTCATAGCAACGCCCTTCGACGCTCGCTAGGCGCGCGTTGGTTCTCGGCTTTGCGCCGCCGCTACGCTGGAGCATTCGGCTGCCGCGATGCTCGCGGGCGATTCGGGAAAATATCGGCGCCGCGCCCACAGCGCCACGTTGACGAGGGTGATGAGCACCGGCACTTCTACCAGCGGTCCGATTACCGCCGCAAAGGCCTCACCACTGTCCAGCCCGAAAGTCGCGACCGCCACTGCGATCGCCAACTCAAAATTGTTCGAGGCGGCGGTGAAAGACAACGTCGCCGCGCAACCATTGGGTGCCGCTGCCGAAGGCGCGGGACCTCGCCGAGCTCAACGCCCAACTGCTCGCGGCCTGTCACCAGGATGAACAGCGTCAGATCGCGGGGCACCACCGCGCGGTGGGAGCGGCGATGATCGAAGAACGTGCGCAGTTGTTACCGCTGGCCGAGGATGGTTTCGAGCTGGCCGAGAGCTCGTTCCCGCGCGTCGACGGGCTCGGCTGTGTGCGGGTGCGGACCAATCTTTATTCGGTTCCGTCCCAACCCGGCAAGACGGTCGAGGTACGACTCTATCCGAGCTACTTAGAAGTCCGGGACCAAGGCCGCTGCATCGCGCGCCACCAGCGCTGCTACCAACGGCAGCAACAAGTTCTCGACCTGGAACATTATCTCGACGTGCTGGAGCGAAAGCCCGGCGCGCTCATCGGATCAAAGCCGCTCGCACAGTGGCGGGAACGCGGACTGTGGCCGGAGAGTTATGATCGATTGCTCGAAGAGCTGACTGGCCGACATGGAAAGCAGAGCGGCACGCGCCAGATGATTGAGGTGCTAAGCCTGATAAAACAACATGGACACCAGCGGGTGCGGGCAGCAGTGGAAGCGGCGATCTCATTGGGCTGTTCCGATAGCGCAGCCATCCGCCATCTGGCCGGCGCCGACGATCTGACGCACGCCCGCAGCGCGATCATCGAACTCGGTGAGCTGGCGCGCTTTGAACGTCCGTTGCCGGTGCTGACAGACTACGATGGGCTGCTCGGCCAGGAGGTGGCGTGATGAGCGCGCAGAGCACCGGCTTGGAAGCGGCCACCATCGAGCAGCACTGCAAGTTGTTACATCTGCCGACCGTCGCGGGACAGTGCGCCCAACTGGCGGAGCAGGCGGTGCGGGAACGGCGCACCCATCTCGGCTTCCTCGAAGCCCTGCTGCAAGCCGAACTCGAGGACCGCGAACAACGCCTGGTGGAGCGGCGCATCCGCGAGGCGCATCTGCCGCGGATGAAGACCTTGGAGGAGTTCGACTTCGCGCCATGCCCCAAGGTCTCGGCACAACAGATTCACGAGCTCGCCGAAGGCGGCTATATCGCCAAGGCCGAGCCCATCATCTTTATAGGTGACAGCGGCACCGGCAAAACCCACCTGCTCACCGGCTTGGCGGTGGCGGCTTGCCGGCAAAAACGCCGGGTCCGATTCGCGACCGCCGCCGCATTGATCAACGAACTGGTCGAGGCCAAGCATCAATTGCAGCTCGGTCGGGTGTTGGCGCGCTGGGCCCGCTACGATCTGGTCGCGCTGGATGAAGTCGGCTACGTGCCGCTGGCGGAAGTTGGCGCGGAGTTGCTGTTTCAAGTGATCGCCGAACGGGCGGAAAAGGCGGCGGTAATCGTCACGACCAATCTGCCCTTCTCGGAATGGACCCAGGTGGTCCCCAATTCCCGGCTGTGTAAGGCGCTGGTCGACCGCATCACGTGCCCGCACTTCGACAGAATTTGTTCGCTCAGTTCCGTGGTCTGGAGATCGCGAAGTGCCCGTTCGTGAATCTCCCCGAACGCGGCAAGGGTCGGTGGGAGAAGGACTCACCGTTGAAGACATGGAGCATTGTAGATGGCTGAGACTGCAATTGGTGGCGGCGATCGAGTTCCTCGAGTGGACACCGGAGAATCGGCTGCGGCATCCGAAATTCGTTGCTTTGCGGGGGGACAAGGATTTCCGACGGGTGACGCGCGAGTAAAGCGATCGGGTTGTCGAGACGCCGGCTCGAATAATAAAGCCGACACTTGGAGGTATCGGCTTTAACGATCAGAGATTTCTAGCAACAAGGTAGCGGCAAGGATGTACCGATTGCCGGTCACGGCTTTGCCAGAAACACTCAGCCCCAAATGTGTCCCCAGTTCGTTCTCTAGCTTCCAGCTTTCTCGAGTGCTGTGGCCACGTTCTCCATATATTTGCCGTAATCAGTCAGCGCCCGCACCTCATATTCCGAATAAAGAAATAGTGGGGTAGCCATCAGCCTTTCGTTCAGTTGCTCAGGGGAGTCGGCATTGACGATTGCCACGTTGCCGCCGCCGCCGGGAAACGCGTAAATGCAGTCTATCGTTCCTGCCTTAGCTGCTTCTGCTGCACTCTGTTTTGCTTCTCGAATCAACTTGCTGGTGGCGACGCGCCCGGTGCCGAACCGAGGTTTACGGATTACCAGGAACTTCATATCGATGCTCTCCCGGAGCCTGTTGGCTCCAAGGGGTCGTGTACCAAAGCGGCACTGGTCCGTCTATCGTTGTAATGTTGCGGGGATTCGATATGGCAGCCCGTTTCGTTGATTCGAAGCCGGTTCGAGATCTGAAGCGACAAGACTGCCTAAAACTTAACGCTCAAGAATCTTTCGCAGCCGATTCTTCAACGCCATTTCCGCCGGGCTCTTCGGCGCCCGCAGCGAGCCAGGTTTCGAAGTCCTGAGTTCGCACCTTGTGTTCGATCTCTGGGTGCTTGACCCTCACTACGAAAACGGAAGGCGGTCGTCCGCCGTCCGCAGTCCATTCGCTCTCGCCGAAAATCCGCCACGCCTGCGCCACCGCCTCGAACAGGCTTTCGGCGGTCACGTCGACGCTATGTTCGATTCCCTGAGCGTCCCGACAAGTCACTCTGCACGACGGGCCATAAATTTGGTCCGTAGCACGCTATTTATTCGCCAATGAAGAAATTTCGAACGCCGATGCGGTGACGACAGTGCTAGGCGTTATTATTGCGACCATGGTATCGCGTGGATCTCAGATTGTTTAGAGTTTGCACCACGTTAGGGCGAACCGCGCCGAACTCTACCTCCGGACACATTTTGGGTCGAAAAACCCAAGGTTGTCTGGGATTATAGGGGTTCAAATTCTTCTCCTCTACCTCGGGTACTTTGAATTTAATGTCGAGACCTATGAGAAGCGTAGTGGGGGCGCCGCTTCTTCTGAGCTGAGAATTGGGTTTGCTACCATTTCAGCGGACTGTTCTCAACGCCTGATCAGGAAGTGCTAGCCGCTTGAGCAGCTATCACCTTTGTACCAGACCTTCCCTTTCTTCGCCCACGGGCTCTCGGGATACCGACGATGAAGCAGCTGAAACGCTGATCGCGCAAGCTCGGTGCCTTTGTCGTTCGAGCATCCCAAGTGGACGGCCCGCAGACATTGATAGAGCGCCTCGGGAGCGCGCTCGTCGGTCGGATGACTCTTCGCTTGTTCGATAGCCGCCGTGCAAAGAAAATTCGGGGCGTTGATCGCCGCTAGCTTCTGCCATTCCTGGTCGGCGGTCTGCCGTTCCGAAGCGGTCAAGAAATCAGCATAGGTTGGAGCCTCCCGGTTCCATCTGACTCGCGAGGGCCACCAGTTGTCGCGAAGACTATCGATCTCGTCCAAATCGGTAATTCTGCCCGGACCTGGATCGACTTCATACCGTAAGCCAGGATTCTCGAGCATCATGTCTGCCGCCGCGAAGCGTTGCGCCTCAGGGCTTTTCGCCGCGAGCCACACTTCGATCGCCGGCTTAAGTTTCGGAACCGATTCCATCACCAGCGGAGCAAGTTCTCGCGCTGCCGATTCATTGCCAAGCAAAATCGCTCTGACAAAAACCGCGCGCGCGACATGATCGCGCAGAGAGGGCGGCAAGGTCTTGCTGCGCACGGCCTGCAGCAGAACGCTCAGTGGCATCCCTCGGGTCAACACTGCTGCGCCATCGTCGTCGAAGAGCGGTCCCTCGGCCAGCTCCTTCATGGTGGGATCATCAAGCTGCGAGGGAAGCTCGTCGCTATCGGCGTCATCGGTGATTCCGAGCGGGGTGCGCGGGGCGTACGCCAGCAGCTCGTTCAAATTGAGGGCAAGCGTCATGCGCAACGCTGCGACTTCGTTGATCGTTGAGACCGGCAGTTGGTCTCGGCTGGAGAGGAGCGAGTCGAGCTTGCGCCGCGCCTCATCGGTCTTACCAAGTCCCGCGAGGAGCCGCGCCGCATGATAGGTGGCTGTGACGTAGGCGGGCGAATCGGGCTTTACCTTTTCTGCCGCCGTGATCAGGGCCGATGCGTTCGGGTCTGAGGCGGGAATTTCCACAAGCGCCGCCACCAGCCATGGCAGCGACGAAGTCTGTTTCCACTTCGCGATCGAGCGCGCGATTGCGGCAGCATCAGAATAAGGAGCCGGGTTGCCGGTGTCAGCGCCGTGAAGAGTCGAGATCCAATCCGCCAGATCGTTGCGAGGCGAGCTGTCGTTCGCTGGGCCGTGATCGAGCAGCCAAAAGTAGTCGCTGACGTCCTGCTTTAGCATCTCGGCGAAAGTGGGCCGCATCAGAGCGTGCGCCAACTCCTGCGCGCGCTGCTCCGGATGTAACTGAGCAGCGACGAAGCCGAGCAATTGTTGCGCGAGACGTTTGACGGAGTCGTCGCCCGGCGAGGTGGTGATTTGGTTCAGTTGTGCTTCCGCCCTGGCCAGCATCGCGTGGTCATTTTTTTCCGCAAACAAGGTCGCCTTTCTTATCGTCGCGCGGGCGATGAGATAGGGTGCGAGGTTCTTCCACGGGGACGAAGAATCCGCTGCAATCGCAGCGAACATTTTCGCCGCGGTGTCGAAGTTAGCGGCATAAAAGTTCGCGGACGCGATCTGATAGTTACGCTGCGCCTGTTCGAACGGCGTGCCTTCTTTCAGCGACGGTGGAATTTCCGGACCGGCGATCGCGGTTGGGCCTTCGGGCGAGGAAATCGGTGTGCTCCCGCACTCTACAAAGACTTGGTTCTGCGCGTCTACCCATTGCTTCACCTTGGGATTTGACGCGCCTAGATCGTGGATCATGGTTTCGAGCGCAGCGGTCGCGGTCTCGAACTTCCTGGCCCTGCAGTTGTCTCGTTCTCCGAACGATCCCGGCGTCACCACACCGGGCACCGCTTGCCCCGCCTGAGTCCAGGCGTCGACCGCTTTCGACCAGGCGTCCGAGTCGTCGGCCAGTTTTGGTAGCGTACCGGAACAATTGTCGAAGACTTGATCCTGCGCCGCCACCCACTGCATTACCTGCGGGCTCGACAGACCGAACTTTCCGATCATCGTATCGAGCGTGGCCGCCGCGGTATGGAATGAGCTCTGATTGCAGTTGGCGTAATCGAACGATCCATATTCTGCCGGGGCTTGGCGATCCACGTCGATTTCCGCGATAGCTTCAACGGCCGGAACCTTGTTGCGGGCGGCAATCCATTCGGACGTCAATGTGGCGGGGATCTGCTGGTCTTGCGTCGATTGCGGCATTCCTCCGGCTCCCAGACCCAGCCAGTCGTTCCAGAGCGAGACCATCGCTTTCTGCTCGGGCTCGTCGAAGCCTTGTCCTGCGAGGTCCTGGTACGCAGCGTAAAGATAGGAGCGTCTCCAGGTCGGCTTGATGATGCCAAGGCGGCCCGCGGCGAACTTATCGAAGGGAATGTCGGGATGAACGTCTGACTCGAACAAGGCGATTACCGAATGCACACCGCTTGCTCCGGACCAGCTCCAGAGCCGAGGCGGGAAGAGCATCATCTCTGCCGCAAGAAAAACCACCACCATACGCCAGCGCTTCATCGTTTAACCTGTTCGAGGGCGTTGCGAACCGAAACAGCCGTCCATGGGTGCGGCGAGAACAGATACACTCGTTTTCCCGCGGCCAGACCGGCGACTTGCGCGTCGAGCGAGAGCCCCACGCTGGTGGGGTTCATCGCCGGGCCGAACACGCCGCCGTTGCGAAGATAAGCCGTGATGGCGCTCGCATCCGGGCCCATGCGGTAAAGCATCGGAACGACTTCATCGATCGGCAGGCCGGTCATCCAGTCATCGTCGAGACACCACGACGCGAGCGCGGTCATCGAGAGCGGGATAGTCGCCGGGATGCGGCGACGAACATCGGTGAGCAAATCGCGATAGAAAGTGCGCTCGGATCGGGTGGCATCGAAATCAATCTGGATCGCGGCCGGTGCAGCATCGGCCAGCCTGGCGATGATTCGGGCGGCCGCGGCGCACTGCGCGCGCGACCGTGTCGGTGCCAGGCGCCGATCGTCCTCGATGCGAACCACGGCTATCAGCGTGGTTCGCGGCGGGACCGTCAAAGGCTGGAATCGCGGGCGAACCAGGACGCCATCGCCACGAAGATCCAGCGTCCGCGCCAGATACGCGACGCCCGTTTTATCCGGGTCGATGAAGCCGAGATTCTCGCGACGCTCCCACGCCCCCAAAATGACTTGCGGCAGTTGGCTCATCCGATCGGCGCGGGCCGAGAGACACACCGCGGCCGTGGTGTCCGAAGCGGCGACCATTAATGCGGCGAGCACAATTGCCATCTTGATCGTGCTATAAAGATTTCCTTTGCTAATCAGGTTGTGGCCGCAGCGTGTCATCGTGCTATCGACTAACCATTTTAGTCCAATTCGTGAATCCTGCCGAGTGGCACATCGTATGAAACAGTCAGTGGCTAGTATACGGATCGTCGTGACATTGGTTGCGGCTCTGATTGGGACCACTCTGATGACCGCCTGTCGTGCGACGGGTCAGCGTGTGCCTGACGCTACGGCCTGGCGGATGTTCGGTCACGACAGCGCGCACACCGGCGAGAGCGGTTTCGATACCAGCGCCAATCCCGGCGGGCAGGAGTGGAAATTCGCGACCGGCGGCAGAGTGGCCTCGCCGGCGATCGGCGCTGACGGCACGGTCTACGCCGGTTCTGATGACTTCAGCCTCTACGCCGTTGCGCCCAACGGCGCGAAGAAGTGGTCGCTCGCCACCGACAGCGCGGTTGGCTCGCCCGCGATCGGCGCCGACAACACCATCTATGCCGTCGCCGGTGAGAATCTTTATGCGGTAAATCCTGACGGGACAAAGAGATGGGTGCTCGCGACGGGCGCTGCAACGCGATCCGCGCCGACGATCGCTGCCGACGGAACCATCTACCTCAGCGCGGGTGAGAATCTCTATTCGGTCAGTCCCACCGGCACGCTGAAGTGGAAATTCGCTATCAACTACGCGACCGAATCCTCGCCGGCCGTAGGCGCCGACGGCACCGTTTACGTCGGCTCCGGCGACGGCAACCTGTATGCGGTCAAGCCCGACGGCACACGGAAGTGGGCCTTGGCGACCGGTAGTTTCGTAAACTCCTCGCCGGCTGTCGGTGCGGATGGCACGATCTACGTCGGCTCCGGCTATCCTAACGCCAAGCTGTACGCAGTGAATGCTGACGGCTCGAGGAAGTGGACATTTGCAACCGCTGCCGGCGCGAGTTTCGGTTCACCAGCGATAAGCGCCGACGGCACGGTTTACATAGGTTCCTATGACGGCCATTTGTATGCCATCAGTTCCGCCGGAACCCGGAAATGGACGTTTGCTACTGGCGTAGTGGGTAATTCCGCGCCCGCGATCGGCGCCGATGGGACCATTTACGTCGGTTCCGACGACTACAGCCTGTACGCGATCAACCCCGGCGGCACGAGGAAATGGGCGTTCGCAACCGTGAGCGATGTACATTCCTCGCCCGCGATCGGCGCCGATGGAACCGTCTATATCGGCTCCGGCGATAACAACCTCTACGCGGTAGGCATTGCGCCTCCGCCGCGCGCGCCAACCAGAACTCCAGTCACTACGCGCCCGGCATGGCCGATGCTCCATCACGATTGCGCCAACACCGGCCGCAGCGAGTTCGACACCAGCGCCAACACCGGCACTTTGAGGTGGACGTTCGCGACCGGAGGCAACCAGGCGTCCTCGCCAGTCATAGGCGCCGACGGCACGATCTACCTAGGCTCGGATAGCTTATACGCGGTGAGCCCGGACGGTTTGCAGAAGTGGAAGTTGCCAATCGGCGGCGGCAATCGAGGCCCCGCCGCGATCGGCGCTGACGGCGTCATTTACGTCAGTTCTTACGATCAAAACGTTTACGCAGTGAACGCCGACGGTACGCAGAAGTGGAAGTTCTCCGTTGCCGATCCTACCCCGTATTCCGGCACTCGTTTGGCCTCCTCGCCCGTAATCGCCCCGGATGGGACGATCTATGCTGCCACTCAAGTGAACCTCTACTCGCTGAGCCCCAACGGTAAAGTAAAATGGATCTACACGCCCGCCCAGTTCAGCACTCTCGCGCCTCCGGCGATTGGCGCGGATGGTACAATTTACGTTGCCTCGAGTTACTACCAGATGGGTGCTCGCGGCTATGAGGGTCGCATATACGCGCTGAACGCTGACGGCACAATGAAGTGGCAGTTTGCGGCGACCGGTGCCCTAG
>VFSW01010442.1_pt1 | contig 13153 bp, 5 predicted proteins | sample 5358111 | NCBI WGS metagenome assembly VFSW01 (sample SAMN11554181, study PRJNA540505) | mine drainage metagenome | isolation source: sediment from site ElyBrook_90M | place: USA: Ely Copper Mine, Vershire, VT | collected 2017 | reverse complement strand
GCCATGTCGCGCACGAAGCTGCCATCGATCTTGAGATAGTCCACGGCGAGATTCTTCAGGTACGTGAACGAACTCAGGCCGCAACCGAAATCGTCGAGCGCGAAGCGGCAGCCAAGTTCGCGCAGGGAAGCAATGAAATGCTGTGCCTGCTGAAAGTTCGACACCGCCGCAGTCTCCGTGATTTCGAAACACAGGCACTCGCCGGGTACGTTGGATTTGGCAACGGCATCGAGCACGAAAGCCAGGTATTTGTCGTTGCACAATGATGATCCGGAAATGTTGATCGCGAACATCACCCGTTCCGTGGTGCAGGCCGCGCAGACCCGCTGCCAGGCATCGAGCGCGGCGCGCAGCACCCAGCGATCCACCGCCACCATGACATTGTAACGTTCCGCCGCGGGTATGAAGGCCATGGGCGGGATCAGCAGATCGTGTTCATCCTGCAGGCGCACCAGAATTTCAAATGAAGGCGGCGCGTCGTTCTCCTCGCGCAGCGCGACGATCGGCTGGCAATACAGACACAAGCGGTTGTCGTCGATGGCACTGGTAATGCGCTGTACCCAGTGCATCTCGCCCTGATGCTTGGTGAGCATGGCGTCATCGGGTTCGTAGGCGTGCACGCGATTGCGGCCCAGATCCTTGGCGACGTAGCAGGCGGTGTCGGCGGCGCTGAGCAGTTCGGCGACGCTGGCGAACTGTTCGCTGAGCGGCACCAGACCGATGCTGACGCCGATCTCGAAACTCTTGTCCATCCAGACGAAGCGGAAATCATGCACCTGCATGCGCAGCGTTTCGGCGATCGCGATGGCCTTGGGCAGTGGGCAGCCTTCCAGCAGGACACCGAATTCATCGCCGCCCAGTCGCGCCAGCAGATCGTTGTCGCGCAGTTTGTGTTTCAGCAGTGTGGTGAGCTGGCGCAGCAAGGCGTCGCCGGCGATGTGGCCGCAGGTGTCGTTGACCAGCTTGAACTGATCCAGGTCCATGTAGCATAGGGCGTGATGCCGGCCGTCGGTGCGGGTGTTGTCCAGTGCGTGTTCCAGGCGCAACTCGAACTCGCGGCGGTTGATCAGTCCGGTCAGTGTGTCGTGCGTGGCTTGATAGGTGAGTTGCCGCGCCATGCTGCGGATCTGGGTGATGTCGCGGAAGATCAGCACCACGCCGATCACCTTGCCGTTGCGGTCGCGGATCGGCGCGGTGGTGTGCTCGATGGCGAATTCCTGGGTATCGCGCCGGTGCAAGGTGCAGTCGCGGTCAGAAGCGATCACGGCGCCCTGTTCGAGGCAGGCCGTGACGGGATCGCGGGCCTGGCCGCCGGTGCTGTCCTCGGTGATGCGGAACACCTCCGCCAGCGGTCGGCCCGGCGCGTCGGCGTTGTCCCAGCCGGTGAGATGCTGCGCTACCGGGTTGAGATATTGCACGGCGCCGTTCACATCGGTGGTGATGACCGCTTCGCCCATCGATTCGAGCGTGACCATGAGCCGCTCGCGACTTTCCAGTATCGCCTCTTCGGTTTGCCGCTGCCGCGACAGGTCGCGCATTACCATGAGGACACCGATCGGTTCGCCGTGTGCGTCGCGGCGCGTCTTGACGGTGAACTCGATGGGCTTGCCCAGCCGGTTCATCGGATCGTTGGCCTCTTTGACGAACACCGCGTCGCGGCGCTCCAGGCGCGCCTTGCAGACCGGGCAGGGCTCATGCTCGTGGGCGCCGTGAACCAGTTGCATGATCGGCTTGCCCAGACATTCCTCCGCCGGGCGACCGATGAACTCGAAGAACTTGCGGTTGCCGCGCACCAGACGGTCGTCGAGATCGACCAGATACAGGGCGTCCTCGGCGAAGTCGAGGGCCTGTATCCATTCGGACTCGGCACTGGAGATGTGGAGTTGTTGCTTCTCGAACCGTTGCTTGGCGCCACGGAACCGGGCGCCACACCAAGCCACGACAAGCATGGCAAGCAGCGGTGGCCAATACTCGGTTATTAGGCTCAATGGCATGGGAGGGTTCTGGCGCTCAAGATGCTACTGATCGGTTATCGACAGCTACACTACCATCTTGATGGGTCGGGGATGAATGGCGCCTGATGCATTGCCTGCGAAAACGGCCGGTAGGCTGAGTGAAGGGCGGGTCTGAGCCCCCTCTACAGAGATCGCCTGCTTGGAGCGAGCAGGCGTTCTTTGATTGGGCGGGTCTCAGGCCCGCCCTTGCAAGGACATCCCGCACCGGGAGGTAGTGTTATCGCTGCGTCAACCGGTGTTGCGCATGCCCGCCGCGATCGCGTTGATGCTGCGCAGCAGCGGGTCGAGCCAGATCTGCTGTTCCGCCTCGCTGAGTTGTCCGTCGCGGTAGCGTTGCAACAGGGTGATCTGGATGTGGTTGAGCGGGTCCAGGTAGGGGTTGCGGCGCGCCAATGACAAGGCGAGCTGCGGGTTTTCCTCGATGAGACGTTTGGCGTTAGTGACATTGAGCACCTGGGTGATGGTACGCTGGTATTCGCCGCTGATCAGTTTATATATGCGTTCACCGACCCGCGGATCCTTGCACAGTTGGGCGTATTCGCGCGCGATGCCCATGTCGCCCTTGAACAGCGACATCTGGGTATTGCTGAGGAGTGAGCGGAAAAACGGCCATTGCTCGTACATGTGCTGTAGCTTGACCAACCGTGCTAGGTCGTTGCCGCGCCAGGCTTCCAATGCGCTGCCGATACCGTACCAGGCGGGCAGGGTATGGCGCGATTGCGCCCAGCCGAACACCCAGGGGATGGCGCGCACCGAATATTTGGAACGGTCCTGCGTGGCGCGGTGCGAGGGGCGCGAGCCGATGTTGAGCAGTCCGATTTCACTGACCGGCGTCGCTTCGTAAAAATAGTCGAGAAAACCGTCGGCGCGCTCAGTGAACTCGCGGTAGGCCTGTTCGCCGCTGCGGGTCAGTTCGTCCATGATGCCGAGGTAATCGTTGCGGTCTTCGACGGTATCCTGCACCACGCCGCGGCTGGCCTTCATCAGGCCGGTGACGCCCATGGCGAGTTCGTACGCCGCGGTTTCGCTGTTGCTGTATTTATAGGACAGCACTTCACCCTGCTCAGTGAACTTTATCTGGCCATGCACGGTACCCGGCGGCTGCGCCAGTATCGATTCATGGGTCGGGCCGCCGCCGCGGCCGATGGTGCCGCCGCGGCCGTGGAACAGGCGGCAGCCGACGCCGCGCGCGTCAGTGAGGTGGATGATTTTTTTCTGTGCTTCGTAGAGATTCCAGCCGGAGGCGAGGATTCCGCCGTCCTTGCAGGAATCCGAATAGCCCAGCATGACTTCCTGTAGATTGCCCGAGGCCTTGAGTAACGCGCCATAGGTCGGATCGTCGAGCAGTGCGGTCAGCACCTGTTCGACATGCGCGAGGTCTTCTATCGTTTCAAACAGCGGCGAGACGCGGATCGCGCAGAACCAGCCCAGCACGCTGCGGCCGGCCAGACCGGCGAGGCGCGCCAGCAGCATGACTTCCATGACATGGCTGGCGGCGTGGGTCATGGAGATCACATAGGTGCCGAAGGTGTTCGGGCTGATCTCCTCGCGCATCGCGGCCATCATGTTGAACACTTCCAGCGTTTCGCGCGTCGGCGACGACAGGTCGGCGTGTTCGATGTCGGGCAGGTTCGGATCGGCGATGGCGGCGGCCAGTGTCTGCAAGCGCTCCGCTTCGGAGAGTGACAGGTAATCGACCTGGCCCGGCAGACGCGTGAACAGTTCGGCCACGGCGGCGCTGTGGCGCGAGGATTCCTGACGTACATCGAGCTGCACCAGCGCGAAGCCGAAGGTCTCGACCAGGCGGATCAGATCCTGCAGCTCGGCATTGGCGGTGTTGATGTCGCCGTGACTGATCAGCGAAGCGCGGATCAGATACAGGTCGGTGAGGAATTCGCGTTCCGAGTGATAGCCATGACCGGCACCGGTCGGCTCCTGGCCGGCGAGCCGCTTGCGCATGCCGCGCAGACTGCTTTCCAGGCGCAGGCGCATCACGTACAGCTTGCGCCGGTAGGGTTCGTGGCTGAAACGGTTCGGGCTGTCGCTGAACAATTGCTCGCTGAGCAGATCAGCTTCGGCTTCCAGGCTGGCGAGCAGTTCCGGCGACGGCTGACAGAGCAGGCTGGAGAAGGTCAGCTGATGCGACAGCGCGGTGATGCGTACGATGTATTCGGCCAGCGCCTCGCGCGCCTGCAGGCGCAGTGCCAGTGCGGTGGTCTCGGGTTTGACGTTGGGATTGCCGTCGCGGTCGCCGCCGATCCAGGAACCGAAGCGCAGCAGGCTGGGAATGCGGATGTTCTGCGCGCTTTCCGGATACATGCGGCGCAGGCTCTTTTCCAGGTTGCGGTACAGCGCCGGCACGGCCTGGAACAGGCACTCCTTGAAATAGTAAAGTCCGTTGCGGATCTCGTCGCGCACCTGCGGGCGATGCACGCGCACCTCGTCGGTCTTCCACAGCAGTTGGATCTGGTCCTTGAGACGCTGGATGATCTCCTGACGCTCTTCCTTGCCGAGGCGCAGATCGTTGAGCAGTTCGCTGGTGACGAAGATGCGGCGCAACGACTCCATGATGGTGCGGCGTTTGGCTTCGGTCGGGTGCGCGGTGAATACCGGGATGTAGGCCAACCGGTCGAGCAGGGTCTGGAGTTGCTCAGGACTCACGCCATCGGCGCGCAGATCGCGCAGCGTGGCGTCGAAGGAGCCGGTCCACAGCGGACCGCCGGCGCGCACCTGCCGGCGGCGCAGCCGATGCTGGTAGGCCTCTTCGGCGATGTTGACCAGACTGAAGTAAATGTTGAAGGCGCGCACCACGTGCGTGACGATGTCGGGTTCGAGCTTGCGGATCAGTCGTGCCAGGCGCGCGCGGGCCGGCGGGTTGTCCTTGCGGTGCAGGTTGATATAACCCTTGCGCAAGGCTTCCACCGCCTTCAGCACCTGGCCGCCGGCCTGCGCGCTCAGCACTTCGCCGAGCAGGTTGCCGAACAGTTTGACGCGCGCCCGCAGCTCCTTGTCGCCGATTTGTTCGGCGCCGGTGGTAATGGGCGGTTTGGCCAGCATGGTCGGAGACATTCGGGATCGCTGCGCAGGTTTTCGGTTAGGGGCGCGGCATTATACCCATAGACGGGTGAATGATGTAGGGAAGAGCGGCAAGAGAACAGGGGGCGGTTGGGAAGGAGCTTTGCTCTCTCCCATCTTTTTCTATCGATGCTTACATCACTGCTTGCTGATACAGATCCTGATAATGCCCGGCGCTGCGTTTCCAACTGAAGTCCTGGCGCATGCCGGCCTGCACCAGTTTGCGCCAGAGCTGCGGTTCTTTGTACAGACTGAGTGCCCGCTGCACCGAATGCTGCAAGGCCTCTGCAGCGGCGTGATCGAACACGAAGCCGGTGGCGCTGCCTTCCTGCAAGGCCGGCGCGGTGGCATCGACCACCGTATCGGCGAGACCACCGGTGCGGCGTACCACGGGGACGGTGCCGTAGCGCAGGCTGTAGATCTGGTTCAGGCCGCAAGGCTCGAAACGCGAAGGCATCAGGAACATGTCGGAACCGGCCTCGATACGGTGCGCCAGTTCTTCGTCATAGCCGATATGCACGCACATGCGATCGGCGTGCCGGTCGGCGGCGGCCTTGAGATCCTTCTCAAAATCCCTGTCGCCATTACCAAGCACCACCAGTTGCACCGTGCGCTTCAGCAGGGTGGGCAGGGTGGCCAGCAGTAGATCGATGCCTTTTTGTTCCACCAGGCGGCTGATATGGCCGATCAGCGGGACGCCCGGCAGTACCGGCAGGCCACAATAGCGTTGCAGTGATTGCTTGTTCATAGCCTTGCCATCGAGACTGCGGGCATTGTAGGGTTGATCGATATGCGGGTCTTTGTTCGGGCTCCAGATGCCGTAATTGGCGCCGTTGAGAATACCCACCAGGCGTTCCTGGCGCTCGCGCAGCAGGCCTTCCAGCCCGCAGCCGAACTCCGAGGTGAGGATTTCGCGCGCGTAGGTCGGGCTGACGGTGGTCAGCCAGTCGCTGTATACCAGCCCGCCTTTCATAAAGGAGAACTGGCCGTAGAACTCCATCGACTGCATGTTCCAGAAACTCTCCGGCAGATTCAGTGCCGCGAAGGTGTCCCGGTCGAACAGGCCCTGATAGGAGAGGTTGTGGATGGTGAACACCGTGGATGGTCGCTGTGCCTCGAGCGCCAACAGGGCGGGAATCAGGCCGGTCTGCCAGTCGTGGCAATGCACCAGTTGCGGGCGCCAGTCGATGCCGGCGCGACCTTGGGCGACTTCGGTGACGGCGCGGCAGAACAGCGCGAACCGCGCGGCGTTATCCGGCCAGTCTTTGCCGTCGGGGCCGGCATAAGGACCGCCGGGCCGGTCGAAGTGAGCGGGTGAATCGACAATGTAAAGAACGGTTTTACTGTCGGGCACGAAGCCTTGTAGCAGCCGCACCCGCGCGTCGGCGCCGGGCAGTTGCAGTTCTCTGACCAGCGTCAGCTGGCCGGCGCTGGCCATCACCTGTCGGTAGCCGGGCAGGATCATGCGCACATCGTGGCGCAGCCGTTTAAGTTCCAGGGGCAGACTGCCGGCGACATCGCCCAAACCGCCGGTCTTGATCAGCGGATGCGCTTCACTGGCGGCGAACAGGATTTTCATGTGGGGTCCTTCAGGGCATGGTGGTGATGCGTACTTGGGAGCCAACTTCGCTAAGGTAGATGAGTCGATGACGTTTGTCATCCCCATCGTGATGTCGCGCCCGATGCCGGCTGCACGGTGTTGGGAACTTCGTCGCGTAACTGTGTACCAACTCTAGGGTCTGTGACTTGACGCGCCCGCCGGCTGCCGCGCTGCTTGTTTGCGGGTAGTATGGTTGTTGCGCAGGAGATGCGGGCGATAGGGGCGGCCGACCCGATGCGGAAATACCGGGGAACCCTTCATATCATAGCGTTCACGCCGAATAGGAAGAATGAGCAATGCAATCAACTGCGACACTGAATGCGGAACGCCTGCGGCTCGAAGCGCAGCGCCAAGACCAGGAGAACTGGCGGCTCTGGGGGCCTTATCTCGCCGAGCGCGCCTGGGGCACGGTGCGCGAGGATTACAGCCCGGATGGCAAGGCCTGGGAATATCTCCCTCACGATCAGGCGCACCTGCGCGCCTATCGCTGGAACGAGGATGGTTTGGGCGGTATCTGCGACGAACAACAGCATCTGTGTTTCGCGTTGGCGCTATGGAATGGTCGCGATCAGATTCTCAAGGAGCGCGCTTTCGGTCTCACCGGCGATCAGGGCAACCACGGCGAGGATGTGAAGGAGTGCTACTTTTATTGCGATGCCACGCCGAGTCACAGTTGGCTGCGCTATCTCTATAAATACCCGCACTGCGAATATCCTTACGCCGATCTGGTGGCGGAAAACGCGCGCCGCAGCCGCGATCAACCGCCTTACAGCCTGCTCGATAGCGGTGTGTTCAAGGACAACCGTTATTGGGATGTGGAGGTGAGCTACGCCAAGGCCGGACCGGAAGAGATTCATGTGCGCATCACCGTGAGCAACCGTGGTCCGGAAACGGCCGGCTTGCAGTTGTTACCGACGTTGTGGTTCCGCAATACCTGGTCATGGCGGGACGGCTCGGTGCATCCGCGCATCAAGTCGATCGCGGCGCCGGCTGGCGCGGCCTGGGCCGTGCAGGCGAATCACCCGTTGATGACTTTCTATTATCTGTACGGTCGCCAGAATGCATCATGCCTGTTCACCGAAAACGACAGCAATGCCGAGCAGCTGTGGGGCCGGCCCAACCCGACGCCGTATGTGAAAGATGCCTTTCATCGTCATGTGATCCATGCCGAGGCGGGCGCGGTCAATCCGGCGCAGCAGGGTAGCAAGTGCGCCGCCTGGCATGTGCTTGAAGTGGCGGCGGGCCAGGATGCATGCATCGAACTGGTGCTGTCGGCGCAGCCGCTGCAACAACCGTTCGCGAACAGTGCCGAGGTGTTTGCGCGGCGGCTGCGAGAAGCCGATGAGTTCTATCGGGATATCGAGCCGCGGGCCGAGCCGGAGGACAGACGTATCCTGCGCCAGTCCCTGGCCGGCATGATTTGGAACAAGCAATTCTTTCATTACGACGTGGCACGCTGGCTGGACGGCGACAAGCCGCCGCCGCCGCCCAGTCGCCGTTACGGCCGCAATCATCTCTGGCGTCACCTCAAGGCAGCCGACGTGATCTCCATGCCCGACGCCTGGGAGTATCCTTGGTTCGCGGCCTGGGACTTGTCCTTTCACTGCGCCGCGCTGGCGCAAGTCGATGTCGATTTCGCCAAGGACCAGATCGAACTCATGTTGCGCGAGAACTATCTGCATCCGAACGGTCAGCTCCCGGCCTATGAGTGGGCCTTGGGCGATGTCAATCCGCCGGTGCATGCCATGGCGGCACTCAAGGTGTTCCGCGCCGAGCGGGTGCAGCGCGGCAAGGGCGATCGGAATTTTCTGCAGCGCGTCATTCACAAACTACTGCTCAATTACGCCTGGTGGCTGAACCGCAAGGACAGAGACGGCCGCAATCTGTTCGAGGGCGGCTTCATGGGCATGGACAATATTTCGGTCTATAACCGCTCGCAGCCACTGCCGCCCGGCTATTCCTTGAAGCAGTCCGACGCCACCGGCTGGATGGCGATGTTCGCGTTGAACATGACGGTGATGGCGCTGGAACTGTGTGTTCGCGATTCTGACTACGAGGGCATCGCCATTCAGTGCTATACGCAGTTTCTCGCCATCGCCAATGTGATCCGCGGATATGCGCTGCCCGACAGCCTGTCGCTCTGGGATGACAAGGACGGCTTCTTCAAGGATCTTGTGGTGGGCCCTGACGGACACAGCGCGCGCATCGATGTGTTCTCCTGGGTGGGCCTGATTCCGTTGTTCGCGTGCGAGGTGATCGATGAGCGGCTGCTGAAAAACACGCCGCGCTTCCGCGCCCTGCTCGATATACATAAGGGCGGGCGCTTCGAAGGCAATCATATCTGTCAGTGCCCGGTCGGGGTGAACGCGCGCGGCGAACACCTGCTGGCGCTGGTCGATCACACCATGCTGGCGCCGATCCTGGCGCGGCTGCTCGATGAGCGTCAGTTCCTGTCGCCGCACGGCGTGCGTTCGCTGTCGCGCATTCATGCCGAGCGCACCGACCTGGGCGTGTTGCCGGGCGTCGGACCCGCGCTGATCGAGTATGTGCCGGGCGAGTCCAACAGCGCGCTGTTCGGCGGTAACTCCAATTGGCGCGGACCGGTATGGATGCCGACCAATTTCACGTTGATTCAGGCGCTGGAAAAATACTACCGTTTCCTCGGCGACAACTTCAAGGTGACGATTCCCGGCACGAACAATCAGTCCCTGACGCTGGCGCAGGTCAGCAACCTGCTCAGCGAGCGGTTGGTGGATATCTATCGGCGCGATGCCAACGGACAGCGGCCGGCGTATCCCGCGGACAGTCCATTGCAGGACGATCCGCATTGGCAGGATCTGCTGCAGTTCTACGAATACTTTCACGGCGACACCGGTATGGGCCTGGGCGCCGCGCATCAGACCGGCTGGACCGGTCTGCTGGCCAATCTGGTGTTGCGCAAGTATCGCGAGGCGGTGCCGCAGTTCTGGAAAGATCAGCAGGCGATTGCGGCGATACGGCGGGTACAGGCATGAGGTCGTTGCCGCGCTGGTCGGCATTGTAGTTGCGGTCGGTGGATGCCGCAGACGCGAACGCGTCTCTGGCGAATGTCGATTGGTAACCCGCACCGCAATGTGAGTGGCGGTGAGTTGGCGCGGCAGTCTATACTGACGCCGATGCTCTGAACCATAACAATGATTGGAGAATTCAGTATGCGCATGGCGATGATAGGTTTGGGCAAGATGGGCGGCAACATGGTGCGCCGCATGCGCCGGGCCGATATCGAAGTGGTCGGTTACGATCGCGGCAAGGATGCCGTCGATCAGTTGGTCAATGAGTGCGGCATGCTCGCCGCGGACTCTCTCGCCGCGGCCGTCAAGCAGCTCAGCGCGCCGCGGGTGGTCTGGCTGATGCTGCCGAGCGGCGACCCCACCGAGCAGGCCGTCACCGAACTCGCGGCGCTGTTGGCGCAGGAAGACATCGTCATCGACGGCGGCAATTCCAATTATCACGACAGCGAACGTCGCGGTGCCGGGCTGGCGCAGCGCGGCATACGCTATATCGATGCCGGTACGTCCGGCGGTGTCTGGGGTCTGGAAAACGGTTATTGTCTGATGGTTGGTGGCACCAAGGCCGCTGTCGCAGTGCTGGAACCGGTGCTCAAGGCATTGGCGCCGGCGCCGGATCGCGGTTGGGCGCATGTCGGCCCAGTCGGCGCCGGACACTTCACCAAGATGATTCACAACGGCATCGAGTACGGCATGATGCAGGCCTATGCCGAGGGCTTTGCCTTGCTGCGCGGCAAAAACGAGTTTCAGCTCGACCTCGCCAAGATCTCGGAATTGTGGCGGCACAGTTCCGTGGTGCGCAGTTGGCTGCTCGATCTCACCGCCGAGGCGCTCAAGACCGACCAGAAGCTCGACGGCGTCGCGCCGTTCGTGGCTGATTCCGGCGAAGGTCGCTGGACCGCCATCGAAGCGATAGAGCAGGGCGTGGCCACGCCGGTCATGACCACGGCGCTGATGATGCGCTTCGCCAGCCAGGATTCCGCGGGTTACGGCTATCGTCTGCTGTCCATGATGCGCAACGCCTTCGGCGGCCATGCGGTCAAAAAAGAGTAGCGCGCTCTTCAAGAGCGACGTTGTGGCGGTGGCGGCCTGAAGGTCGCCCTACAATCTTCATAATAAGTAGCGGAACGACGACATGCTCGAACCCTGTACCTGCGTAATCTACGGCGCCACCGGTAATCTGGCCCAGATCAAGTTGCTGCCGGCGTTGTATCACCTGGAGGCGGCGGGCCGTCTGCCGGCCGGTATGGCCGTGGTCGGTGTCGGGCGGCGGGACTGGGACACCCTGCAATGGCGCGACGAGATCAAGAGTCTGCTCGCCAACAAGGTGCGCGACGGATTGAAGGAGGATATTTTCGCGCGCTTCATTCAGCGGGTGCATTATTTTCAGGGTGACCTCGGCGACAAGGCCGCTTATGCGCGTTTGAGCGCCATGCTGCGCGAGGGTGCGGAGTTCTCCGATAATGTGCTTTTCTATATGGCGATCCGCCCAGCCGAGTTCAGCGTGGTATCGCGCCATCTCGCCGATGCCGGTCTCAACAAGGAAGATAACGGCTGGCGACGACTGGTCATCGAGAAGCCGTTCGGCTACGATCTGGAAAGCGCGGAAATACTTAACGAGCGCCTGCACCGCGATTTCAGGGAAGAGCAGATCTACCGCATCGATCACTATCTCGGCAAAGGCACGGTGCAGAACGTGCTGGTGTTCCGCTTCGCCAATCTTATGCTGGAGCCGCTCTGGAACCGCAACTATATCGACCACGTGCAGATCACGCACAGCGAGACCAAGGGCATCGAAACCCGCGCCGAATATTACGACAATACCGGCGCCCTGCGCGACATGATCCAGAGCCATCTGCTGCAGATGCTCACCCTGGTGGCGATGGAGCCGCCGCCGAATCTCGATGCCGAATCCTTGCGCGACGAGAAGGTCAAGGTGCTGAAATCGGTTCGGCCGATTCCGCAGAGCGCCGTACACGCGCACGCTTTCCGCGGCCAGTACACGCGCGGTCGCGGACCCGCCGGCAAGGTGCCGGGTTACCTCGACGAGAAGGGCGTACCTCCCAACAGCACCACCGAAACCTTCGCGGCGGTGAAGCTCTATATCGACAACTGGCGCTGGCGCAACGTGCCGTTCTACCTGCGTACCGGCAAGAACATGGCCAATGGATTTTCGTCCATCAGTATCCGCTTCAAGCACCCGCCGCAGCAGTTGTTCCGCGAAACGACCATTGAGCAGCTCGAACCTAACTGGCTGTTGCTCGGTATTCAGCCGGATGAATGTCTGCGCGCCGAATTGCAGATCAAGGTGCCCGGTTTGGAGATGAAAACGCGCGTCACGCAACTCGACGCGAGTTACGCCAAGGACACGGAGGACAAGCTGGATGCCTATGAGGCATTGCTGCTCGACGTGATCGCCGGCGATCACTCGCTGTTCCTACGCTTCGATGAAGTGAACTGGGCCTGGAAGGTGGTCGATCCGATTCTCAAGGTCTGGTCCATGGAGCGCGACTTCATCCATACGTATCCGGCGGGCAGTTGGGGGCCGCGCGAAGCGAACCGACTGTTCGAACGCGAAGATCAGATTTGGCGCAATTCGCTGAACCTGGGTGAGGATGCTAAATGACGTCCGCCACGCCGGCCGCATCGCCTTCCTGGCATGCCCTGCAACAGCACTATACACAAACCGCGCATCTCGAAATGCGCGAACTGTTCGGCGCTGATCCGCGCCGCTTCGAAAAATTCTCGCTGCATTTCCAGGACATCCTGCTCGACTATTCCAAGAACCGCATTACCGATGAGACCCTGGCATTGTTGCTCGATCTGGCCGTGCAGGCGGATGTACCGGCCTGGATAGACAGGATGTTCAGTGGCGCGAAAATCAACTGCACGGAAGATCGCGCGGTGCTGCATGTCGCGCTGCGCAACCGTTCCAACCGGCCAATCCCGGTCGATGGCGTCGATGTCATGCCGGCGGTCAATGCCGTGCTGGCGCAGATGCGGCGCTTCTGCACGGCGGTACGCGGCGGTGCCTGGCGCGGCTATTCCGGTCGGACGATCTCTGATGTCGTCAATATCGGCATTGGCGGTTCGGATCTCGGGCCGGTGATGGTAACCGAGGCGCTCAAGCCTTATGGCGCGCATCTCAATGTGCATTTCGTTTCCAATGTCGATGCCACGCACATCGCCGAAACGCTCAAGCACCTGGCGCCCGAGACCACGCTGTTCGTGATCGCCTCGAAAACCTTCACCACGCAGGAAACCCTCACCAACGCCCACACCGCCCGCCGCTGGCTGCTGGACGCCGCCGGTGACGAGGCGGCTGTCGCCAAGCACTTCGTCGCCTTGTCGACCAATGCGGACGCGGTGACGAGGTTCGGTATCGATGCCTCGAACATGTTCGAGTTCTGGGACTG
>VFSW01010441.1_pt1 | contig 13155 bp, 11 predicted proteins | sample 5358111 | NCBI WGS metagenome assembly VFSW01 (sample SAMN11554181, study PRJNA540505) | mine drainage metagenome | isolation source: sediment from site ElyBrook_90M | place: USA: Ely Copper Mine, Vershire, VT | collected 2017 | reverse complement strand
CGAAGTGGCCGTGCTTGGGGCAGTCCTTCACCATCAGGATCTTGCCGTCGCGCTCAATGATCTGCGCCTTGATCTCGCCCACCTTCTCATTCAGCAGCACTTCGTGGGGCAGCTTGCCGTCCAGAATCTGCTTGCGGATCTCAGGGACGCACTTGGGACAAAGCGAGTCTGTGGTGCGCGGCCAGCCGAGGGGCGGCTTTTCCTTCTGCCAGCTCTTCTGCAGGGGCTTGTCGCTCCATTTGGGCGTAAACGAAGGGTTTGGGCTGATGCGGTTCAGTCGCTCATAGACGACCCAGGCACCCTTGGCCGCATAAACGACGGCTTTCTCGGCATACTTAATCGCTTTGGACATAAAGTTGCGATCTCCTTAAGAATGAAGGTCTCGCCGGCGGTCGCTCACCCGGCTGGTCCCGCGGCTCCCTGTAGTCAGGGGTGCCCGGGCTCTGAGATTCCAGCCCTAGGGTAACCGCGGTGCGCAGTCAATCCAACCCAAGTGCAGCGAACGGCAGAATCCCCGCCTGAATGGCAATGGGGGTACAGCGAACGGCGGAGAGGAGAGCGGCAAAAACTGCCGGACAGTCAGGAACGCTTTGTCCTGCAACATTTTAGGTGTACGGCGCGGCTAGGGCCCAGACGGGCCGTCGGTCTTGGCCACCTGGTTGATGATGCGCTGGACCAGCACGATGCGGACGTGGATGCGGCGGGCTACGTCGGGCAGGAACTCGGTGACGAAGTTGTCGATAGGGGCGGTGGCCAAGCCGATGGAGTAGCGCGCCGCGCTGCTGGGCAGGTTGGTCTGTTCGCCGGGAACGTACAGGTTGCTGATTTCATCATCGATGGCGAAGCCCACCAGGTTGGCATAGTTCAACATCCCTTTGCCGTTGTCGCCCTGGGTCCACAGCACTTGGATCATGGCGTGACCGGCCCGCCGCGGAATGGAGCGGTTCGGCATTCTGTGGTAGTGCGGGTCCTGGTGAAAGATCGAGGGGATCAGGAAGGTGCCAACGAACTCGCCGGTCATGTCCTGCGTGTAGCTGACGCCCACGTTGCGCCCAAAGCCCGGCACCCCCGGGCCGTAGGGAGAATGCGAATCGGAGGCCACCGAGATGGCGGATTGGCCCAGGATCGTGATGGCATTAAAGGGGTCCAGCAGGTTGCGCACGGCCAGGCGCGCTTTCTCCTTTGCCGTCAGTGGCTTCACTGCTGGCCCGGTCAAAAAGCGGGCGAACCAGTTGACGGGTGCATGCGGGCACGGAGGGAGCTGCACCTGGGTGTCGGGCGTGGTGGCACCTGCCGGCGTATTCGCAGCGGAGTTCGGGGCCGTACCCGCGGCGGCGGTGCCGTGCGGCTTGGGTGCAGGCGACACCTTGCAGGGCTGAGTCGCCTTCCTGCTGGTGTCTGCGGCAACCTGCGGCTGAGGTGCTTCTGGTAACTGCGGTGCAGGCTGCGAGGGCGCGGCTTGCCCGGCCCGCGCCACTGCTGCAGCAGACAGCAGTAGCGCCAAAAACAGAGCCGCGCGGGAAGGGAGCGCACGTCGCGTCCAGCGAAGAATCAACCCGCTATCGGTTCCGGGATATCGATTGTCATCGTTCAGTCGATCTCGCAAAAGCCGGATCCTCGCTGGCTGGAAGTCGGTCTGATCGTGAGGCAGGAACGATAAAGCCAGCCGGCTCCCGGACTCCTCCGTCGCTGTCGCCGCCGCCTTGGCATCCTTCAAGAAAGTGTAGGCCGAGACTACCATTCACCACTCACCACCATCTTAAAGAGTGTGATGAGGGTGGATGGCGCCTGCGAAACTACCGCATTTCCAAAGACGTTCCAGAAGCGTCATTTGCTACCACTCTCACACTCAGACGCGGTCTGGCTGGGGAAGGTAACCCAGACGTAAACAAAGAGTTGCGATCCCGGCGGCCGGAAGCATCCGCTCTGCTCATCTCGGACCTGTTGACCATCGCGGCACATCCGGAGAATTCGCGGCTCTTACGGGATTGACGCGCCGTCCGGCGCCCCGCAGACTGAATCCGAGGTGCCTCGCCGTGAGCACGAATCCTCCGCCAGGGACCGGCGCAGGCCGCCGGATTGACGAAGCCATGGAGTTGATTGAGATGGAGTTGCGCCACGCCATTGCTTACGTCAACGACGCCGTAGTCCCGCAAATCCGCAGTGAGTCAGTGTCCGCCATGCGCAAGCTGGCAGATACCCTCCGCAATCTCGCCGATCGCATTGACCAGCAGCGGGGTCCACGCGCCTGATGAGGAACACTCGCTGGTTGTGGAATACGCGGCTTCTGCCTATCGCTGCGGGCTTGTCCCTGGTGCTGGCAGTCTCCGGTTGCGGGCATCGTCAAACCACCGCTCAACTTCCTGCTCCGCAGGCGGCGCCGCCGCCTATGACGCAGCCCTCCTATCCTTCGTCGCCGACTACCGCGCGCGGGCGCATTCCGATTACTCCAGCTCCGGTGGGCGGCATCAGCGCTGAAGATCAGGAGTACATACTCACCCACCGGCCCATCCTGAGCGAAGTGGGCGACGCCTCGTGGTACACCGCGCCCTATAAAGGACGCAAGGCCGCCAATGGCCAGATTTTCGACGATCACGCTCTGACCGCCGCGCACCGCACTTTGCCCATGGGTTCTCTGATCGTGGTCACCAATCTCAAGACCCGGCAAGCCTCTGCCATGCGAATCACCGACCGCGGTCCGTTCGTTCCCGACAAAATCATTGATCTCACGATCGCCTCGGCCAAGTCCATTGGCCTCTACAGGCCCGGCGTCGCCCCCGTCCGCATCGACGTGTATGAGGCTCCCAAGCCCATCGATAGCGGTGGCCGCTGGTGCGTTCAAATCGGCGCATTCAGCAGCGAGCGCAAGGCCGAAAAGCTCAAAGAGCAGCTTTTGCACAAGTATCCCGGCTCCCACGTGATCGAGTTTTCCGGCGAGGACAAATACTGGGTCCGCATCCGCCCCGAGGGCGACAACCGCCAGCAGGCCGAGTTCATCGCCGACCACCTGCACCCCGTCCAGGGCGATGCCTACCTGACGCGGCTCGATTAAGTTCCGCCTGAATTGTTGAGCCAAACCGGGGTCCGCTTCGCTTCAACCCTTTTCCTGTTGCACCGGCGGCTGCAACAGGCATAATGTGGGTCCGTACCATGGAACGGAGGGCGCAATGGCAAGTCAAAGTCCTGCGATTCAAGTACCCAGAGTCTGCCAGAACTATCTGGCTATTCTCGTCGCGGCAATAGCCTGCTTCCTGCTGCAAGCTGCATGGTACTCGTTCTTCCTGCAAGCCTGGCTGGATGGCATCGGGCATTCGCGCGCGTGGCTGCTGTCCACGGGCGTTAGCCCCGCTCTGCAGTACGCCACAGCTCTGCTCGCTGCGTTCTTGATCGCCATGGTCATCTCCGGCGTCACCCAGTTCACTGGGCCACAGACGGCGCTTCGCGGTATCAAGGTTGCAGTGGTGCTGTGGGTTGGCGTTGCGCTCACCACCCGGGCCACGGAATACGTCTTTGAAGTCCGCCCCTTCAGCCTGTTTGCCATCAACGCGGGCTTCTGGCTGCTGGGCATGACGCTCATGGGCGCAATCGTCGGCGCCTGGCGAAAGAAGAAGTAGCCGCCGCTTCCCGCGCCGGCGCTTACTCCGGCGGCGGATAAAACGGCAGCTTGTTGTTCTTCTCGTTGGCGCGGCGGATGGTAATGTCATCCAGCAGCAGCGCGGGCGCCAGCACCGTCTGCGGCACCTCGCCAAAGTAGTTGGCCACCCAGAGATCCTTGCCTGCTGCCTCCACGCTTGAGCGCAGTGCCCGCTGGTCCAGGTCGTCCAGGTCCGCGCCGCGTACCAGTTCGCGCTTGCCGTCGGGGCTCACGCGATACAGTAGCCGGGGCGTCAGGTCCGGCCCCATGGTGGCCACATAGTAGACACTCTTCAGTCCCCGGTCCTTGGCCATGTCCTCCAGCTTCCGGTTCAGTTCATCGTCGGAGAGGCCATTCTGCGCCGTCACCTTCATCACGCCGATCGCGGGTCGTGGCGGCCCGGTGAAACCGGCGCGCCCGTGGCCATTCGACTGCGGAAAATCGCGTACCGGCTCGCGTCCGATAAGATAGTTCTCCAACTTGCCGCTTGTGATCACCTTCACGGCCTGTGCCGGCACTCCCTCATCGTCCACGTCATACGCTCCGACGAGGCCCTCGCCGTCATAATTCTTCAAGCCGGGATCGTCAACCACGTCCATGAACTCGGGTAGAACCCGGGCATGATAACTGGAGGCGAACGGCCCATTGGTGCGAGCCTCGGTGCCCAGCTTGGGCCGCGTCGCCGTGACTCCGGCCGCAACCAGGCTGCGCAGCGTATCGGCGCTGGCGTCGGAACTGAACAGAACCGGCCCGTGATACTCCTCCTCTACCAGCGGCGCCGTGCGCAAGTCGGCGAGCGAGGCGATCACGGTCGCCGCCTGTTTCTCAAAGATCTCCGGAGAGTCCAGATCCTTCAGCGTTACTCCCACCGTGGCATAGGAGCGGTCGATCTTCATGCCGTCGGCAGCCTGCGTGCCCGCCCCAAAAACCTCCTCGTATTCGGTCGCCGGTTTGCGCACGATAGTTCCTTCGCTGTTTACCAGCCAGGTGGTCGTCATCCGCGCATGGAACTCCGCGGAGCAGTACTGCACGTCGCTCTGCGTGGCCTTCACCGTTGCATCGGTGCGGTAGATTCCGCTGGCCTTCGCCACCCGCTCTACCCATGTGGCTTCATCCAGTTTCAGTCGGAGCGGCTCCTCCAGCGCGATCACCGGCTTTTCATGGCTAAAGTCGTCGGCCTGTGGAGGGGTCTGCACCTCTTTCAGCGCGGCCTGTTTCTGCGCATACGTGGCCAGCGCGCTCTTGTAAGCACGGTCCGTGGCCTGCCATAGCGCGGATCGCAGCGAGATAGGGTCGTCGCCAAGAGGAGCGAGTTCAATCGCGCCGTCGCTCCGGCCGCCGGAACTGTCAGCCGTGTAATCGCCCACCCGTACCGTGATGCGCGCCAAGCGCATGTGTGCGTGTTGTACGCCCTCGCTGGCGCCAAACGCCGCCTTGATTTCGTAGTTGTCCACGTCTTCAATGCGGTACTGGATAAAGAACGGCTTCTCAAAGCCCTTCAACTGCAGTTGGCTCATGTTGCGGTCCAGCTCTTCGAGCATCGCCTTCAGCACAGGATCCTTCTCGGCATCGGCACGTGTCGGCTGGGCCGCTTTCAAAAGCGGTGTGCTCAGACTGGCAAGAAGGAAGCCGGCTGCGGCAAGCAATGCAACAGGACGAATCGGATTCATTGGGCCTCCTTCTGAGTCGGCGCGCCGGGAATGGGCAGAATCGGCGGTCTTGCTGTACCCTGCGGCTGGCGCTGCGTCTCAATCTCGCTCACCAGCATCGCCGGAGCCACCGCGCTCACCGGAACGGTCCCCGATTCCGCACCGCACTCGCCGTTGAACACCTCGCTCTGGTCGCCTGTGACCACAATGCGCTTCAGTGCGGCCAGCGGCGTGCCCACAATGCTTACGCCCCGCACCAGTTCATCGGGACGCCCGTCCACATACACGCGCCACACCACCAGGGGAATCACCTGAAACGCCTGCGGCGAGCTGCGCGTCGTCACCGCGAATCCCGAAGAGATGTCCTCAAAGTACAGCCCGTAGGCTTTGCCCTGCTTCTTCGCTTCCTCAATCAACTGTTGGCGAAGCTCGGTCTCGGGTACGCTTTTGGTCGAGGTCACAATCAGGTTGCCCTGCCGCCCGTTGGGCATCCGTCCGGTCTCTGCCCGCCCATGCCCGTTTGAGGCCGCAAAGCTCGCGATGGGCAGCCGCGACATGAGGAAGGCTTTCAGCACGCCATCCCTGATCAACTCCACCCGCTGCGCCTTCTCGCCCTCGTCATCGTAGGCGTAGCTCCCGCTCAGCCATGTCTTGCCAAAGGTGGTCTGGGTTGGGTCGTCGGCAACCGACAGAAAAGTCGGCAACACATCCTTCCCCAGATCTTTGGTGAACGTCTGGCCTTCTTCGTCGCCGCGCTGCCGCTGGCCCTCCAGCCGGTGGCCCAGCACCTCGTGAAAGAACACAGCCGCCGCTCGTCCTGACAGAATCGCAGGTCCGTCGAAGGGTTCCGTCACAGGCGCCTTTCTCAGCGCTTCCAGACTCTTGCCCAGCGCGCGGATGGCGGATGCCATTTGCTCCTGCGTCGGCAGGCCGTCCACCGTTTCTGCCTCAAAGGTCTGGTCGCGGAACAGGTCCATGCCGTCGTCGGCGCGGGTCGCGGCCATCACCACCAGCCGCGCCTGCAAATGCGGGGTTACCACCCGCGAACCCTCAGACGAGGCATAGTAGTCGGTTTCGTTCTGCGCCGTCAGCATCACTGCGTTCTGGTACACATCCGGAAATTCGCGGAAGATGCGCGACAGGGCACGCACCCGTTCTTCCCATGCCGCGCGATTCACCACCACCGGCGGAGCCGGCTTGCCGAGGTAAACCTGCGGCGCCTCGTGGCTAAAGTCCGGCGAAGTATCTTCCTCCTTGGCCCGCACCTCGGCCTCGGTCTTTACCCGCAGATAGTTATCTAGCGCGTTCCCATAGCCGGTGTTGGTGGCCAGCCACAATGACCGCGCCAGCGCCTCCCGGTCGTCGCCCAGCGGCAGTTGCAGGCTGTTCACCGCCGAACTGCGATGCTTGCCGTGCGTGTTATCCAGCGTGGCATTGCCCAGCCGTACCTGCACGTCAACCACCCGCACATGGTTCGCGGAGCTATCCACCACCGCCCCAAACTGCGCGCGAATCGCCACCATGCTGGCGTCGCTCACTGAGTAACTCAGAAAGTAGGGCGGCAATAGCTTGTCGGGTTCCTGTTTGCCCGCGCCCTGTCTGCCCAGCGACGTAAACGCACGCTGCAGTTCGGTCGTCATGGCATCCATCAGTACGGAGGAGGACTGCTGTGCCTCCGCCGCCGCGGGGAACGCAATGGCCAAGGCAAGCACGGCCAAAGCGGCACGTTTATAGGGCTTCAAGCAGGACCGTCTCATGGCGGCGATTCGAAAGTATGGCATATGCTGGGAAAACTCTGTTAGAACCATCTGCAAGCTGATTGTCTCAGAGTTAGCTACTCAGGGGGGAACTTCATGTCATTTGTGCGCCGGTTGTTATTTGCCTTGTCCTTCACAGTTCTGCTGGCTGTTGTGGCGCCGCGCTTTTACGCCCCGCACGCCTCCGCAGGGACGGCCGCGAACCAGCCCGCCCAGGCCGCCGCCCCGCCGCCCAGTGCACAGCCCAGTGCACAGCCCAGCGCGCCGCAGGCGTATTCGCTTCCGCCCGACAAGCTGGCCAAGGCTATCGCCCTCAGCCGCATTCGCAACATTCTGGAATTTGCAGGGGCGCTGTGGGGAATGGCTGTGCTGTGGTTGCTGCTGGAATTGCACCTCGCCGCGGGTCTCGCCGCCTTTGCTGAGCGGATCCTCAAACGGCGCTGGTTGCAGGGGCTCTTGTTCTTCGCCATTCTGCTGGTCATCCTCACCCTCACCAGCCTGCCCCTGGACTGGTACAGCCAACACGTGAGCCTCCGCTACGGCATCAGCGTGCAAGGCTGGGCCAGTTGGCTGGGCGATCAGGCCAAGTCGCTGGGCCTCTCCCTGCTCATCGGCGCGCCGGTGATGCTGCTCTTTAATTGGATCGTCCGCCGCTGGCCGCGCCGCTACTGGCTGGGAGCCTGGGTGGCCGCCATGCCGCTCATGGTGCTGGGCATCTTCGTCTCGCCGCTGCTCGAACCCATCTTCAATAAATTTGAGCCGCTCACAAAAAACCATCCCGCGCTCGTCACGGATCTCGAAAAGGTCGTGGCTCGCACCGGAACCAACATCCCCCCTGACCGCATGTTCTTGATGAAAGCCAGCGCCAAAACCAACGGCCTCAATGCCTACGTCAGCGGCCTGGGAGCCACCAAGCGCGTCGTCGTCTGGGATACCACGGCCGGACGCATTCCCAACGACGAAGTCCTCTTCGTCTTTGCCCATGAGAGCGGCCATTACGTCCTTCACCACATCATCAAACTGATGGCAGGCTCAGCCGTCTTTTTGTTCTTCCTCTTCTGGGCCTGCGCAGGATTCGCCGGTTGGCTTGCCCGCCGTTTCGGCGCGCGCTGGCGGCTCAGCGGGCAGGAAAGCGGAAGCTCCGCGCTCTCCAGCCGCGCCGGTTTCGTGGTGCTGCTGTTTGCCGTCTCCGTCGCCAGTTTCCTGCTTCAACCGGTGAGCAACGCCTTCAGCCGCTACTTCGAGCACCAGGCCGACGTCTACGGTCAGGAGGCTATCCACGGCATCGTCCCCGACCCGCAAAAGACAGCCGTCGCCGCCTTCAACGCGCTCGGCGAGGCCTGGCTTGAAGATCCCAACCCCAGCCCCTTCATCGAGTTCTGGACCTACAACCATCCCTCCGTCCAAACCCGCGCCAACTTTGCCCTGCACTACGACCCCTGGGCCAACGGCGGCCACGGCGAGTTCTTCAGGAAGTAGGCGACAGAAACTACGGAACAGAAAATCGCGAACAGTTGAGTCTTGCCGACTCTCCTGTTTTGATGTGCATCTGAGCCATCGCGAGCCTGTGCGTGCCGTTACTGGGGTTTCAAAGTGACGAGGACGGCGTCGTTTTGGTGCATCTCGAAACGATGTTCGAAGATATGGTTGCGGATTGCGATGATTTGGGTTTCGACGGGCGCGCCGCTGGCGGATTTCTGCAGTGAGGCTACCTGGGCGCGGGTTAACTGGTTGGGGCTGCCCATGTGGAGGTACGCGGTGTAGGCGTCGTTTTGCATGTAGCCGGTGCGGTAGACGGTGAGCGCATAGTTGCCGTTCGGGATGCCGGTGATTTTCAGCTCGGTGTCGGGTGCAGCTTGGGCGGGCTGTTCTCGTTTATAGAAGACTTGATCGGTTTCTTGGTTGGTTCCGGTTCCGGGCGGGGCGATGGCGGTGTAGTTCCAGAACAGCGCCCGGACAGATTGGTCCCTGCTCTTGGTAATCCAGCTCTCAGGGTCGTTCGTCGCCAGATCGGTATCTCCTAGCGCGGCAAGGAATTTGTAAGCAAAGAAGGACGGTTTCCGGATGCCTTGGTAATTCATAAGGCCGAAACCGCCATGAAATGGGGTAAAGCGCGGACCGGCCTCTTCAAAAATATCGGTGAAAGTCCAATAAGACATCGATTGGGCAAGTGGTGATGTTTCATGCACCTTTTGCAGAATGAAGGGCGCGGAGATGTACTGGTCGTGAATCGGGTCCGAAGGTGTGTACGCCGTGCTCCATTCCGTGTAATGAAGCTCAAGATGAGGTGTGGACGATGCGTCAATTAGATTGCGGGAGTTGCGGACCCGCTTGACGATGGCGTTCGGTGTGGTGTCAAGGACGGTTCCTGCATTACCATCCGCATCGAGTGCGCCGTGGGTGACTGCGTAGGTGTGAGAGGACTCAAAGTCGGCCGGAACACGCTCTCGGGCAATGAAGGAAAGCCACGCAGGCTCAAGAGCGTCGCCGGACGAAGCTGGCCCGCCAACGCGGCAATTCGCGCAGACTGACTTGATGGTCGTAGCCGTATTTCGGTAGAGGTCAAAATACTGTTCGCGAGTGCCGGTCCAGAAACCCGAGAGGTCAGGTTCGTTCCATACTTCGTAATACCATTGGCTGATCTCGGCGGTACCGTAACGCTCCTGCCAGTGCTCGATTAATGCCTTGATCAGCCCGTTCCATTTCTCCATGCTTTTGGGCGGTGTGACGTTGCCCTTCCACCAGAAAATTGTGCTGGAACCGCTGGCCAGTTTGCCAGGCATGAAGGAAAGCTCGACAAATGGCCGAATGTGAAGGGCAAGCATCGCGTCGTAGAGCTGGTCAATGTATTGGAAGTTATAGTGTGGATTGCCCTTCGAGTCCTCGGTGTAGACGCCCATATCGTCGCATAGAAGACCGTGAAACCGGAGATACTTGAAGCCGATCTCCTTTTGAACGGTGGCCAACTGCTGCTGCCAGTCTGCGCGAAGGCCCTCGTTGGCGCGGCCCGCTCCTACGGTCATGAGGGGCGTCGTGCTGTGGCGGCCTGCGGTCCTGGCAAAGTCCGCTGAGATTGTTCTGGTTTGAGCGGGAGCCAGCACTGCGGTCAAAATGGTGACGATCAAAGCCAACTCTCTCATCAGCTCAGGCATATTCAACCTTCTTGTTAAAGCGATTTATTTGGGCAGTAAAAACCATATCAGGCCGCCTCGCCGCGCACAACATCGGAATTTCCCCCCCGCTATTGCGAGTCTGGGCGGGTGGCCTATCTCCCCACACAAGAATTTGGGCGTCCCTCGCTCTTGGGGGCCGGGGAAAGCACGAAAGCCTGCACGCCGCAAGTCACTCCCAGCAAACGCCCATGTACTTAGCGGGCGCTCAAGGAACTCCAGATTTCCGGGTTCCGGTTGCATCACCGCCAGCTCGGACAGGACCCGCCCTCGGGCAACCCCGGAGAAGGGTAGCTCCCAGTTCCAGACATGGAACGAACATGACGTTCCCGCCGCCAGCACTCCTTCCGCGGGTTCGTTTGCCGAACATATCCCTCCAACGGTGCAGAATGAAAACGCAGAGGACGCAATTGGAAGGTTGAAGGCACCCCCTATTCTTTATTTTCAAACAGGCCCTGAAAATTGCAGAAAATATCCTCTCCCCGAGGTAGGGGTGGCACAAGCCTTCCCTCTGATTGGGGGCGTCACTTCACAGCGGCCCACAAACTTGCGGGTTGAGGTTTCAAGGCGTGACCTTAAACTGAATCTTCAGGAGGCTGCCCGAATGAGCGAACTCAACCCCTACGACAAATATCTGGATGGACGGCCGCTGGAGACGATTCTTGCCTCAACGCCATCGGAAATTGCCGCCTCGCTCCAGGCCATTGGAGCGGAGAATGTCGCCACGCCGCCTGCGCCCGGCAAATGGAGTCCCGCGGAGATCGTCTGCCACCTGGCCGACTGCGAGTTGGCCTTCGGCTTCCGCCTGCGCCAGACGCTCGCGGAAGACAATCACGTCGTCCAGCCCTTCGACCAGGAAAAGTGGGCTGCGCCGTACCCGGGAATCCCGGCGAAACAGGCGCTCGACGCGTTTTCAGCGTTGCGGTCGTGGAACCTGCTGCTGATTGCCGCCGCGCTCCCGAAGGCCGCGGGCAGGCAGGTTACGCACCCCGAGCGGGGCGCAATGACATTTCAAACCATCGTCGAAACCATGGCAGGACACGACCTGAACCATCTTGACCAGTTGCAGAGAAGAGCGGCACAGCCTCCTGCGAGATGAGGTCCGCAAACTCGCTGGCCCAATTGTTCTACTTTGATTTCGCACCCATGTTCTTTGCGCCTGCCGCCATCTTGCCTGGCACATTTTTCGGTTGATTCCCGCCATGGTGCCGTTTGTGGTGCGCGACGGCTTTCGCAATCTCTTCCGCTGAAAGCTTGCTTTGATTCTCAAAGTGCAAGACATCGCTTGCCACTGAAGTGGTGGATTTGGTCGGTTCCATAGAGATCCCTCCTTGGTAAATGGCAGGAGGCTCCATCTGTAATCTGTCTTTTCAGGTCGCAGACAAACCCCTGCCGCCGGGCGGAGAAAAGCCCTCAACGACACACTCATCGCGCTGGGGCGGCCCACACACATGGACACTGCCTCAGCCACCCGGATGAGAACAGCCGTTGCCCGGCCGCTCTCCCACTTCAAGGATAGTCCTATTTCAGAAACACGGCCAGATTGCTCTTTTGCGACACGCTCAGGTGCATCGGCAGGGCGGGCTCCTACCGTACACTGGGGATGAATTCGGCGCCGTGGTGCGTCTGTTCGCGTTGCCGGGGCCACCGGGTTCAGGAGACGGCATGAAAAAGATCGGCGTTCTGTTTGGCATGGAGAACAGCTTTCCCGGCGCACTGGTCGAGCAAATCAATGCCCGGAATATCGACGGCGTAACCGCCGAGTTTGTCGAAACCGGAGCCGTGCAGATGGACAAGGCCCCGCGTTACGCAGTCATCGTAGACCGCATCTCCCACGACATCCCCTTCTATCGCGCATATCTCAAACACGCAGCTCTCAACGGAACGGTGATCATCAACAATCCCTTCTGGTGGTCGGCCGACGATAAGTTCTTTAACTACACCATGGCTGCAAAGTTAGGCGTGGCCGTGCCGCCAACCGTCATCTTGCCGCACAAGCAACTCCCCGAGGGCACGACGGACCGTTCCATGCGTAACCTCGAATATCCGCTCGACTGGGACAGCGTATTTGCCTATGTCGGCGAGCACGGCTTCCTCAAGCCCGTGGATGGCGGCGGCTGGCGCGATGTGCATCACGTCCATAATCGCGAAGAGTTTTTCAAGGCGTACGACCAGTCGCGCGACCTGTGCATGGTCTACCAGAGAGCTGTGAATTTCAAGGAGTACTTCCGCTGCTACGTGGTCGGCCAAAAGAAAGTCCGCATCATGCCCTACGACCCGCGCAGGCCGCACTCCGAGCGCTATGTGCAGGAGTCAAGTCCAGACGCGCCCGCTGCGAGCAAGAAGTTGCTGGCGCGCGTGGAGCGCGACGCCCTCAAGCTCTGCCGCGCTCTCGGCTACGACCTGAACACCGTCGAGTTTGCGGTAGAAAACGGCATCCCTTATGCCATTGACTTCATGAATCCCGCGCCTGATGCGGACCTGCACTCCGTCGGTCATGCGAATTTCGAATGGATCGTCAAAGAAGTAGCCGATCTGGCCATCGCCAAGGCTAGGTTATCCCCGCATGTGCCTGAGTTACGCTGCTCGTCCCTCCTAAGTGGCGAGCTAACTTCCAGGAAAGCCACGAAGCAAAGCAAGAAGAAGTCCACCGTGATGAAGAGCGCGCATGCTGGCAAGAAGCTGGCCCCGGCCAGTAAGTCCGCCGAGGTCCCAGCGCCTGCATCGATAACATCGCCTGCGAGTCCGCAAAAGCAGGAAGCGTAAAGTTACTGATCGAATCCCCGTGTCAGGTTCTGCCAGGAGGCTCCTATGCGGCCGACTTTCTCGGCTAGGGTCTGTTCACACTACTGAGGCGGTGGCGCGGGGAGCCAATTTTTACGAGTTCAAAGAGTGAGGAGTGACGCATACCGGGTGTCTGCTAGCGACGATCGACGATGAAATCG
>VFSW01010440.1_pt1 | contig 13155 bp, 10 predicted proteins | sample 5358111 | NCBI WGS metagenome assembly VFSW01 (sample SAMN11554181, study PRJNA540505) | mine drainage metagenome | isolation source: sediment from site ElyBrook_90M | place: USA: Ely Copper Mine, Vershire, VT | collected 2017 | reverse complement strand
ACCTTGCCGACGGCCGCGCACATGATCCAGGCGGATCTGCGCCTGACCGAGGGCCAGCTGGGCGTGTTGCTGTCGGCGTTCTTCTGGACCTACGCCTGCGCCCAGGTGCCCATGGGCTGGCTCGCCGAGCGCGTGGGCGCGCGCCGGGTGCTGGCGGGCGGCCTCGCGGTGTGGGCGCTGGCGACCATGCTCACCGGCCTCGCGCATTCCTTCGCGGCGCTGCTGATCCTGCGGCTGCTGCTCGGTCTCGGTGAAAGCGGCGGCTTTCCCTGCGTTTCGAAGCTGCTGGCCGAGACGGTGCCGCCGGGCCGCCTGGGGTCGGCGAACGGCGTGGTGGCCTTCGCCTACCTCGCGGGTCCGGCGGTGGGGACCTACGCCGGGGGGGCACTGATGTCGGTGGGCGGATGGCGAAGTGCGTTCCTGCTCTTCGGCGCGCTCTCGCTGCTGTGGCTGGTGCCCTGGTCGCGGGTGCGCCTGCCGGCGCGGGCGCGGGCGCCGGCCGCGGGCCCGGCGCAGGCGCCCACCTTCGCCATGATCCTGCGGCAGCCGGCGCTCTGGGGGACGAGCCTCGGCCTGTTCTCGTCGAACTACGCCTTTTATTTCGTGCTGTCCTGGCTGCCCTTCTATCTGGTGCGCGAGCGGGGCTTCTCGACCCTCGAGATGTCGCAGCTCGCGGGCGCCGCGTATGCCCTGAATGCCCTGTCCGCGGTGGCGGCCGGGGCTGCGATCGATCGCTGGATCGCGCGCGGCGGTTCGGCCGGTCGCGCCTACAAATCGGTGATGGCGGCGGCGCACGTGGGTGCGGTCGCGTGCATGCTCGCCATGGCGCTCGGCGGGCGGCCGCTCGCGCTCGGCGGCATGTGCCTCTACCAGGTGCGGACCGGCGCCGCCTCGCCCGGGGTGTACGCCATGCCGCAAATCCTGGCGGGCGGGGCGGCCAGGGGCCGCTGGGTCGGCATCCAGAATGCGATCGGCAATCTCGCCGGCGTGGTCGCGCCGGCGTTGACCGGCGTGCTGATCGGCGCCACGGGCGGCTTCACGGCGGCCTTCGTGGTGAGCGCGGCGGTGAGCCTCGTGGGCGTGGTCGGGTGGCTACCGATGGTCCCGAAGCTGGCAGAATTGCGCTGGCGGGCCGCGACGGCGCCCTTGAACGAGTCGATGCCTACGACATGAAAACCCGTTTCTCGGAACTGGCGGCGCGGCCGATTCGCTGGCTGACGCGTGTGCGCCTGCTGCTGCTCGGCCACGAGGAGCTGACCGGCCTCGTGTTCTGGGCGGCGCTCACCGGCCTGTGCGGTGCGCTCGCGAGCGTGGCGTTCCGCCTGAGCATCCGCTTCGTGCAGCTGCTGCTCACCGGCGAGTCGAGCGGGCTGGTGCATGCGGCGAGCGATCTGAAGGGCTGGCATCGGGTCGTCGCGCCGGTGATCGGCGGGGTCGCGGCCGGGCTGGTGCTGCATCTCGGGGTGCGGCTGGTCGACCGGCGCGGCGCGGTCGACTACATGGAGGCCATCGTGGTGGGGGATGGCGCGATCGCGGCGCGCCCGTCGCTGCTGCGCAGCCTGTCCTCGCTGTTCACCATCGGCTCGGGCGGCTCGATCGGCCGCGAGGGACCGATGGTGCAGCTCGCGGCGCTGCTCGGTTCGAAGCTCGGCCTGGTCTCGCGCGCGCCCGTGTCGCGGCGGCGGCTCCTGGTCGCCTGCGGAGCGGCGGCCGGCATCGCGGCCGCCTACAACGCGCCCATCGCGGGTGCGCTGTTCGTGGCCGAAATCGTCATGGGCTCGATCGCGATGGAGAGCTTCGGGCCGCTGCTGGTCGCCTCGGTCACCGCGAACGTGACCATCCACCGCTTCTTGGGCTACGGACCGGTGTTCGCGATTCCGCGCGTGCAGTTCGGCAGCAACTGGGAGCTGCTGCTGTACGGCATCCTCGGCGTCGTGGTAGGCCATCTGGCGCCGCCGTTCCTCGGCCTGCTCGAGTGGACCAAGCGGCGCTTCGAGGGGCTCTCGGCACCGGCGTACGTGCGCATGGGTCTCGGCGGACTGGTGGTCGGCTGCATCTCGCTCGCCTTTCCGCAGGTCTGGGGCAACGGCTACAGCGTGGTGGGCACGATCCTGAACGGCGAGCTCGCCGGATGGCTGCTGGTGGGCGTGTTCGTGGCGAAGATCGTCAGCACGTCGGCCACGGTGGGATCGGGGGCCGTCGGCGGCATCTTCACGCCGACGCTGTTCATCGGCGCGGCCGTGGGCGCCCTGGCGAGTTGGCTGGTCCACTGGGGGTGGCCCGGCGCGCCCTCATCGCCCGGCGCCTATGCCCTGGTCGGCATGGGCAGCTTCCTCGCCGCCACCACGCACGCGCCCCTGACCTCGATCCTGATGATCTTCGAGATGACCCTGGACTACGACGTGGTGCTGCCGCTGATGCTCGCGTGCGTCACCGCCCTGTACACGGCCAAGGCCTATCGGCGCGGCCGGTCGGTGTACCAGGCCTCGCTGCAGCCGACGCCCGCGGGCCGCGACGCGGAATGGCATCTGCGCACGGTGAGCGCCCTGGTGAAGCCGGCCGCGGCCGTGATCGACGAGGACGTCTCGGTGCGCGACATGCTCGAGCGCCTGCCGAACCGGCCGGCGCAGAACGTGTACGTGGTCGACGACCATCGGCAGCTGCTCGCGATGCTCGATCCGCGCAGCATCCTGGCGCGGGTCAAGGCGGGCGAACTCGACCCGGAGCGCCGGGTCGGGGAGCTCGGGGTGCCGGTCCCGTTCGCACTGACGCCGGAGATGAGCCTGACCACCGCCCTCGACGGCTTCCTGCGCGAGCAGGTCAAGGTGTTGCCGGTGGCGGCCGGACAATGGCACGCGACGCTGCTCGGCGAGGTGTCGCGGCACGACGTGCTGCTCGCCCTGCAGGACCGGATCGCCCGCAAGGCCTGAGCCCGGCGGTGCGGGCCGGCGCCTCACCAGTTCGGATTCGGCAGCTCGCTGAACACCTCTTGGAGCGCCTGGCCCCAGCGGGTGCGGATCATGTTGAAGTACTCGTTGTCCTGGTCGATGGTGATGTGGGCCGCGAGGCGCAATTCGTCGCGCCGGATGACCGCGAGGTCGAGCGGCGGCCCCACCGAGAGGTTCGAGCGGATGGTCGAATCCATGGACACCAGGGCGCACTTGGCCGCCTGCGCGAGGCTGCTGCTGCGCGTGATCACCCGGTCGATGATCGGCTTGCCGTACTTCGACTCGCCCATCTGGAAATACGGCGTGTCGATCGAGGATTCGACGAAATTGCCCGCCGAATAGACGTGGAACAGCCGCGGCTCCTCGCCCTTGATCTGGCCTCCGAGGATGAAGGTGGCGTTGAACTCGTGGCCGTGCTCCTTGAGGTAGGCGCCGTCGCGGGCATGCACCTCGCGCAGGGCATCGCCGACCACGCGCGCCACGCCGAACATGTTGGCGGCATGGTGGATGCGGGCCATATCGGCGCAGCCATCCATCGGCTCGTGCAGCAGATTGACGACCGCCTGGGTGATCGCGAGATTGCCCGCCGCCAGCAGCACGAGCACGCGGTCGCCGTCGCGCTGGAAGGTCGCCATCTTGCGGAAGGTGTTGATCTGATCGACGCCGGCGTTGGTCCGGGAATCGGACAGCAGCACGAGCCCGGTATCGACGAGGAGGCCGACGCAATAGGTCATGCGCGGCGATTCTACCCGACTACTGCTGCTGCTGCGCCGACTCCGCCACCAGCACGCTGGTATGCATCCGCTCGCCGCCGCCGCCGTGCCGCACCCCGCGCACCGGTGCCGCATCCAGATAGTCGCGGCCGACGGCGAGGCGGCAGTAAGTGCGCACCGCGGACCGGCAATGGGTCACGTCGATGCCGTGCCAGCCGAGCTCGGCGCCCAGCCACACGTCCACCCAGGCGTGGCTCGCCGCGTCGCTCGCCTCGCCGGTGAACAGGTAGCCGCTCACGTAGCGCGCCGGCAGGCCGATGGCGCGGGCACAGGCGAGAAATACGTGCGCGTGGTCCTGACAGACACCCGTGCCGCTCGCGAAGGCGACCGCCGCGCTGTCGCTCACGTCGCTGCTGCCCGGCCGGTAGCGCACGGCCTCGCACACCGCCGAGGCGAGCGCCATCGAGCGGTTCAACGGCTCCTGCTCGCCCGCCACGGCGCGCAGCGCGAAGCCGCGGATGTCGTCGGTCGGCACGGTGAGCGCGGTGGGCGCGAGGTAGGCGAGCGGCGAGATCGGGCCGTGGTCCATGAAGACGTGCGCCTCGGTGGTCTCGACGATCCCCTGCACCACGATGAGGATCTCGCGGTGCGGCTCCTCGAGGGTGAGCAGGTGCGAGACGTTGCCGTGCGCGTCGATCTGCTCGACCCGCCGGCCGGGCGCGCTGATGATCCAGGAGAGCGCCCGCTGGCAGGGGTCGCGCCGCGGCGTCAGGTGCAGGCTCTGCACGCTGTACTTGAGCGGCTGCTCGTACCGATAGCGCGTCTCGTGACGGATGAACAGTTGCATGGCTCAGGCCTCCGCCGGCGGCACCAGGAAATCCGAGGCGATGCGGTCGCCCAAGTCGCGTATGCGGCCCGAGAACCGGGCGAGAAATTGCGGCAGCCCGAGCTCGACGATGTCCTCCATGCGCGTGAAGTGCAGCATGGCGTGCATCTCGCCGGCGCGCCGCTCGGTCTCGGCGGACTGCTCGTTCGCCACCGATCGCAGGTTCTGGTAGACCTCCTTGCAGCAGCGCAGGAGCGAGCGGGGCATGTCGTCGCGCAGGATCAGCATCTGCGCGACCTTGGCGGGGGTGATCACGTCGCGATAGACGCGACGGTACACCTCGAAGGCCGACAGCGCCCGCAGCAGCACGCTCCACTCGGACGGGTCGGGCACCGTCTCGGCGCCGGGCCGCAGATCCTCCTGATGAGCGGTGAGAATGAGGACGGTGGCATCGGCACGCTCGAGGAAGGTGCCGATGCGCGTGAAATGAAACGCCTCGTCGCGCAGCATGGTGCCGATGCTCACGCCGCGGGTCAGGTGCGAGCGCTCCTTGACCCATTCGACGAACTGGCCGACGTTGGTGAGCGCCGCGCCGCGCGCGGCGATCGAGCGCGCCTCGAGCCAGGTCGAGTTCAGGGTCTCCCAGAGCTCGGAGGTGAGTGCGCCGCGCACGGCCCGGGCATTCTCGCGCGCGGCGCGCAGGCAGCTCACGATGCTGCCGCCGAAGTCCCGATCGAGCGTCACGAACTCGAAGACCGCGCGGGGTTCGATGCGCTCGTGGCGCTCGCCGTAGTCGCGCTCGATGTGCAGCGCCGCCATAGTCGCGCGCAGCGACGCGGTGAGCCTGTCCGGGGCATGCGGCAGGAGCGACATCCGGTAGTGCGCATCGACCAGCCGCGCGAGACTCTCGGCGCGCTCGATGTAGCGCGACATCCAGTACAGGTGGTCGGCGGTGCGGCTCAGCATTCGCCCTCCAGAACCCAGGTGTCCTTGGTGCCGCCGCCCTGGGAGGAATTGACCACCAGCGATCCCTCGCGCAGCGCGACCCGGGTCAGGCCGCCCGGCACCATGGTCACCTCGCGTCCCGAGAGGACGAACGGCCGCAGATCGATGTGCCGCGGCGCGAGCCCGCGCTGGGCGAAGGTCGGGCAGGTGGACAGCGCGAGCGTGGGCTGGGCGATGTAGGCCTGCGGATGGGCGAGGATGCGGGCGCGGAAGGCGTCGATCTCGGCGCGCGTGGCGGCCGGCCCGATCAGCATGCCGTAGCCGCCGGCGCCGTGCACCTCCTTGACCACGAGCTCCGGCAGATGCTCGAGCACGTACGCGAGATCCTCCGGACGGCGCAGCATCCAGGTCTGCACGTTGGCGATGATCGGCTGCTGGCCGAGATAGAAGCGGATCATGTCCGGCACGTAGGGGTAGATCGACTTGTCGTCCGCGACGCCGGTGCCGATCGCATTGGCGATGGTCACGCGCCCGGCTCGATAGGCGGTCAGCAGGCCCGGCACGCCGAGCATCGAATCGGGGCGAAAGGCGAGCGGATCGAGGAAGTCGTCGTCGATGCGCCGGTAGATGACGTCCACGCGCTGCGGGCCGCGGGTGGTGCGCATGAACACCGCCTCGTCGCGCACGAACAGATCTTGGCCCTCGACCAGTTCGATGCCCATCTGCTGCGCCAGGAAGGCATGCTCGAAGTAGGCGCTGTTGTGCGCGCCCGCCGTCAGCAGCGCGACCGTGGGATCCGCCACCCCGGTGGGCGCGACGCTGCGCAGGTTGTCGAGCAGCACCTCCGGGTAATGATCCACGGGCGCGATCCGGTGCGTCGAGAACAGCTCCGGGAACAGCCGCATCATCATCTTGCGGTTCTCGAGCATGTACGAGACCCCCGAGGGCACCCGCAGATTGTCCTCGAGCACGCGGAACGCGCCGGTCTCGTCGCGCACGATGTCGATGCCGGCGATGTGCGCGTAGATGCCGCCCGGCACGTCCACGCCCTGCATCTCGGGGCGATACTGGGAATTGCACAGCACCTGCTCGGCCGGCACGACGCCGGCGCAGAGGATGCGCTGCTCGTGGTAGATGTCGTGAATGAAGGCGTTGAGCGCGCGCACGCGCTGCTTCAGGCCCTGCTCGAGATGCAGCCATTCGGCGTTCGGGACCACGCGCGGCACGATGTCGAAGGGGATCAGGCGCTCCGTGCCCTCTTCCTGTCCGTAGACGGCGAAGGTGATGCCGACCCGGTGGAACAGGGCATCCGCCTCGGCGCGCTTCTGGGCGAGCCGGTCGGCCGGTTGGCCTCGAAGCCACTCGCCGAAGATGCGGTAATCGGCGCGCTCCGCACCGTCCTGCGCGTACATTTCGTCGTATGGCTTGATGCTCACGATCCCCCTTGGCGCAAAGGCAGGCGAAATCCGTGCCAGGGCGGTGACCCCGGCTGTAATCAGATACTTAGGCCGCCGAGCCGGCGATGCCGCACCACAGCGAGGCGCGCCCCGCTCCGGCTTGGTGCGCAGCCAAGTCGCGGGCCGGCGCCGCCGCGGCCGCGCCGCGCGTACATCGCGCCGGCGGGCAAGGCGACCACCGACAGGACGGCGAACATCACGAGCGCGAGTCGGCAACGAGCCCAGGCCCCGAGCTGGGCGAGCAGCGACCACAGGATGGCATATCCGGCGATCAGGGCGCACACAATAAGGTACTGCCCGCCCAATTCGTGGATCGGTCGCACGAGCTCGGTCGGATCGCGCGCGCCGTGGATTGCACGGCCACATGGATCACGCCTACGATGAGGGCTTGTGCCGCGGGGCGAAACTCATCGGCGTCATCGGCGGGATCGACCATCTGGATGCCGGGCGCCGGCGGTGCGTCCAGGCCGCGCACGGTGTGGTCGAAGAGGATGTACGCGTACTTGAAGAGCCACGAGATCAGGATCAGAGCCGGGGGAATACCCGGCACGCCGGCATGGGAGGCGACGGTCGGCAGAGCGGCAAATGCCGCAAGCACCGAAAGTGGGGCGGCGTGGGCGGGGAGGGGGTGCCTTGCCGCTTTCACGCGACGTAATAACAGACTTTCATGAATCTGTGCGAATACAGCAGAAATGCACTAGGGCGAACGCGCCACCACTTTAAACTGCGCATCGACCCGGCCAAAATAGCCCAAGAGGTTGGCAGTCGGGATGCGTTTTGCTTGCATAACTGCGACTAGCAGATCAACTGCATAGAAGCTACCTCAAGCTACACCTCACCTCTCTTGCGATTCTCAACCTAAATGTTCGCAATTCCCTCGTAAGGCCATTGCGTTGTCGCCCGAACAGAAAGGTAACAATGTAACGCCTAAGCGCGACGACGTGCGCGCAGCCGCAAGGGGTTCTCTGTACAAACTCTTCGAGCCTTTGGCTGGATTTGTAGTAGACACAGGCTTAAGCGTCAGTGAGGTACACAAAATCTTTCGGCAAGCGGTCGTGTGGGTGCTGGCGGATAGGCAAATTGACGTTGCTGGGAGAGTAAATATCTCTGGCATCGCTGCTGCTACGGGGCTAACAAGAACCGAGATATCGAGGACCCTTAAGTCCGCAACCAGACATCCCGGATCGATTCACGACAATCACTCGCAGGCAACCAACCGAATTCTCGCCATCTGGTACAGCGATCCGAAATATACAGATAAAAATGGATCACCAGCAGAGATCGATATTTTCGGGCAGGGGGCTAGCTTCGACTCTCTGGCCCGTAATTATGGCCGCGGAATCCCAACGCGAGCTGTTCTTGAGGAGCTTTTGCGGGCGGGTGCTGTCGAGCTATGTGGGTCACAGAGAGTTCGGGCTAAGTCCAATATTGCGGTAGATCGGGGCGTTAGTGATCGCGCGGTAAGATCGTTCGGTGATCGCGCCGCGGAACTGTTGGCGACGATGTTGCAAAATATGCGTGATCCAGCAAATCCAAGCTTCATCGGCACCGCTTCGGAAAGTACCGATGACCCGGCCGCATTGAGAGTCATCCGCCGAGAACTCAGAGACAGGGGCGCGCAATTTCTGTCGGAAATTCAAGAAGGGTTGATTCAAAAGCCTGGGCGGCGCAAAAAGATCACTGGTCAGAAACGTCAGTTGCGCAAAGTCAGTGTCACTATCTACTGCAATGAGTCAAAGCCGAAAATTCGCAACACTGGCCAGTTAGGTAAGAAACGACATAATTTTCACCGGGAATAACCCGGAGTGGCATCTGTCATTCGTCCTCTATCGCGAGATAGATGCCTACAGCTGCTTTCGCGGCGTGCTTGCGCGTTTTGGATCTCTGAGTTGATCGCGATGACGAGCGCATCGCCATCCAATTGTCGAAAGACTCCAAGAATTGTTGGCCTTGCCGCTTAAGACGAACTTTTAACGCGGGGATCTCACGGGCGTCTAGATCTCTACTGAAGGCAACTCGGTGAAACAACTGCTCAGAATTTGCTGAATCGGCGCCTAGGTTATGTCGAAGCATTCTCAAGAAACTGTGAAGAGACGCGAGTGTGTACTGCGCGGCAAGTTGTCTCTCTTCGTACACGGGTAGTGATCGCATTCGTACGCGTAGAAGTCCCTCGTCGTCAGACTTCACGGCGCCTAGGTTCTTCAATTGAGCCAGAATTTGGTCGGAGTCATGTGCCGGGGCGACCGACCTTGCGAGAGATTCAAAGCTACGCCTCGCGCCTCGTCGCGTTAGAGGAATAGGATTTCCAAGGTCATCCAAGTACTGAGCATCTTGATACCAAGTCGTCAGGATTTCACCGACCCGAGCCGCCGAAATTGCCTTATTGGTTGAGGAAAATAATGCGCGATCAATGCGTCTTTTGGATGTGCGCGGCCGCGACTTTTCGGTCGCGACTCCAAGTTCCTTAAACAACTCGAACAGTTCGTCCAAAACTTCACGAGCGATTCCGCTGCGTGAATCGTCATCGGATTTAGAAGTGCTTTTCACCTTATTGCGATCTCTGGGCGTCCTGCCCGCGCTCATTTTCATGGCAGCAGAGTCCCTATTTGATTTCATTTGCATCGATGAATAGGTGCTTTGAGTAGATCCTATTGAGCGGATTCGGAACAAGCCCCTTGAGATAAGGCTTAACAAGTCGCCGGGAACCATAGTAGTAAATCGGGATTACTGGGTAGTCCGACAGCATTTGCCTTTCGGCTCTCTCGAGCAGCGCTCGGCGGACGGAAGAATCGCTAGTCTCGGCGGCATTCTTCAACAATTCATCGTAGCGGGCATTCGAGTAGCGCGCATCGTTATTGGGAGACGAGCTTCTGAAGATATCCAGAAAATTACCCGCATCATTGTAGTCCGCGGTCCACCCTAGGCGCGCAATATCCCATCGTAGAGGGTCTCTCCTAGACTCGAGAAAGACCCGATATTCTTCTTCGGTTAACTCTGTTTCAACTCCTAAGACCTCTCGCCACATCGATGCAATCGCTATTGTGAGATGCTTTATTGCTGGATTGGTATTGTAGAGTATTCTCAAATGAGCCTTATTAGATGATGTAAAGCCCGCTAACGCATATTGTCGCCGCGCTTCGTTCTCGCGTTCGATTTTTCCGGTGATACTCCAATCCCATTTTTGCGATCCATAGTTCCAAGTCCCTGGTGGAACGAAGCCGAACGCTGCACGTTGACCATAAGCAAATATGGAGTCTTCTAACGTCTCTCGATCAATTGCCAGCGCCAATGCAATTCGAAGGCCCTTGTTGTCGCGGAGCGTTGGAGATTTCAGATTTAACGCGTAATACGCGACGCCGAGAAAGGGCGCAACGAAGAGCTCGCCAGGTCGCTGGTGGCGCAGAGAAGGCAGATCTGCAGCGGGTACGCTTTGCGTTAGATCCAATTCATTGGACTCGTATCGCCGTAATTCGGCGCTTTCGTCGGGAATCGGGAAGTAGTTTACGTTGGATATTCGGACATTATCGCGGTCCCAGTAGTACGGATTCTTCCGGATTCTGACTTCGGTGCCAGGTATCCATTGCGCAAGGCTATATGCGCCATTTGATACTAACGTGGCTCGTTCCTCGGCGGTTCCCGAGAAAATTGGGAAAGTTGCAGAATGAGTCAACACCTGAACGAAGTATGGGGTGGGCTCAGCGAGATTCACAATTAACTCGTCTTGTCGGGTTGCGCGAACGCCGAGTCGCTCAGGTGGAAGGTCCCCATCGATAATTTCCGAGGCGCCCTTTATGGGTCGGAGAATATCGGCGACTGGCGACGCAGTCTTGGGATCTACAACGCGCTTCCACGCGCGCACGAAGTCTTCTGCGATTACGGGTTGTCCATTGGACCACCTCGCATTGGACCTCAAATGGAAAACATATTCGGTCCCGTCGGCGCTTATTGTCCAAGAGGAGGCCACTCCGGGAATTACGGCGCCGCCAGGTGTCTCGGCTGTTAGGCCTTCGTATAGGTCGCGCAAGATCTCGAACGAAAACGAATCCACAGCTTTGGCCGGATCTAAGGATGCTGGCTCGCCCCCTATCCCTCTTCGAAGAGTGTTCGCGTCGTTTGGCTGCGAATCGACCGTCGGTACTCGCGGCTTGGATGTACAAGCCATTAGCGTTATCAAAACAGCGACGGCTACAGTCGTGAAGAGATCCCTTCGCCTCAATCTGTATTGACGCATTCAAGCCTTGGTGTTTGGCGACGCGATTGATCGCTCGTCACTGCCGATTTCGCAGATCAGAGCGTAGCAAGGTTCGCGCCAGTAGCTGTGAGGAGATTCAGATCGCGTTCCCAAGACCCATCGAGCCGCATGGGCTCAGGTATGAAACGGGCTACGCGATAGGCGCCGTCGCAAAAGAAATGCGGCGGCGCACCAAACCCGCTAGGTTGCTAATACATAACCTGAATCTGCGAAGTGACTCACAGATTTGGTTGTATTATGTTGCGCGATGCTGCAATCTGTTAAACGAAATTTACTCGCCGCTTTCGGGCACTTGCTGCGCCCGCTAGTGCGGATAGCTGTCAGGAATGGCGTGTCGTTTCCGGAGTTCTCTGCGGTCCTGCAAGACGCGTATGTGAGCGTCGCGACTATGGAACTTGAGGCGGCGGGACGCGAAGCGACTGTCGACGCGATTGCTGTGATGACTGACGTTAGTCCCGCTGATGTCCGAGTGGCTTTAGAGACTCCGGTGGCTACTCGGGTAAGTGAAGCGGACATTAAAACGAACGCCATCGCTCGAGTGTTAGTTGGTTGGCACACGGATAGAGACTACGTGGGTCCATATGGTTTGGTTAGAGATCTCGAATACTCGGCTTCGGGAGTTCGTTCGAATAAGGATGTAACTGGATTTTCGGACCTAGTTGGAAAGTACTGTCCAGGATTTCCGTCCGGGGCCCTCTTGGATGAGATGACGAGAACAGGATGCGTTAAGGATTTGGGGAACGGATTCTACAGGGCAATGAGTCGCTCTTACGTGCCAGAGCAATTGAGTGCAGAGAGCCTGAGACGGTTTGCTCAGGTCGTGCATAACTTTATAGAGACGCTTGAGGTAAACCTTAAGAGGTCGGTTCGTGGCACTGGTCGGATTGAACGAACGGTCTTTGCCGATTATGGATTGCCTAGAAATGAGCTTCCTGCATTCGACAAGTACATCAGGGAACGCGGGCAGTTGTTTGCTGATGACATCGACAATTGGTTGTCGGATCGATCGCAAGAAGGCCTTGCCAACACGGTTCAGACAGGTATTGGCTTCTATCACTATGTCGTGAACAAACAAGACGAAAGTGATTTTGGGAAAGCATTGTCTATGGAAGGGAGTAAGCAGGGATGAGATCAAGCACAAGCCGGGTGTTTTATGGTGCCCTTGGATTGGCCCTGTCTTTCTTGGTGTTTCCATATGGCGCACAAGAGTCGTTAGCAGCCTCAAGTCAGAGTTCCCTTCTTGAGAACTTCCAGGTACTCGTCAATTCCGACGTCTTGGCGATTGGTCCGATCGAGCGAATCGACGCTACTGGAAATAAGGTTTGGGTGCTGGGTCAGGGCTTCTCAATTCCGGACGCGTCGGTTTCCCAACAATTCAGTGAAAATTCGGGGCAGCTGGCCGTAGTTCGTGGGTCGATCAACGCTGACGGCACATACAAAGTCGTTTCGATTGCGAGAGCTTCCAACGATGCTTACGTGCCAGGCGCAACGAAGCTGTTTGTCAAAGCAATGGTCACTGGCGTCGACCAATCGGTGGGGACGCTACTCCTGGGAAATCTATCATTGGATTATACCGGTGCTCTCCACGCGCTCGTGGCGAGCGATTTGGGCGTTGGCAATGTCGCCTCCTTCAGTGGATTCGAGGTTGGTGCTAACACCAAATTCTACGCAGACAACGCCTCAATAGCTCGGTCGATTAGGGCCGCAACTTTGGGCCAGACCGGCAGCGACCTGAAGGTCCGCGCCTTGGGCCAAACGGGTAGCGACGTTCGCACGCTTGGCCAGACCGGTAGTGACTTAAAGGTCAGCGCCTTGGGCCAGACTGGCAGCGACCTGAAGGTCCGCGCTCTGGGCCAAACGGGCAGCGACGTTCGCACGCTTGGCCAGACGGGCAGCGACCTGAAGGTCCGCGCTCTGGGACAAACGGGCAGCGATGTTCGCACGCTTGGCCAGACCGGTAGTGACTTGAAGGTCAGCGCTTTGGGCCAAACGGGCAGCGACGTTCGCACGCTTG
>VFSW01010439.1_pt1 | contig 13156 bp, 12 predicted proteins | sample 5358111 | NCBI WGS metagenome assembly VFSW01 (sample SAMN11554181, study PRJNA540505) | mine drainage metagenome | isolation source: sediment from site ElyBrook_90M | place: USA: Ely Copper Mine, Vershire, VT | collected 2017 | reverse complement strand
CGCTAAAAAATGAAGCCACTAACTCAATCCGGCCATCTCTCTCTTGCCACTTACACCGCCCCCTCGAACGGAATCATTCCCGCCAACACACCGGGTCTGCTTAACCAAAGTTACTACGCGATTAACACGCACTGGCGGAATCCGTACCTGATGAGTTGGAACATCGCCTATGAGCGAAACCTTCCCGGGCAATGGGTGCTCGATGTCGCCTATGTCGGCAACCGGGGGGTGGATACGCCGATCAATTACAATCTGAACGCCGCCACGACGTATGGCGCCGGAGCGGCCGGCCAGCCCGAGTACCGGGCGTTCGGACGCACGGCGACCACAAACCTGTTTTTCGCCGGATACAGCTCCCGCTACGACGCCCTTCAGGTCAAGCTCGACCATCGGTTCGCCCGAGGTTTCTCCGTCACCACGTCTTATACCTGGGGCCGCGCGCTCGGATACGAGGCCCAGAACGGCGACTACGTCAGTGGTCTTCTCGATTACGTGAACCCCGGACGAAACTGGGCGCCGACGGACTTCAACCAGTCGCAGATCCTCAATCAGAGCTTCACGTGGCGGCTCCCGTTCGGCAAAGGACATGCTTGGGCCTCGAGCGGACTGCCGGGCGCGCTCCTGAGTAACTGGGAGTTCGCGGGAATTTGGGAGTTCACCACCGGATTCCCGCTCAATTTTTCCTGTAATTGCCCCGCCTTCAACACCCCCGGCAGTCAGGCGTTTCCGAATATCAACGGCCCGCTCCAGAAGCTTTACGGAATTGGCAACCAGCCGTGGTTCAGCACGGGCCCGTTCTCGTTTCCGGCGGCGGGCGTTCAAGGCAACGTCGGGAACTACATTTCGTCCGGCCCGGACTTCTTTAACCTGGACGCGTCTATTTTCCGCCGTTTTCAGCTCACCGAGCGCTTCGGCCTGGAGATTCGCAGCGAGTGGTTTCACGCGACCAACACGCCGCAGTTTTCAAGCCCGAACACGACGCTTGGAAGCTCGTCGTTCGGCCTGGTGACCGGCGCCAGCGGCGCCCGCATCATCGACGTGGCCGCGAAGCTGACCTTTTGATCCGAAAACCGCGCACGCCGCTACCGCTTGAGCGGGTCCTCGACCCAGGGCGGCGTCGCCTCCATCAGACGGCCGAGCTCGGGCTCGACCCGCGCCATGGCTTCCTTCATTTGCCAGGCGATCTCGCGGTAGCTGAAGTGCCCCTTCACGCCGGACCGCAGCCGGGCGATGTATTCCGCCTCGGCGAAGTCCATCTTGAACAGAAAGCGCGCGCGTGTGGCCAGCGGCAGCAGATAATGCGCGCCGGGCGCGGGCAGCCCGCGCGAGGCCTCCGCCGCCCGATCCATCCACCGCGCATAATCCGCCTCGCGGCCCATGTCTCGTATAAGCGGCGGCGTCGCGTATCCAAGACACGCCGAGTACGCCTGCCGGAACTGGTGGCAGCGCCGGTGCCGGTGCAGGTCGCGGTACGCGCCGATGTCCATCACGATGTCGAAGGCGTACGGGCCGGCGCGAAACCCGCGCGGCAGCTCGTCGCGCCGCGTGCGGGACCGGAGCGCCACGTCCAGAATTTCGGCCCGCAGCGCCGCGCCCGCCGCCCGCGCGTACTCGTACAACTCCGCAAACGGCCAATCCGTCACCGGATAGAGCAGCGTCGCCGCGATGTCCGCCGCCGCGTCATCGGCCCGCACCAGCTCGACGGGTGCGGAGACGCGGCCCGGGCGCGGGGGCAGGTTTTGCGCGGCCCACAAGCGCAGATCGTCTCTCGATCGCGCGGCGTACGCGTCCGAATCCACGTAACGGGCTAACGTCGGCGCGAGCGGCTCGCCCGGCGCACCCTCCCAGGGACAGTCCGGCGGCGCCGCGCAGGCCGCGGCCATCTCGGCGGCGAGTTCGCGCAGTTCTGCGTACTCCGACGCCCGCAGGCGCCGCACCTGGCGCTCGAGGGTGCGGATGCTGGTGATCTGCCCGGCGCCGGTCGGCACGCCGAAGGGCAGCAGATACCGCGCCACGTCGAAGGCCCGCGCCGCCACGTTCCTTTCGTACGCGGCCGGCTTCATCTCCTCGGGCCGCGGAAGCCGCTCGCGCAGCGCCTCGACCGCGGCAGCATGAATCGCCATGTAACCTTCGATGAGCGCCCGCGCTTCCTCGCGATACCGCGCGTCTTCCTGGGGCGAAAACTCGGGTGGCGCCACGACGCCCGAACGCGAAAAATCCTGATACCGGGACGAACGCGCCTGCCCGTCCCACAGCGTCTCGTCCTCGATCTCGGTGGCGGCCAGTTCGGAGACGCCCTCGAAGCACAGCGTCACGTGACCGAGGTCGGCGATCGACGCGTGCCCGTATTGAAAGTAGAAGCTCTCGAAAAACTTCTGCGAATCGTGCCCGCGCACCCAGGCGATCGAGTCGCGGATCGAGTCCGGCGAGCGGCTGTAGCGGGCCAGCGCGTAGGCGGACTTCTCCGGCGGCATCGGGGCGACGGTGAGAACTCGCTTCGGGCTTCCGGCGGGCAAGACGCTATGATAACGGATTCCATGCAACTGAGAATTCAAAAACTTTCGCCCGGCGCCGAACTCCCGTCCTACGCGCACGGCCCCGACGAAGACGCGGGCCTGGATCTGCGCGCGATCGAAACCGTTACGCTCGCTCCCGGCGTCCCGGCCCTTGTTCCGACCGGCCTCGCCATCGAGCTGCCGCCCGGCTTCGAGGCGCAGATCCGCCCCCGCAGCGGCCTTGCCTTGAAGCACGCGATCACGCTGCCCAACAGCCCCGCCACCATCGACCCCGGCTACCGCGGCGAGATTCGCGTCATTCTGCTGAACCTTGGGGCCGCGCCTTACGTAGTCGAAAAGGGCGACCGGATCGCCCAGTTGGTCATCGCCCGCTACGAAGCCGTCGAGTGGATCGAAGGCGGCTTGGCCACCAGCGCGCGCGGCGCCGGCGGCTTTGGGTCGTCGGGGCGATAATGGCCGGACGATAATAGGAGGATCATGAGTGAACCGAGCGATCTCAGCACGCGGCGCGTAGCCGTCTTCGTGGACATGCTGTATCAGGAGATGGAGGTCTGGGTTCCCTACTTCCGCCTCCAGGAGGCGGGCGTCGAGGCGATTCTGGTGGGCTACGAAGCGGGCAAGACGTATCCCAGCAAGTTCGGCTATCCCGCGGTCGCCGAAAAATCTTACGAGCAGTTGCGCGCCGCGGACTTCGACGGCGTCGTCGTTCCGGGCGGCTACGCGCCGGACCATATCCGGCGCCACGCCCGGGCCAATCAGTTCGTCCACGACATCAACGCGCAGGGCAAGCTCGTGGCGAGCATCTGCCATGGCCCGTGGGTGCTGTGCTCGGCAGGGATCCTGGCCAATCGCCGCGCGACGTGTTTCTTCGCGATCAAGGACGACGTGATCCACGCCGGCGCGCGCTACGAGGATGCCGAGGTCGTGGTGGATGGAAACCTGGTGACCTCCCGCAAGCCCGAAGACCTGCCGGCGTTTTGCCGCGCGATGATTGAAGTGCTCGCGGCCAGCCCGGCGCGCCGCTAGCCGCCTATCCATGTCCCCTAACGGCTGCGCGATCGCGGTGGAGGGACTGCGCAAGTCGTATGGCGCGGTCGAAGCCGTCCGCGGCATCGATTTCGAAGTGCATGACGGCGAAGTGTTCGGCCTGCTTGGCCCCAACGGCGCCGGCAAGACCACAACGGTCGAGATCCTCGAGGGCATCCGGCCGCGCTCGTCGGGCTCGGTTCGCGTGCTCGGCTTCGACCCCGCCGTCCAGATCCGCTCGCTCAAGGACCGCATCGGCGTCTGCCTGCAAGCCACCAACCTGCCGCCCAAGATCCGCGTCCACGAAGCGCTCGACCTGTTCGCCGCCTGCTACTCGCGCAAGACTTCCATCCCCGCGCTGCTGGACCGGCTCCAGCTCACCGAGAAGCGCAACGAGTACTACACGCGTCTGTCCGGCGGCCAGAAGCAGCGCGTCGCGCTCGCCCTCGCGCTCGTCAACGATCCGTCGCTGGTTTTTCTCGACGAGCCCACGACGGGCCTCGACCCGCAGGTTCGTCTCGAAATTCATAAGGTGATCGAAGAACTCCGCGCGGCGCGCCGCACGGTCGTCCTCACCACCCACTACATCGAAGAAGCCGAGCGCCTCTGCGACCGCGTCGCCATTCTCGACGGCGGCCGGATCATCGCGCTCGGCACGCCCCGCGAAATCCAGGAACGCGCGCTCGGCCGCTCGATCATTCGGCTGGTCTGCGTCGAAGCGCTTCCCGATCCGCTGCCCGAATTCGTACACGCCATGAAGCACGCGGTCAGCGAGGACCGCAAGAGCCTCACCGTCACTTGCGAGAGCCCGGCGCGGGCCATCGTCGACCTGGTGAAGTGGATCGACCAGACCGGCCTCGAACTCGCCGACATCCATCTCAAGCGCCCCACCCTCGAGGACGTCTTCATCGAGCTCACCGGCAAGAAGCTCCGCGAATGAAACCCTACCTCGCCCAGATCGCCATGAACCTGAAGCTCACCAGCCGGGACCGTACGGCGCTGTTTTTCACTTACGCGTTCCCGCTGGTCTTCTTCTTCCTCTTCGGCGAACTCTTCAAGGCCCAGCAGGGCGCGGCCGCGTTGCAGGTGGTGAACATGGTGCTGCTGATCGGAATTCTGGGCGCGGGCTTTTTCGGCTCCGGCATGCGCGCCGTGATGGATCGCGAGGCCAACATCCTCCGCCGGTATAAGGTGGCTCCGATCTCCGCCGCGCCCATCGTCGTCTCGTCCATGGTGGTGGGTCTCATCAGTTATCTGCCGTCGGCCCTGCTCATCGTGGTGCTCGCGCACGCGATGTTCGGCATGCCGTGGCCGTCCGCGCCGGTCTCGTTCGCGATCTTCGTATCGATCGGCCTGCTCGCCTTCCGCGCCATGGGCATGATTCTCGCGGCCGTCGCCAATTCCATGCAGGAGAGCCAGATCTTCATCCAGATTCTCTACCTGCCGATGCTGTTCCTGAGCGGCGCCACCATCCCGCTCGAAATCCTGCCGCGGTGGGTGCGCATCGCCGCCCAGTTCCTCCCTTCGGCGTACCTGTTCAGCGGCATGCAGGCGATCCTGGTCAACGGCCAGAGCGTCGCCGCGCAGCCCACCAGCCTCATCGCGCTGCTCGTGGCGGCCCTGCTCGGCGTCCTGCTCAGCGTGAAGCTGTTCCGTTGGGAGAAGGAAGAGAAAGTCAGCGGCGCCGCGAAGCTGTGGGTCGCCGCGGTGTTCGCGCCGTTTCTCGCCATGGGCCTCTGGGAGGCGCACTCCCACGACAGCCTGGAAGCGCAGAAGATGATCGCCCGGAGGATCGACCGCGACCGCACGCAGTTGATCCGCGGCGCGCGCATCTTCGTGGGCGACGGCACGGTGATCGAGAACGGCGCGGTGTTGATCCGCAATGGCCGGATCGCGCAAGTCTACTCCGGCCAGGCGCCCGACCCCGCCACGCTGAACGCCGAGCCGGTCGAGGCCAACGGAGAAACGCTTCTGCCCGGCCTCATCGACGTCCATGTCCATCTCGCAGCGCCCGGCGGCTTCTACTCGTCCGCGCGCGATTACATCCAGCCCAACGGCCTCGAGCGCGAACTCGCCGCGTATCTCTACAGCGGCGTGACCACGGTGAAGAGCGCCGGCGATCCGCTCGATGCCATGCGCGCACTCCGGCCGCGCATCGCGTCCGGCGCCTGGCTCGGGGCGCAGCTCTTCTTCTGCGGACCGCTGTTCACCACCGCCGGCGGCCACGGCACGGAGTACGCCGCCTTCATGCCCGCCAACATGCGCGCGAGCTTCAACGCGCAGTTCGTGCGCCTTCCGAAGACCCCCGAGGAGGCGCGGGCGATGGTCGACGCGCTGCGCCGCGACGGCGTCGACGGCATCAAGGCGGTCCTCGAATCCGGCTGGTCCGGCATGCTATTCAACCGCCTGCCCACGCCGATCTTCGACGCCGTCGCCGATCAGGCGCATCGGGACGGCCTTCCCATCGTCGTCCACACCGGCGATGCCGGCGACGTCTCCGACTCGCTCGACGCCCGCGCCGACGGCATCGAACACGGCTCCTTCCGCGCCGCGATTCCCGATGCGCTCTTCGCCCGCATGCGGCGCCAGGGCACGGCCTACGACCCCACGCTCGCCGTCGTCGAAGCCCTCGCCGACCTCGCCACCCAAAACGCCGAGCCGCTGGACCGCCCGCTCGTCCAGCAGGCCGGCCCCGCCGCGCTCCTCCACGACACCAGACAGTTCCTCGCGTCCCCCGATGGCAAAGCCCTGGCCGGCCGATTCCCTTCGCTCGACCGCTCGATCGCCGCGGCGAATCTTCTCCGCGCCTGGCGGGCCGGCGTCATGCTCGTGACCGGCACGGACTCCGGCAACCTACTGCTCATCCACGGCCCAGCGCTGCATCGCGAACTCCAGCTCTGGGTCGAGGCCGGTGTCCCGCCCGCCGTCGCGCTCGAAGCCGCCACCGGCAATGCCGCCCGCCTGCTCCGCGCCACCGAACACATCGGCTTGATCGCTCCCGGCCGCGATGCTAACCTGCTGCTTGTCGATGGCAACCCCCTCACTGACATCCGCCGGACGGAGAGTATCCGCGCCGTTTTCTTCGAGGGCGAACGAATAGACCGCCCCTCGCTCTTTCATCAGGATTGACGCCAGCACACTCCATGAAACCGCGCCCCACGATCATCCCCGACGATCTCGACCCTCGCTTCGCACCCATCGCCCTCGCCTTCGCCTTGACGCGCGGCGTCACGCAGGGCCGCATGATGTCGTCCTACGGCCTCAAGGTCCACAGCCGCATCTTCGCCATGTTCGGCCGCGGCCGTTTCGTAGCCAAGCTCCCCAAACACCGCGTCGACGCGCTCGTCGAAGCGGGCCGCGGCGAACGGTTCGACCCCGGCCACGGCCGGCGCATGAAGGAGTGGATCGCGCTTGAAGCCTTCGAGGACACCTGGCTCGCCCTGGCCGAGGAGGCCTGGGAGTACGTCAAAGGCGGCAAGCCGTAGCCGCGCCGCTCAGCGCTTGCGTACTTCCGAGTCCGTGCGATCGACAAAGTAATAGAGCGCCGCGCAAGCTAAGAAGAGAATTCCCGAGAGAATCGCGCCGGGTACGGCCGCCTCGCGATGGCCCGCCAGATACGATTCGAGCGTCGCCGAAAGCAGCCAGATCTGCACGATCAGCAGAAGGATCAGCAGCGTCATCGCGCCGTTGATCGCCGTCAGGCCGCCGTTCCGCCCCGGGCCGGAGTTCATGCCGCGCCGCCTTCTTCCATGCCCGTCGCGATCAGTTGCCCGTCGCGCCGCTCGAGCACGACGCGGGGAAGAGGACGCCGCGGCGGCCCTTGCAGCACCGAGCCATCGGCGATCGAAAAGAACCCCTGGTGGCACGGGCACGCGAGCCGCTTCCCCCGCTTCTCGTAATACACGGCGCAGGACAGATGCGTACACTTCTGGCTATACGCCACATACGCGTCCTGGGCCGGGCGCACGAGAATGCAGGCATCGCCCGCGGCCGGATAGTCGAACAGCTTCACGCCGCCAACGGGAACGTCGCCGATCCGGGCGATGGCGATCCGCGGATACACGGGCTCGCGATGAAAAATCGAGCGCGCCAGAATCCAAAGATTGCCCACGAACATCGACAGGCTGCTGAGCGTGAGAAATTTCGTCAACTGGCGGCGGCTGACGTAGCGCTCCTCGGCGGCGAAAACGGAAAATTCGTCCTGCCACAGCGGCGCGCTAGAAGGCTTGCGGAACAGCTTCATTTTCTCCCTCCCAGGTGTAATCGGCGACGTCGATCGAAACCTCGGCCGCGCCTGCCGGCGCCATCATGAAAACGTTCGTCGTGATTTTCCGATTGCCGAACTGGAACGAATTCACCGGCTGCTCGCGCCTCGTTGCGGCGATCATGGCGGGCGTCACGTAGGCGAGGGCCTGGCTCGGGCAAACCGTCGCGCACATCGGCCGCTTGCCCGCTGACGTTCGGTCGTAGCACATGTCGCACTTCATCATCTGCTCGGCTTCGGGCACGAGCTTCGGAATGCCGAAGGGGCACGCGAGCACGCAGTTCGAGCAGGCGATGCAGCGCGGCTTCAGCGACGAGCCGACGATGCCGTCCTCGTATTTCTTGATCGCGTCCGCCGGGCAGACCTGCGCGCACGTGGGCTCGTCGCAGTGCCAGCAGACGTAGGCGGCCGTGGCGATGGTCCGCTCGCGGTCGACGAAATCGAAGTTGATCATCGACACGCCGCGATGCGTCTCGCATTCCTCGCAGGCATCGAAACAGGACTGGCATCCGATGCACCGCGACGGGTCGATATAGAACTCCATCCCGAACATTACGCCGCGCCTCCAGGCCCGTCCGGCGGCGCGGCACTCTTCTCGATCCGGCACGCGGACACTTTGTATTCGGGGATCTTGCTGCGCGGATCGAGCGTGCGGTGCGTCAGCCGGTTGGCGCTGCGGCCGCCCGGCCAGTGATACGGGATGAAGACCGTGTCCGGACGAATCGTGCGCACCACCATCGCCTCGAGCGTGATCGAGCTCCGGCGCGTCGTGATCGCAACCCGGTCGCCATTCCGAATTCCATGTTGCCCGGCGAGCCGCGGATGGATCTCCACCTTCGGCTCGGGATATTGATCGACCAGGGCGCCGATGCGCCGCGTCTGCGTGCCGGAGAGATACTGGCTCACCACGCGTCCGGTCGTGAGATAGATGGGAAAATTCTCGTCCACCGGATCGCCGCTCGCTCGCCATGCGAGCTTCATGAACCGCGCCTTCCCGTCCTCGTGGAAGAACTGCCCGTTTTCGAACAAGCGCGGCGTGCCCGGATGGTCGAGCGACGGACAGGGCCAGAAGACGCCCATCCGCTCGTCGATCTTCTCGTAGGTGATCCCGTAATAGTCGGCGATGCCGCCGCGCGAAGCCAGGCGCAGCTCCTCGAAAATCTCGCGCGGTTCGCGATACGGGAAGTATTGTCCGCGGCCGAGCCTGTGCGCCAGATCGCAAAGGATGCTCGAATCGGTGCGCGCGTTGCCCGGCGGATCGACGGCGCGTCGAATGTGGATCACCCGCCCTTCGGTATTCGCCGTTACTCCCTCTTCCTCCTCTTGCAGGCTGCCGGCCAGAACCACGTCGGCATGCATCGCGGTCTCGGAGAGAAAGAAATCGACCACGCCAAGAAACTCGATCCGCTCGAGCGCGTCGCGGGTGAAGTTCGCGTCCGGCAGCGACACCAGCGGATTGAAACACGTCGAGAGAAGCCCCTTGATCTCGCCGGCATGAATCGCGTTCATGATCTCGACGGCGGTGTAGCCCGGCCCCGGCAGATCGTCCGGCGCCATGCCCCAGACCTTCGCCACGTGCTCGCGCGCGGCGGGATCGGTGAGGCTCCGCTGGCCTGGCAACTGGTCGCACTTCTGCCCGTGCTCGCGGCCGCCCTGGCCGTTGCCCTGGCCGGTGATCATCACGCAGCCCGCGCCTTCGCGCCCGATGTTTCCGGTGGCCAGCGCAATGGCGATCACCGCTTCGCAATTGTCGACGCCCTTCGAATGGTGCTCCAGCCCTTTGGCGTGCATCAGAATCGCCCGCCGCGATTCGCCAACCCAGTGCGCAGCCTTCTCGATCGCCTCGGGCGCCACGCCGGTTACTTCCGCCGCGCGGCGCGGGTCCCACTCTCGCACCGATTCTTCGGTCTTCTCGAAGCCCGTCGTGTGCGCCGCGATGAACTCCCGGTCCTCGAGCCCGTCGCGCAGAATGACGTGCAGCATGGCCATCAGCAGCGCCAGGTCCGTGCCGGGCCGCACCGGCAGGAACAGGTCCGCGTTGCGCGCGATCGGGGTCATCCGCGGATCGACGACGATCAGCTTCGCGCCGCGATCGCGCGCCCGCCATACATAGTCGGTCGTAATCGGCGCGCACTCGCCGATATTCGCTCCGATCGCCATCACCACGTCGGCGAGCGGGATGTCGCTCCACGGATTCGGCGCGCGATCGACTCCGAACGCGCCCTTGTAGGCAACGCCGGCCGACACCATGCACAGCCGCCCGTTGTAATCGATATGCCGCGTCCGAAGCGCCACGCGGGCGAACTTACCCATCAGGTACGCCTTCTCGGTGGTGAGCGACGCGCCGCCGTACACGGCCACCGAGTCCGGCCCGTATTTCGCCTGGATCTCCTGCAAACGCCGCGCCGTGAAATCGAGCGCCTCATTCCAACTCGCCGCGCGAAATCCGCTGTCCGTGCGCAGCAGCGGATTGAGCAGCCGGTCCGGATGCCCGCCCTGCAGGTAGCGCTTCACACCCTTCGGGCAAAGCATCCCGCGGTTGAACGGGAAATCCTCCCACGGCTCGAACCCGATGACTCGATTCCCGCGCACCTTGAGCTGAATGCCGCACTGCTGGCCGCAGAAGCAGCAGTGGGTCTTCACCAGCTTCTCGGCCGGATGCCGCGATTCGTCCTGCCATCCGCCATGCGGAGTGTAATTCAGATGCGGTCCGTATTCGCCGTTGAGTTCCTCGATCGTGCGCGGCAGCTTAGCCACGAGCGTCCTCCTTCATCCTCATCTGCGCGATCGAAAGGGTTTTCCTTTTGCAGGCCGGGCACAACTCCTGCCAGATTCCCGTCCCGCCCGGCAGGCGATAGTCGAAGCCAACTTGCGGCAGAACGGCGCGCAGGTCGTCGATATGCATGCGCGAAGCGAAGCGCTCGCCGCAGCGGACGCACAACGCGCCGGCATCCTCGGCCCCCGCGTCCTGATACAACTTCACGCCAAGCTGCGCCGGCCGCTGGAAGATGTGGAAGAACTTTCCGAATGGCAGGTACAGCAGCGCCGCGATCACGGTTACCGCGTGCAGGATGGCCAGAAAGCTGTACGCCGAGCCGCGCAGCCACTCCTGCGACACGGTGAGCGCAAGGCCCGTCACCGAAATCGCAAAAAGCAAAATGATGGGCAGGAAATCCATCCCGAACTGCTGCACCGGGCGCGCGCCCCGATCGAGCATGCGCCGCGTGAGCGACAGCGCCACGCCGGCGAGCACCAGCACCGCCGAGACGTCCAGCCCGTGAAACAGCAGCCAGGCCAGGAACGTGCCGAGCCGGAAGCTTCCGGCCGGAAAGCCAAACAGGTACGTGACGTAAGTGAGCTGGTCGTCCGGCAGCGTGCCGAAGTGAATCCAGCCGAAGACCAGCGGGAACGTGATCGCCACCGCGAGCAGGCATCCCCAAAAGAGGAACTGGTGCATCCACCAGCGCTGGCGCGAACGATGCGCGATGAACCGCTGCACGGCAAGATGGGTGACGGCGACCGAGGCGATGCGCGCCGCGCCGCGAAGGGCGCCACGCTTGCGGAACAACTCCCAGCCGCGTTCCCAATAGACTCGCGTCGGCGGCTTTTGCAGCCAGACGTTGTAATGGTAAACCACACCCCAGGTGGAGAAGATTACCGCGAACGTGTAAATCACCAGCGCCGGATCGAAGTTCTCGAGGTTGCGCGAGCCGACCACGATTGCGGCGACGAGCGTGAGCGTCCACAACGTGGCCCACGCGCCGGCCCGCAGACGGTCGGCGGTGCGGCGCAGTTCGCCCGAAAGCGCGAGTTCGATCCGCTGCCTGCGCGGCACGAAGACACGATGATTCGCCCACCATAACAACACAGCGCTGGCGGCGAGAAGCACGAACGCCGGCCACGTTGCGCCCGCGTGGCGGCGGAAGAAGGCAAGTAACAACGGAGGCAGGAATCCGCCCAGCCCGCCCATCGCGCCCACCAGTCCGGTGACGGTTCCCGTCCGCGCCGGGAAGTATTGCGGCACCAGCTTAAACACCGCGCCGTTGCCCAGCCCCAGCAGCGCCGCGCAGCCGAGCGCACCCACCGTGAACGGCAGCATCGCCGGCCAGGCCAGCAGCAGGGCGAACGGCGCGAGCGCCGCGAACACCGCCCCCAGAACGCGCGAGCCCCCGATGCGGTCCGACAGCCAGCCTCCGAGCGGCCGCATCAGCGTGGCCAGCACGACGAAGCCCGCGGCCCGGAATCCGGCATCGGCCGGCGCGAGTTGAAACTCGTCCTTGAGCAGCGTCGGCAAATAGATCGAGAACGCCACAAAACCGCCGAACGTCAGCGCGTAGAACGCCGCCAACAGCCACGCCAGCCTCTCGACGGTGAGCACCCGGATCATCTCGCGCATTCCGCTCCGTCCGCCCGCCTCCGGACGCGGCGCATCCCGGGCAAGGAGCGCGAATATTGCCGCCCATGCGACCAGCAGCACCGCGACGCCGCGGAACACGGCGGCCATCCCCAACCGCGCCGCCAGCACCGGCCCCAGGAACACCGCCGCCGACTGTCCGATGTTGCCCAACCCATACACGCCGAGCGCGCCACCCTGCCGCTCCGGCGGAGTCCAACGCGACACATATCCGGCGCCGATGGCGAACGACGAGCCCGCCACGCCGAGCAGGAACGCCACCGCCAGCAGATTCGAATACGTCGTCTGGCCGGGAACCAGCCAGACCGGCAGCGCGACCGCGGCCATCAGGATCGTGAAGAGGGCGCGGCCGCCGAAACGGTCCGTAAGAATGCCCATCGGAATGCGGGCTAGCGACCCGAGCAGCACCGGAACCGAAATGAGCAGGGCCGTCTGCGCGCCGGTCAGATGAAAGGCCGCCCGGAAACGCGGCGCGAAGGCTCCGATCAACCCCCAAGCCGCGAAACAGACGGTGAACGAAATGGTTCCGAGTGCAACGTGACGGCGGTTCGACGTGGCCATCGCGACTACTACTCTATTACGCGTCGCGCCGTGCGTCGGTGATCGAAGTCACAGCTTCCACGGCGCGCCCGCGGCGTCCGGCGGGACAGGGGCCGTAGTCGGACGCGCTGCGTCTATGTGCGACGAACAACGATCAACGGCGGACCGCATGGGGGCCACGTGTGAAGCGGGCGTGTAAGTGAGGGCCGACGTTTGGCGGTGCTCCGCCGGGGCCGAAGGATACCGTCGAGCTCGGCGAGCTGCGGGAATTGGAAATTGCAGGCAGCGGTTTTGCGGGAGCCTGAGATGACGTAAGAGGCGTGTTTCTTAGCGGATGGAGTTGGTGGCCAGGGACGGAATCGAACCGCCGACGCCAGCCTTTTCAGGGCTGCGCTC
>VFSW01010438.1_pt1 | contig 13157 bp, 14 predicted proteins | sample 5358111 | NCBI WGS metagenome assembly VFSW01 (sample SAMN11554181, study PRJNA540505) | mine drainage metagenome | isolation source: sediment from site ElyBrook_90M | place: USA: Ely Copper Mine, Vershire, VT | collected 2017 | reverse complement strand
AACCAGGAGCCCCGAAGATTGCAGGTCCCGCACTTCAAGTGCAGCTTCTGCCTCTCTTCCTGAGTACATTCCGCCGTCTCACGCCGACATTACCGCCCAGGCGCGCTTGTGGCCCGTCTCGTGCTCTACATTAGAACGGTCGTCACACTATGCCCAATTTGCTTACCAAACAAATCGCGACTCTGGCAGCTTTCGCTCCCACTGAGTTGCCCGTCATCAGCCTGTACTTGAACACCCAGTCCGACGACCATGGCCGGGACCACTTTGCCTCCTTCGTAAAAAAGGAACTCCACACCAGGGCCAGGACGTTTGCGCCGCAGTCGGCGGCACACGCCAGTTTCCTTAGAGACGTTGAGCGGATCGAGAAGTACCTGGCGACAGAGTTGCGGCCCTCCACGAACGGCCTTGCCCTGTTCGCCTGCGCCGGCGCGGAGGACTTCTTCGAGGCGGTGCAGTTGAACGCTCCGCTCGAAAAGCACGAGATCTACGTCGATCGCCAGCCGCATCTTTACACGTTGGCCCTCGTCAACGAACAGTTCCCGCGCTACGCGGCGGTCGTCGCGGATACTGACTCCGCTCGCCTCTTCGTGTTCGGCCTGAGCGGCACCATCTCCGAAGACCATATCGACAGCCCGAAGATGAGCCGTACGCAGGCCGGCGGCTGGTCGCAGGCACGCTATCAGCGGCGTATGGAGAACGATCACCAGCACCATGCCAAAGAGGTACTGGAAGTTCTCGATCGGGTGGTGCGCAAGGAAAAGATTCAGTACATCGTGTTTGCAGGCGACCAGGTGGTGATTCCACTCCTCCAGAAGCAGCTTTCGCCATTTCTCGCGGCCAAGGTAATCGATGTACTGCGGCTGGACCTGCACACGCCCGAGCGCCAGGTTCTGGAGGCTACGCTGGCAGCCATGCGCCGTCAAGACGCCAGAGACGATTCCGAGAAGGTGGAGCACTTGATCGGAGACTACCGGTCGGGCGGGCTGGCGGTAGTGGGAGTTCCCGATGTGCTCGCCGCGCTTTCTAAAGGTCAGGTGGAGGAAGTGCTCCTGAGCACTTCTTCCACAGGAGAGATCGAAAAGATGTCCGAAACCATCCTGGCGCAGGCCAGGCAAACCGGGGCGCGGTTCAGACTGATCGAGGATGCGACATTGCTCTCCGAGGTGGGCGGAGTCGCCGCCAGCCTGCGATATCGAAGCTGAGCGAAGCAACCCACACCGCGGGAGCGGCGTGAAAGAGGAAAAAACATGTCATTCGGGATTTACATTGTCGGCTTCCTTATTTTGATCGGCGGGTTGATCTACGGGGCCGTGATTCTGCATGTCGCCGCGCAGTGGATCGCGGTGGGTGCAATTGTACTCCTGGGCCTCGCGATTTTGATGGGCGTCAAAACCACGCGGCAAAGAGATCCGTCGTAATTAGACCTCGGTCGCGGCCAAGCCGCTTCTGGAGCAGTCCTGTGTCTGGGGAGTAGAGCCGGCCGTCAAGGCGGCCCCTCCGTGGCAATCGCGAAGGTGGAAGCCGCACCCCGCCCGGCTTCCGGCGATTGGTCGGCCAAGTGCTACGTACCTTTCAGGAGGGCAAGTACATGCCTTTGCTGAATCTCGTCGTTGCGTTGATCGTGGTTGGTGTAGGGTTGTGGCTGATCAATCGATTCATCCCCATGGCCTCCAGCATCAAGACGATTCTGAACGTAGTGGTCGTGGTTGCCGTTTGCGTTTGGGTCTTGCAGGTAGTCGGATTATGGGGACAGGTCTCCACTTTCCGCATTAACCGATGACCGTTGCGGTCGGATCCCAAAGCGCGTTCGCGAAAATCCACTAGAATAGGTAACGAAGCCGCAGCCGCGCGATCGAGTGCGGAATTTGCCTTGGAGAATGCAGATCTCGCCGGCTCGCGAAGTTGAAATGGAGACGACCGTGCTCTCGAAGGTCGCAAAACTCGTCGAAAGACCGCTTGCTGACGCGCGCGGCTCGTTAACCTGTTGTCGTTTCAGAGCCGCGACCGTCAGGGAGCGGTTGCCAGCGGCTCCTGCAACTACCTCTCCTGTCCCATGGCGGGGCCTTCCTTGTTAGGCAAGCTGATGGCCAGCGCGGAAGAGGCGCTGGAGTGGTTTGGCGGGCTCAGCCTGTTTGCGGGCCAAGTCGTTCGTGAGTTGTTTCGCCGGCCGCTCGAGTTCACCGAAATCCTGAAACAGATCTTCGAGATCGGGTGGCGATCCGCTCCCTTGATTGCTCTTTCGGGCCTTGCGGTAGGCGCCGTTCTCTCCATGCACACGCGGGCCACCCTCGAACGATTCGGGGCGGAGGCGATGATTCCGGCGGCCCTCGCCTTCGCTCTGGTAAAGGAAACTGGCCCATTGATTACCGGGCTGTTGGTTTCCGGCCGCGCGGGCGCCGGCATTGGCGCGGAACTCGGTGGCATGCGCGTCACCGAGCAAATTGACGCGCTCGAATCGCTGGCCGTCAATTCGTTCAAGTATCTGGTAGTCACGCGCGTCGTCGCCTGCGTAGTGTGCCTGCCGCTGCTTACCGTCTTAATGAACTTCGCGGGACTTCTGGGCGGCTTCTTCGCGGAGAGCGTCGTGTCCGGAGCTTCCTTCACTTTCTACATCAACACCGCCCTCAGCAGCTTGGAGTTGTCCGACTATATTCCCCCCACTCTAAAAACCATGGTGTTCGGATTCATCATCGGCACGACCTCCGGCTACCTTGGCTATAACGCGACAGGCGGGGCCGAGGGGGTTGGGCGCGCTTCCACGCAAAGCGTGGTCCTCTCTTCCATTTTTCTCATTGTGTGCAACGTCATTTTAGTGAAGTTCATCTTCTTCCTGTACCCTGGGAGCGCCTCATGAGCGAAGATCCTCAGGTGGGCCAGAAGGACGGTCTGGGCGCGATTGCGTTCAAGACAGTCTCTAAATCTTTCGCATCGCGTAGCGTACTGAAGGATGTTTCCTTCTCGGTGGCCGCGGGTACCGCCTTCGTCCTGTTGGGGCGGAGCGGCACCGGCAAGAGTGTCACCCTAAAACTGATTTGTGGGCTCCTCAAGGCAGATTCCGGCTCCGTGATTGTCAACGGTGTAGACATTACAAAACTCGAGAGTAACGAGTTGGTGTCAACCCGAAGGCACATTGGATTCCTGTTTCAAAGCGCGGCATTATTCGACTCCATTTCCGTCGGAGAGAACGTCGCTTTTCCACTTCGCCGCTACACGAAAAAGGCGGATGCGGAGATTCGCGACCAGGCTAAAAGCATTCTCGAACAGCTCGGCTTGGGGAAGGAGTATGACAGCATGCCCGGCGACCTCTCCGGCGGCATGCGGAAGCGTGCGGGTCTTGCCCGGGCCCTGGCTGTGGAACCCTCGCTTCTCCTCGTAGATGAGCCCAGCGCGGGGCTCGATCCGATCACGTCGGCGGAGATCGATGAGCTGCTGATCGACATTAAGACGAATCACCACACAACGCTGGTGGTTGTGACACACGACATTCAGAGCGCCCGCCGCATTGCCGATCGCATCGCCTTCCTCGACGGAGGCCATCTGCTGGCGGAGGGAACGGTAGAAGAACTTGAGCACAGTGAACACCAATTGGTTCGGGCGTTTATGAAGTCCCAGCAGGGTGGTTAACCATGGAACGCACAAGAAAGCTTATTGTCGGGATATTCGTCGGAGGCTGCCTGGCGTTGTTTGGCATAGGGATGTTCCTGATTGGCAACAGCAATCAGATGTTCACGAAATCTTTCAACGTTTTCGCGGACTTTTCGAAGATCACCGGTATACAGAATGGGGGGAAGGTCCGCGTCGCTGGAATGGACGCGGGGACGGTGACGCGCATCGAAGTTCCTCTGCGGCCGGAAGCCAAGTTTCGGGTCCATTTTCGAATCATGGAAAAGCTGCATCCCATTGTTCGACAGGATTCCGTGGTAACCATCCAGACCGACGGCCTGCTTGGCAATAAGTACCTCCAGGTCGATGCCGGGTCCGCGGACGCGCCACTGGCGCGAAACGATTCGCTGATCCAGTCCAAAGAGCCCTTTGAGTGGGGCGACCTTATGGTTGAGATGAACACGGTCGTCAAACAGGTCAACGAGGTCATAGCAGGCGTCAAAGACCAGCTCGTCTCCACCTTGTCGCAAATCGAAGGCACGGCGCATTCCGCCAATCTGTTGATCGAAGAAGCCACGCCGCATGTGAAGAGCATCATCGCATCCGCGGACAAAATTAGCGCGAACGTCGGCGAGATCGTCGACGGAATTCAGCAAGGCCAAGGCACGGTGGGCGCACTGTTCAAGGATAAAGAGTTGTACGCCAGCGTAAAGCGCAGCGTGGAAAAGACCGAGACGGCTGTCGAGAACCTTCGCGACACCTCCGCGAGTGCGAAGAAGATCGTAAACAAAGTGGAGGAGAGCGACATTGTTCCCGAGGTTCAGCGAACCGTGAAGAACCTGCAGCAGATTACGCTGCAGGTGAAGGACGCGGTCGATAAGTTCCAGTCGGCTGCCGGCGAAGGCGGCGTTGCTGAGAACTTACAGCTAACCTTAGCCGATGCTCACGAAGCGATGTCCGACTTGTCGGACGCTACGGAAGCTCTGAAGCACAACTTCTTGTTCCGTGGCTTCTTTAACAAGCGTGGCTTTTTTGATCTTGGATCCCTCACCACGCCTGAATACAAGAGCCCTGCCTTCGGGAAAGGCTTCAAAAAACAGCGCGTCTGGCTGGATAGCGTGAACCTGTTCACCAAAGACGCTAAGGGCGTGGAGTTTCTCAGTGTCGGGGGCAAGGCCCGGCTGGACGAGGCCATGACGGAACTTTTGAAGCTTCCGCGCAACGGGCCAATCATGGTAGAGGGATACGCGGGAGCGGGAACCGCTTCTCAGCAGTATCTGGCGGGCCGCCGGCGCGCCGTTCGCGTACGGACCTATATTATCGACCGGTTCCGTCTGCGCCCTGCGTATGTAGGTGTCGTTTCCATGGGGGCGGAACCGTCTGACACGGGGAGCCCTGGTAGCTTCAAAGAAGGTGTGGGAATTGTCTGGTTCTACAAATAGGTAGCTGAGCGGCTTTGGTTCCAACACGGCTGGGCAGAAGCGATTGAGTGCAATAGTGGTCGTCGAGAAAGCAGATCTCGCCGGAGGTCCTTCGGCCCACAATCGCTCGGTTCGCGGCCTGCTGCGCAATCGCCGTGAGCAAGTGGCATCGCGAGTGCTGAGTATATTTGTGATGTCCAAGAAGAAGCGCTGGCTACTGTGGATTTCCGTCCCCTTGCTCCTACTCCTGGTGGGAGCGGCCATCGCCGCCCGCGTGCTTTCCAGGCGGATTGAACCCTTCATCCGCGCTCAGACCCTGGAATACCTGCGTCAGCGGTTCGACAGCGATGTGGAAATCGGCTCGCTCAACGTCTCCATGCCCATTGGATCGCCGCTGGGAGTGTTGCTGCGCCGCGGACGCGGCGGTGTAGCGCGTGTGACCGCCGAGCGTGTTGCCCTGTGGCACAAACATCGCCGTGACCGGCCACCCCTCTTGGCGATCGGCAAGTTCACGTTTCAGGTGGAGCTCGATTCGCTCTGGAATCGTCCGGTGCGAGCGACGATGGTCCGGCTGGAAGGCCTGCGGATCACCGTGCCGCCCAAGGGCCCAAACGCTCCGCGGACGAAGCAGAACGCGCCGCAAACATCCCCTGGTAAGGCCCCGGCGCCGTCCGTGATTATCGATACGATCATCGCAGACGGCGCCAAGCTCTTCGTTCTGCCCAAGGATCCGAAAAAGGAACCGCTGGAGTTTGACATCCGCAAGCTCAAACTGGAATCGGCCGGCCCCGGCATCGCCATGCGGTACACCGCCGAACTCACCAACCCTAAGCCGCCCGGCCTTATCCACTGCCAGGGCCACTTCGGGCCATGGATGTCGGAGGATCCGAGCGACACGCAACTCGACGGCAAATACGTTTTTGCGAACGCCGACCTGAGCGTGTTCAAGGGCGTCGCCGGACACCTGGATTCCACGGGCAAGTTTGAGGGAACCCTCGATAGAATCGTCGCCGACGGCGAGACGCGCACTCCGGACTTCCGGCTCACCCTGAGCGGGAATCGGGTGCCGCTTCAGACCAAATACCACGCCATCATCGACGGCGGAAATGGCAATACCCTCTTGCAGCCGGTGGAGGCCACCTTGGGCCGGACCCGGTTTGTCGTGCGCGGCGGCGTGGTCCGCGGCCTCGGCGAAAGCGGTAAGACGGTCAAGCTGGATGTGGTTTTCCACGAAGGCTACATCGAAGACCTGATGCGGTTGGCGATGAAAGGCCCCCAGCCGATGATGCGCGGTCCCATCGAGCTCAGCGTGAAGATGCAATGGCCCCCGGGAAAGGGCGACATCGCCGACAAGCTGCGGCTCTCCGGCACTTTCGTGCTGCGGCAGGCGGACTTTACGAGCGCCACGGTGCAGGACAAGATCGACGGGCTCAGCAGTAGGGCACAAGGGACACCCGGCGACCAGAGGGTGGACGAAGTGCGCGCCACCCTCGACGGGAGTTTCAGCCTCGCCAAAGGCGTTATCCAATTCTCGCGGCTGCGCTTCACCATCCCCGGCGCGGATGTGGCTCTGGTCGGCAGCTACACCTTCGACAAGGAAGCGGTCGATTTCCGCGGCAAGCTGCGATTGCAGGCGAAGGTGTCTCAAACCATGACCGGCTGGAAGCGCTGGGCGCTGAAGCCGGCGGACCCGTTCTTCGCCAAGGACGGCGCGGGGACGCAACTCCAAATCCGCATCGCCGGCACGCGCGACCAGCCGCAGTTCGGGCGGGACCGGCAGAAATAGCGGATCATGAGTGCGCCCGGCGGGGAGCGGCCAGTTTTTGAATCTCCTTCAGCACGGCTGCCGCTAGCGACACCAGCAGGGGGCCCAGAAGAATTCCCAGAGGGCCAAATGCGTACGTGCCACCAATGGCCGCCAAGCCGATGAGCATCGGATGCTGCTTGACGCGTACACGAACCACCAACGGCCGCAGCACGTTGTCTACGGAACCTACGATGAGGGCGCCCCAGAGGCCCAGAAGCAGCGCCTTCCAGTAAAGGTCCATAAAGACAAAGGCGATTACGACCGGAACCCAAACCAGCGGACAGCCCACCACCGGAATGATGGAAGCCAGTCCGCCGATCGCGCCCCACAGCGCCGGAGCTCGAACGCCCACAAACCAGAACCCCAGCCAGAGCAGCAGGCCTTGGGCCGAGGCCACGGCAAGCACGCCATACACGTTCGCTACCACCGAGTCATGCACTGTCTTGAAGAGGCTCGCCGTGATACGCGGATCGAGCGGCATCAGACCCGCCAGCCGGTCGATCCAGTCTTCGCCATGCCGGAGCAGAAAAAAGAGGAAGATTGTTCCGAGCAGGCCCGTGATCAAAATGGTTGTCACGCCGCCAATCGCGGCGCCGGCATTGTTTACCAAATAGCCGGTAACAGCCTTCATGCGGTCGACGAGCGCACTCCGAATCGCATCTTTGTCGACGGGCAGACGAGTCGCCACTGCGTCGACCACCCGATCGGTAGTGTGCGTGACAAGCGCCGGCCACCCGCCTTCCTCAAGAGAACGCCGGCTAAGCGCGTTGTAAGTGGTAGTCAGTTCCCTGGTGATAGAGAGGCCGGCAAACGCCACGATGATTCCCAGTAGAATTACCGTCGCGAAGGTGGTGAGGAAAGTGGCGAATCCGAGTGGGTGGACGCGACGGCCGAGCCACTGGTTCGCCGGATTGATTACAATGGCAAGGATCGACGCCAGGATGAACGAAGTGAGGAACGGCCAGGCAATCTGCAATAAGCTGGGTAAGAGCGCCGCCAGTATGATAGCGAGAAAGATCAGAGGTCTTCGTCTCGCCATCCAGGATGCGCTCCTTCGCCGAAAGTACCGGGCTCCCCGGTCCGAATTAGCAACTTCAAGTCTACTCCAAATGTGAAATCGGAGACGGAGGGTGGCCACAAACGTGCTCTCACAAGCATGGAAAGAGGTGTCGTAGTGAGGGGTGCCCTGATTGTCGTCTTAATGTGCGCCGTTTCCGTTGCCGGCATCGCGCAGACTCCGGCTGCGCTCGATGTGAGTGCCAAACTGAGCTATCACGTCGAAAGAACCTTCGGCCCTGGTTCGATCGCGACGACCGGCGTGAAGGCGGGGTACTCCCAGTTGACGGACAGCCCCACGGAGTGGGGACAGGGCGGCGCCGGCTACAGCAAACGCCTGGGCTCTTCGATCGCCTCTTCCGCAATCCGTGCTGGCCTCGCTTTCGGCCTGGACTCGGCGCTGCACCAGGACCCGCGGTATTATCGATCGGACAGCACGGGGTTCTGGCCTCGAACGAAACATGCCCTGCGCGCAACAATCCTCACGCGCACGGATAGTGGTGGCGAGACATTTTCCACCTGGCGTATAGGAAGCGCGTACGGCGCTGCTTATATTTCGGAACAGTGGTATCCGGACCGCTACCATACCGTGCGCCATGGATTTGTCGGTGGCTCCACCCGGCTCGGGTTCGATGTGCTCAAAAACGTATTTGCCGAGTTCTGGCCGGATATGAAGAAGAAGATATCGCGCCGAAAACCGTAAAGGACCGCTTGCTGACCGCGCGCGGCTCTGTATGCTGATGTCGTTTCAAAGCCGCGACCGTGAGGGAGCGGTTGCCTGCCAGCCGAGTTCTCACTTCGACGAGCTCGCCTTTTGGTTCTTAACTTGCATCTCGTTCACCACCTGCTTCACGTTTGGCACCGCGGCCGCGACCTCCTGCGCCCGGGCGCGCTCGGATTGAGAAGCAACCTCCCCACTCAGCGTGACAACACTTGCTTTAACGGAGTATTTGACACTCTGGTGAAGCTTGGCTTGGACGAGAGCAGCGTCCAGGTTGTGCTCGATACCCTTATCCAGATCCGAGTTCACCGTCTTAGCATCACTTTCGGCGCCTGGCGCCAGGACGGCAATTTGGTTCGCCACAACCTGGTCCATGGCGATGGACTTGGCAATGGATTCAGCGTTTGACTTGTCCGCTTCGGTTGCGACGTGTCCGCCAAGGGTCACTACGCCCTTGTCGCGATCCTGACTGACGGAAACATCTTTGAGGTTGGCTTGGTCCAGGGATTGGCGGATGTTGCCCGAAATATCGGGTGATTTCGCGGGCTTCTGCGAGCACCCCACAAGCATCCCGGCCACAATCAGCGGAAGAAGCGTTGAGCACAGTTTGAGAGTCTTCATTTTGGACATCCTTTTCCTCACCTCAGAATCTTCAAGCAGATTGGGCGCCAACGCCCAACGTAGGCGAGAACGAGTTAGAAAAGTGAGGCTCGCGCACCCAGGTGCGAGTTTTGCTGTCCAGAAGGCAACAAGTGCACTTCCGGAGGCGGCTCCTCACCTGGGAAAAAGACGGTACGGACTAGACTCACGCAGCATTCGGGCCCAAGCCACGCCAGAGTCTCTCGGGATGGAACCGACGAAAAATGGACCCCAACGGGGGCTCTCGTTTGTGGTCACTGGCGTGCGGTATCCCCTCTGGGCTGGCTCTCCGGCGCCAGCTTGGGCCGAATCGAAGAGTTGAGGACCCGTCTGTGGCGTAGACGCCCCTACGGCCTCTAACATGGCTTTCTTGCTGAACCGACCGTTCTTCCACGGGCGCCCTAGAGGGCGGCCCGCGACAAGCCCAGTCGAGCTGCGCAGTGCTTCAGTACCGGTGGCCATCGGCATCTCGCACCGCCGCCTCCCAAGTTCCAATCCTTGGGGGATGGTCACGCTGTTTGGCACGATCGCTGCACTGTACTTTGCCCGCGCCATTCTGATTCCCCTGGACTTTGCTCTCATTTTGACGTTCGTTTTGACCCCGGTGGTCGCGCTCCTGCAACGATTACGCATCGGCCGCGCACCGTCCGTCGCTATGACCGTCCTGCTAACGATGGTGGCGGCCGCCGGCGTTGCCTGGGTCATCTCAATACAGCTCGTAGACGTCGCCGAGAAGCTTCCCCTGTACCGCCAGACCATTCACGCCAAGATGGAGGCGCTGCGCATTCCCACGGAGGGACCGTTGGGCCTTGCGGCCAACAGCTTGAAGGAAATTGCGCGCGAACTCTCCGGCCCGGCGGCGCCCTCTCCGGAACCGGGTTTTCCGGTGCAGAACCGCAAGCAGCGCACGGCGCCGGGTACTCCCGCGCCTCCTCTGCCCGTACAAATCGTGCAGCAGCCGGCAAATGCATTGGACTACTTCCGTAATCTGGCCATGCCCGTTCTTCGGCCTCTGGGAGTGACAGGCCTCGTCCTCATCTTCACGGTCTTCATGCTTATAAAGCAGTTCGACTTGCGACATCGGCTTCTCCGGCTGGTGGGACTCGGTCAGATCAACACCATGACGCAAGCGCTCGATGACGCGGCGCAACGGGTCAGCCGATACCTGTTGATGCAGGTCCTGGTCAATGCCAGCTTTGGAACTCTGTTCGGATTCGGTCTGTACTTCATCGGCGTGCCCAATCCCGCGCTATGGGGAGTCCTCGCGGGGCTCCTGCGCATCGTGCCATATGTCGGCACGATGCTTGCCGCCGTGTTGCCGCTCGCACTCTCGTTGGCGGCTTTTGACAGTTGGCTGCCGCCGCTGCTGGTGTTCCTGCTGTTTGCCGGCCTCGAGCTGATCATCGCCAACTTCGTCGAGCCGTGGCTTTACGGCGCGAATACGGGAATCTCTTCGTTGGCGCTGCTGATGGCCGCGGTCTTTTGGACTCTGCTGTGGGGACCCGCTGGTCTCATCCTGTCGACGCCTCTCACCGTTTGCGTCGTGGTGATGGGCCGTTACGTTCCGCAACTCGCTTTTCTTCATATCCTGCTTGGGGACGAAGTAGTGCTGGCGGCGGAAGCTCAGATCTACGAGCGCTTACTAGCGATGGACCAACCGGAGGCGCACTCCATTGTGGACCAGTTCTTGAAAGACAAACCCCTGGTGGAGTTATACGATTCGGTGCTCATACCCGCTTTGAGCCTGGCCGAGCAGGATCGCCACAAGGGGGCGATTGACACAATTAGGGAGGAGTTCTTCTTTCTCAGCATCAACGAGATGATTAACGAGCTTGCGGAGTACCAACAGCCTCAGGAATTATAACAAGCCGCAGTTCCCCCGGCGGAGCGTCTCGGCGGCAGGATACTCTGCCTTCCCGCCAATGATCGGGCCGATGAGGTCACGGCCGCTATGCTGGCGCAGATCCTCGAGCAGGCGGGCCACGCGGCTCTTTCTCTTCCGATCGCCCGCACTTCCCCCTCGGATTTACTGGCGTTGATTGAGTTAAGACAAGACGACGTCATCTGCATCTCCGCGTTGCCGCCTTATGCCTTTTCAGCCGCGCGGACGATGTGCAAACTGATTCGGGAACGCTTTCCCAAGCTCAAGATCGTCATCGGCGTCTGGGGGTTCAGCGGCGATACGGAGAAGGCCAAGGCGCGCTTCGAACGAACCCAACCAGATCGATTGCTCACGAGCCTGGCGCAGGCCGTCGAGCAGATTCAGGCGCTGATCCAGCCCAAGGCGTCATGACCCCGAAGCCCAGCGCCTCTCGCCACACCAGACCCCTATGGGTGCCGCTGAAGGCCCTGCCACGGGTGTTCAGGCAGGCCTCCAGTGAATGGATCGACGACAATGCACAGCGCCTCGGGGCCTCCGTCGCATTTTATACCCTGCTGTCGCTGGCTCCCATGATTGTGATCGCCGTCGCTGTGGCCGCTGTTGTGAATGGGCAGGAGGCCGCCCAAGGCGGGCTCGCGTCGGGAATCCGAGACGTGGCCGGCCCTGACGTAGCACGCACAATTCAGCAAATCATCAGAGGCGCCTATAAGCCGGGAACAGGTGTGACTGCAACCGTGCTCGGTCTGGTGGCCTTGGCATTGGGCGCCTCTTCCATCTTCGTGGAGTTGCACGACGCGATGAACACAATCTGGCATATTCCGCTTCCCCGCGAGCGAACCAGCGCCGCCACCGTCATCCTGCTGATACGGGATCGCTTTTATTCGTTCGCGACGGTGCTGGGCACGGGTTTCCTGCTGCTGGTTTCTCTGGCGTTGAACGCCTGGATCGCAGCCATGGGGATCGCCGTGCCGCGGGCCGCCACGTTCTTGCTGTCAGCTCTGCTAATAGCGGTGTTGTTTGCGGCTCTCTACAAAATCGTTCCGGACGTTACCTTGGACTGGAGCGACGTGGCTCTCGGAGCCATCATCGCCGCATCGCTGTTTACGGCTGGGAAGCAGCTCATGGGGCTGTACTTCGCGAACACCAGCTTCACTTCGACGTATCGTGCTGCCGGCTTGCCGCTCGTACTGTTGCTATGGGTATACTACTCGGCGCAGATATTCTTTTGGGGGGCTGAGTTCACCAAGGTGTACACCAGGACTCTCCGATCGCAATGGGGCCGGCGACATTGATGGGTAGGGCAGGCGGTTGCGCCTGCCCAGCGGCTTCTTCAGCGCCCCGCTAAAACCGAATTCCTAGCGTGACCGGTACAAGGCTTGCACCCGAACCTCGGGTGAACATGCGGTGGTAACGGGCCTCGGCAAAGATCTTGATGTTACTGCGCCCGCCGAGGCTGTAGGCGAAACCGGCACCCCCATTCACCCCCGGTTTGTAGAGTGTGGTCGAGCTGATCAGATCATACCGGCCGGAGTCCTCCCCAACCAGGCCGGAGGAGGCTCTGTACTTCGTGATCCGGCTGTAAAGCCCGCCGCCGCCCGTTAAGTAAAAATCTACAGGTCCTCTTTCATTCACGTGGAATATCGGATCAACCGTCAAAGCCCAGTATTTCTGACTTCCTCTCCGGGCGCCCGCCCGCACCAGAGCGTCGTGGTTGATCCCGAAATCGCTGAACATGGCATCCACCATGATGCCGACGGAACCGTGCGTCACCCCGATCCCGCCTGCCAGGTTCCACCCTGCATTCAGGCGGGTGGCCACCGGATTAGCGGGCGTAGACAAGCCACCCCCGAGATAGCCCGTCGGACGTGCCGATCTATGTCCGAAACGGCGCCACTGGGCTGACACGGGTAATACTGCCAAGATCACAAAAACCAGGAGTCGTTTCATTGGCGTAGGTCCTAAACCGGGATTCCCTTTTACCGGGTGCGGCCGCTGTTTCTACTTCCTCCACCCCCGCCGCTGGTGCGG
>VFSW01010437.1_pt1 | contig 13157 bp, 5 predicted proteins | sample 5358111 | NCBI WGS metagenome assembly VFSW01 (sample SAMN11554181, study PRJNA540505) | mine drainage metagenome | isolation source: sediment from site ElyBrook_90M | place: USA: Ely Copper Mine, Vershire, VT | collected 2017 | reverse complement strand
CACCGCGATCTTCTCGATCACCATCCGGTCCGGGACGCGCGCCGAGCCCACGCCGATTTCCAGGGTTCCCGGCACCTTGAGGCCGTCGACGGTCTGGTAGTTGCGAAAGGCCACCGAGACCACGCTCGGACTGCCGTTCGCGGTGTAGGAGGTGCGATCGTACCGGGTCTCGAGAAAGGTCTCGGCGTCGATCCACAGGTCCTGTTGTTCGCCGGCCGGCAGGCGCACGTGCAACCGGTAGGTCTTGCGGCCCTCGACGCTCTCCGCGCCGGCGAAGTCCACGAGAATGCCCTTGTCGAGATGATCGATCAGCGGCCCGTCCAGGCCCGGTGCTTGGCGCGCGAACTCCAGTTCCTGGGCGGTGTAGGACTGCACGTCCAGCGATCCGTCGCGATTCGGACGCGCCTTCCAGCCGTGGGCGCCGTCGAAGACCCGGAAAGTTCGCTGCGCGAGGCTCGCCACCTCGAACCGGGTCTTGTTCGGCCTTTTCTGTTCGAGCAGGAAGCCGAGCCTGGGCAGGTTCGGGTCGGCGCTTTCCATGTGGCCCGCCCAGACCATGGTCTGAATCCGGCGCCAGGCGTCGGCCCCACCGCGCGCCGCGATGTTGCGCTCGATGATCTGCTCGGCCGTCGGCTGCCCGGGCAGCGGCGCGAGTTCGGCGGCCGGCGCGGCCGCGCTCGCCGGCCGGACCGAGAGCGCGGCGGCGAGTGCCACGGTCCGCACCCAGCGGCGTATCGCCGTCGGCCGGTTGCCCATCGCGGTCCCGGGACCCATGGCCGCTCAGGTTCCGGTGGGCTTGGCGGTGGGTTTGGCGAACAGCGCGTCGCTCAACGCGGGATTCACCACGACCTTCTCGACCGTCATCTTGTGGGTCTCGGGATAGCCCTCGACCGCCGTCTCGAGGAGGTGCGGGATCATCACGCCCTGCTCGGCGCGAAAGTCCCGCTGATACACCCATACCGCGTGCATCTTGCCGTCCATGAAGCGCGGGCTGCCCTCGATCTTCACGTCGAGAAAGCTCTGCGCGTCGATCCAGATGCGCTGCACGGCGCCGCTCTTGGCGGTGATCTTGAGCCGGTAGGCATCGTGGCCCTCCACCGAATCGACGCCCTCGACGTCGACCTTCGAACCCTGTGCCAGATGATCGATGAGCGGTCCGTCGATGTCCCACTTGCCGGCGCTCGCCTTGATCTCCTCGGCGGTGAAGGGCTCGGCGTCGCTGCGATTGAGGTAGGGGCGCACCTTCCATCCGGTGCGTCCGTCATACACCTGCACGGCGGTCTTGCCCGCAAATTCGATTTCCACCCGCGACATCGTCGGGCGCTTCATGTCGACCACGAAGGGGACCTGCACCTGCTTGCGCATCGCCGCCTGCTGCTCGGCCTGCGCGGCCGCCCGGCCGCGCCGGGTGTGCGGCACCAGCGAGGCCTCGACGAAGCGAGCACTGCGCGAGGTGGAATCGCCCGCGCCGACCTCCATCTTGCCGCTCCATGACATCGCCTGGATCGCATGCCAGGCCGCGACGCCGCCGCGCGCCGCCGCGTGCCGCGCCACGATCTCCTCGGCGCCCAGGCGCGCCGGGGCCGCGCCCGCGGCCGTGAGCAACCCGGCCGCGCATCCCATCGCCATCATGATTTGCCACACAGGAATCTTCGACATGGTCCACCTCTCGTCGCTCGCTAATCGACCACCAGCCCCTCGGCGTGGAACGCCCCGATCACCACGTTGACGCGGTCGCCGCGCTTGACCAGCCGCCCCTTGTTGGAGAAGGTCACCCAGTACGAGCGGCCCTCCTCGGGCGGCGCCGTCTGACGGAGCATGCCGACGTTCTCCATCGCCGGCACCACCAGGCTGACACCCGCCTGCGGGTCGATCAGGGACGGAGTGGACGCGGCATTCGACAGCGGCGCCGCGCGCGGCGCATCGAGCACCCGCCAGCTGAAGCGGACCAATTCGTCCGACTCGGTGAGCTTGACGGCGGGCGAACCGATCCCCCAGACCAGGCGGTAATACTCGCCGGCCTTGGCGGCGAACCGGTCGGGCAAATAGCGCGTCGGCGCGCTCGCCGGCGCGCCCTTCGCCGCGCTCTGCGCGCCCGCCGTGGCGCCCAGCGCGAGGCCGGCGCAGGCCGCCGCGAGGCCGACCAGCGGCAGCGCCCTAGCGGGACGGCGCCAGGGACTCGCCACAGAAGCGCTTCGCATTGTGCTCATCGATCTTGGCGGAGAACTGCACCACCGATTGGAAGGCGCGCCGGTAGGCATCGCTGTGGCGCAGCTCGGTGAGTGCCGTCTTGGTCCGCCCCTTGATCAGCTGCTTCGCGGCCTCCCGGAATTTTCCGGCGGCCGGAGGATCCGCCTTGGTGCAATAGACGGTCATCGCCTCCGCGATGCCGAGCCGCTGCGCGCCGGGGTCCGGCTCGGCGGCGAGCGCCGACGCACCGATCGTCAGTGCCGCGCCGAGCAGGACCCGTGCGCCCATCGTCATCCCCCGCAGGATTCCTCCTCGATTTTCCATGCCGTTCCCCCCTGGGTCGCCGCGCTCAGGGCGCCAGGCCGCTCAGGGTGGCGACCACCGCGCCTGGAGTGCCGCCGCTCGTGTACGCGACCGAGAGATCGGCCGTCATCGAGCCCACCGCCTTCGGCGTGAACTGCACCTCGAGGAGGCAGCTGCCGCCAGGCGCCAGGGTGGTGACGCTTCGACCGCACGTCGACAGCGCCGTGGCGACGGTCCAGTCGGCGGCGTTGCTGCCGCTGAGCGTCCCCTGGCCCACCCCGGTCACCGGCGTCGCGCCCTGATTGGTGATTTTGAAGCTCACGGCCGCGCTGCGCTGGAACGGATAAGTCACCGGGAAGGCCGTGTCCACCGGACTGATGCCCACAGCGCCGCTGTCCAGGAATTCCACGGCGCCCGCGTCGACGTGCTGGTCGGTCTTGCGCGGGTTGCCGTAGAAATCGAGGCTCGGCGCCTCGGCATAGGTCGGCGAACTCGCGGGCACGTAGTCGATCGCGGGCGACCCGGCCGCGGGCGCGTAATTGCCGAGCGGCGCCTGCGTGACCGGATTCACGAGCGACAGCGGGCCCCAGCGCAGGTTGACCCAGTTGTTGCCCTCGTCCACGGTCGCGACCGGCGTCAGGCTGAACACGGGGTTCGGAACCGTGGCGTCGGAGATGCCCGGCGGCACGGACCACCCCGAACTGCCGTATTCCGGCGGCTGGCGCGAGCCGTTGCAGTACTGGCTCATGAATGTCGGATTGTTCGCGGTGTTGTTGAGCCCCGGATAATCGGTCGCATCGGTGAGCACCGACCACATGGGCGCGAGCGTGACGCCGGAGGCGTGATTGCTCGGGCCGGTGTCGCCACGCACCCCGAGATCCCAGAAGCTCGCGGTCACGCAGGCGCCGGTGCCGCCGGTGATGATCACCCCGTTGCCGTTCGCGGTGGTGGCGTCGGCCTGCGGCTGCGAGGGGGCCGGCGCCCCGGTGAAGGCGTTGTACATGGAGATCGTGGCCTGCTGGAACTGCGGGCTCAAGGCCCCGACGCCGATGTCGTAGGCGCTGTTCTGCCAGATCACGTTGTTGTACAGCTCCGGATAGGAGGCCACGCGGCAGGTGCCGTTGAGCGCCTTGGTGCCGGGCGCGTAGTGCGCCTCGGGACAGATCACGTTGACGCTCGCCGGCAGATTCGCCGTCAGTACCGCGCTGTTCCGCTCGCTCACCAGCCCGGCCGGTTGCGGCTGCGACATCTGGCCGCAGTTCGCCGTGCAGGTCGGACCCTGCTGGCTCGCGAGCGGCGCACCCAGGGTGTTGAACAGCACGCCCGCGGTCGCGGTGGTGGAGTTCGAGACGATGGTGTTGTTGATGATGTCGATCTTCAGCGCGTCGAGCAGCGAGATGCCCGCGCCGTCCCAGCCCGCGACGTTGTTGGCAATGATGTTGTTGGTCACCTTCGGTGCATACCAACGCTTCGGCTGGTTCGGGAAGGTCACCACGTCCGTGCCGTTGACGCTCTGGAAGGCGATGCCGCCCCCGGTGCCCGCCTCGGCCGCGTTGCCGAGGATCAGGTTGGCGTTGATCACCAGTCCCGGACCCACCCCGTCGCTCGGTCCCACCGAGCCGAGCGGCGGCACGCAGTCGGCGTCGGTGAGGGTTCCGCACGGCGGATCGACGTCCGGCGCGCCCATGATGATCAGGCCGCCGCCGTTCGTCGGGATCGTGGGATTCAGGCTCTGGTTGAACAGGAAGGTGTTGTGCTCGATGTCCCCGTTGAAGGCCAGGCCGATGTGGCCGAAGCCGCCGCCGTCGCCGCTGCTCAGGTTGCCGCACACCCAGTTGAAGTTGAACTTGTAGTAGTCCGAGCCGGTGCAGAAGCTCACCCCGCCCGCACCGGCCGGCGTCGCCGAGAACAGCTCGTCGCCCGTCGATGAATTCAGCGACACCGCATTGTGGTGCACGTTGACGTTCATGTCGAAGCAGTACGGCTGCAGGGTGTTCGCCGGTCCGAGGTTCGGTTCGCAGGAGCCGGGTGCCGCGTTGGCTGCGTTGCCCGCGACGTACGCGCCGGGATGCTCGCCCTGGCCGACGTTGATGCCGCCCGAGAGGGTGCCGGCGTTGGCGCGGATGCGGTTGTTGGCGATCTCGAGATTGTGGCCCCAGGCGTGCACGAAGATCGCGCCGCCGCCCTGCGAACTCTGGGTGAGCGTGATGCCGTCGATGCGCGACGGATTGCACCAGAAGTTGCTCGGGAACCGGCCGCCGCACTGCGCCGCGGTGAGCAGCTTGGTGCCGGTCGGGAAGATGTCGGAGGCGAACGGATTCGAGGGGAAGTTCACGCCCTTCGAGAGCACGGTGATGCCTGCGCCCTCCAGCGAGCCCATCAGCGTCGGCTCCTGCAGCAGCTCGGCAAGATTGCCGTTGAGCGTCGCGTCCCCCCCGCCCGCCGCCTCGAGCGGCAGCCGGTCGATCGGCGGGTTGACGCTCCCAGCCGCCAGCACCGCCGGGTGGAAATAGTTCAGCGTGGTCGCGGTGCCGGTGAAATTCGCGCCGTTGACGCCGCTGCCGCACTTGAACGTGCCGGTCGGGTCGTAGGCGTGGGTGCTGCTGATCGGCGCGCCGTCGAGGGCCAGGCCGAACAGGCAGTTGACCTCGCGCCGCCACGGATCGAGCTTGCCGGCGGGCTGCGTGTTGGCATTGAGCACCACCGACGCCGCGCCCACCCCCTGCAGCCGCACCGGCTTCCACATCAGCACCATTTCCTCGTAGTCGCCGGGCGGCACGATGATGAGGTCGCCGGGCGCTGCCGCATCGATCGCGTTCTGGATGCTGCCCGTCTGGCTCTGCAGCAGCGGCTTGGCGGCCCCGAGGATGGTGGGCGCCTTGCCGCCCACGGTCACGGTCACGGCGTCCACCGACTGCTTGCCGTTGCCCGCGGTGATCACGAGCTCACCGCACCGCGCGAGCGAGCCGCCATAGAGCGCCTGCTGTTGCATGGCGCAGGCGGGCAGCGTGGTCGGCACGGTGACCGTGATCTGCGTGTCGCTCCAACCGGAGATGGTCGCCGGCACGCCGCCGATGGTCACCTGGGAGGCCGTGTTGCAGGTGGCGCTGCCCGCGCTGGGCGACGTGCACTGCCCGCCGAACCCGTAATGCCGGGTGATCTTCTTCTGGTTGAACGGCGCGGTGGTGGCCGAGGGTCCCGAGTAGGCGTAGTTCGGCACCAGCTGATCGCCGAGCGCGTTGATGGTCAGCGAGTGGCCGGTGGCGCTCACCCACGGGCCCGAGAGGGCCGGGATGCCGACCCCGGCGGCGCTGGTCTACGCGTTGCTGTTGAGCACGGACGCGACCGCCGGCGCCGCGTCTGGGTAGTCGCAGTCGACGTTGTTGTAGCCGGCGCCCGCGAACGCGGAGGTCGGCACCACCGGCGTGTCGAGGTATTGCGTGGTGCCCGGCATGAAGGGCAGTTCGTAGCAGAACTGGCTGTAGCCCTGGGTGTACAGCGGATCGGGGATCATCTTGCCCCTGGTCGGCGAGTTGATGCGGGTGTCGAGGATCGGACCGGGGTCGTTCATGCAGAAGACCATCATGGTCGGCGCATAGCCGGTGGGATTCGGCGGGTTGACCTCCCAGGTGGAGTACGTCATGCCGTTGTATGCGCCCCAGTGGTCGGCGTAGACGCGGTTGGTCTCGTTGCCCGCCCAGTCGCGCACCGACACCGGCAGATCGGGCGGCGAGAATTTCTCGCCGAACTGCGGCGAGAAGGGGTCGAATTCCGAGGTGTAGTCGTCGGTGATGCCGCCGGTGAACTTGCTGGCGATGTGCGCCGAGGTATACACGTAGAACTTGGCGATGGCGCCCATCTGGTCCCCGAGGGTGACCTCCTTGCGGTCGCACAGGTTGCGGGTGGCGCCGGCGAACGGCGCGACCTGCCGGGTCTGCGGATACAGGCTGATGTAATCCGGCACGATGCGCGCCTCGCCCACGCACGGCCACACGGGCTCGAACGTAAAGCCCGGCACCGTCGAGGTGCGCGGCTGCGCGCCCAGGCTCTGCGTCGGGTTCTGAAGATTGTAGCCGTTCGCCTGGCTCGCCACCGACGCCTGGTCGGGAATGATGAAGATGTTGCCGAGCCCGCCGAACTGCTGCGTGACCGGGGCGATGTAGTTGTCGCCGATGAGGATGTTCTTGTCCTCCTCCTTGACGAGCTCGAAGCCCGGCGGCACCACCACCTCCACCACGTACTTGCCGGCGGGCAGCATCGGCAGGCCCGAGTACAGGTCCGGCGCCTTGACCGGGTTGGCGATGCAGATCTTGCAGTTGGTCGCGTTCGGCTTGCCGGTGACCGGATCGACCGAGACCACGCTCGGGAACTGGTACATGCCGTCGTACGGTGCCGGCTGCAGCTGGTTCCAGTTGTGCATGCCGTCGTAGCACTTGAATTGCGAGTTGTAGGGCAGCGGCGTGGGCGCGCCCGCGGTGCCATGCTGCACGTTGTTGTAGAGGTCGAGGTACTCCGGCTGGTTGTACAGCGAGAAGAAGAAGAGGTCGGGGATCGCGCCGGTGCCGGTGCCGGTGCCGGTGCCCTGGCCCGGGGCGGCGCCCTGGCCGGGGCAGTTCATGTTCGGGATCTGGGTGACGCCGTCCGCGCCGAGGTGGAAGCCCTGCGCGTAATCGTCCCAGCTGCTGGTCTGGGTGGTGTCGACCAGCGTGAGCGTCGGGGTGACGCCGTCCGCGGCAACCCCTTCCTGATACAGGTTGATGGTCACGTGCGGCACCAACGGCTCCCACTGCGTCTGCACCAGCAGCTGCGGGTCGTCGAACGGCCGCGTCGAGGCATACACCACGTGGCCCTTGATGCCGCCGTTCTCGCCCGGCACGTACGGCTCCTTGCCGAACTCCAGGAAGTTGTTCTGGCCGGAGAACCCCTGCCAGCCTTCCACGCCCCCCGACCAGGGGTTGTCGATGCGTCCGCTCGAGAGGATGGTCGAGCAGGTCGTCACGCCCGTGGCGCTGCCGCTCGGTAGGCTGGTCGTGCACACGCTCGGCGGGTCGCTCGTTCCCGGTCCGTTCTGGATGGACTTGCCGCCGCAGTCGGCGCCCGCGCAGTACACGGAGCCGGGCACGCGCAGGTTCAAGGGCACCGAGACCATCTCGGCGGTGTTCGCCATGAACTTGCCGATCGTGGAGCTGCCGCAGGGCGGATAGCCGGACACCCCGCAGGACGGCGAGCCGTCGGTGGGTCCGCCCACGTCGTAGACCACGTGGGTGCCGGTGTTCTTGTAGCGCGTCACGTCGGTCTCGACCACGTACCAGCTGAACAGCGGGAAGGTCTCGTTGAAGTTCGCGGTGCCGTTGAAGTCGGTCAGCAGCAGGTTCTCCAGGCTGCCGTCGCGCATGCGCACCGCGACGTCGGCGAACGGAATCCCGACTTCGCCCGCCTGCGAGACGCCGTCCTTGTTGTCGTCGATGAAGGTGCGCGTGTAGACGTTCGCCTGCCACTGCGTGGCGGCCACGTCGCCCATGTCGCAGACGCTCGCCGAGGTCTTCGGGCCGGGGCAGTTCGACTGCAGGCCGGCGCCGAGGCCCACCGGCGTCGACAGCCCGTCGACCAGCTGGTCGTTCCACTGGTCGAAGGTGGTGACCCGCCACGAGCCGTTCGGCAGGTTGTCGAGCTCGAAGGTGCCGTCGCCGTTGCACTTGGTGAAGGCGAAATCCTCGCCGTCCGGGTCGCCGAAGCTCACGTAGCACTGCGTCCAGTAGAAGGTGTCGTGCGAGCCGCTGCCGTACAGGCGCTCGTCGGGCGAGCGGCTCAGGTGTTCGCCGACCACGCGGCCCATGATCTTGTTGGTGCAATTCGTGCCGGTGATGTTGAGGTCCGTGCCGTTGCACACGCCGGCGTGACGCGCATTGATGATGGCCGGATTGGCGAAGCCGATGCTGACATGGAAGGACGCCGGGCCGTATTCCTGGAAGTAGCTCGGCTCGCTGATCTTCACGAAGGCATCGTGCGCCTTCTGGCCGTCCAGGGTGTTGGTCTGCAGCCACTCCTCGCCGCGCGCGATGCGATCGGCGCCGGGCGTCGCGATCACGCCGAAGCGTCCCGGCATGAGGTTGGCGATGACCGCCTGGCCGGCGAGCGGCGAGAGCGTCACGCCGTCGGACTCGTACTTCGGGCAGGTGACGATCATGCCGGTGATGCCCTGGGCCGCGGCGCTGATCGGGCAGGCGTTCTTGCCGGACGCCGGATCGATGGTGCCGTCGAGGCTGTTCGACAGCGGCTGGTTGAACATGTCGTAGGTCATCTGGCCGGTGAAGTCGCCGTTCTGCCCCATCGCGTCCCAGAGGTGGATCTGGAAGCCGCCGAGCCCGGGCTCGTTGGGCGAGAGGATGTCCACGCCGCCGCCGCCGTCCTGCTCGCCGTTCAGCGGGAAGTCGTCCTCGAACACGAACACCGAGAGCTTGGCGGGCGGGTAGGGCGAGGGCTGCGTCAGCACGGTGACGCTGCTCGCCTGCACGCCGGTGTTCGGGTAGACGCCGATCGGCGCGCCGCCCATGCCGTGGCCGCAGGTCGAGGTCGGGTTGGACACGCCGGCCGTCGCGGAGCACTGCGGGGCTGCGCCGTAGCCCGCCGCGAACGGGTTCGCCGAGTCTCCCGGCAGCACGGAGATGTAGTAGCGCTTGGTCGGATCGAGCTGCACCTGGCTGGGATCCACCAGGGTCTTCTGCGACGCGGTGGTGCGGCAGACGCCGTTGCCCTGGTCGCACACCGCCGGCTGGCCGAGCACGGTCTGCCCGGCCTCGCAGGATAGCGGTCCCGTGCAGCCCTGGGCGACGAACGGCATGTAGCTGGTGTGGAAATTCACGCCGAGCGTCGGCACCACGCCGCCGGTGGTGATCAGGCAGCCGGCCGGCGGCGGGTTGCTGTTGGTGGTGCAGTTCGGATCGATGTAGAGCGAGCGGTCCTCCTCGATGATCCAGCGATAGTCCGTGATCAGCGTCTTGTGGTCGCCGCCGTCGATCACTGACACCTTGAGTCCGCTGCCCGACGGGAAGATCAGGTTCACGGTCTGCGGTGCGCTCAACGTGCCTTGCGAGTTCTGCGCCTGGAAGGTGAATGTATAGGTGCCCGCCCCGGGCGCGGTGGCGGTGAAGCCGCCGTTGGCGTCGGCGATCACGTTGATGCCGCCCGCCGCCGCGATGCTGCCGAGGTTGACGGTCAACGGGTAGCCCTGGCCGTCGACCGCGCCGGTGAGCACCCCGGGCGTCTTGATCTCGAGGTAGGTCGAGGTCTTTGCCGTGAAGGTCAGGTTGCCGAGCTGAATTCCGGTCGGCGCCTCGACCTGAGCCGCACCCAGCACCACCGTGGCGCTGATGCCGGAGGAACACACGCCGCCCGCGGCCGTGCCGTTGGCGCAATAGGAGAAGGAGTCGGTGTTCGCCGTGCTGCCCGGGTTCGGCGTGTAGCTGAACGTGCCGTTTGGATTCAAGCTCACCATGCCGGAGGCTGCCTGGGTCAACAGCGTCACGCCGTACACGTTCACGTCGTTGGCGATCACCCCCTTGGAGGCGTCGGTGACCGCGAACGGCTGGCCGGCCACCAGCGAGTTGTAGGCGTCGGCGTTGGCCGCGGCAGCGCCCAGCGACGAGGCCGCCGGCGTGGTCGCGCCGTTGATGCCGATGTAGGCGAGCATGCCCGCATCGCGATCGATCGCGTTGCCCGAGAGACTGAGTTCGCGGTCGTATACCGGCAAGGCGGTCGGGGCGGCGGCGGCCGCGACCGGCGCATTGATCATGACGTCGTAGGTCTTGCCGGCGGCCATGAAGACCTCGCTCTGCACCCGCGGCAGTCCCGGCACTCGGTTGCCGTCCTCCGCGATCAGCGCGAAGCCGGCCGTAGGCGCCGTGGCGGTGAGGCTCGTCGAGGAGGTCAACGACGTCGTTGCGCCGACGATCGAGGGCACGTGCATGTGCAGGCCGGCGTTCACGAGCCGCACCAGGACGTTGCCGGTCACCGTGCCGGTGGCCGTCCCGGCGGTCACCGGGAACAGCGAGGCGGCGGCGTGCGTCCGGTCGAACGCGACGCCGTTGAAGAGGTAATAGAGCGGCGTGTAGTTCACCGCCGGCGGATAGCACGCCGCGGCGCCGCCGCTGCAGGCGAACGCGCCGATCGACATCGAGGCGAGCAGCGAGCCGCCGCTGCCGGTCGCCGACACGAGGCTCACCGACGGGGCGCTCGAGCAGCCGAAGCCCGGATTGGTGACGTGGCCCGGGAGCCCGGTGATCGCGCCCGTGGTCGGAGCGACGCTCGCGACGCTGCCCGACGCGGCGGGCGGTGCGAGGCAGTTGCCGCCGCTCACCGTGAAGGTATCCCCGACCGAGTACTTGGCGCCGCCGGCGCTGACGGTCACGGTGTTGAGCTGGGCCTGCATGCTCTGGGTCGAGGTCTCGACGAAGCCCGCCGAGTTCACGGCCGCCGCCACCGCGGCGTTCTGCGCCGGATCGATTTCGCTCAAGAGCAGCGGGATCTCGGCGTTGTAGGTCACCGCAGGCTGGGTACCGACGGCCGGATACGCCGTGCCGGCACCGGCCGCGCTCGGCGCGCCGGTCACCACGAGGATGCCGTACAGGCCCATCGGCCCCTGGATGGACGGGTGCGTTCCGGACTCGATGAGGTACGTTCCGGGCCTGAGCGCCGGCGAAGGTGTCGCGCAGCTCGGACCCCAGCAAAGCCCCGGCGGGCTGCCCGTGGCGGTGCCGCCGGCGGTGGTGCCCGCGGGCACTTCGAGCGCGAACGACTGCACGCGCGCTGCCTGCGCCGGCGGATAGAAATTCGCGCCCGTGTTGGCGGTCGGCCAGGTCACGCCCTGCGGCGCATGTGGCGGGCTCGCGGTGGCGGTCGCGGAGCTGCCGAGGCCGCCGCCGAGTTGTCCGACGATGGTGAGCGAGGTCGGGATGAGATTCGGCGTCGCGCCCGGAATCGCCGGCGTGAACGACAGATTGTTGGTCAAGTTGATCTGCAGATCCGATCCGGTAGGCACCGTGACCACCACCGGCGACCATATCGCGGCGTTCCCGGCGGCGGCGGGATTCAGCGGTGCGCAGGTCGCGGTCGAGCCGGCCACTGCGGTGCCGCAGCTGTAGCCCCACATGGGCACGGCGTTGCCGTCCGGCAGCGTGGCCGTCGCCGGTCCCGCCGTCAGGGTGATGACCTGCGGCGCGGCGAGCGCCGCGCCGCCGCCGGCCGCCATCACGGCGGACGCCATTGCGGAGGCGCGCAGGAACGACTGGAACGTGTTGGATCGCATCGCAGTTCTCCTGATCCTATTTCGACTCGTCGATCACGAACTCGCGCGAATCCACCAACATCATCATGAGCATGCCGCCCGGGAAGACGTTGTTGGTGGTGATCTCGCGCTCGTTGTGCGAGTGCCACATGTAGGCCCAGCCGCGCTCGTTGGCCGGATTGGCCTGCACGTTCGAGGGCTGGAAGACGCTGTTCGGTCCGGTGGCGCGCGCCGTGGCGTCGGGACCGAGATAGGGGCTGCCGCTGTACCAGGCGCCGTTGGTGAAGATGTTCGGGTCGGGCAGGCTGATCGGCCCGCCGGAAGGTACGTCGCCGAGCGGCGTCGCCTGCAGCGGCTTGTTGTGATCCTGGCACCACTCGAAGTAGTTGATCGCCGTAGGCGCCCCGGTGTTGTAGCCGTTTGCGTCGGGCGTGCACGGCAGGGTCGCACTCGCGTCGGTCGAGCCCGGATGGTGACCGTACATGTCCCAGTTCAGGCCCCGCCCGGTGAAGTAGAAGATGCCGTCCATGGCCATGCCCGGCGTCGTGGTCGTCGTGAACAGCAACGGACCGGCGAGCGCCTGCTCGGGGAGCGAGGCATTCGCATAGGTGATCGCGGCGGCGCTGAGCAGCAGGTTGCCGTCGCGCGCGAGGATGCGCACGTGGTTCGCGTGCTCGTGGAAGGGATGCTGCCAGCGGCCCTGGCCGATGATCCGCAGCAGCACTTCCTCGCCCGGATGCATGTGCGGGTTGCCGTTGTAGGGCTGGTTCGGGTATTCGAGCGCGAAGTTCGGATCCATGTCGTCGGGCATGGAGCGCCCGTTGATCATGTAGTAATTCGGGTGATAGGGCTCGGTCGGCACCTGCAGGCTGCAACCCACCACGCCCGCCTGGCAGCCGGCGAGCGCGGTGACCTGCGCGAGCGCCTGGTTGTGGATGTTCAGATCCGCCTCGGCGAACTGGAACAGGTATTCGCGGTCGTAGCAGCTGCCGGAGTGATCGTAGGCGGCGTGCGACAGCCGGAAGTCGCCCTCCTTCCAGAAGCCCTGTGCGGCCAGGTTCTGCGCGTGCACGCCGAGATCGCAGGCCGCGGGCACGGCCTTCGGCAGCACGACGATCGCGCCGTACAGGCCCATCTCGATCTGCAGGTCGCCCTGCGTGCCGCTGTAATAGGCTCGCGTGCCCGGCGAGCTGGCCGTGAAAGTGTAGGTAACGGTGCCGCCCGGCGCCGCTTCCTGGGTCAGCAGCCCGGCGACGCCGCCGGTCGAGGCGACCTGAAATCCCGGGAACAGGATCGAGGTGTTGCCGGCCGGCGGCGGCCGGCCGGTGGTGAGCGGGCCGGGGCGCGGATAGCCCGCGCGCACGCTGCGCGGCGGGCGCGG
>VFSW01010436.1_pt1 | contig 13157 bp, 20 predicted proteins | sample 5358111 | NCBI WGS metagenome assembly VFSW01 (sample SAMN11554181, study PRJNA540505) | mine drainage metagenome | isolation source: sediment from site ElyBrook_90M | place: USA: Ely Copper Mine, Vershire, VT | collected 2017 | reverse complement strand
AGAGCGTGAAGCCGAGCACGAGAGCCCAAAGGGTCTCCCAGAACATGAAGAAACCCTCGCGCAGGCTTCTCCCAATATCGCTCCATAGACGCCCTATCGCCAGCGCGGCGACAAGATTAGCGTGCACTGTTCGACGCCTTCTCGACCGACTTGGGTTCACGACGAAGGATGCTCACGAGTTCTCTCACTGTCCACGCGAAGCGACCGAATGGCCCAGTCGAACACGTTGGTTCACCGTCAAGCATGCCGTTGTCACATTTTGGTGCCCGTTTCGTCATGATTGGACCAGTCGCTCAATGGCCACTTGGGCCTCCTTTACCTTTACCTCAGACTCTCTTCGCGCCCACGCCTCTTTCACGCAACGCGAGAGGTGGTTAGCGAGAAATTTCATGGCCACGGAGTGGATGGCTCGGGTCGTGACGGAAATCTCTTCAAGGGTGTTGCCGCAACACCGGTCTTCGCTAACGAACGGCTGAAGACCGCGAACCCGATCCTCGATTCGTGTGAGGCGTCTCTGAACGGCGGCCCCTTGGTCCCTGTAACCCGGTAGAGTCACTCGCCTCCCCTTGGACTCGCTACAGAATACTCCTAGGCAGTATACTGCCTGATCTAAGCGCAGTGCCGACTCAGTGGTCTGCAATCTGTACCTTGGAGCCATTGGATCGAAGGAATACACGAGTTCTTAGCGACGCCATGCGCGCTAAAGCGTTGTGCAAGAGATTCCCATCAGTTAACAACACCAACACCACTAGGGGACGTAGTCGATCAACATGAGCACAATTATTGCCCCGAATCGATTCTGGCGGTGGGTATTCTTCGGTGTGGTGCCCCTTTTTCTCGCATTCAGTTCGGGGTTAGCGATTGCCGCATACGAAGAGGTCCACGGCTCGGTGACAATCCTCAACCCGAACGAATCCCCAATTCGACAATCACTCTCCACGCTCATGAGCATTTCGCCACTGCCTGAACGAGTGGCCCCGAACTTCACGCTGGTTGACCAAATGGGCAAGTCCGTTCGTCTGAGTCAGTTTCATGGGAAATCAGTCGTGCTTACCTTCATAGACACACGGTGCACTGAAGTGTGTCCCCTTATTGCCCAGGAATTCATCAGTGCCGAAAAGGACCTGGGGCGACGGGCGCGCCGCATGGTTTTTGTTGGCGTCAATGTCAATCCCCACGCGAACTCCGTTGCTGATGTCAGGCACTTCACGTCCGTTCACGGGCTCAGTTCACTGAATAACTGGTACTTTCTGACCGGTCCTCTCGCCCGACTCATTCCAGTTTGGCGTTCGTACGGCATTGAGGTCATCTTGCCGAAGAATGCTACCCAGACGGTCCACTCGTCCTACATGTACTTCCTGAATCCCCTTGGCCGGGAGCGATTTCTCGCCGACGCAATTGTCGCTCAACGAAGGAACGGCGTAGGATATCTGCCGCCGAAATTGCTACAGCGCTGGGGTAGAGGTATTGCGTACTACCTTGAGCAGTCGACCAACGGATGAGATTCCTGACCCTTCCAATGTTCGCCATTGTGGCTGGACTCATCTCGTTCACCTCGCCGTGTGCCTTGCCGTTGGTGCCCAGTTACCTTTCCTACATTTCGGGGCTACCCATTGGGGAACTTTCGGAGCGAAGCGCACGGCGTGTGGTGCTTCTTTCAACTACGGCCTTCGTAGGTGGCTTCACCTTGGTCTTCACCGCTCTCGGAGCTTCATCCACACTCTTTGGGTCATTCCTCATCCACCACTTACCGCTGATTCTGAAAGTGTCGGGCGTCGTCATCATCATCTTTGGCCTCGCCATGACTGGACTCATCAAGATCCCATTCATGGCGCGAGAGCGTAGATTCGATTTAGCGAGAATCACCGGCGGGCCTCGCGGCGCTTTTCCCCTCGGCATGGCATTCGCGTTTGGTTGGACGCCGTGCATCGGGCCGATACTGGCATCAATTCTTGCCGTCGCCAGCACTAGTAACACTGTCGTAGAGGGTGCGTTCCTACTGGCCCTCTATTCAATCGGCCTAGGCGTTCCGTTTATCCTGCTCGCTCTCGGGATCGGACGGGCACGCCGATCGCTCTCATTCCTGAAACGCCACGGACGAGTAATCGAGATCATGGGCGGACTCCTGCTCATTGTCGTGGGGATTCTCTTCGTCAGTGGCGTCTGGAGGACTCTCTTCATTCCTCTTCAGGTCCGCTTTGCACGGTTGGGTTGGCCACCCCTATGAGAGTGACGGATCAATGACAGGTACTGCGAACGTCCCATTCGATGATGGTGCAGATCCACCGACTCAGTTGCCGACCGGCTCTCGTCGCGCCCCACTTCGATGGTGGCTACTCGCCGCTGTGGCCGTTATCGTCGGTGCGTCATTGGGAGTTGCGGTGGCGCGCGCAAACAGACCCGAATCCCTGGGGGCGTCATCTTCAAACATCATCACCTCAAATGGAGGCACCTTCACTCGACTTCGCGCAACAGAGGCTCCCTCATTCAATTTGGTCAATCTCGTACACCCAAGTCAGTCGGTCTTCCTCAAGGAGTTTCGCGGCCACCCCCTAGTTGTAAATTTCTGGGCGTCGTGGTGCCCACCATGCCGCAAAGAAATGCCGGCATTGGCACGCGTTGCGCAACAGTTGGCGGGCAAGGTTGACTTCGTGGGGCTCGATACGCAAGATCAGCGCAGCGCGGGGTTAGCCTTCGCTAGGAGCACCAATGTGCATTACCCACTTGCGTTTGACACCGCGCAAGTCTGGTCGGCTTACGGCGTCTATGGACTTCCGACAACATTCTTCATTGCTCCCGACGGTAAAATTCTCGGCAAGCAAGTTGGCGGTCTGACAGAGTCGCGTTTGATTGCGATCATCCACGACGTCTTTGACGTGCGATTAGCAAGCAAGTAGTCAAAATCGCAGTCTGGGAAAGACGACCAAACAAAGACTCGAGACGTCGAGATGGCAACTGAGCCCTTAGAAGTCTCACGCGAGCCGAATCAAACTGAAATCACTGTGCGCCGCTATAAGTCGTGGGGAGTGTTTCGAGGCATGCGAATCAATACCAACAGGACCCCGTCAGTCCCACCCGGGATCGCCTCTGGACGCAAACCGCCCTCGCCCTGCACTTTGGGCTTCAGCGCAATCAGCGATCTTGCAAAGCCGCCGACCTTCCTGCATCACTTCCAGGTCAGCTCCACTCCAGATTCCGCCGCCCTAGTGACGTAATCACCTGAACCAACGGATTGGACTTGGCCGGACTACCTCTCAGAAGGCGAGTCGGCGTCGGCGACATCAGGTCCATCGAAGTCGACATTCAAAAGGCGCACCACGTACCCACCGACGCCTGTGCGCAAGACTTCATCCATCGCGCACGAATGAGACCTGTATGCCGACTCGGGCCGCGCTGTCTCCACCAAGATGGCGAGAGCGCGGCCCGAGGCTAACGGCGAATCTCGTTTCTGTCGATGCTGCACCAAGGGGTGCGTGCTTAGAAACCACCCATCATGCCGTAGCCACCTGACGTGGGGCCGTTGCCGTAGGCATTGTCCATCATGCCGTAGCCACCTGACGTGGGGCTGTTGCCGTAGGCATTATCCATCATGCCGTAGCCACCTGACGAAGGGCCATTGCCATAGCCATTGTCCATCATGCCCCGGAGTGTCATTGAATCGATGACCGCTTCGGATTGAGCCTGGCTGATCGTGCCATTCGTCACCAACTGACCCAGGACGGCGCTCATGAACTTGAGACCTTGCCCCTTCGACAGCCCCATCCAGGTCGAGGACGTGCCAAAGCCGTTGGTCCTCATTCGAGCGATCATCGCAGTCTCGATCGCATTGGCCTGGGCACGACTGATCGTGCCGTTGTTGATCAGTTGTGTCATGCCAACGGTGCGGTCATGCGGTGCCGAGACACTACGTGAGGTAACTGCGGGTCCGTGCCCGGCCGCCAGTGCCGTGCCACCACCGACCAGCGCTACGCCGGTCACCGTGCCACCCAGGACACCGGCCGCCACGAGCGTCGTAATGAACTTCCTTGTCGTCTTCATCATCTTCTCCTTCTTTCGAGTGCGACCGTTTGTGGTCGACCCCAGTTCAATGAAACCAGTGGCCGGTGCACGCCACCTGTGGGCGGTGTGGAGATTTCGTGTGGAACGTCAACGCAAGGGAATGAGCACGGTGAAGCGGGCACCCTGGCCCGGTTCACTGGACACTTCAACCCGGCCGCCGTGGGCATTCACCAATCCGGACACCACCGACAGCCCAATGCCGCTGCCACTGGCTCGCCGCCCGGCGTTGCCTCGCCAGAATCGCTCAAAGAGATGCGGAATCTCCTCTTTGGAGACCCCTGGGCCTTCGTCGGTCACTTCCAAGCGGGCCAGCCCATCACCGGCCGCCACACTCAACGTGACGGTCCCGTGCGCGGGACTGAACTTGAGGGCGTTAGATAACAGGTTGATCATCACCTGACCAATGCGGGTGGCGTCGCCGTCAATGACCGCTGGCTGCAGTCGCGAGATCAACTCAACGTCGGCGCTCTCGAACGCGGGTCGAAGGAGGTCCACGGTTGTCGCCCCTACCGTCGCGAGATCAATCGGTGTCTTCACCAATTTGAGTCCCGCAACCTCCGCGGCGGCCAGCGTCTCGAGATCCTGAACCAGTCGACCGAGGCGATGCACTTCCTCGCCCATTGACGCGAGGCGTTTCGTGTCCACCATGACGGTGTCACCAATCATCTGATCACACGACAGCTGCAAGATCGTGATCGGCGTGCGCAACTCATGAGCCACGTCCGCCAGCAATTGGCGACGCAGCGTGTCCTCCCTATCCAAGGCGTCCGCCATCCGATCGAAGGCCGCCGAGAGTTCTCCGACTTCACCCGGTGCCGACGACTGTCTCACCCGCGCGTCGCGATGACCCGACTCGATCGAACGGACAGTCCGGGTCAGGCGGTCCAGAGGACTCGATATTCGGCGCGAGACGAACCAGGCGACCACGAGAGCGAAGATGGACGCGAGCACCGCACCGAGAAACACCGTGTTCACGAGCGCGCTGCGCACTCGCTGCTGGGCGACCGATAGTCCGTTGATCGGGAACCGGAAGGTCGCGGTCCCCACCGACGTCCCATTGACGATGATCGCCTCTCTCACCGGAGCGCCAAGCGGCGACGATGAGTTTGCTCCGCGACGCATCGCTTGCATGAGTGTTGCCATGCTCTGCGCTTGACTCATGTTCTGACCCATGATGACATGACCGCTGGGACCGATCACTTGAATCTGCGAGCCACCCGACGCCGCCAGGGAGTAGGCGGCGGAGAGATCCGCGCTCGACCATCCACCGGAATCTCGGTAGGCCTGGGCCAGCGCCGAATCGACCGAACGCGTCGTGTCGCGTTGCTCGGCCACGACCAAGCCGGAGACCTGAGAGTTGGTGGCGACGAGGGTCAGCACCGCCAACAGCGACACCGCCGCAATCGCCACGGCTACGAATGCCAACGCCAGACGAGTACTGAGCCGAGTCGTCTGTCGCTTAGTCATCGCGCGTGAGACCAAGCCGGTAACCCACCCCGAGGACCGTCTCGACGATCAACGGCTCGCTCGGCTCTCGCTCGATCTTGTGACGAAGGTTCTTCACGTGAGAGTCGACGGTGCGCTCGTAGCCCTCGAACTCGTAGCCGCGGACTCGATTGATCAATTCGTAGCGCGAGTACACGCGTCCCGGCGTGGTGCTGATGGCCACCAGGATCCCCCACTCGGTGGGTGTGAGTTCGACGACGTCGCCGCGGACCTTCACTTGGTGGAGTCCTTCGTCGATCTCAACTTCGTGCGCCCCAAAGGACACCACGTCCTCGTTGAGCGTTGACGTTCGCCCTCGTCGAAGCACCGCTTGAACGCGCAGCACCAATTCGCGCGGACTGAATGGCTTGGTCACGAAGTCGTCCGCACCGAGCTCGAGGCCGTGGATGCGGTCGTCCTCGGTGATTCTCGCAGTCAGGATCAGGATGGGTGTCTGCGTGAACTGACGCAGTTCCCTCGCCACCTCTTCACCCGAGATATCCGGCAGTCCCAGGTCGAGCACCACGAGGTCGGGCAGCATTCGCCGCGCGATGTCGAGTGCCTCGGCGCCCGATCCCGTCGAAATCACGACGTGACCTTCGCGTTCGAGCATCTCGCGAAGCAGCTCACGGAGTTTTCTCTCGTCTTCGACGACCAGGATGGTGGCGGTCAACAGGACTCTCCCGACGATGTAGACAGGCGACCGATTTTGACTGCGAAGTCGGTGCCTCCAGTGATGCTACCGGAGAACACGCCGGCGGGATTCGTAGTCCTCGGCCGTGATCTCACCGGTCGCGAATCGCTCGTCAAGGAGGCGGCGGGCACTGTCGTGACGCTCGCCGCGAGTTGCGAATCCACCCCGGACGAGCCAGACGATCCCCGTCCCCATCACTGCCCAGATGAGCACCATGAACACCACATTCACCCAAGAACTTCCCCATCCGTATCCCCACATCATGTTCGTTACTCCTTCGCCGTGTGCTCGTACGCAACTCGGACATCACCACACTGATACCTTCGGATTCAGACAATGTGAAGTTGGAGTGGAGGTGCCGTGGAGATGTCGGCGATGGTCGACGACGGGCCTTCCTTCTACTCGTCGAACGTCCTTCACAGAAGGTGCGAAAGGAAGAGTACGAAATCCTTCGACGGGTGCCACGTGACCGAAGCAATACATGCCGGGGCGCCTGCAGTCGATCACGTTGACATCTTGGTCTTTCCCGTCATCTCCACTGAGTTGGCCTTTGAAATGAGACAGCTGCTGGGAACGTCGGGGAAGAACATCAGCAGGAACCCGCTCGAAGCACACGGGATTGTAGGGAAGATGGAGTCCGCACCAGTAGGTGTCATATTGCACGCGAGCCATGGCACCGGTCACGCCACGTCAAGTGACACGAGGCTCCAATGGTCGGTGAAGTTCCCATCGCGCTAGGCGGACTTATCAGTCAAGGGCCCGGTCGGACACTCAGAATGATGATGGCCTCGATCAGCGAACTCGCCCTAGGCCAATGAACCCGTAGCCAAGACGTACCGGACTCACGTGAACCAGGGTTCCCGCCGACGACGCCTCGATCATTTGGCCGTTGCCGATGTACATCGCTTCGTGTTCGCTGCCACCGGGCCCGTAGAAAAGGAGATCGCCGGGTTGGATATTCCAAAGGGGAACTCGCTCGGTGGCAGCATATTGAGAACCCGAATAGTGCGGCAATGCGACACCGGCGGCGGCATATGCAAGCAGAATGAGACCCGAACAATCGACACCACTTCGTGACGCACCGCCCCACAAGTACGGGATGCCAATCATGCCCAGGGCTGCGCGTATGGCAATGTTCGCGCGTGAGTTTGGTGGGGGCGCCACTTCAGTCGAAGTGGGTGTGGCTGCATCAGTCGAAGTGGGTGTGGCTGCATCAGTCGAAGTGGGTGTGGCTGCCTGAAGAATCGCCGCGGATCTGGCCACGGCGGCGGCCTCTTGCTGGGCCACAAAGGTTGCGATTTGGCCTTTCACCTGACTCAGCGCACGGTCGAGCGCCGCATGGAGAATTCTCGCCTCGCGAAAGGCCTTGGCAGCCTCTCGGGTGACAGCGGTGGCCCGACGCACTTGCTTGTAGAGAATCGCCCTGCGCTGATATAAGTGCAGTTTGTCGGCCTTCAGCCTGGCTAGGGTAGCGCTGACGTCACCCTCCGCAAGTCGATTGTAAACATTGACGGCATCTGACTTTAGGACGTCGCGCGAAAAGAGTGGATTCGATTTCGCGGCTGCTCCCGCGGTGATGTAGGCGAAGATTGCGTCGCGGCGGAGTTGGCTTCGTCCCTTAGTCAGACTGCGCTCAATCTGAGAAATAACAATCTTTGAATCATTAATCTGATTGTTGAAATTTCTAAGATTGATCTGGGCCAAGTCATACCGCTGTCCAAGTGTCTCCACTCGACTGCCGATGGTTTGGATCTGCTGATAAAGGGCTACAGCTTTTGATCGTTCACCTGCGATGCTCACGGCCCCAACCGGATGCGGCACAATTGTGATTGAACCCGTTGAGACGACCACAAGAGCAGCGACCAACGCAATGACTCGGACGCTCCAAATCCTGTTCGCTGGTCTGCTCGCTGATTGGCGTCCAAGAGGCCTCACAAGTGACATGAGAACAATGTTATCGTGGCAGGCCCGCAGCAAGGACCTCTGTCAGGCGCGTAGGTCGACTTGGTTGTCAATGCCATTGCAATCTTTGACGCGGGGTCAAAACCAATCCAAACGTCGTCATGCCACGACCTAATCCATGAATTCATCGTCCCGCTGTGACGAATCAAACCGAACGGGCGAGTTGTGAATCTTCTGTTGTGGTTCCCGGCGTCCTAACGACCTCGCGAGCCTTTCGAACCACGAACTCCCTCGAAGCTGCTTAGCGTTTAGGGAGGGAGCAACTCCGTGTGCCCTCGCCACAACCCCCGGTCACCTTGTAGGTAAGCGAATGATATGGAATCACTGGAGTTCCGACATCGATCTGGATCACACCACCAGCCAAGAGTCGCGTGTTGCGGGGGTTCCCTGCGATCTTGTTCCCATTTTCAAACACCACCACTGCACCCTTTGCGGGCCCCAACCGAGAAATCCCCAACGGCTGATGCCAGACGTCGAAGAACTGACCCAACGTGAAGGCCTGCTTGGTCGGCGCCTCAACGTGAATGATCCCGTCGGCGACGTGCGTGTGCAGCCAGTAAAGGCAGTCGTATAGACCGGCGTCGTAGAACTTCCCGGTCGAGTACTTTTCCACGAGTTGAGGCTGAGTAATACCGATTCCCCCAGGTAGACGCACCGTGTGGCCGTTTACGTACATCGCCACGCGAATATGGATGTGGTAATTCACGGATTCCTTGCCCTGGGTCTGACAGCCAATTCCGTCGATGGCCCGTCCCGAGAGTGTCGTCGAGGCGGGCGCCAGATTGGGCACCTTATAGACCGCAACACCCTCGGGGCCATCGGTGGACGTCGGGGCACGCGACGACGCCCACGCGGTCGTCGCGACACCGAACGAAGCCGTCCCGAGCAACAAGTACGAAATCAGAACGCGCCATCCACGCTGCGTCGAATTCAGGTTCGTCATCGTCGTCTCACTTTCCACAGCGTTAGGAGCATTCCGTACGGACCATCCCGCTTCCATACGCACAAGAAAACACAATGCGCCATTGACTTGTCCTCCCAGATGCTAGGGGCCGATTTCAGCATCGCTGTAGTGACTTTGGTCCCAGCCATTGCCACGGTCACGCATATAGGATGTTACTCATACCCTGTAGGGTATATAGTATTCACGTTAACGATGAAGGGTCGGAACTATGTATGGCTGGCACTATCAATCAATTGGCGGGGGCTGGTGGGCTCCCATGATGATGGGAATGGTGGTGTTCCTCGGAGCATTGGCATTTGGCGCCATGTCACTTCGACGAAACGGCCACACGGGAATGAATGCGGACAGAAAGAGTGACACCGGCGACCACTCGGTCGAAATTCTCAAGGAACGTCTCGCGCGAGGAGAAATCACTGAGGAGGAGTACGCCCGACTCCTCGCGATACTTAAGGGGCAGTAATGAATGCCACTCGCTCTCGACTCCTCGTATTCATCGGCGCTGTCGGCCTCTTGACGGTTGGTTCACTCACCATTGTTGGCCTCACCCAAGGTCGTTTTGGAACAAACCAAGGCCTTGCCCTCGCCAATTGCGGGCCACGTCAACCGCAAGGTCAGGTGGTCCACGTGACCTTAGACGACCGAGGCGGCGGGATGATGGGGGGAGGCAACTCGATGATGGTTTCCCTATATGCCACACCGACCAATGTCACCAGTGGCACCATCACCTTCGTGGCGACGAATGTTGGAGCGCTCAATCACGAGCTCCTGATTCTGCCCGCCCCGGCCGACGGCACCGGGACACGTTTGACCGGCAGCAACGGGAAGATCAACGAATCCAGCAGTCTCGGTGAAGCGTCGACGTCGTGTGGGAGGGGACCCGGACAGGGCGTAACTCCCGGCACCACGAGTTGGGTAACCCTGCACTTGCCACCAGGAAACTACGAGTTGCTCTGCGACGAGCCGTGGCACTACGCCAATGGGATGTTCACCGCGATTACTGTGAAATAGACAACTAACCGGCTGTAGACATCAGTTGAGCAGGAGAGGAACGCCTAGTGGAACAGCGGGGATACACCCAGGAAAAGGCCGCGGTGCTCGCCCGACTGAAGAAGGTCGAGGGCCAAGTGCGCGGCGTCCACAAGATGGTCGAGGACGATCGCTACTGCATCGACGTGCTCCAGCAGATCTCGGCCGTTACGCGCGCCCTGCAGGGCGTAGCGCTCCATTTGCTCGATGAGCACTTGCGCCACTGCGTGGTCAACGCGGTCAAGGCTGGAGGCGCCGAGAAGGAGGACAAACTCCGTGAGGCGTCAGAGGCAATCGCTCGATTGGTGAGGTCGTGACCATGTTCGCCGCCGTACACGCACTCGTTGATGTGGGACGCGGTCTGCGCGAAGGTTTCTTCATGTTCTGGGAGACCCTGTGGGCCCTGGTACTGGGCTTCACTCTCTCCGGCGCGGTTCAGGCGTTCATCTCCAAGGACCAGATGCGCGCAAAGCTCGGCACACACGGCCCCAAGGCCGTCGCTCGTGCTTCGGTCTACGGCATGGTGTCCTCCAGTTGCTCCTACGCCGCTTCGGCCATGTCGAAGTCCCTCTTCTCCAAGGGCGCAGACTTCACGAGCGCCATGATCTTCATGTTCGCCTCGACGAACCTCGTCGTCGAACTGGGGATCATCATGATCGTCCTCTTGGGCTGGCAGTTCGCGGTGGGCGAGTTCATCGGCGGACCGATCATGATCGTCATGTTGGCGACGGCGGGGGGCCTGGTGTTCAGCGGACCAGTGGTGGCGCGCGCGCTCAAGCACGTCCGCGGAGGGACCGGTGGTCACGACCACGAATCCATGACTGGAGTCTCGCAGGAACGTCAGGAGGAACTCGAGTCCGAGCCACTGCGCGAGAAGTTGCACTCCCCCGCGGCCTGGTCCGACGCGTCGAATTACGCCGTGGCCGACGTCACGATGTTGCGTCGCGAACTACTCATTGGCTACACCGTCGCCGGGCTCCTCGCCACACTGGTGCCCACCCACGTGTGGAACGTACTGTTCCTTCACGGCCACGGCTTCTGGACGAGCGTGGAGAACGCGCTCGTGGGCCCCCTCATCGCTGTCATCAGCTGGGTCTGCTCCATTGGCAACGTGCCCCTGGCAGCGGCGCTGTGGTCGGGCGGCATCTCGTTCGGCGGCGTGATCGCCTTCATCTTCGCGGACTTAATCGCGATGCCACTGATCCTGATCTACCGCAAGCTCTACGGGTGGGAACTAACCCTTCGAATGGTCGGTCTGTTCTACGCGATCATGGCGGTTGCCGGCCTCGCCACCGAAGGAATCTTTAGCGCCTTTGGCGCTGTCCCCAGCCGGCGAAACTTCAGCGTCTCGTCCGCCCACTTCTCGTGGAACTACACCACCTTCCTCAACATCGTCTTCATCGCTGTCGCCATCGCAGTGTGGTGGCTCGCGAGGAACCGTGAGCGTTTCGGCGGAGGCACCGGCTACGCCATCGATCCCGTCTGCGGGATGCAGGTGAGGACGAACGACGCACCGGCGACCACCCAACACGCCGACCACACGGTGTACTTCTGCTCGGATCACTGCCGCGAGAAGTTCGAAGCCGAACCCGTGCGTTACTCCAACGAAGAAAGTGAAGTGAAGACCATGGAACAATCACACCACAGCGAAAAGGGACCCACCATCGATCCGGTTTGCGGCATGACGGTTGACCCCGCATCCGCGGCCGCCCATCAAGTCCACGAAGGCCGCGACGTTTGGTTCTGCTCATTGTCGTGCGCGACGCAGTTTGATGCCGATCCCAACAAGTTCGCTAAGACGAAGTAGGCGCTGCGCCTCTGGGTCGAGAGTCACCAGGGGGGGCCGGTTCACCCCGTCTACTGGGTGAGAAACGGGCGACGACGTCGTGCAACTCACCGGCCAGCGCTTCGGGATCGGCGACAATTGCGAGAGCCTCGATCAACTTCTCGAAGTCGTAGGCATCTTCGAGCCCCTCTCGGTTCATCACGAGATCTATGGCAGACACGCAGAGAGACATCGGGTCGTAGGACCGTGACGTGTCCCACGACTGGCGAGAGTTCATTTCGTTCAACCGGTGAAGCAACAGCGTCCGTAGCAGCAGCTTCAAGCGACGGTAGAACCGGCCCTCGTACAACGAGGGCAGCAGCGCTTGGAGACGCCACGCGTTTCACCCCACCACGTGGGCGTCCTTTGAACCGCTTCCTAGCGGCTCCTTGAGAAGACGATTGCTCACCGCCCGCATGTTGGCGCACATCTGTAACAGGAGCCTCGCCACAGTCCTGAAGCGTAAGTCGCGTGTGCGCTGTGCCACCCTCCCTAGCACGGTGACTCCGCATGCGGGACGATGGCAGACACGGTGTTCTTCGACAATTCACGCTTGTGGCCGCAGTCGTGCTCATTACTTTGTTCGAGTTCCGCGATGGCGACCACGGTGCGCGTGCACCGGCTTTCGCATTCGAATCTTCCGCGGTCGGCACGTCCTCCCCCACGCGTTGGCCCGCTTGCTCAACCATTCGCTACGTCGTCAATCTGCGAAGAGCGCCCAGCAGCGCGGCGGCCGTGATTGGACGCGCCACGCGCATCGTGCACTCGTTAACAGGCCTCACCTTTGTCGCGGTTGGCACCACCACGCAGACCAGCTTTGCCAACTACGACGTGAGCGGAGCGGTCGCCCCGGTGGTGTTCGCCTGGCTCGGGCCAGACGAGTTGCTTGGCGCGACCGACGTGAATGCCATCACGGTGCCCATCGTGAACCCGACACGCACGCGCTACACGAGCGGCTTCATCCTCTTCGACGACAACACCAATCAGGCGTTCATCAGGAATCCCGCGTTCGCCGCCAATTTGATATTGCACGAGCTGGGTCACGTGCTCGGCCTAGCTGACGTGAGCAACACAAGCGAGGTGATGAACGACTGGCTGGGCACCGGTACCAAAATCACGACATACCAGAAGGGCGATCTAGC
>VFSW01010435.1_pt1 | contig 13158 bp, 15 predicted proteins | sample 5358111 | NCBI WGS metagenome assembly VFSW01 (sample SAMN11554181, study PRJNA540505) | mine drainage metagenome | isolation source: sediment from site ElyBrook_90M | place: USA: Ely Copper Mine, Vershire, VT | collected 2017 | reverse complement strand
TGCGCGGCATGACGGGCAGGCGGTGACCTGCGACGATTTCCGCGCGGCGATGGCAGACAGCAGTGAGCGCGACCTCTCCCAGTTCGAGCGCTGGTATAGCCAGCCCGGCACGCCCAAGCTCAAGGTGCAAAGCCGCTACGACGCCGCCAGACAGACCTATGAGCTGACGCTAAGCCAAAGCTGCAAGCCATGCAACGGTCAAAAGAAACCGCTGCCCTTCCATATCCCCGTTGCGGTTGGCCTGCTCGATTCATCGGGCCGCGACATGCCTTTGCATCTCGAAGGCACAGCCACTGCAAAAGCCGAAAGATCTGCAAAGGCTGCCACCACCTGCGTGCTGGAGCTGACCCGTGCAAAACAGACGTTCATCTTCAACCGCGTCACCTCAGAGCCCACGCCATCCTTGCTGCGCAACTTCTCCGCACCTGTGATGATGGAATACGACTATACCGACAGAGAGCTGGCGCTGCTGATGGCGCATGACAGCGATGCCTTCAACTGCTGGGAGGCGGCACAACGCCTGGCGATGCAGCGTCTGTTGAATATGATCAAGCAGGTGCAGGAAGGGGAGGCGCTCACGCTGGACGAGCTTTTCGTCAATGCGTTTCGCACCACGCTCAACGACCGGACGCTCGATCCATCCTTCATCGAGGTGATGCTGACGCTGCCTTCGGAATTGATGCTGGCCGAACAATGCGCCGTGATAGATCCGCAGGCGATCCATGCAGCGCGAAAGTTCATGCGCAGGACCCTGTCCGAAAGGCTCAAGGCCGATTTCATTGCAGCCTATGCAGCCAACCTGACGCCCGGCAGATACAGCCCTGATGCAAGATCGGCCGGTAAGCGTGGCCTTAAGAACCTGTGCCTGTATTATCTTACAGGCTGGGAAGATGAATCCACGCTGCAACTGGCTCACGCGCAGATTGATGCCGCCGACAACATGACCGACCGACTAGCCGCGCTGATGTGCCTGGTCAACACCGGCAGCAAGACTGCGCAACAGCCATTGAAAAACTTCTATCGCGATTTCAAAAACGAGGCGCTGGTGGTCGACAAATGGTTCAGCCTGCAGGCGGTGGCGATGCATACCGATGTCAAGGCGGTGGAGAAGCTGATGACCCATCCCGCGTTCACGCTGAAAAATCCAAACCGCGCGCGTAGCCTGATCTTCAGTTTCTGCAACGGCAATCCCTCGCAGTTCCATGCGGAGGACGGTAGCGGCTATGCGTTCTGGGCGGAACAGGTGATCGCGCTGAACATGCTCAATCCGCAGGTGGCCGCGCGCCTGGTGCGCACGCTGGATCACTGGAAAAAATACCGGCCCGTGCTTAAACAACAGATGCAGGCCGCGCTGCAGAAGGTGGCCGCGGCTAAAGGCTTGTCCAAGGATGTGCAGGAGGTTGTGTTCAAGACTTTGGGGTAAGGAAACTTCTTGCTATCAGAGATTTTCCGCCCTCCGCAACAGTAGATGGTTTTCAGAGTAGAAGCTGTGAAAAATTGCTAACGAGGTGCTGCAGCCGACACGGTAAAGCTTCAGCGCCCAATGGCCGTTTTCCCCCATAAAGCTGAAGTGGTACAGATTGACAGCCAACGACTGCTTGGCCGACGAGTACGCGTAGCCCATATCGGTTTTCAGGTGTTCGTAATGTTTTCCCATGCAACATTTTCTCCAAAAAATGTTGCACTTGGTTTTTGAGCGCGCCGAGAGTTTTTTGCATGGCGACCTTGTGCATATTCTGGCTGTGCTGGATGGTGTCCGGATCCGCTTCGTTGGCCAAAAATCCCCCAAGCGGGGAAGTAGGAAAATTCCGGCGATGCAAAGTTTTTCCTGATGGTCTGTGCCGCGTGGGAGGCCTAGACTCATCTCCCAGCTCAAAGGAGAGGCCATGCAGATTCCATTGCAGATCACCGTGCGCGACGTACCCAAATCGGATGCAGTCGAGGCGCACATCAGGCAGAAGGTCGAAAAACTCGAGGGGCTCTACGGCCATATCATTTCGTGCAGGATCGTGGTGGAGGCGCCTCACAGGCACAAACACCAGGGCAAGCAGTACACGCTGCGCATCGACATCGGGGTGCCGGGTCACGAGATCGTGGTGAACCGCGACCACCACGAGGATATATTCGTGGCGCTGAGAGACGGTTTCGATTCCGCAAAGCGCCAGCTCGACGAATATGTGCATCGAATGAGGCGCGAGACCAAGGTGCATGCGCCGGAACAGGTCGGTCATGTGCTGCGCCTCTCGCGCGAGGAGGGCATAGGCTTCATCGCGGGGTCGGATGGCAGCGAGCACTACTTCAGCCGCGAGAACGTCGCAAGCCCGAGTTTCGACAGACTTTCGGAGGGCGACGAGGTCAGGTTCATCGAGGAGATCGCGGGAGAAGGCGCTCAGGCCAAGCGCGTCACCGTGCGCCATCACGCAGCCGAGTGAAGCTCCTTCACAATCGTCGAAGGATCGCGGAAAATTCGCATTTCGACGATTGATTCTGGAGCATATACATGGACATTTCACGATACGCCCTTTCAAGGCATACCTGCAAGGCCTACGACCCTGTAAAAAAGATTCCCCAGGACCAGGTCGAGCAGATCAAGACCCTGCTGAGATATTCCCCTTCATCCGTGAATTCGCAACCCTGGCATTTCGTCATCGCGTCGAGCTTGGATGGCAAGGAGATGATCGCAAAGTCCGCCCAGGAGGGCCCCTATTCTGCGAACGCTGCCAAGATAATGAACGCATCTCATGTGGTCGTGTTTTGCGCGCGTACCGCGATGGACCATGCGCACATCGCAAGGCTGCTCGTTCAAGAGGAGGCCGATGGCCGCTTTCCGACGCAGGAAGGAAAGGAAATGCAGAACAGGGGTCGCAATTACTACGTGAACATGCATCGCTACGACGAAAAGGACACGCAGCACTGGATGGAGAAGCAGTTATACCTCGCACTCGCCACGCTGCTTCTGGGGGGTGCGACGATGTAGATAGACGCGACTCCCATCGAGGGATTCGATCCGAAAATTCTGAACGAGGAACTCAAGCTGAGGGATAAGGGCATGACCAGCGTGGTGCTGGTGGCGCTTGGCTACAGAAGCCAGGACGATTTCAACGCGAAGCTGCCGAAGTCCAGGCTGCCCATTGCGGAAGTGATCTCGGAGCTGTGAGGACGGCTGCTAAAATCCTGAACCTCGGTTCAGGATTTTTTTGGCGTCAGCGCATCGCGTTGAAAAGCGATCCCGTCCCAGCCTGTCCTGATGAAATTGCGGATGTTCTGATGATCTGTTCCGTGAGGATTTTTCAGCACATCGTTGCGGTAGTAGCTTCCGAAGCAGGATAGCGTCTGTTCCCTGGTCAGCCCGTGCAGTTTTGCAAACGAGAAGATTTTGCATGAGCCGTTGTTCTGTCCGTCCTCGTTTTGCTGATCTCCGTTTTTGAACGCGGTAGGCGTGAAGTCGTAATGCGCATCGATCACCGCGATGGTGTCGCTGAATGCGATGCTGTCGGGTGCTGTCGCCAGCGTTTGAAGAAATCGTTGCATGAGTTCAAGCTGTGCATGGAGATTCGGCATTATATCGCCCCCCGCATCCCCATGGCGATGCGGAATTTTGAGATAATACGGCAGTCCATTTCGATCTAGCGGGCAAAGACGGCAGTCCCCGTCGTTCGCGACCATACAGGAAGAATACATGACGCCCGATGCGCTGCTCTTCATTACTTCCGGCTGCCCGCACTGCCCTTCCGTGTTGCAGGCCTTGTCCGATCTGGTCAAGGAATCGCTGATCGGAAAAATGACGGTCGTGAATGTTGCCGTTCATCCCAAGCTCGCCGAAGAGCAGGGCGTGCGCAGTGCACCCTGGGTCAGGTTGGGCCCCTACACTTTCACCGGCGCGATGAGCGCTCCCGAGCTCAGGCAGTGGGCCTTGTCCGCAGACAGTCCGGAAGGTTCGGTGCGCTACGTCGAGTATCTCCTGAAGCAGGGCGGATACAGACAGGCTGTTGCGTTCATCGCGGAGGATACGCATCGTCTCATGCCCCTGCTCGACATCATCGCAAATCCTTCCGCGAATCTCGAGGTGAGGCTGGGTGCGAGTGCACTTCTTGAGTCATACGCCGGCAAGGATGCGCTGAATGATTTGCTGCCCGAGCTTGCGGAGCTTGCAGGCCATGAGGACTATCGCGTGCGCGCAGACGCATGCCATCTCCTCGGCCTGACAGGAAGCGAGGCCGCAAGGACCCATCTTGAGGCGCGCATGAATGATGAAAGCCACGAGGTCAGGGAAATCGCGAAAGAGGCGCTGGCTGGGGTATAGGTCTGAGAGGCTTTCTGCTGACTGCATTGAGATAAATGGTCACCAGGATTCCTACCAGCCACAGGCTTGCGATCGCCGCGATCCAGAAGCCGGGCGCGCCGCGCGCAGGTCCGAATTTGTCTGTCAGGCCGAGCAGGATGCCGCCGCCAAGCCCGGGCCCCCAGAGCAGGATCGCATAGATCAGCATCGGTGCCACGGACTTCTTGTATCCCCTTAGCGCGTTCACCGCCACGGCCTGCAGTGCATCGCCCAGGTGATAGAGTGCGACCAGCCTGATCAGCGGAATGGCTATATGCCGTACCGTTTGGTCGGAGGTGTAGAGCGCCGCGATGTGAGGCGCGCCGAGCCAGAATGTGAAGCAGAGCATGATGCCGGCAGTCATGCTGATCCTTATGCCGGTCCATGAGATGCTGCGCGCCTCCACGTAACCCCCCGCGCCCAGACTCTGGCCGACTAGCACCGAGGTCGCATTGCCCAGGGCAAGCGGCACCATGAAGGCGAGAGCCGCGAGGTTCGCCGCGATCTGGTGGGCCGCCGAGAAAACTGGCCCCAGCCTTGCGATGAAGAGCGCCATGAAGGTGAACGCGGTCACGTCCGCGATGAAGGTCAGGGCGATCGGCAATCCGAGCTTCAGAAATTCCCTGAGGGCTTTCATGTCGGGTCCCGCGAGTTGGCTGTTGACGCGGAACTCTGAATAGTTCGGGTTCCTTAAGCACCAGCCCCATGCCAGCGTAGCCATCAGCCATGCGTCCACCGCGGTGGCCACGGCGCAGCCCGGTCCGCCCATCTCGGGCGCTTTCAGGAGGCCATACATGAACACTGCATTCAGCGGAACCTTGAGGGCAAGGGAGAGCAGGTTGAAGAACATCACCGGGCGGGGGCGGCCGATCCCTGTCGAGAATCCCATGAAAATGCGCAGCGCAAACACCGCTGGCACACCGAAGGCCGACGCAGAAAGATAGGCGCGCACCTTCTCTTCGACCTGAGGTTCGAGATGGGAGATGCCGACCAGAGGCCCTGGAAAGCAGAACACGAGGATTGCGATGAGCGCGAGGGCCAGGGATATCCAGACGCTCTGGTGTATCTCGCGGCCCACTTCCTCGTGCCGGTTCGAGCCATAAAGGTGCGCGATGAGGGGAGGAAGTGCGAGAAGCACGCTGACCAGAGACATCAGCACGGTGGCCTGTATGGATGCGGCGATGCCGACCGAGGCGAGATCGGTCGCGGAAAGCCTGCCCGCCATCGCGGTGTCGATCACCGCGTTTCCCATCAGCGCGAGCTGTGCGATGAGAACCGGCCAGGCCAGATGCAGGAGTTGTGAAGTCGATGCGCTTTTCATCGTGTCGGGAAAGGTCGGTTAGGCGGTGGGCTACCCGGGTGCTTCGATGAATCTAAGCTATCTTCGGCGCCGGGTCCCATACGCAGGCATGGGTGGTCCCGGGTTTGCGTTTCGAGGTCTTGTTGTCGTACATGCGGCGGTCGGCCGTGAGGAACATGTCTTTTGCAGAAAAACTTTCGCCGGCATAGGCAATGCCATAGCTGATTCCCGTTTCACCAAACTCCTGTGCCCTGATATTCATTTCCAGCTGCGCCAGGGCATCCACCAGCCTTTCTTCGTCGTATTTGTGCGCGAGCAGGGTGAACTCGTCACCGCCCAGCCTGAAGGCTGAGACGCTGTCCGATTCGAGGCGTGACAGCGCGCTGGCAAATAGGCTCAGCAGTTCATCGCCCTTTGCGTGACCCTGATGATCGTTGACCTGTTTCAGGTTGTCGAGGTCGATGAGAAAAAGCACCAGTTGCGCAGGGTCTTCTGCAAAATCCGGATGGCGAAATACGCATTCGAAGTGCTGGTCGAAAGCATGCCTGTTTGCAATGCCGGTCAGATGGTCGGTGCGGATCAGCACCAGCATTTTTTCCATGCGCTGCAGGGCTTGATTTTTTTCTTCGGTCAACATCCTGATTTTGTCGGCAAGCGCAAAAGCCAAAAGCACGCCGTCCACTGTGTTGCCAAGCAAAACCAGTATCTTGCTGTTTCTGATGAGATCCGGAAAACCCCAGTTGGCTGCCAGAATGATGATCGCAGGGATGAGGAATGCGACGAATGCCAGCACGAAATAGCGGGCCGGGCGGAATCCGCTGGACAGGCTTGCAATGCCAGAGGCCAGCGCGATGAGTATCCAGAGACTGTTGACCAACGTCACCAGGATATGTGCATAAGATAAATTGATGAAACAACTGGGCAAGAGGATCAGCGGCAGCGCGATATTGATCAGGCTGGCTCTGCGCAGTCCTGCAAAGCGCTGGTCCAGCTTCAGGAAATCAAGGTAGAACAGCGTGTTGAATACGGGAATCAGAAAAAATGAAACATATTGCCATCGCTGATCGTGCCAGCCGAACAATTCTGCGGGGAGCTGTGACATGAATGCCCAGCCGAAAAAACAGGCAATCAGATAGGCGGCATAGTATAAAAGCGCGCGGTCATGCGTAGTCCGGTAGATGAACAGGTTGTAGATTGCAAGCGTCAGAAGTGCGCCCAATGCGCCGAGGGTCACGACGTTTTCGAGCAGCACGAGATGCCGGTATTCTTGTTCGGTATACAGGCGCACTGCCGGAACGAATGCAAAGTGCGGGTTTTCGAAGTGGATCAGCACCTCCGCATGCTCACCCGGCGGCAGATGAATCAGCTTACCGTAATGCAGCATGTAGTCGTGTTCGGCCTGATAGCACGTGACAAATTGCTGCACGACTTTATCCCGGACGTAGATGCGCGCTTCAACCCGGTCGATCAGACGATAGTCGGGTTCGAGCACCCATTCGGTATTGCCCGAGTCATTGTATAATTGCGCATGAAACCAGTAACTGCCGCCCAGCATCTTCCCGCGTTTGATTTCATGCAGTCTGGAGAGCCAGCTGGTCAGGCTGTCTGTTGAAGCAGGGAAGCTTTCGCCCTCCGATTGATACAGGGTGCCCGGTAAATCGACCATATCTTTTTGTCCGATCGATACGGCATGCGCAGAGGCAATGCACAGCAGGAGTGCTGCGGCAAGCAATGTCTTGAGTCTATGATTCATGCGCAATGAGGGTGTTCGCGGAGAAAAGCAACGCTGCGTCTAACCCATCGCAGAAGCAAACTGTGAGCATGCATCATGGACGTACTCATAAAACTCCTGCTATGAATTTGTGTATGGCCTGAAATTCCGCGGTCAGTTCTGACTCGATAAACAAGGCGCTGTAAATCATGCCGACTGGCAATGATTATATCCTTTTGGGCAGAATGATGCGCAAGGCGGCTTTTTCCCCGTGTTAAACTTGTCCCATGTATGACCCTGACGAGATGAACGAACTGCAGGATGTCGAGCAGTTGCTGGACAGCGCAATCCTTGCGATCGAAAAAAGCCGTGCCGGAAACGGCATCGCGCTTGGCGAGATTGGCCCGATGCAGCTGGCCGATGCGCTGCGCGCGCTGACTGAGCAGTTCGAGGAAATCGATGCGAAAGTCATTCCTGCCTATGACAACGGTCTGGGGGAACAGGCGCTCACGCTCGCCGCGGAACTTGCAAGCTGGGCAGAACATCTGGAATTGCCTGATGCGCTGGCCGATCTCGAGAAGGTGGCCGTGGGCATTGCGCTGTGGGTGGCGCGTCACGATGGCGAGATACACGAACTGGAATCCGTCGTGAACGGTTTCGCGGCAAGCGCGAATATCACCGCATCCGAGGAGACGCTGCGCGCGCTGTTTCAGGCGATGAAGACCGTGCTGGAACATGTTGCGCCTGCGATCAAGGCGGATTCCGACCAGACCAATCCGGTCCGCCCCTGGCGCATGCTGAACATCAACTTCGCGATCGTCGCAACGCGCACCCAGGACGAGGAGATGATGCACGAGGCCTTCGATGCGCTGGGCCGCAATCTGCCGCAGGATGCGCCGGGATTCTTCGAGGAAGGATTAAGGCAATCCGAAAAATCGGTGTACGGGCCCGAGGTCAAAAAATTGATGCAGGAATACTTTTCCCGCTGGGCCGTGCGCCACTGATCCGCGTGATGGATGTGCCGCGGCCTATTTCCTGAATATCCAGAAAATGAGGGACAGCAGCAAGGAAAGGATGAGGCTCGTGGTCACGGGGAAAAAGAAGACGAACCCTTTGCGCCTGACATAGAGGTCGCCTGGAAGGTGCCCCAGTCCCAGCTTCGCAAGCCAGGGCCACAGGACGCCGACCAGGATGAAGAGGATGCCGATTAGGATGAGCCATTTGGCCATGATGCGGACATCATAGCATTTCGTCTTCGAAATGGTTTTGGAACCGTAAAAGTCGAAACAGTCGATTCATTGCGCTAGCGCGACTTCTTCGCCATCTGATCCGCGGGTACTATGCCCTGGCAGTCCGGTCCCAGATACTTCATCCTGAATTCGCTGTGCAGGGTGTGTTTGCCGCGGGAATCGGTCTCGGTCAAGTCCATGCGTGTAATGACTGCATCGCCGCTTGCGGTGCTTGTGCCGCGGCCTGCAGTGGTGCGCCCGTTTCGGGTGCAGTTGAACTCGAAGTTGGTCGTATTCCCGTTGCGCGTCACCTTGGCAGGCTCGCAGCGTCCCTCGGGATCCACCATGGGCGCATCCTTTGCCGCCATCTCCGGGCTGATGCAGATTTTCGCGTTGCCTGCTGCGGGTGCTGCCTTGCCCATCATGGACTGGATCCTTGCACGCTGTGCGGGAGGCAGGCTGTCCAGGTTCTGCTGCATCATGGCCTGGCCCTGGGACATCTGGGCTGTCATGTCGCGGCCGTCCACGATCTGGCTGGTCTGCTGTGTCTCCCACAATCCCGCCTTCAGGCCTGCAGCATGTGCGCTGCTGATGCTGGCGAAGAGAATTGCAAAGCCCAGTTTTTTCATGTTGCCTCCATAGGTTCGATGCCGGATCAGGGCGCTCATGCTAGCACCTGGTGCACAAAATCGGCATAGTGCGATTCCGATGGATTGCAGGGCGATGATTATGTTTCTTGTCTGCCTCGGCCGATGGTACGATGTCGGCCATGCAAATCAATCCGGATATTTCAAAGCGCGTCGTAATCCGGCAGGAAACCCTGCACTGGAACGATACGCCATCGCCTGGAATCAGGCATCGCGTGCTCGAGCAAGGTGCAAACGATGCCTCGCGAACCACGGCTATTATCGAATTGGCGCCGGGTTCGAGCCTCGGGAGCGACTGCGAATATGGCGAGGAGATCGTGGTGCTGGATGGCGCCTTGAGCGACGAAGCGGAAAACTACCGCAAAGGCGATTACATCAAGAACCCGCCGGGCTCATCGCACGTGTACGAGTCGGCATCGGGCTGTCTGCTCTTGATGAAGCGCCAGCATCTCGAAATCGGGGAGGATAGGCGCATCGTGGTGCAGACTTCGAGCCGCCCCTGGTATCAGGGGCTGGTGGATGGCTTGTCTGTGATGCCGCTGTCGGAGTTTGGCGCCAGACACACGGCGCTGGTGCGCTGGGAACCGGGAACCAGGTTCAATCCCCATCGCCACTTCGGCGGCGAGGAGATCTATGTGCTGGAGGGGGTATTCGCGGACGAGTTCGGCAAATATCCCAAGGGTACCTGGATGCGCAGCCCGCACTTGAGCGCACACTGTCCCTACAGCATGGAAGGCTGCACCATACTCGTGAAGACGGGGCATCTGCTGCCTATGGACAGGGAGATCGAACTGTATCAAAGATCAAGCGGCCCGGACCTGATCGGGTAGGTCATCGGCCAGAAAACCGCCCGACTGGTGTTGCCAGAGCGCGGCATACAGTCCGTTCTTCTCCAGCAGTTCGCTGTGCGAACCCTGTTCGACTATCCTGCCGTGGTCGATCACGATCAGCCTGTCCATGCGCGCGATGGTCGAAAGCCTGTGCGCGATCGCGATCACGGTCTTGCCGTGCATCAGTCCTGCAAGTTGCTCCTGTATGCTGGCCTCGATCTCGCTGTCGAGCGCCGAGGTGGCTTCGTCCAGAAGCAGGATGGGTGCATTCTTCAGGATCACGCGCGCGATCGCCACGCGCTGGCGTTGTCCGCCCGAAAGTTTCACGCCGCGCTCGCCCACATGCGCCTGATAACCCGTTCGTCCGTTCCAGTCTCGGAGTCCCAGGATGAACTCGTGCGCATGCGCCTTCTTCGCGGCGTCCTCGATCTCGGCCTGCGTTGCCTGAGGCCTGCCATAGCGTATGTTGTCGGAAAGCGAGCGATGCAGCAGCGAGGTGTCCTGCGTGACAAGTCCTATCTGGGTGCGCAGGCTTTCCTGCGTGACCTGTCTGATGTCCTGATCGTCGACCGTGATCCTGCCCGATTCCGCATCGTAAAAGCGCAGCAGCAGATTGACCAGCGTCGACTTGCCGGCGCCAGAACGGCCGACCAGGCCGATGCGCTCGCCAGGATGCACGACGAGGTCTATGCAGTCCAGCACCGGCTTGTTTGCGCCATAGCCGAAGCTGACTTTTTCGAAGCGTATCTCGCCGCGTCTGACCACAAGCGGCACAGCATCCTTCTCGTCGATCAGCGTGTGGGGCACGGAGATGCTCTCCATTCCGTCCTGCACCACGCCCACGTTTTCGAAGATGCCAGCGACCTCGAAGGATACCCAGCCTGCCATGTTGGTGATCTGCCATACCAGAGGCAGCGCGGTCGCCACCTGGCTCGTGCCGATCAGACCCTTGGCCCAGAGGGAAAGTCCGATCAGCGTGGTGCTCACCAGCAGCAGCGCATTCATGCTCTGCAGCGTGAACATGAAGCGGCTGGTCATGCGCATGTGCTTCGAGACGGCCTCCTGATGCTCGTCCACCACTTCGCGCACATAGGCGTCCTCGTCCGCCATCCTTGAGAAGAGCTTCACGGTCAGGATGTTGGTATAGCTGTCGACCACGCGCGCCATCACCAGGGAGCGCATGTCGGAACTCTGCTTGGCAAGCTCCCTCAGGCGGGGTACGAAAAACTTGAGAAACACGACATAGGATGACAGCCAGAAAATCACGGGCAGCGTCAGGCGCCAGTCGAAGCGCGAGATCAGAATCAGCGTCAGGATGCCATAAGTGGAAAGATAAAGCCCCGCGCGTATGCCCGACATCACGCTGTCGCGCAGTGCCTGCGCAGTCTGCATCACGCGGTTGGCGATGCGGCCTGCAAAATCCGTCTGAAAGAAGGGCCAGCTCTGGCGTATCACATGCCAGTGGCTCTGCCAGCGCACCAGGGTGGTCGCGCCCGGCATCAGCGCATTGTGGCGTATCGCAATGTCGGCGAATTGAAGCAACGGGCGTACCACAAGCACGACCAGAAGCATCGTGGCTAGCATGCTTGCGTGGGATGCGAGCGCTGCTGCGCGGTCGGGGGCGGCCATCAGGGCGACCAGTTTTCCGATGAAGACCGGGATGCTCATGTCCGCCATCGCGACGCACAGGCTGGTGATCACCATGGCCGCATAGGGCACGGGCGTCTGGCGGATGAAATGCCAGTAAAAAGTCATCAGCCTGGGAGGCGGGGTGGCTGCCGCATGGCTTTGGGTGCCGCGGATTAAGGATTCAAGAAAACTGAACATGATGATCTGGGATGGCGATGGAGGGGCAGAGTATACTGCACTGCACAATTTCCCGACCAGAACAGGAGGATACAATGAAAACCACATTGATCACGGGCGCAAACAGGGGGATAGGGCTGGAGTTTGCGAGGCAGTATGTGGCGGAAGGCTGGAAGGTGCTGGCCTGCGCCAGGCATCCCGAAGCATCCGGCGATCTGGCAAGACTCGCGAATCAACATCCCGGTCTTGTTGAGGTCATGAGGCTCGATGTCTCGGATCACGGGCAGATCGAGCAGCTTGCGAAAACGCTTAAGGAAGCATCGATAGACCTGCTCATCAACAACGCGGGCGTCTATTCCGAAAACGATGCAAAAGGTTTTGGCCATGTCGATTACGACGAATGGATGAGGGTGTTGCGCATCAACACGATGGCGCCTCTCAGGATGGCCGAGTGCTTCGCAAGTCACATGTCCGGCAGCAGCGTGAAAATCATCGCGAGCCTGAGCAGCATCATGGGCAGCGTCTCGGACAACAGCAGCGGAGGAAACTATCTATACCGTTCCAGCAAGGCTGCGCTCAACATGGTGGTGAGGAGCCTCTCGATCGACCTCAAAGCGTCTGGTATCACCCCGGTGGTCTTTCATCCCGGCTGGGTCAGAACCGACATGGGTGGCCCCAATGCGGCGATCACCGTCGAAGAAAGCGTATCCGGCATGCGGCGTGTGATGGGCGATCTGAAGCCTTCCGATTCCGGAAAATTTCTGGACTACACCGGGCGCGAGATTCCGTGGTGAGCATCAGTTCTGCGCCCAAGTTCTGGCTGCTTCGTAATCCGTGAACACGCGGATTTCGGCATCGATGAATAACCGGGATATCCATGCCTGCCAGGAGAGCCATTTGCTGTCGGTGACCACCGCGATTTTCGTGAAGTCATGGCTGTGTTCGCGGCCGAAGAATTTGATTTCCTCCCAGGCGACATCGATCGTGTAGCCCACCATCGCGCGCAGGTCGAATAGCAGGTTGAGCTTGCCGGGAAAGTCGAGTTTGTACAGAGACTGATCCTCGAACTCCTTCAGGTCGGCGAGCGTGAATTCACCGATCACGGCTGCATTGACGAGACTCTCGGTTTGTTCGATCGTGATCATTTTGACCCTCTGCCTGTTATGGGATGTGACGGCTGCAAGCTTATCACAAGCGGCGAAAGGTCGTCCTCAAAAAAACAGCCGTTGGGGGTTGTTCAGTCGATCAAAGATGGGGTGCGAGGTTGCGGCGCAGGTATTCGTGAAAATGCAGCATGCCGTCTTCGGTGGGCGA
>VFSW01010434.1_pt1 | contig 13158 bp, 12 predicted proteins | sample 5358111 | NCBI WGS metagenome assembly VFSW01 (sample SAMN11554181, study PRJNA540505) | mine drainage metagenome | isolation source: sediment from site ElyBrook_90M | place: USA: Ely Copper Mine, Vershire, VT | collected 2017 | reverse complement strand
GGTTTAAATATTCAGCCCCGACCATGTTTTATCCGCTGGCGGGAAAACTGATTCCCTGGTTTGCTGTTTCATCCGCGATCCTGTTTGCGGCGGGCCTGTATCTGGGCTTTGTCGTGGCGCCTGCCGATGCGACTCAGGGCGAGTTTTACCGCATCATCTACATCCATGTGCCCACCTCGATACTTTCGATGTTTCTGTATCTGGTGATGGCAGGTTATGCCGCGCTGGGATTGATATTCAATACCCGGCTTTCCTCGATGATGGCAAGCGCCCTGGCCCCGACCGGCGCGCTGTTCGCGTTTATCGCGCTTTGGACCGGCGCGTTGTGGGGCAAGCCGATGTGGGGCACATGGTGGGTGTGGGATGCCAGGCTCACGTCCGAACTGATACTCCTTTTCCTCTATCTGGGTTTCATCTCGCTGCACGCATCGATAGACGATCCTCGACGCGCCGATCGCGCGGCCGCGCTGCTTGCGATCGTGGGCTCGGTGAATGTGCCCATCATCTATTTCTCGGTGAAATGGTGGAATACGCTGCATCAGGGATCGACCATCAAGTTTTCCGGGACCTCGATGCAGGTCACCATGCAGCACGCGATGTTCACGATGCTCGCGGCTTGCTGGCTTTATGCGGTCGCGGTGGTGCTTCATCGGGTGCGCAGCATCATCCTCGAGCGGGAAAAACATACCAAATGGATCGCTGAACTGGCCGAGGTACAATCATGAGTCTGGACATCTGGATGAGGGAAAATCCGCTGACCTATGTGTGGCTGGGTTCCTATGCGGTTGCGTTTCTGGTCTTCGCAATCGAAATCGCGCTGGTCGTGCGCAAGAGAAAAGTCACCCTGCAGGAAGTGCGGCAGATGATCGAGGTTGAGGAGAGCGAATGAAATTGCGTCAGAAAAGATTGGTATATATCGTTGTTGCGCTGGCCGCGGTAGGTCTTGCGGTGGGTCTGGTGCTGAATGCGTTGAAGGACAATGTCAGCCTGTATTTCACGCCGTCCCAGGTCTACAACAAGGAGGCGCCGATTGACCGCAGCTTCCGCATAGGCGGCCTTGTCGAACAGGGCAGCATGAAGCGGGAGGGCGATGGCTTGACCGTGCATTTCGTGATCACCGATCTGAAGAAGAGCCTGCCCGTGGTGTACAAGGGCATACTGCCGGATCTCTTCAAGGAAGGAAAAGGCGTGGTCGCGCAGGGGAAGATGGAAGCCGACGGGATGATGCACGCCTCCGAAGTGCTGGCCAAACACGACGAAAATTACATGCCGCCCGAGGCAGCCGATGCGCTGAAGAAGGCCAAAGCCCAATAACTAAAGAGAGTGCAGACATGATTCCAGAACTAGGTCATTTTTCCCTGATCATCGCGCTGTTCCTTGCGACGAGCTTGGGCGTGCTGTCCATATTGGGCGCTGCCCGCAACAGCCGCACGCTGATGGGTGTCGCCCGTCCGCTGGCTTACGGGATGTTCGTTTTCGTGGCCCTGGCCTTCGGCGTTCTGGCCCATGCGTTTCTGGGCAACGACTTCTCGGTGCTGTATGTCGCGCAGCATTCGAATTCCCAGCTTCCCGGGCAGTACCGCTTTGCGGCGATCTGGGGCGGGCATGAAGGATCGCTTCTGCTCTGGGCGCTGCTGCTTTCCGTGTGGGCTGCTTCCGTCGCGACCTTCAGCCGCCATCTGCCGGAAGAAATGGTCGCACGCGTGCTGGGCGTGATGGGGCTGATCGAGGCGGGTTTCCTGCTTTTCATGCTGCTCACCTCCAACCCGTTCACGCGCCTGATCCCGGCCGCCGCGGACGGTGCGGACCTGAATCCGTTGCTTCAGGATCCGGGTCTCGTGATCCATCCGCCGATGCTGTACATGGGCTATGTCGGCTTTTCGGTCGCGTATGCGTTTGCGATTTCCGCTCTTTTGGGCGGCAAGCTCGACGCAACCTGGGCGCGCTGGTCCCGTCCCTGGACCACGGTCGCCTGGGTTTTCATGACCATAGGCATCGCGCTGGGCAGCGGCTGGGCCTATTATGAATTGGGCTGGGGCGGATGGTGGTTCTGGGATCCGGTCGAGAACGCCTCGTTCATGCCGTGGCTATTGGGCACCGCGCTGATCCATTCGCTGGCGGTGACCGAGAAGCGCGGCGCATTCAAGAGCTGGACCGTGCTGCTTGCGATCGGCGCATTTTCATTGAGTCTCTTGGGCACTTTCCTGGTCCGTTCGGGCGTGCTGACCTCGGTGCACTCTTTCGCGTCCGATCCAAGGCGCGGCATCTTCATCCTGGGATTCCTCGTGACGGTGGTCGGGGCATCGCTGTTGCTTTTTGCATGGCGTGCGCCCAAAGTGGGATTGGGAGGCAAGTTCGACATGCTTTCGCGCGAGTCGCTTCTGCTCTCCAACAACGTGCTGCTCTCGGTCGCATCGGCCTCCGTGTTTATCGGCACCCTGTATCCGCTGTTCATGGACGCGCTGGGCTATGGCAAGCTGTCGGTGGGCGCACCGTATTTCCAGGCGGTGTTCGTTCCCCTGATGGTGCCCATGGTGTTCATGATGGGCCTGGGGCCGCTTGCCCGCTGGAAGAAGATGGCCGCTCCCGATTTGGCAAGCCGCGTGAAGTGGGGATTTGCAGGCGCCCTTATCGTTGCACTTCTGTTGCCTCTCACGATGGGTAAACTGCTCACGCTGGAATCGCACAAGTGGTCTCCGCTGATCGCGCTGGGATTGCTGATGGCCTTCTGGATTATCGCCTCGCTTGTGATCAGCCTGAAGCAGCGCCTGTCCGGAGAGGGCGAGCTTGCGGATAAACTGCGCAAACAGAGCCTGAGCTATTACGGGATGCAGCTTGCGCACCTGGGGGTTGCGGTATTCATCATCGGCGTGACCATGGTCAAGGGTTATGAGACCGAGCGCGACGTGCGGATGAATGTTGGCGACACGCTCGCTGCAGGCGGCTACGAGTTCCGTTTCAATGGCGTCTCGCAGGTGCCCGGCCCCAATTATGTGTCGGGCATGGGCAGTGTGACGGTGAGCCGAGACGGCCATCTGGTTGCCGATCTGCATCCGGAGAAACGCGTATACAACGTTTCGGGCATGCCGCTGACCGAGGCTTCCATACAGCCCGGGTTTTTTCGCGACCTGTACGTCTCGCTTGGTGAGCCCATCCCCGAATCGGATGGCGCATGGGCGGTGCGCATCTATATCAAGCCTTTCGTCGACTGGATATGGGCAGGCTGTCTGATGATGGCGCTGGGCGGCGTGCTCGCGATCTCCGACAGGCGTTACCGCATCCATCAGAAGGCGATCACCCGTGCGGACGCAGTCGTCGGCAATCTTCAAGGACAAACATCATGATGCGATTCATCCTGCCTCTCATCCTTTTTCTGATCCTGTCGGTGTTCCTTTACAAGGGGCTGGGACGCGACACGCGCGAAGTGCCATCCCCGCTGATAGGCAAGCCTGCGCCGGCCTTTGCGCTTCCCACCCTGCAGGATCCGGCGAAGCAGTTTTCGCCCAAGGAAATGCTGGGCAAGGTATGGCTGCTCAACGTATGGGCTTCCTGGTGCGAGGCATGCAAGGACGAGCATCCGGTCCTGATCCAATTCGCTTCGGAAAAGGTGTTGCCCATCATCGGCGTGGATTACAAGGACAAGCGGGAGGCGGGCATGGATACGCTGAAGGATGCCGGCAATCCCTATGATCAGGTGATCTCGGACGCGGACGGCAAGGTGGGCTTCGATTACGGCGTCTATGGCGTGCCTGAGACCTACTTGATCGACAAGACGGGCACCATCCGCTATAAGCAGATCGGTCCGATCACGCCGGACAACCTGCGCGACAAGCTGATGCCATTGATTGCGGAGTTGCAAGCCAAATGAGATATCTTCTGATCGGACTGTTTTGTCTCTTGCCCGGCCTGACTTATGCCGCGGTGGCGAAGGATATCGCCGAAGATCCGGTGATCGAGGCGCGCATGATGCACCTGGCCGAAAAGGTGCGCTGCCTGGTATGCCAGAGCGAGCCCGTTTCGACCTCGCATTCCGAATGGTCGCATGACGTGCGCAACATCATGCTCCAAAAGATGAAGGAGGGCGCAACCGACCAGCAAATACTCGATATGCTGGTGGCCAGATTTGGAAAGTCTGTCCTGTACGATCCGCCGGTGGACGATGAGACCGCGCCGCTGTGGATTGCACCCTTTGCGATGCTGTTTCTGGGGGGCGGCTTGCTGGTCTATCAATTGAAAAAGCGTCGCGGCAGGGTTGCCGATGTGACGTTATCCCCTCAGGATGAACAGCGCGCAGCAGAACTCCTCAACGAAAATTCTTCGAAAGATCCTCAGGCATGACTTTATTCTGGATATTCTGCGCGGCACTGCTCGCGCTGGCGCTGTCTTTTCTGATTTTCCCGCTTTGGCGCAAGACGGCTTCCGACAACAGCGTATTGCGCGATGCCGCGAATCTCGAGATCCTGCGCGATCAGGCAAGCGAACTCGAAGCGGACTTGAAGGCCGGCCTTTTGACTCGGGATGCGTATGAGCAGGGGCACCGCGAATTGCAGGCGCGGTTGCTGGACGAGGTGAAAGAAAGCGGTGCGCCCAAGCCCGCAGTGCGCAATCCGGCCCGCATGCTGGCGATCGCTTTGTCTTTGTTGATCCCGCTTTGCAGCGTGCTGCTCTACCTGAAGCTCGGAAACGAGAGGGCATTGCTGCCGCCCGATCAACAGGCCGAATCGGCGGAAGGCTTTGGGACGCTGAAGTCCGAAGCAGCGTTGCAGGAGCTTGAAGGCAAGCTCGCAAAGAATCCGAACAACCCGAATGGCTGGTTGACGCTTGCGCGTTCCTACAGCGAGTTGCAGCGTTTCCCGGATGCGGTGCGCGCCTATCAGCAGCTGGTCAAGCTGGTGCCCAATGAGTCGCAGGTCTGGACCAATTACGCAGATGCGATGGCGATGACCAACAATCAGTCACTGCTCGGGGAGCCCACGAAACTGCTGGACAAGGCGCTGCAGCTCGATTCCGAGAATACTACCGCGCTTGCGCTGATGGGATCGGCGGACATGGAGCGCGGCGATTATGTTGCGGCCATCACGCACTGGCAGAAGCTGCTCACGCTGCTGCCGCCGGATTTCCCGCAGATCCAGATGATCAAGGATGGCGTGGCCCAGGCGCGCGACTTTTTATCCAAGCAGCCGGGCGGACGCGCGAAGCTCGCCAAGCTGCCTGCAGCGCCCGAAGTAGCGAAGGCCGATCCTGCCAAGGCGATCACCGGGCGGGTTTCGCTGGGCGCCGCAATGGCAGGAAAAGCATCGCCGGATGACTTCGTGTTCATCCTGGCGCGCGCGGCCGAAGGCCCCAAGATGCCGCTTGCGGTGATCAGGAAGCAGGTCAAGGATCTGCCTATGGACTTCACGCTGGACGACAGCATGGCGATGCAGCCTCAGATGAAGCTCTCGGGCTTCGACAAGGTGGTCGTGGTGGCGCGCATTTCGAAGTCGGGATCTCCGATGGCGCAGCCGGGAGACATCGAGGGCAACGCTGGCATTGTCACGCCGGGCGCGAAGGGGCTCAACATTACCATCGATACGCTGGTGAAGTAGCGGGGCTGTCCGCAGAGACCGTATTGTTTGCCAAGCTGGTCGCCGGGCAAGCGCATCAAGGTGCATTTGGTTTGATCTGAAATACCGTAGCGGCTCGCTTCCGCCAATGCAGGAGGATCGCATTATGCTTATCCTGACCATGAGGGTTCAAAGCATGTGATGATAAGCAATCTGGCCATGATGGGAGTAGTCATGAGCATATCGATCAAGCGGGTTTACGAAACGCCAGAATCTACGGACGGCATGCGTGTTCTCGTGGATCGCCTGTGGCCTCGCGGAGTAACGAAGGAAGAGGCAAAAATCGATTTGTGGCTGAAAGACGTTGCGCCATCCACTGAGTTGCGCAAGTGGTATGGCCATGACCCGGAAAGATGGCCGGAATTTCAGAAGCAATATCGATCGGAGCTTGAGGACAACCCTGCATTGGCAGGGTTAAGGAAATTGTCCCGCAACGGAAAAGTGACCCTGGTCTATGCCGCCAAAGACGAAAACCACACTCATGCACTTGTGCTTCTCGACATTCTCGACCGCGGCGCCTAGCTACAACACAGGACAGTTAAAAAACTCGCGATACAGAAAGAGGAGCTCGTAGGCGAACTTGCGAGGGAATATTCGCGCCGCATCAACATTATTCGACCGTCAGTCGCGTGATGAAAGGCGAGCGATAATGATTGATGTAAAGACCTGACCCCAACTCCCTGACCCCAACTCCCACGCAGAATTACGCGCACGTCTGGGATAGTTTATTGCTGTTCAATGCGCTGGGCGCTTCGATCTGGGCTGCCGGTATCGGCGCTGCGGGTTACCTTTTTGGTAATGCGCTGACTCTTTGCGCCACTGCCAATGCTATGTATCTAGACTTTACCTCGAATCCCCCCGAATCCCCACTTTTTTCACGTCGGCTGCATGGAATTGTTAGAAAGCCTCGGTTCAATGTAGGCCTTCAATGCCTCGGCTAAGCAGAACAATTCTTCCGGATGGTACTGCACCACTGCCTCCTTCGTTGGAGCGCCAAGATCCTCCCAAAGCTTTCCGAATTCGCTCATCTCTTCAGCTGTCCACCCTTCGTATAGCTCGTAGTGATAGCGAGCTTTTTCAAATACAAACTGATACCAGTGTAGTAGCTTGTCAAGGTCCGAGAAGTCAGTGAGCCCCGGGGAGCGCCCTTTGGCTTTTTGCAGGATTTCTTTCTGGGCGCACCCGGGCAATGCCAACCAGAGCCTTGCATAGTTATGATGTTGCTTTGGTGTTTGACCGGACAAGCGAATCGCACACTTAAGAAGAATCTCGAATCCTAGAATTTGCAGGAGCGCACTTGAGTCCGATACCGATTCTATCGAGCGAGCGAGAACGTTCGCATCGTTGAGTCGCGAAAGTGCTTCCTCGAACATCCTCCTAGTATCGTTTTTCATGGCTTTCTAACGTCCAAGCTCAGCCGACGCGGAACGGTCGGCTGGAGCGCCTGGTTAGAGCCAATAGCGCACTGCTGTCTCGGGTGGCTCATGACGAGGCTATTGTGCCGCTTTGCTTTTAGAAGGGCAGCTAACACGCAACTCTTTGCGATTAAAACCTGCGTCCTCAGAAAGTGTTGTGTAGCCCGCAGGGCAGAGTTCATTCGCTTTTTCGTAGCAAATGTTCCAGCCAAGGCTGGCCCCGCACGCCACCAAATATTCGACTGACCCATCTGGACGTCGAATCTCTTGGGTAGTAGTGCATGCTGAGACAGCAACAGCGAGCGCAACCAGAATTAGTAGGCGCACAAAAATCTCCTTGGCTCTAACGAATAGCGTTTATCTGCCGCCTCCCCAAGCTGTCTCAACCCGCGTTTCGTGTTGGCGGCAGATAAACCTTGTTGGACTGAACCACCGGAGAGCGGAGCCTATGGGGATTGTAAGGTTTTGAGGCTCAGCGTCAACCGCACGTTTGAAGAGTTCGGCAATTGGCGAGGAAGAAAGCGAGGCTGGGGTCAGGTCTCACATTACGACATTTAACTCCTTGAGGATGTTGGATTGTGAGACTTGACCCTCAAATTTTGCGGTTTGACTTGATATTTCGAACGGTGCACGATGCTCGAATTGCTAATTTTCCTACAACCATGGTGGGCGCCATGAGCATATCGATCAAGCGAGTTTACGAAACGCCAAAACATTCCGACGGCATGCGTGTTCTCGTGGATCGCCTCTGGCCTCGCGGAGTAACGAAGGAAGAGGCAAAAATCGATTTGTGGCTGAAAGACGTTGCGCCATCCACTGAGTTGCGCAAGTGGTATGGCCATGACCCGGAAAGATGGCCGGAATTTCAGAAGCAATATCGATCGGAGCTTGAGGACAACCCTGCATTGGCAGGGTTAAGGAAATTGTCCCGCAACGGAAAAGTGACCCTGGTCTATGCCGCCAAAGACGAAAACCACACTCATGCACTTGTGCTTCTCGACATTCTCGACCGCGGCGCCTAAGAGCATCATCAACGCTTGAGATCTAGGCCAACACGCCTTTTGTAGAAGTCTTGAGTCAGCCCAGCGCCTTTGAAATGCGGTCCAATGCCTTCGTGAGGTTGTCCATCGAGGTCGCGAAGGAGAGGCGGATGTAGCCGGGGCTGCCAAATGCGGAGCCGGGCACGACTGCGACGCCGCCCTTGACCAGGAGATATTCCGAGAGTGCGATGTCGGTCGCCTCCGCAATGATGCCCTTCTGATGCAGGGTCTTGATTGCCTCCCTCGCATCGGGGAATGCGTAGAATGCGCCGCCTGCCATGAGGCATTTCAATCCGGGAATCTTGTTCAGTGCATTCACCACGAACACATGGCGTTCGCGGAAGGCCTTGAGCATCGGTGCGATGCAGCCCTGGTCGCCGTTCAGTGCGGCTTCGGCCGCGACCTGGGAGATCGAAGTCGGATTGGAGGTGCTTTGCGACTGCACGTTCTCCATCGCGGTGATGATGGCTTCCGGTCCTGCCGCATAGCCGATGCGCCATCCGGTCATCGCATAGGCCTTGGATACGCCGTTCAGCACCAGCGTCCTGGAATAGAGATCGGGGCAGGCATTCAGGATGTTGACGAACTTCTCGTCGGTCAGCGCGATGTGCTCGTACATGTCGTCGGTCGCGATCAGGATGTCCGGATGCGCGCGCAGCACTTCGCCAAGCGCCTTCAGCTCATTCATCGTGTACACCGCACCCGATGGATTGCTCGGGCTGTTGATCACGACCATCTTGGTCTTCGGCGTGATCGCGGCCTTCAACTGTTCGGGCGTCATCTTGAATCCCTGCTCGATGCCTGCCTCGACGATCACGGGCTTGCCTTCCGCGATGATCACGATGTCGGGATAGGAGACCCAGTAGGGCGCAGGCACGATCACCTCGTCGCCGGGGTTGATCACCGCGAGTGCCAGATTGAAGAAGCTCTGCTTGCCGCCGCACGAGACGAGTATCTGCTTGGCAGTGTATTCAAGCCCGTTGTCGCGCTTGAACTTTTCGATGACTGCGGCTTTCAAACTTGGTGTGCCGCCCACCGCAGTGTACCGCGTGAAGCCCGAGTTGATCGCCTTGATCCCGGCATCCTTGATGTGCTGCGGCGTGTCGAAATCCGGTTCGCCCGCGCCTAGTCCTATGATGTCATGCCCTTCGGCTTTGAGTTTTGCAGCGCGTGCCGTGACGGCCAGGGTGGGGGAGGGCTTGATGGCTTGGACGCGGCGGGACAGGGACACGATGTTTCCTCTAGGGTTGAAATTGTCGCGGATTATACACCCGCGCACTCGCCGTTTGTCACGCGCCAAATCTACTCCGAACGCAGCGCATCCACGGGGTCCAGCCTTGCCGCGCGCCTTGCAGGTGCGACACCCGCGATGAGTCCTATGCCTATCGAGGCCAGCACTGCGAGCACCGCGAATTGCCAGGGTGTGTGGACGGGGAGCGCGGGGATGAATTCATGCAGGGCCTGGGCGATTCCGAATCCCAATGCGAGTCCCGCGAGCCCTCCCGCTCCCGATAGCAGGATCGCCTCCAGGAGGAAGAGCAGAAGCACCTGTTTCTGTCTTGCGCCCAATGCGCGCAGAAGGCCGATCTCGTTGGTGCGCTCTGTCACCGCCATCGTCATGATGGTGAGTATCCCCACGCCGCCTACAAGCAGCGAGATTCCGCCCAGGGCGCCGACAGCGAACGTGATCACGTCGAGCACCGAGCCCAGCACCTCCAGCGCCTTCGCCTGAGGGGTCAGCGTGAAGTCCTCGCGTCCGTGGCGCTCCTTGAGCAGCGCGGTGATCGAGCGCAATACGCTGTCCAGATCGGAACCCGCCTTGTAGCTCAGGTGGATTTCCATCAGGCCGGGACGGTTGAAGAGTTCCATCGCGCGCGCGGCCGGGATGAACACGGTGTCGTCCATGTCGAAGCCCAAGATCTGGCCCTTGGGTTTCATCACGCCGATCACCCGGTAGCGCTGCCCGCCAACCCTGAGATAGCTGCCCAGCGGGTTCTGTCCGGCATACAGTTCATCGCGAACCTTGGAGCCCAGCACTGCGAAGGCGCGCGCCTGGGTCGGGTCCTCGTCGGGCAGGAAACTTCCCGTCTGCACGAGGCTTGCCATCACCTTGGGGAGGTTGTGCCCGCCCCCGATGACCATGGTGCGTCGCGTCTTGCCGTTGTAGCGCAGCTCGGCATTGCCCGACACGCTGGGGTCGACATATTCGACATCGGGAAGATGGCGCAGCGCTATCGCATCCTCGATTGAGAGCGGTCTTACCGAGCCGAAGATGCCGACGTTCGCGCCCTGAATCTGGGTCTTGCCCGGCTGCACGCTGATCAGGTTGGTGCCGAACTGCGAGAACTCGGACAACACGAACTGGTGCAGGCCTTCGCCTATCGAGGTGAGCAGGATCACCGCGGCGATGCCGATCGCGATCCCCAGCCCGGTCAGGAGGCTGCGCATTTTGTAGGCCAGCGGGCTGGAGGTGGAAAGGCTGATCAGGTCGGCGATCTGCATGTCATCTTCCCGAGAGTGCTGCGACCGGATCGAGCTGGGCCGCGCGGCGAGCGGGCCAGACGCTGAACAGGATGCCTGTGGCAAGCGCGGTGCCTAAAGCTGCAAGCACCGCCCACCAGGGGGCGGTCACAGGCAGCGAGGGATAAAGCTTCGCGATCACAAGCACGCCGATTTCCCCGAGCAAGAGCCCCGCGATGCTGCCGACGGTTGAGAGCAGCGCGGCCTCGGTAAAGAACAGCAGGCGTATCATCGACGCCGGCGCGCCCAGCGCCTTCAAGAGGCCGATCTCCTTCACGCGCTGCGAGACGGCGATCAGCATCACGTTCATGATCAGGACCCCCGCGACCGCGAGGCTGATTGCGGCAATGCCCGCGACGGCCAGGGTCAATGCGCGCAGTATGCGGTCGAAGGTCGCCAGCACCGCGTCCTGGGTGATCACGGTGACATCGCGCTCTCCGTGGCGCGCGAGCAGGATGGATTCGGCATCCTTCTTTGCTTTTTCGATTGCATCGCGGCTCTTGGCCTCGACAAGTATCCTGAAAAGGCCCGAGTTGTTGAACAGCATGTGGGCCGATGAGACGGGCACGATCACGAGCTCGTCGGTATTGAAGCCCATCGATTCGCCCTGGCTTGCCATCACGCCGATCACGCGAAATCGCCTGTCGCCGAGTTTGACCCAGTTGCCTATCGGGGGCGCATTGCCGAAAAGCTCGCGCCTGATCTTGGCTCCCAGCACGCAGAACGGCTCTTCGACATGCGAGCCTGCAGGCAAAAACTGCCCCAGCGTGAGGCTCATGTGGCGCACTTCCAATAGATCCGAGGTCGAGCCCAGCACAACGACCTCGCGGTTCAATGGGCCGTATGAGATCTGCGAGGAGCCTATGGTCAGCGGCGCAATACGGCCTATCGCCCGGCTCATTAACAGCGCCTTTGCATCGTCCATCGTGAGTTCCCTGGGAATCTGGCCCAACAGCATGCCGGGGCTGATGCCTGCCGTCTCGGTGCGCCCGGGAAATACGAGCACGAGGTTGCTGCCCAGGGATGAGAACTGGTTGACGACATAGAGCCTCGCCCCTTCACCCAATGCGGTCAGCACCACGACTGCGGCAACTCCGATCGACATCGCGAGCATCATCAACAGCGTGCGGGTGCGGCTTCCCTGCAGGCTGAATGATGCAAAGCGCATCACATCGATGAGTTTCATTTGTTGTCATTCCCGCGCAGGTGGGAATCCAGTTGAAAGACAAACCCTGCTGAACAGGGCGATATGGAGGATTTGTCCGCTACGCGGAATATTCGTTTTGCTGGATTCCCACCTGCGCGGGAATGACGGAAGCGAGTGTTATGAGTGTGATTCATTGGTAATCTGCCCGTCCAGCATGTGCAACTGGCGCGCAGCCCGCCCTCCCAGCGCGGGGTCGTGGGTGACCAGGATCAGCGCGACGTTCTGCTCGGTGAGCTTCTCGAGCAGCGCGATCACCTCGCGTCCTGTTGCCTGGTCGAGGTTACCGGTCGGTTCGTCGGCGAGCAGAACGGAGGGCTTCATGCTGGTCGCACGCGCGATCGCCACCCGCTGGCGCTGGCCGCCCGAGAGCTGGTCCGGCCTGTGGTCTACGCGGTCGGAGAGCCCGTAGTCCTTCAAAAGTTCTGCCACGCGGGTCTTGCGCTCATCGGGAGGGATGCCAGCCAGGATCAGCGGAAGCTCGATGTTCATCGCTGCTGTGAGGCGGGGTACCAGATGGAAGGACTGGAACACGAAGCCTATCTTCTGGCTTCGCACCCTTGCCTGTTCCGCATCGTCAAGCGAGGTGACATCCTTTCCACCCAGCCTGTAGATGCCCGAACTCGGCCGATCCAAAAGGCCAATCAGGTTCAAAAGCGTGGATTTTCCGGAACCGGATGGCCCCATGATGGATACATAGTCGCCAGCCTGAATGTCGAGGTTGATGTCGCTTAGCGCAAACACCTTCTGGTCGCCGACCTCGAAGCTGCGCGACACATGTTTCAGGGAGATCATTTCTTTTCGGGCTGGACTCTTGCGCCGGCCTTCACACCTGTCTGGTCCAGGTTCAGCACGATCCGGTCACCCTCCTTGAGGCCTTCGGTGATCTCGGTCTCGTCCCAGTTCGCAAGCCCTGTCTTCACGGTGCGGTCCTCGAGCACGCCGCGCGCGTTGTAGTAGAGCACATGTTTGCCGTCGAGCAAGGCCTGGGTCGGGATGCGCAGCACGTTGTCGTGCGTGGCATGGATGATCTCGACGTCCGCGCTGTAGCCCACCAGCAGCCTGTCGGATGAAGGAAGATTGTCGAACGTGACTTCCACTTCGACGGTGCGCGCCTGCTTTTCGACTTCCAGGACATAGGGCGCGATGCGCCTGACGTGCCCGGAGAAGGACTGCCCCTTGATCGCATCGAGCGTGATGTGGACAGGTTGGCCTACCTTGATGTTGGCCGCGTCGACCTCGTCTATCGGCGCGCTGACATAGAGACAACTGTCGTCTATCAGGTCTATCGAAGGAGGGGTGGGGATTCCGGGAGGGGAGGGGGTCGCGTATTCGCCGAGTTCGCCGATTATCTCGTCCACAATCCCATCGAA
>VFSW01010433.1_pt1 | contig 13158 bp, 14 predicted proteins | sample 5358111 | NCBI WGS metagenome assembly VFSW01 (sample SAMN11554181, study PRJNA540505) | mine drainage metagenome | isolation source: sediment from site ElyBrook_90M | place: USA: Ely Copper Mine, Vershire, VT | collected 2017 | reverse complement strand
ATCTCCCTGCGCGCGCCGACGTGTGCCGCTCGAGCGACCTCGCCGATGCGGGCGGGCGGGGTGTGCAGGGCGTACAGACCGGCTGCGGAAGCAGGGGGATCACGTACGGAGGTGTCGTAGACGAGCAGGTCTGCGCCGCGCGCGAGCTCGATCAGATTGTCGTTCTTCGACGCGAGGTCGCCGCTCACGACCACCGCATGACCCGCATGTTCGACGCGGTAGGCAACGGCAGGTACGTCGTCGTGATCCACGGCGATCGATGTCACGCGAACGTCGGCGGCGCGAATCAGCTCTTGAATGGGGGCGTCGGCGCGCGCAGGGAGATCATGGGCCTCGAGCGTCAGCTCGTTGCGAAACTTTGGCAGGTAGGCGAACGCGCCGTGGGGACCGAACAGGTCGTCGATGAACGCCCGTGTCCCGGGATACTGCCCACCGGCCTCGGGGCCGAAGAACCGAAACGTGAGGGCGTGATCATCGGACAGATCGCGCGACTTGACGACGCCGGGCACGTCGCCGGCATGATCCACGTGCAGGTGCGTGAGCAGGATCGTGTCTAGCCGTTCGACATCGAGGCCCATCTCCCCGATGCGCACGAAGGCGCCGGGACCGGCATCGATCAGGATCCGGGGCGCACCGTCGATCGACACGACGTAGCCCGAAGCTGCGCGGCCAACGCTCGCGGGGCCGCCGGATCCCAGCACGCTCAGCTCGAACGCCGGGGCCGCGCCGCTGGCGGGTGTGCACATTGCGGGAGGGGGCGCGACGGTCGAGATCGGAGGAGGTCGGCAGGCCGTCAGGGCGACAGTCACCATCCCGATTCGGGCGAGCGTCACCTGCACCGATGTAGCACCTTCCTCGCCGCCTGGTCCTATGCTCCCCTGACTCTGCGAGGCCCCCATGTTCCGCATGACCAACAGCGCCTGCGTCGACGCTCCGGTCGACGTCGTATGGGAACATCTCCGTCGTCTCGACCAGATCCACCTCTGGACGGACGCGATCCATCGCTCCTACATCAGCAGTCCGTGCGCCTCCGGCGTTGGCGCCGAGCGCACCTGCGAGCTTCGCGGGAACCGGAGCCTGCACGAGCGCATTACCGCCTGGGAGGAGGGCGTCGCTCTCACGTACGAGTCCACCGACGCGCCGATGATGAAGGTGGCGCGCAATCGCTGGAGCGTCCGGGCGGAGGGCGCCCGCACGCTGGTCCTGTCGGAGGCGCAGGTCGAGTTCCGGGGCGGCCCCCTCGGCTGGTTGCTCGGCTGGGTGCTGATCCCCCTTCTGAGGGTCCTGCTCCCCAATCCGCTCGCGAAGTTCAAGTTCTGGGTCGAGCAAGGGCGGCCGTTCGAGGGCAAGGCGTCGAAGCTTCCCGCTCCGCCCGCGCTCTGCTGAGCGGCTGGATGCGACGGCCCCGCATGGGCGATTCCTGTGAGCTAGGGCAGCGTTCGTCCCCACCCCTCCCGGGCGATCAACGTCGCTACGCGCTCCTTGACCTCGTCGCGGATGCGACGGACGTGCTCCACCGGCTTGCCCTTCGGATCTTCGAGGGGCCAGTCGTCCCTCTGGACCTCCTCCGGCACGATGCAGGCGTCGCCGCAGCCCATCGTGACGAGGATCGCCGCGTCGGCGGCCAGCTCGTCAGACAGCCTGCGCGGCCTGGAAGTCGCAAGGTCCACACCGACCTCGCGCATCACGTCGAGCACCTCCGCGTGAACGGCAGCGGCGGGCTGCGTACCGGCAGAGAGGGCGCGCGCCTTGTCGGGCGACGCCATCGCGTTGAACCACGCCGCCGCCATCTGGGAGCGGCCGGCGTTATGGATGCAGACGAAGAGAACGGTCTTCACGGGTGACACCTCCCTGCTTGAGATGGCTATCGAGCGCACCGGAACCCGATCGCGTAGCTGCGGGTGGACGGGGCGCTTCGGTATCGGAACGTCGGCCGCACCCACGACGGCTCGGCGCCGTTCCATGCGCCTCCCCGGATGACGCGCTCGTCGCCGGCCGGCGGGCCGGCGGGCTGCTCGACGTCGGCCCCCTGGTAGGGCGCGAACCAGTCGCCGACCCACTCCCAGACGTTGCCGACGACGTCACGCACCCCGTAGCGCGATGCCCCCTTCGGGAAGCTCCCGACTGGCGCCGTCGTCGCCCAGCCGTCGTCCGCGCTGAACATCGCGCGCTCTTGGATCCCGTGCGCGCGGCCCCACGCGAGGCACTCGGAGCCACAGGCATTGAGTAGCGTCGCGCTCGGGGGCTCGTCTCCCCACGGATACCGCCTGCCGTCCGGGCCCCGCGCCGCGAGCTCCCATTCGGCCTCCGTTGGCAGCCGCCCTCCCTGGGCGCGGCAGAAGCGATCCGCCATGTCCCAGTCCACGCAGTTCACCGGATGCGCCTGCCGGTCGGACGCATCGGGGAGGTTGCAAAGCGGGTCGAACGCGGTGCGCTCGGTTTCGCTGATGTCGGGCCAGACGTTGCGCAGGGATGCGCGCTTGCACAGCCCGTCGTCGCTGCAGGTCCGGTAGCGCGCGACGGTCACCTCGTCGGCGTCGATGCAGAAGGGGCGGAGCTTCACCGAGTGGGCCGGACGCTCGTCGGGCGTTCCGTCGTCGGCCCCCATGAAGAACGTTCCTCCGGGGATGCGCACCATCCCGGTCGGGCACGAGACCTGGTCTCGAGGCGTAGACGACGGGAGCGCCAACGAGGCGCTAGGAACGTCGGGCGAGATCGCGTGGATCGGGCGCTCCGCGGGGAGTCGCCGGGTCACGGTGATGATGGCTACCCCCACGATGCCTGAGACCACGAGGGCGGCCAGGACCACGCCGGCGATCACACGCCCGCTCGCTGCGATCGGTGCCGGCTTGGCGGCTGCAACGGTTGGTGCCGTCCCGAGGCTCCCGGCCGTGGAGGGCTCCTCACCGCCGGGCCCTGAGATCCCCTCCAGGCGAGGCAGGCCAAGCCCGCGGCGGAGGGCGTTCCAGAAGTGCCCCGCGCTCTGGTAGCGATCTTCGGGCCGAACCGCGAGCGCCTTGGCGAACACCGCTTCGACCTCGTCCGATACCGTGGCGCCGAGCGAACGCGGTGTCGGGCGGGAGCTGGCGTCGGCGGACGCCACGGCGAGCTCGACGAGGTCGTCGCCGCGGAGGGGGTCGCGCCGGGTCAGCACTTCCACGAGGACGAGCGCCAGGGCGAAGACGTCCGTCCACGGGCCCGTCGCTCCGTGCTTGCGGGAGAACTGCTCCGGGGCGCCGTACGAGGGTGTGAAGGCCGTGATCCGAGCGGTGGTCTTGGCGAACGCTCCGGAGGTCTTGCGAGCGTCTGCGACGACCTTTGCGATGCCGAAGTCGAGCAGCTTTACCGAGCAGCCGGCGCACTCGGGATCCCCGAGGAGGAACAGGTTGGCAGGCTTCACGTCGCGATGAGCGACGCCGCGACTGTGTGCGAGGGCCAGCGCAACGGCGGCGGGCTCGAGGAGGTCCCGGGCCTGCGCGATGGTCCGCACGGGGGCGCCACGCGCGGCCTCGAGCGAGAGGACGTCCGCCAGAGACTTCCCCTCGAGCCACTCGAGGACCATGTACGGGAGATCCTCGCCCGCCGGGGTGCGCAGCACACCCGCGTCACGAGCCTGGACGATGGCTGCAGAACGCTCGGAGAGCTCCGCGAGCAGCGCGCCCTCCAGGTTGAACGCCTCGACCATCTTGTCGCGCTCGGCCGCCGACGCGTCGCGCAGGGCCTTGAACACCTTGATCGCGACAGGCCGCTTCCAGAGCAGGTGCATCGCCCGGTAGACGACGCCGAAGCCTCCCTCGCCGACGACGGCCTCGACGGCGTAACGTTCGGCCACCGTTGTGCCGACCAGTGCGAGCGGGTCCTGTTCCTCCACTGTGTCCTGGGGCCCCTCAGCGAGCCGAGGCCACGGGGCTCGGTGTGGCGTTCGCGTCCAGGGTGATCTGGACGCTGTCGTCGATCTTCTTTCCGACGCGCTCGAGCGCACCGTTGAGGAACTTGCCCGCGACGTCGCGCGGCTTGATGTCGTGCTCCTTCATCGAGATGAGCAGCGGAGCGTCCGTCGTGAACCGCACCGCCGTGGGCGCCGTGGCGGCCCCGGAGAAGGTCGCCGTGAGCTTGACGGTCTTGGGTGACGTGACCCCGTGCAGCCACATGTCGCCGTGAGCCACGACCTTCACGACGCGGCTGCCAGCGCTTTCGGGCGCGTCCGTGAGCTTCGCGGGAGTCGCTTCGTCGACGCCCTTGATCGTGAACCTCGCCCAGCGGTTGTCGTCGCGCTCGGCCGCGGGGACGTCGTCGCCGAGCCCGAGCCAGTTGTGGGCGTGCTCCGTCTGGGCCGCATTCTTGTCGGTGTCGGTGAAGGTCTCGGTCTTCAGGTCGCCCATGTCGAGATCGACCTCGCCGCGCGTGGCGCGCAGATCGTTCACGTCGACGTCGAGCTGACCGCGCAGCTTGGTCCAGCGGCCCTTGATCTTCTCGAGAGGCGCATCGATGAGGAAGGTCGCGACTCCCTTCTCCGCGACGGCGAAACGGACGGCGCCAGAGGGCGCGGGGGTCGACGCAGCCGCCGCTGGAGGCGGCGCCGCGCGCTGCCCGACACCCGAGTCGTCCGCCCGTTGCGTGAGGAGGAAGAAAGCGCCCCCAGCGACGAGCACACCGATGCCGAGACCCCCGAAGACCAACGCTCGATTCATGTCACCGTCTCCCTCGGAGCACGGGCCCTCTGCCCGCCGCTCTACCCTGACGTCTGCCGAGGGAGCGTTTCGTTACGCTCCCGGGTTCACGCGACGGCGCCGGAGCAGCTCGAGCCAGCACCCGCCGTGCACCCAAAGCAGTGCGAGCCTGTCCGAACCCGAGCGCCGTCGAGCTCGCGCAGATCCTGCACCTCGGCAATCGTGGGTGGGAGCCAGGGGGAGGCCCCGATCGGAAGCGAGAGCATCTGGTTGAAGTCGCAGTCGTAAAGACGCCCGTCCCAGCCCACGCTCACCAGCGAACGGCACATGACCCCCGGCGCGGTGGAAGCGTTGAAGCTCCCTTCGAGGAGCGCCATGTAGGAGGCGAGGCGACCGTCGCGCTCCAGTGCGTGTGCGAAGCGCGCGATCGGCATGTTCGTCAGGGTGAGCAGGCGCGTGAACGAGATCCCGAAGCCGCGGGAGAGCTCCTCGCGGTACCTGGCCTCGAGCGAGGCTTGCCCCGGTGGGAGGGAGGGGCCGCCCGGGTTGTAGACGAGGTCGAGCTCGAGGGGCGATCCGGGCTGCCCGTAGCCGAGCGCGTTGAGGCGACGCAGGCCCCGGACGCTCGCCTCGAAAGCGCCCTTGCCGCGCTGGCGGTTCACGTTGTCGGGGCCGTAGCAGGGCAGGCTCGCGACCACGTGAACCTGGTGGGCGGCGAGGAAGTCCGCGAGGTCCTCCTGCCCGGGTTCTTCGAGCACCGTCAGGTTGCACCGGTCGATGACCGCCCGGCCGAGATGCCGCGCCTGCTCCACGAGGTACCGGAAGTGCGGGTTCAGCTCCGGAGCGCCCCCGGTCACGTCCACGGTGGCAACGCCGCAGTTGAGGCGCAACACGCGCAGCACGTGCTCCACGACCTCGAGGGGCATGATCTCCGTCCGAGTTGGCCCGGCGTCCACGTGACAGTGCAGGCAAGCCATGTTGCACAGCTTCCCGACGTTGACCTGGAGCGTTTTCACGTGGCCTCGGGTCAGCGGTTCGCAGCCATGCTGACGGAGAGCCGCGTCGAAGTCGGAGCTTCCCGGGAGGACGGGCAAGTGCACGGCGGAAGTCATCAGCAGCAGCCTCCGCCGGGCTCGCAGGCCGTTGCCGGGGTCGTCGCCGTGTAGCCTTCTCCCTTCGTTTCTCGGGGATCACGTAGGAGCGGCTCATCGGAGCACGGGAAGGGTCGAGCTTCCCCGGCAGGCACCGGCACGCGGGGCTCCACGAGCTCCAGGTGCGCGCGGTACGGCTCGCCCGAGTAAATGGCGAAGGTTTTCTCGCAGACGGCCGTCCGGACGCCGCGGCGCAGCACGTGGCCGTCGTCGTCGATCACCGCGCTGAAGGGGCCCTTGTAGACGACGGCTTGCTTCCCATCGAGGCAGGGCCCTTCCTTGCCCTTGTAGGCCGCGACCACGACGCTGCGAAACTCGATGCCCTCGACGGTTCTCCAGGGTTGAGCGGTCCGCTCGAGCAGTGTCACCCCGTAGAATCCGGCCTGCTCGAATGCCTGAAGGAACTCGTCCTCTCGCATCGCGCCGGAGACGCAGCCGCTCCACAGCTCGGGATCCCGCTGGAGGCACTCGGGGATGCTCTCGTCCGAGACGATGTCCGAGATCACGGCGCGACCGCCGCGGCGCAGCACGCGGTGGAGCTCCTTGAACAGGGTCACGCGGTCGCCCGGGTGAACAAGGTTGAGCACGCAGCTCGAGACGACCATGTCTACCGAGTCGCTCGCCACGAGCGGCTCGAGCTCACGCCAGCTCGCGATCTCGGCATCGAGCCCGCGCAGATCGTCCGCCGTGCGGACGGGTTGCTGCCGGAGGCGAGCGTCGAGGCGCTCGAGATCCAGCCCCAGGTCCTGGATGCGCCCCTTTCGAAAGGAGACGTTGGCGTGGCCGATCCGCCGCGCCACCTCGGGCGCCGCGCTGCGCGAGAGCGCGAGCATCTCGTCGTTCATGTCGACTCCGAGGACGCTGCCCGCCGGCCCCACGACCTGCGCCGCGATGAACGCGATCTTCCCGGAGCCGGAGCCGAGGTCGAGGACCCGATCCCCGGCGCGCAGGTACGGCGCCGGGTTGCCGCAGCCGTAGTCGCGTTCCTTGACCTCGGCTGGGATCGCGTCGAGGAGCGCGGGGTCGTAGGTGGTCGGACAGCAGAGATCCGCGATGGGCCGCTGCGCAGCCTCACGATAGCGGTCGCGAACGACTTCCTCGACGTGCCAGGGGGTGCTCGACATGGGTCTCCTTGGGCGCGCCGGCTGACAGGTGTCAGCGCCGGGCGGCACGCAGTCTCGCGAGAGGGTCAAACGTTACTTCCGACGCGCAGAACCGTAGTATCCCCGCCGCCGAGACAGACCACGGGCATGAGCTCCTCGCAAGACATCGACCTGGTTCGTCGCCTCCGCGCCGGAGAGGAGGCCGCGTTCGTCGAGCTCGTGGAGCGTCATCACGCGAGCCTCGTCCGGTTCGCCATGACCTTCGTGCGCACGGAGGCCGCGGCCGAGGAGGTCGCCCAGGACACCTGGATGGGGGTCCTCAGCGGCCTGTCGGCCTTCGAGGAGCGGTCCTCGGTCAAGACCTGGCTCTTCCGCATCCTGGCCAACCAGGCCAAGACCCGGGGGGTCCGGGACGCCCGCTCGACCCCGTTCTCGGCGCTGGGTGAGCTCGAGGACGGCTCGGAGCCGGCGGTCGCCCCGGCGCGCTTCAACCAGGGCGGAATGTGGGCGCAACCCCCGAACCGGTGGTCGGACGACACACCCGAACGGCTGGCGTTGCGCGGCGAGGCCATGGAGCTGGTCGAGCGGACCATCGACGCCCTGCCGCCTCAGCAGCGGGCCGTCATGCTGCTCCGCGACGTCGAGGGCGAAAGCGCCGAGGACGTGTGTAACACTTTGGGCATTACCGAGACGAACCAGCGTGTGTTGCTGCACCGGGCCCGCATGCGGGTCCGCCAGGTACTCGAGCAGTACCTCGCCGAGGAGCCGTAGATGTTGTCGTGCCGAGAGGTCACCGAGCTGTCCACCCGCTACCTGGAGCGCGATCTGCCGCTCTGGCAGCGGATGCAGCTGCGCCTGCACCTGTCGATGTGCCAGCATTGCCGGGCCTTCGTCGACCAGCTCCAGAAGACGGTCAAGGTAGTCGCCCGCGTCCCTAGCCGACCGGTCTCGGACGCGACGCGCGCGGAGCTCCTCCGCCGCTTCCGCACGCAGACCGCCAAATCACGGGAGTAGTCCACATGCCGTGGATCGAGACCATCCCGCCTGAGTTGGCGACCGGCGAGCTCGACGACCTCTATGCGGCGATCGGCGGTGCCCGCGGCGGCGTGGCGGACGTACATCAGGTGCAGTCGCTCAACCCGCGCGCCCTTCGGGCGCACCTGGAGCTCTATAAGGCGGTCGTTTTCCAGCGATCGAGCCTCCCTCGCATCGCCCGCGAGCGCATCGCCGTCGTGGTCTCCTCGGCCAATCGCTGCGCCTACTGCGTCGGCCATCACGGCGAGGCCGCCCGGCAGCTCGGCGACGATCCCGTCATCTTGGACGCCTTGGGTCGCGGCGAGCTTCCGGCCGCGCTAGCCCCGGCCGAACGGACGGTGCTGGCGTGGGCGCGGCGGGCGGCCCTCGAGCCGTGGGCCACCGGGCCGGCCGAGATCGACGCCTTGCGGGCATCCGGGCTCGACGATCGCGGTATCCTCGACGCGACTCTCACGGTTGCGTACTTCTCCTTCGTCAACCGGCTGGTGCTCCTGTTGGGGGTCGAGCTCGAGGACGGCTACGAAGCCACCTGCGGCTCTCCGGTCGAGCGTTAGGGGAAAGCCGTGCCCGAGGGTGGTGTCCCAGCCTCGCTGCTGTCGCCTATCGTCGCCGTGACGGCGCTCCTCGTGCTCTTCGCGGCCGAGCGGGCGCGACCGCTTCGGCCTCCGTCGCCCCGCTCGCGGCGCCTGCTCACGACCCTCGCCTTCGTTGCGACCGCGGGGCTCGTCACGGTCACGACCTACCCCGCGCTGGTGATCCCTGCGACGGAGTACGGGAGAACGCACGGCCTGGGTGTTCTCCGGTGGGTCGGCGTGCCGGCATTCCTGCGGCCGGCGGTCGCCTTCGTGCTCCTGGACTACACGCTGTGGGTCTGGCACTGGGCCAACCATCGGATCCCGCTCCTCTGGCGGTTCCACGCAGCCCACCATGCCGACCTCGAGCTCGACGTGCTCACGGCATGGCGCTTCCACTTCGGCGAGATGCTCGCGTCCGCGCCGTTCCGCGCGGCCCAGGGGCTGCTCCTCGGCGTCGACCTGTCCGTGCTCCTGGCCTGGGAGGTCGTCATGCAGCTCTTCGCGCAGGTCCACCACTCGAACGTTCGGCTGCCGGCGCGACTCGAAGGCCTGGTGCGGCGGCTCGTCGTCACACCCCGCCTGCACACGATTCACCACTCGATCCTGACCGAGGACGTGAGCTCGAACTTCGGCACGATCTTCAGCGTGTGGGACTCGCTCCATCGCACGCACCGGTGGCGAATGGCGCCGCCCCCCGCGCTCGGGCTTCCGCAGGTCCGAGAGCCGGCGAGGCTCACCCCGTTGCGGGCCCTTGCGCTCCCGTTCTCGGGGCTCGACCTCTCGCCACCTCGGGTGTCCACGTGATGGACGGCGGCGCCGTGTGCGTGTTCGCCAAGGTGCCAGTCGCTGGGCGGGTCAAGACGCGTCTGGCCAAGGCCGTGGGGGACGCACAGGCCGCGGCGCTCGCGGCGGCTTTTCTCGAGGACACCGTGGCCGCGCTCGCGGGGCTGTCGGCGACTGTCGTGATCGCCTTCGACGATGAGCCGCCGGAGCGATGGAGCACGCCGCCGCCCCTCGTGTGGCAGCAAGGCTCGGGGAGCCTGGACGCCCGCATCGAGCGCGTGCTCGGGCAGGCCCTGGCGTCGCATCCCTGGGCGATCGCGCTCGGGGCGGACTCCCCCGGCCTCCCGCCGGAACGTGTGCGACTCGCGATCGAGGCGCTCGCTCGCGCCGACGGTCCCGGCGCCGTGCTCGGTCCCTGTCGTGACGGAGGGTTTTACCTGCTCGGAGTCCGAGCCCTGGTCCCGGGCACGCTGCGCGGGGTGCGCTGGAGCACGCCGCACGCGCTCGAGGACACGACGGCGGCCCTCGGTCGCGCGGGGATGTCGACGACGCAGCTGGAGGGCTGGTTCGACATCGACCAGGAGAGCGACCTGAAGGATCTCGTGACCCTCATCGCCCGTGGCGAGATCCATGCGCCCGCGACGGAGAGGGTGCTCGAGGGGACAACGTGACGTCGGCCGCCCGGCCCCTCCGGATCTCGGTCGTCATTCCGACCTGGAAGGAGGCTGGCTCCATCGGGCAGTGCGTCCGACGAGCCCGGGAGGTCGGCGATGAGGTCGTCGTCGTCGACGCCTCGAGTCCCGACGAGACGGCGCGGCTCGCCGCGGAGGCCGGGGCGCGCGTCCTTGCCTCCCCCCGCCCGGGCCGCGGCCCGCAGCTTCACGCAGGCGCCACGGCGGCCACGGGCGACGTGCTCGTGTTCCTCCACGCCGACGCGGAGCTCGGCCCGGGAGCGCGTGATGCCATCGCCCGAGCGCTCTCGGATCCCGCGGTCCTGGCGGGCAACTTCTACCTGCGGTTCTGGCCCGAGGGGCGCGCCGCGCGCATCTTCACGTGGGTCAACCACGTGAGGCGAGCGTGGCTGCGGATCTACTACGGCGACTCGGTACTCTTCGTCCGGCGCGAGGTCTACGAGGCGCTGGGGGGGTTCCGCGCCATTCCCATCCTGGAGGACTACGAGCTGGTCCGCCGCATCGAGCGACGAGGGCGCACGGTCTACGTGCGCGACGTCGAGGTACGAGTGAGCGCGCGTCGCTTCGCGCGACGTCCCGGCCGCACCCTGATGCTCTGGGTGCTCATCCAGACGCTCTACATGCTCGGCGTCTCCCCCGAGCGACTGGCGCGCCTCTACGCTCACGCTCGCTGAGTGGCGGCTTCGAGGAAGGCCTTGATGTCCTCCAAGGGCAGGTGGTCTCCGATGTCGGCGCCGTAGTAGGCGGTGTGGATTCGAAGCGATGGATCGATGAGGAAGTCCGCAGGGACCAGGTGCGGATCCCCTTCGGGTCGAAGCTTGACCAGCCCGAGCCGGCTGGCCTCGGCAAGGTCCTTGAGCCGCGCCGCTCCCTTGGCGAACTTCATCCACGATGATTCGACGCCGTAGTCGCGGTACGTAGCGCGGTCGGGATCCGCGACGATCGGGAACGGCGCGTCTTGCTTGCCGACGTAGCGCACGATGCTCTCCCTCGGGGACTCGAAGAACGCCACCAGCTCGAGCCCGCGGGCGTGAAGATCGGGGTAGGCCTCCACGAGGCGGTGCACCCGAACGTTGCACAGAGGGCACGCCGCGTAGCGGTAGAACGACAGGAGAAGCAGCCTTCCCGAGTAGTCCGGCAGCCGCAGTCGAGCTCCGTGGATGTCCTGGACCTCGAATTGGGGGGCGGCATCCCCGACCGTGAGCTTCATGGGCAAGTCCTTCGATTGAGCTTGGCGGCGGATCCGCATCGCTGGCGCCGCGGCGCCGAGAAGGGGCAAGCGGATACGCCGGGCGGCTGTCTCTCGAGAAGCAAGAACGTTACGTCCCCGTCGCGTGCTCCGTAACGAACCGGCGCCTCGCCAGACAGCAGGCGAGAAGGAGAAGGCCTGCCCATGCGTCCCGCGTCCGAGATGGTCTCGATCGTCCTGACCCTGGTAGTCACCGCGTGCGGTCGTGGCGGCGCGGACGGCGCACCCGCGCCGAGCGCGTCCTCGGCTCTCGCCGCGCCGAGCGCAACGGGCGGGCCCACGAGGCCCATGATGAAGGAGTACCAGGAGACGCCTGTCGACCGCCTCGGCAAGCTCGCGCCGGGCACCGGAATCCCCGTCGGCAGCAAGATCCCCGCCGTCGGCGCGCTCGACCTCGATGGCCACCCGGTCGCGATCGGCGACCTCGCGGCACGCGGACCGATCCTGCTCGTGTTCTACCGGGGGGGATGGTGTCCCTACTGCAACTTCGAGATCCATGAGCTGAGCAAGGCCTACCCCGAGTACCAGAAGCGCGGAGTGACCCCCGTTGCCGTCAGCGTGGACAAGCCGGATGAGGCGGCGAAGACGGAGGCTACCTACACGATCCCGTTCCCCGTCCTCAGCGACTCCGATCTCACCGTGCACGAGGCCTTCCATGTCGTGCACCGAGCTGACGAGGCCGAGGTCTCGAAGCTCTGGGACTACGGCATCGACCTCGCGCGGAGCTCGGGGCGCACGCACCACGCGTTCGCCCTCCCGGCGTTGTTCCTCATCGACCGGGAGGGAATGGTGCGCTGGGCCCATGCGGACCCGGACTACAAGGTTCGTCCGCGGACCGCTCAGATCCTCGCTGCGATCGACGCGGCGAAGCTCTGACTGGCTCGTCGCTGGTTCTGGCGCTGCGGCCGAGGATCACGACGAGGATGCAGAAGGCCGCAACGCCGAGCCAGTTGGTCAGCGAGTCGGATGATGGACCGTCCGCGCAGCTCGGGCATGCGGCCCCGAGCTCGAGAGCAGACTGTGCCAGGGCAAGGACGGTGCTCGTCATGGTGGCTCGTGGTCTAGCGAGCGGGCCACTCGTTACACGCGCCCTCTTTCGACCAGCGTCGACGCCGATAGCTGTAACGAACGCGCGAGATCGTAGACGGCATGGGGTCGGCAAGCGCGGCGGACGCCAGGGCGCGACATCGATGTCGTCGTGCCCGTTCGTTCGCGCAGGCAGCAACAAGAGGAGACTCGGACGCAAGGCGTCCGGCCTCCGACAGAGAGGGATCCATGCGAACAATGAGTAAGATTGCTGTGCTCGCGGTACCGGGGCTTCTCGCGGCGCTTCTCGGAGCGTGCTCGAGCAACGACAGTGGGGCGCCGTCGCGGGCAGCAGACTCGGGAGCTACCGATGACGCTACCGGCGCAGACGCTTCCCCGGAAGCCGCTGCGGACGCATCGCCGCTCCCCGACAGCGGGTCGCGAGACGGGTCGACCACGGACGCGGGGGGTCCCGACGGCTCGGTCATCGGCGACGGCGGACATGGCGACGCCGCGCAGCCCCCCGACGGGGGTCGGGCTCTCATCGGCGGTAACCCCGCCCTGACGCCCTCGATCCAGATCGAGTCGGGCTACTGGTACTCGCGCTACGCCATGAGCACCCTCGCGATGGCCTCTGGCATGGGGGACATGGTCGACATGACCAACCCGAGCGACCCGTTCGCGCCGATGATCGGCGCGGCCATGCCCGCCATGATCGACATGGCGAACGACTGCGCCGCTTCGGCCACGAACTGCACCGTGCCCGTCGACCCCACGACGGGCACCACGATGCCGCAGGTCTCGGGCCAGATGCTGATGGATCTCCACCCGACGATGATCACGCGCATCTACAACTCCGGCGATCCGTCGCTCG